>OGPR01001927.1_pt1 | contig 15598 bp, 10 predicted proteins | sample 1552981 | NCBI WGS metagenome assembly OGPR01 (sample SAMEA2580260, study PRJEB22360) | human gut metagenome | biome: human gut; feature: human-associated habitat; material: faeces | place: Denmark | collected 2008/2010 | reverse complement strand
GCAAAGCCATCTTTTGCCCGCCCGGAAGCGCTTACTCCGGAGCGTGTAAGCGAACTCAAACAAAATGAAGACATTATCCAGCTTCTCTATGTCGCTGAGCAGTATCTCGGAAAGACCCTCTCTCCTACAGAGGTTCAGAAGCTTTTGTTTTTCTATGATGGCCTCGGCATGTCCGTAGACCTGATCGACTATCTGATTGAGTACTGCGTCGGCCACAATCACAAGAGCATCCGCTACATCGAAAAGGTTGCCCTTGCATGGGCCGAGGAGGGCATCACCTCCGTCGAAGAAGCGAAGCAGTCCGGTTCCAGATATAATAAGGATTATTTTTCTATCCTGAAAGCACTGGGCATCACCAACCGTAATCCGGTCGAAACAGAGATCACATTGATGGACACCTGGCTCAAGACCTATGGTTTTTCCATGGAGATCATTCAGGAGGCATGTAACCGCACCGTCCTCCAGACCGGTCAGGCAAGTTTCCAGTACACTGACAAGATTCTTGAAGGCTGGAAGCAGAAGGAAGTCCGCACGATGGACGACATTCGTTCTCTGGACAGTGCCCACAAAAAAAAGCGTCAGGAAAAAAAGTCAGCACGCAACACCCGTCCGGCACCGGCATCCAACAACCGATTCAACAATTTCCAGCAGCGTGAATATAACTTCGACGAATACGAAAAGCACCTGCTGAACCAGTAAAAGGAGAAAACCGTGGCACTGCAGAATTTTCAGTACGATATTATCATGAGAGAGTATAACCGCCGCCAGTCTCAAGTACAGCATGACCTTGAAGAACGCCGTGCCGAGGCTTTTGCACGTGTGCCGAGGCTTCTGGAGATTGACAGTGAAGTAGCAGCTTTAAGCGCGCAGAAAGCACGTTCTCTGCTTCAGGGTGAGCCTGGATCTGTCGACGACCTTAAGAAAGATGTGGCTGCGCTTTCCGCCGAACGTCGTTCTCTTCTCAAAAAGAACGGTTTTTCCGAGGACTATCTCGAACCTCATTACTTCTGTCCGTTCTGTCAGGACACGGGGTATGCTGACGGTCAGAAATGCACCTGTTTTAAGAAAGCCGAGATCGAATTGCTCTATACACAGTCCAATCTCACCGAGATTCTCAAAAAAGAGAACTTTGAACACTTTTCTTTTGACTGGTATTCTGATACAATGAAGAACGAAGCAACCGGATTAACAGCCCGCGAAACAGCAAAACGGGCTTATAATACTGCTCGGAACTTTGTAGATGATTTTGACAAGCGCGCACAGAACCTGTTTCTGTACGGCAGCACCGGAGTAGGCAAGACCTTTCTCTCTCACTGTATTGCCAGCGAGCTTCTCAAAACCGCACACTGTGTTCTGTATTTTTCTGCATTTGATCTGTTTGACCGTCTGGCTCAGACAGCTTTTTCCAGAAAATCCGAAACAGACCCGGGTGATGATTTTATCCTTGACTGTGATCTTCTGATCATAGATGATCTTGGGACAGAGCTTACCAACAGTTTTGTCTCCTCGCAGTTATTTTTGTGTATTAACGAACGTATTTCCCGTCGTAAATCCACGATCATATCTACGAATCTGAAACTTGAAGATTTTTCAGCCACCTATTCCGAGAGAACTTTTTCCCGGATAGCAAGTAATTACCAGATGCTGAAGCTTATCGGCAAAGACATCCGAATACAGAAAATATTTTTAGGAGGAAAATAAACGATGGCACAGTTAAACAACAAGGAACTGACAACACTTCCTGTAGGAAGGCTGGGGCTTATTCCCCTCGATAGCTGCCGCCCCCTTGGCGAAAAAGTAAATGAATGGCTTGTAAAATGGAGAAAAGAGCGTGAGAACCCTGAATTAGGCACCTGCGCTTTTGAAGGATATCAGCGTGATTCCTATATCATCAATGTCAAAACCCCTCGTTTCGGTTCCGGTGAAGGAAAAGGCGAGATCAGTGAATCTGTACGTGGTGACGATATTTATGTTATGGTTGATGTCTGCAATCACAGTATCAACTACACGATCAGCGGATACACCAACATGATGTCACCTGACGATCATTTTCAGGATCTGAAACGTGCCATCGCTGCAGTCGGCGGCAAAGCCCGCAGAGTCAATGTCATCATGCCATATCTCTATGAGAGCCGCCAGAGCAAACGTATCGGACGTGAATCCCTTGACTGTGCATCCGCACTCCAGGAACTGACAAAAATGGGTGTAGAAAACATCATTACATTCGATGCTCATGATTCACGTGTACAGAACGCAACTCCACTGCATGGTTTTGAAACTATCCAGCCGTCCTATCAGTTCATCAAGGCTCTCCTCAAAAATGTAGAAGGTCTTCATATTGACAATGATCACTTCATGATCATCAGCCCGGACGAAGGAAGCATGCGCAGAGCGATCTACCTTGCAAACGTTCTCGGCGTAGATATGGGTATGTACTACAGACGTCTTGACTACACCAAAGTAGTTAAAGGCCGTCACCCGATCGCAGCCTATGAATTCCTCGGTCCAAAACTTGAAGGCAAGGATGTTATCCTGATCGATGATATGATTTCCTCAGGAAGCAGTATTCTGGAAATTGCATCTCTTCTGAAAAAACGTGGTGCCGGCAAGATCTTTATCTGCACAACTTTCGGACTCTTCACAGAGGGAATGGAAAAATTCGACGCAGCATACGCAAAAGGAACCTTTGATAAACTGCTTACTACAAACCTTGTTTATCAGGATCCGGAACTTCTCGCAAGAGACTACTATATCAGCTGCGACCTGAGTAAATATATTGCTCTGATCATCGATACACTGAATCATGATATGTCTGTCAGCCATCTGCTCAACCCTGCAGACAGAATCAAAAAATGCGTCAATAATTACATGGCTCAGTATGACAAATAAATCCTGTCACTTCTTCACAGCACAATGCAAAACACCCTGCAGAAAAATCTGCAGGGTGTTTTTTATTCTCTTCTCAGTCATAAAGAAATCTCATTGACAGAAAGTCCTGTTTTCTGTAACACATCCAATTCCTGTTTTTTGCTTGTACTTATGATCACCTGACGCCCAGACCCTGTAATCCATAAAACAGCTGTTTCCAGCCTTTTCGGATCAAAGGCGCAGAACATTTCATCAAAGATGACCGGAAGCTTTTCTGCTCCACACAGAAGCTCTCCTGCGGCCAGTCTCATCGCAAGATAAATCTGTTCAACCATGATCAGACGCAGATTTTCAATCGGCAGTACTTCTTTCCCTGTATCAACGCTGATATGAAATTCATCATCAACCATCAGCTCATGACAGGTACCACCGGTAATTCCTCTGAGAGTCTCCGACATCGTCCTCACCAGTCTGTTTCCTGTCTGACGATACATCTGTTCCGACAGTTTATCAATCGTATCCATTGCCAGATTCAGCGCATCGATCTCAACTTCTTCCATCAGAGGCAGATACGCATACTCTTCCATTTCACGAAGTTCTTCTGTCAGATTGGAAAGTTCCATATTTTTTTCACGTAATTCTTCCTCCAGACTGCTGCGGCCGCCTTCCAGCTTATTCTGTCTTGCGATCCATCTGGACTTCATTCTTTTGCGTTTTTCCAGTTCACGTACTGTACGCATTTCAAAATTCAGCTCTGCAATAAACGCCAAAACACCGGCAACTCCTACCAGTACCGCCGGAATCGTACTTCCTGCCTCCAGTGCCAGAAGTAACGCCCCTGCCAGTGCCAGAAATGCAGTCATACACATTCCCGCGATCTGTGCCTGATTTCTTGTTTCCAGTGCCCCGATTCGTTCGTCAAGAAGATGATATCCGTTACTTTCTTCATTCATGCGAAGCACATCTTCCTGTTCTCCAAGCTGATTCTTCTGTTCCTCAGTATCACGGATCTCTCTGCGTATGCTTTTAATCTGTGCGGAAATTTTTTCTTTTGCCAGCTGGTCTGCCTTTTTGCGGCGTTCCACCTGCACCTGGTAACCTTTTCTTGTCATCTTGATCCTCTGGGAGGTTTTACCCAGATCCACAGAGCAGTCTCCCGTTGTCTGAAAGCCGGTCATCTGCTTCTGCACTTCACGTACGATTTCTGCCCCGGTATTACCTTTCAATGGAGAAATACAGATTGCATTCTCATATACAGCTTCACTGATATGGTCCGCATCAAGAAGCTCTCCACTCTCTTCACAGAGAAGTTCACTGTAAGGTTCTTCTCTGTGAAGATCTCGTGTCAGCCGGTAGTTGCGCCCGCCACTCTCAAACCAGAGTACCCCTGCATAAGGAACATCCGTCCTTCCAAACAGCATACTCTCTATAAAAGCCTGGATTTCTCTTCTTGTTCGTTCTTTCTCCGTGTACAGTACATTCATGTCCGGAGAAAAAGCAATCGTCTGCCTGTAAATACTTCCAAAATCTTTAATTTCAATTTGCTTGATCTTCATATTCTTTTCCTGTCACTGGTCAGGACTTTTGTAGTCAAAAGTGCCTGAAGTCCATAGTAGAGTGCTTTTTTCTCCACTACTGTCAGATCTCTCTTTAAAAAAGTTTTGATATAGTCCCCGATCAGAGTCCCCCTGTACTGGCGATACAGGCTTTCCAACTGATACGCAGGTCTTGATTCATCCATGATCTCCACAATATTTCCCAGTCCGTGAAGGCGTTCCGGCAGGAGGACATTATCCGGAGAAAGTTTTCCCTTAATGATCAGACGATATATATTTCTTCCGCCCCGCTTCATAACTTCCTTCCGAAGCATATCTTCCAATGCATACTGTGTGGTATTCTGATCTACCGCAAGGACCAGGTTCTGATAAGAACGAAGAGCAAAGGGGCGTAATTTCAGCTTAACGGTTTCCCCATCAAATTCCCCTTCTATATATCCATGCTTTCCGACGTCATTTCGATCCTGTGGTTCCAGTGCACCTGCATAGACAATCTTATCGCGACATACTGTATGTGGTTTATGAGAATGCCCGAGCGCTATATAATCAAATCCTGCCGCTGCCAGCCTTGTAAAATCCATCGGACAATATCCGACTTCGCCGCCATGTGCGAGCAGTACATGAAAGCCAGGCTTATTTTGCGGCTTCCATTCATCATATAATGGTGTACGGATCTCCGGATGCTCATAACTCAGCCCATATACAAAAATCTGTTTGTCCGCGATCTCCACACAGGACTGCTGTTCCCTGTCAAAAAAGGTTACATTCCGTGACCAGACAAAATTTCTGTAAAACGAATCTTCTTTTATATAGTCATGATCTCCTGCCATCAGAAAAACTCTGGTATCCGGTATAGACGCAAACAAATCGTCAACTTCTCTCAGTTCCCTGAGAAGAGGCTGACGATGAAAAAGGTCACCGGCTATAAACAACAAATCCACCGGATTCTTGCGGATACCCACAATGACCCGGCGGAATGTTTCCCAGATTTCTTCTTCCCTCTCATGACTCCACGGACAGCCCCGGTCAGGGACTGCCCCCAGATGTACATCTGAAAGATGAATAAATCTAATCATGCAAAAACTACTCCTTATTATAAATCGCAGTTGTTAACTGTTCTTGGGAATGGAATTACGTCACGGATATTGCCCATACCTGTCAGATACATTACGCAGCGTTCAAATCCCAGTCCAAATCCTGAATGACGCGTGGAACCATATTTACGGAGATCCATATAGAACTGATAGTCTTCTGCTTTCAGTCCCAGCTCATCCATACGTGCTTTCAGCTTATCGTAATCATCCTCTCTCTGGCTTCCACCAATGATCTCACCGATTCCAGGTACCAGACAGTCCATGGCAGCAACTGTCTTGCCATCCTCGTTCTGTTTCATGTAGAATGCCTTGATCTCCTTCGGATAATCTGTCACAAATACAGGTTTCTTGAAGATTTCTTCTGTCAGATAACGCTCATGCTCTGTCTGAAGGTCGCATCCCCAGAATACTTTGTAATCGAATTTGTCATTGTTTTTCTCCAGAAGTTCAATTGCTTCTGTATAAGTCACATGACCAAACTCAGAATCCACTACATGGTTCAGGCGATCCAGAAGTCCTTTGTCGATAAAGGAATTGAAGAAGTTCATCTCCTCCGGAGCATTCTCCAGCACATAACGGATCACGTATTTCAGCATGTCCTCTGCAAGATCCATATTGTCATCCAGATCGGCAAATGCACATTCCGGCTCGATCATCCAGAACTCAGCAGCATGACGTGTTGTATTGGAGTTCTCTGCACGGAAAGTCGGTCCGAATGTATAAATATTACGGAATGCCTGTGCATAAGTCTCACCGTTCAGCTGACCACTTACTGTAAGATTAGTCTCTTTGCCGAAGAAATCCTGACTGTAATCTACAGTACCGTCTTCATTCAGCGGAGAATTCTTCATATCCAGTGTAGTAACCTGGAACATCTCTCCCGCACCCTCGCAGTCACTTCCTGTGATCAGCGGTGTGTGTACATATACGAAACCTCTTTCCTGGAAGAATTTGTGGATCGCGTATGCACAAAGGGAACGTACACGAAATACCGCCTGGAAAGTGTTTGTTCTCGGTCTCAAATGTGTCATGGTTCTCAGGTATTCCAGAGTATGACGTTTCTTCTGAAGCGGATAATCCGGTGCAGATGCGCCTTCTACCTGTACTTCATCAGCCTGAATTTCAAACGGCTGTTTTGCTTCCGGTGTCGGAACCAGAGTTCCCCTGACGATAATAGCAGCGCCTACATTCAGCTTGCTGATCTCGGCAAAATTCGGCATATTGTCGTGATATACAACCTGCAGTGTCTCAAAAAAAGTACCATCATGAAGTACGATAAAACCAAATGCCTTGGAACCACGTACGCTTCGTACCCATCCTCCTACAGTTACTTCCCTATTCAAGTATTCTTCTCTGTTTTTATAAATTTCTTTTACAGTTGTGAGCTTCATAATCTATACCTCTCTGTCTTCATTCTCATCCAATTGCTTTCTAGTATAGACTATTCGTTGGATTACTGCAAGGAGTAAATACAGGAGAAACATGGTTTTATTGCGTTTAAGCTTCCCATTTAAGGGTTCCGGTCTGTTCATAATCCTTCTGTATATTATAAGAAACAATTCCTTTCTCTGTTACCAGATAAAACATATCTCCGATATACACGCCGCGTACTCTGCAATAATCCTGATAACTCATGGAGCCTGCAAAAAGTTCACTGTCATTGATATTCAGATACATCTGCGGCTCAAATCCATTTTGATCATGATAGGAAAGCAGTGCATAATAATACTTCTCACTGCTGTCATATACATCAGTGTTATCTCCATAGTTTCCATAAGCAAACCCGAACAGACTTTTCTTCGGAGCTGCAAGAATCGCATGGTAATTATAAAGCGCGTCACAAAATGAAACATCCTTTAATATAAAACGGTCTGTTTCTCTGACATCTGATGGATCGGAAATATCAAACATAGAACATTTCATCCCCGTCACATTGCCTGTATCCGGATCTGTTTCCCAGCCGATTCCCAGCAATTGATTTTCTCCGTAGAAATGCAGATACTCAGAAAATCCGGTAATATTCAGTTCGCTCATAATCCTGGGGTTCTTCGGATCAGAAAGATCTGCTGCAAAAAGAGGATCCGTATTTCGATATGTGACAAAATATCCTGTATCTCCCATAAACCGTGCAGCCTTTATCTGCTCTCCCTCTGCCAGATCTTCAATCTTTCCAATTGTTTTGAGTTTCTCATTCAGCACATATAATCCATTACTTCTGGAAAAATTACTATAATCTTTATCCCAGCCTTCAACAGTGGTTACAATGCGAAGACAGTCATCTGCCTCGTTCATGGAAAAATTGTTGTGAAGTTCCCCCGCTACAGAACCTGCTGCCCCGTCGGTAAATTTCCCGTCTCTGTAGCCGATTCGTACAATTTCCGTACGAGTTTCCCGGTCATTCCAGATTTCTGTTGCTGAATAGATATTATTTTCACTGACATAAAAAATATTTGCGCTGCTGACAACGGCCATAACATCTGTTGCCTGATCCGGATTCTCCTGTGCGACAGCCCCTGCTACCAGATATATCCTGCCATTATAAGAAAAATCTTTTTCCGGTGTCGGAAGGTAAATATGGTCATAGGCAATATACTCTTCTCCGCACCTTGGCACATAGTACTGTAACTGATCTGCGCTGTCTCCGACTTCCGGAGTATATGATGTAAAAAGATACATTCTTCCATCAGTTCTTCGAGAGGAAAGATAACTTCCATCCTGATGATAAACGCCTGTCTTTTTGGGTTTTTCCCTGTCTGAGATATCATAGGTTTCTACTGTCACAGTAGTTACCGGCATACTATAACTGGTTCGGACTCCATCTGTATTCTTTTCTCCACCTGCATTTGCTGACGGAAGATCTATACTGCCTTTATAAGTTATATAATCTTCCTGCTGACAGATCAGCTGCAGGCAATTACCATCCACATACATTTCCTTATAATCGGAGCTGTTCTCTCCATTAATCTCACAGAGTAATTTCATGGACGCTGCATCTGCAATACGCAATGTTCCTTTACTGTCCATGGCATAAATACAGCTGCCATCTGTTTTTACGATATCTGCCTCATCAATCAGTTCTTCCTGTGTGGTGGTCGTAGAATAATCTTTACCTTCTGATGATGGATCAAAGCCATATTCCTGGTCAATCGGTTCTTCCGGCATAGTTGCCGCCATACTGGAATTTGAAGCAGCCGAGTCTGTCCCTGCCGCATCTGCTGACTCTTCAACAGTCATGATGCGGGGCTGAACATTACTGTATGAAGAATTATTCTGCCATTCTTTTACCTGGGCATAAAGATCTTCATAACTGTCCGTATGAGAAATTCCAGTAACCGGGGCCGTCGTCGGAAGAGGCGTTGGCGTACCGGTTCCTTCTGTTTCTGTATTTACCGGATCCTCAATAATACTCGTTCTGGTCTCCTCCTGTTTCACAGAATTCGTCCCTTCCCACATCGGGACCGTACCCAATGCCACCGCTCCGACAGCCACAACCGCCACTGCTGTAAGTACATATTTTTGCTTCATTCCATGCCTCCTTTGCCGGAATTTCCTTCGCACTGTTTTCACATTCTCCAAACATACCTTATAATGTCATTTTAACACAGTTCTGTTTCCGGACTGTAATATGCTACTGTCCCGTCTGTGCTTTTTATATGCAGACAGGGACTCAAAGCTCTGCGCCTTAAGTCCCTGTCTTTTGTATATTATGTGTTTTTTTATAATGATTCGATGAATCTCATAAATGCTTCTCTGCCTTCCGGTGTGCATTTGTAAACACCGGCATCTTCCAGAACATGTGTAAATACAATACCAACTTCTTTCTGAAGGATTTCATGAACATTCTCTTTGTTGATATCCTTGTATTTCGGAAGAAATTCAGCTGCCCATGCGGCATGTTTCTCAATCTTTTCGTTGGATGCGATATCTTTTCCATCCAGAATGTATTCTTCCAGAAGTTCCAGTTCTTCTTTCAGTCTTGCCGGAAGAACTGCCAGCCCCATAACTTCGATCAGACCGATATTTTCTTTCTTAATGTGATGATACTCTGCATGCGGATGATATACACCAAGCGGATTTTCCTCTGTTGTGATGTTGTTTCTCAGAGTCAGATCCAGTTCAAACATATCGCCTGCTTTACGTGCGATCGGTGTGATCGTGTTGTGCGGTTCTCCGTCTGTCTCTGCAAAAACAAATGCAGCTTCATCGGTATATCCTCTCCATACTTCCAGTACATGAGTTGCCAGATCGACCAGACGCGCAGAATCTTTGTGGCGGATACGAAGTACGGAAAGCGGCCATTTGACAATGCCAACTTCCACATCTTCAAATCCCGGAATCGTCACATGCTTCTCAATCGGAGCTTTTGCCATTGCAAATGTATAATGTCCGCCCTGGAAATGATCATGACTTAAGATAGAACCACCAACGATCGGAAGATCTGCATTGGATCCCAGGAAATAATGAGGAAACAGTTTTACGAAATCAAACAGTTTGATAAAGGTGTTTCTATCAATCTTCATCGGAGTATGCTTGCTGTTGAACACGATGCAATGCTCATTGTAATATACATATGGAGAATACTGGAAGCCCCATGGTGTATCGTTGATCGTGATCGGAATGATTCTGTGATTCTGTCTTGCCGGATGATTGACACGACCTGCATATCCTTCATTCTCCGGACAAAGGAGACATTTTGGATAGCTGCTTGCTTTCGCATTTTTTGCTGCTGCGATCGCTTTTGGATCTTTTTCCGGTTTGGAAAGATTAATGGTAATATCAATTTCGCCATACGGGCTGTCTACTTTCCATTTCTGATCTTTCTTTACACGATAGCGGCGAATATAGTTACTGTCCTGGCTTAATTTATAGAAGTAATCGGTAGCTTCCTGCGGACTGTTCTGATACTTATCCCAGAATTCTTTCTGAATCTGCGCCGGACGCGGCATCAGACAATTCATCAGTCTTGTATCAAAAAGATCACGATACACAACACTATCTTCGATCAGACCTCTCTTTACGGCTTCATCCAGAAGTTCATTTAAAGTTTCTTCCAGATCTACATCAGAAAAGCTCTCTTCCGGTTCTACATATTCGTCTTCATGAAATACATCCAGAAGAAGATTGATGGTGTAATTTTTTTCACACTCCGGTACCAGCCCTGTTTCCATTCCATACTGTACAAGTTTCGTGATGCTTTTGCTTAACATAAGCCTGTCCCCCTGTTAAATTTATTTTTGGTTATCAAGATAGGAAATAAAGACATTTCCTGCTGCCTGGAATAACGCTGTACTGTCGTTCATTCCGTAAGGACTTACTTCGCCTGTTGCCGGATCAAGAAGCCAGGTATTGTACTGATCGTATCCAACGATCACTACACTGGAATCTGCACCGGTCTTGGCTATAACCGCACGCTGTGCACTGATTTCATAGAGTACATTTTCCAAACTGCATCCGGTAAGGTCGATCACCGTTCCTGAATCTCCCAGTCCCTGCTGCAGAACGTCTTTGTCCCAGGAACCACTTCGAATGATCTCCGGAACATCCTCTGTATTCAGCGTCAGCTGTGTTTTCATATTTCCACGTTCCCATACATATTGCTGTGCCCGGTTCAGAACCACACCTGTCAGACTGTCTGCATGGAGAATTGCCTGTGCCGGATCTGTCCACGTACTATCCAGTCCGCCCTTTGCATATACATAATAAATATTACTGATCTGACTCTTGTCAACATCCAGTTGAACTGTTTTTTCCCCTGTATTTTTCATCTTTGCAGTAAGAATCAACGGTTCGTCTGTTTCCGGTTTGTTGTCAAATGCCAGCTTGACGATCACGCCCTGGCGGGTTGTACTGCTCTGTTCAGCAGAAACAACCTTTGCTGCCGCTGCCTGATTATTCATGATGTTGTCCTTATTTTTCACAGTATAAGAGCTTCCAGTTTTTTCAGAAAGATTAAACTGCATAAGGGTACTTCCGACCGTCACATCTGTAATATAATATCCATCCTGATGATACTCCTTTTTGACAGTTCCGTCAAAACCTTCAATTCTAATTAAAGTAATTCCATCTGTAGTATGTCCGTTTTCATCTGTAAGACTGTCACCGTCCAAAACGATTCCATAGATCACATCTTCATTCATAAATCCCAGCACACGAAGGCTCTGTCCTGCATCCGGTGTAGCATTTCTTGTTTCCAGCGTATCAAAATCGATGAATTCTACCTGACCAGCCTGATCCCCGTCACTGATCCGCCATGCTGCATGTGCATTGGTAGCCGAAACCGCAAACTGATTTCCATCAATATTATCTGCAAGCACATCATAACTGCTTTCATCAATATTGATCTGATAAAGCCTGCCTGCAAGCAAAAGAAACAGCTGATTATCTTTATTCACATAGCTCAGCGTTCCAAGGTCTGATTTCAGGAATTCAAATGATTCTGACGTTGGAATAAACACACGTTCCTCTACAACATTCTGATCATGGTCATAATGATAGATTCCAACACCACAATATCCTTCATATGTTCCGCGGTTCATGTAACCATAAACCATGAAATCCAGATCCCCACTGTCATTAATGCCCAGCAGCTTGATATCATGTTCCATTCTGGAATCACGAAAATCTCCGTTTGATTTTCTGCGGAAATCAAAGATATCTACAAATTTGCCGGTATCCGGTGCATAAGTCCACAAGGCACCTTCCTGCGTAAAAGCAGTCACACTGCCATCTTCATTGGAAAGCATCGTGACATTTTTGTCCCGGACTCCAAGAAGCAGCCCATCATCTGTGATCACTGTCTGCAGAGGATCAAATACCTGATCTGCGCTTCGCTGAAAATCCAACAGCATAATTCTGGTATCCGTATAGCGAAGCCGGTAAAAATCCGTTACATTGTAATACTCTGCACCACCGTTTTCGTTGGCTGCCTTTATCTCATATTCCAGCGAAATACTCGCCGTCGTCTCATTGATCTCTTTAATGACCGGAATGCCTTTCTTGGATATCTGCGGACTTAAATTTCCCCAACTGATCGTAGAAAGTGGTGACTGTATCGTCACAGCCGTAAAATTTGTCGAAGAAGATTCTGTAGATTCCAGATAGGACGCAAGCCCGTCTGCAGAGTTTTTATCCATGCACATCTGTGCAAAACTGGAAGCAAACTTCAAATAATCCTCCGTATTCGTCGAAGACCTGGAAACTACTCTTGTGTAATAATACGCTTCTCCGTCACTGGTATCCAGCGAGATCTGAAGAGAATACTCCTGATTCATCAAAAGACCGGAACTGATCTCGATCTGTGCGCGCAGATATCCGTCAGATCCTGAGCTGTCAAGACTCTTGACCTTACGATTCTCAACGATCTTGGTTCCATCCGAAGTACGCACTTCATAGGACAGACTTTTGATTTTTTCCTCATAAGGATTAACAGCGATCGTAAGTTTTTTCGTTGTATCCAGCGGTGTTACACTGTCGCGGACAAAATCAGCTTCCATCGGCTGGCGATATCCATACATTCTGTTTGCCAGCGTACCGTTAAAATCTACCATTACTTCCGGCAACGTCGGATTATTCATATCGGAACGATCATCCGTTGTCTCATTGTTCATGAGAAAAGCAGTTCCCGCTACTCCTATTACAAACACGATCAGAAGTATTAAAAACCTTCTCAAAAATCTTGTTATGGTTCTCATACTCCCTCCTTCGCACCAAATCCATCCGGATAGAGAAGTTTTTCCAGAGTCAGATGTCCATGAATGGCATCCGTCATCTCTTTCAGAGCTTCACCCGAACGGGGTCTGCCTGTCTTTACTGCCCGGATCAGGAGATTCTTCGGTGTATGTTCCATATCAATAAATTCCAGAATCTGCGTACTGTATCCCTTCGATTCCAGAAGTTCTGCACGGATTCCGTCTGTAAGAAGTGCAGACATTCTTTCTTTCAGAAGTCCATATTTCAGCACCGGAGAAAGCATTTTATTCTGAATCTGGTCATTCAGTTCATGCTGACAGCATGGAACAGACAGAATCACCTGCGCATCCCACTCAACCGCTTTGGCAAGTGCATAATCGGTTGCTTTGTCACATGCATGGAGCGTTACCACCATATCTACTTTCTGCACACCTTCATATTCCGCAATATCACCACACAGAAAATGCAGTTTCTCATATCCGTATTTTTCTGCCAGTCCATTGCATTTCCGGATCACATCTTCCTTCAGGTCCAACCCAATGATATTAACGTCATATCCTTTGAGTTCCTTCAGATAATAATACATGGCAAATGTCAGGTATGATTTGCCACATCCAAAATCCAGGATCGTGACCTCCCGCTCCCTGGACAATGCCGGAAGAATATCCTCAATAAACTCCAGGAAACGGTTGATCTGTTTGAACTTGTCATAAGCCGGACGATGGATCTTTCCTTCTTTATTCATAACTCTCAGATCCATCAAGAATGGAACCGGAGTTCCTTCCTTCAATATATACTGTTTCACACGATTGTGTGCCAGAATCTGAACAGGCTCTTTCGCCTGATGCTCTTTCACTTTGACAGTTATTTTACCCTTTTTGCTGACAAGAACACTGCCATCTTTGCATCTTCCCTGCACCTGCAGCTGGGAAAAGCCACCCTCCTGAAGACTCTGTTCCACATATGCGATTACTTCTTCTCTGCTGTAATTGGAGTGAAGTACCTTGCTTCCCACCGTGGAGGATGCCTGATAACAGACGCTGCCTTTCAGTTCTATCTGGCGGATCCGCACCTTGGAAGGAGCCTCTTTTTCCTTGCTCCGCTGGCCGCTTAAGACTGCAAGCATCAGGTTTTCATCAAATTGTTTTTCCAAAAATTCCTGTAATGTCATCATATTTAATCTTTCATAATCCCTCTGTAATGCCCCTGTGTACACCATCGGATTCCGGCATTACGAACTGCAGTGTTCTTATTCGCTCAACTGTCAGAATCCACGGTATCTGCGTCGTCTGCACCGGCGCCTGGAAATCTCCTGATACAAAAGCACCTGGATCAGTTCATCCAGAAATTCATCAGGAATCTCCTGCGCTGCCATTTCTCCGTCTACCAGAGAACGTATCTGCCTGTAAAGCCGATGCATCATAAATTTGTCCGGATGCTCATCATAAAGTCTGCTTCCCTCATAATCCATAAGCTGACATTCTTCTTCAACTTTTTCCTGAATTTTGCGGGCAGTTTCCGGATAATAAGATTTCATCAGAGCAAATTCCTGCTCCTGTATTCTCTCTCTGCTGTAAAGAGAAGAATCTGCATACGTCATATAAAATGGAAGAAACTTGTCATAATACATGGACAGGCTCCTGTTTCATCATCATCTATAACATTCTATGCAGAATCTTTTCAAGTGTGCTTCAGCCCTGAATGTCTTTCAGAATGCGGAGTGTCAGTTTGAAACTGTGCTCTGCTGCCTGCGCTTCGAATGTCGGATAATCCATCTCTGCACTTCCATCTGCTTTGTCAGAAATTGCACGGATCACAAGGAAAGGTACATTGTTCAGATATGCTGCCTGTGCGATTGCCGCGCCTTCCATTTCAACAGCGTATGCTCCAAATTCTTTTGTAATAAAATCTTTGACACCCTGGTCTGCCACAAACTGGTCACCGGATGCGATGCGTCCCTCGAATACTTCGATATCAGGATTTGCTTCTTTGCATGCTTTTACTGCAAGTGCGCGAAGTGCATCATCACTGTGGAAAGAAAAAGCTTCCATCTGCGGAATCTGTCCAACCGGATAACCAAATGCAACGGCATTCATATCATGATGGATCAGATCTGTGGAAACAACGATATCTCCAATGTTGATGTCTGCATTCAGGCTTCCTGCGATACCGGTGTTGATCACTACTTCTGCTTTGAAATCATCGATCAGAATCTGTGTGCAGACTGCTGCATTGACCTTACCAATTCCGGAACGGACAACAACTACGTTTTTTCCTTCGATAATACCTGTATAAAATTCCATGGAAGCCTTGCGTGTCACCTGAATATCTTTCATCTGCTCTTTGAGGCTAGCTACTTCAACTTCCATTGCTCCTATAATACCAATACAT
>OGPR01001922.1_pt1 | contig 15640 bp, 16 predicted proteins | sample 1552981 | NCBI WGS metagenome assembly OGPR01 (sample SAMEA2580260, study PRJEB22360) | human gut metagenome | biome: human gut; feature: human-associated habitat; material: faeces | place: Denmark | collected 2008/2010 | reverse complement strand
GAAGCCGAGCTGGGCCTGCCGCGTATCGATGAGCGCGACGGCCTGCAGGCGATCCGGGAGTTGGTAAAGACGGATGCCGTATGGGTCCCGTCTGCTCCCGGTACCTCGCTCTATATCCGCCCGTTTCTGTATTCTACGGATCCTACGCTTGCCCTGCACGGTGTGCATGAGGCGACGTTTGCAATCATTCTGTCTCCGTCGGGAAGCTATTTCTCAGACGGTCTGAAACCTGTGCCGATCATGGTCGAGACGGAGGACGTGCGCGCGGTGCGCGGCGGAACGGGCGAGGCCAAATGCGGCGGCAACTACGCCGCAGCCAACCGCGCGGGTGATAAGGCGATGGAAAAGGGCTATTCGCAGGTCCTCTGGCTGGACGGCGTGGAGCGGAAGTATGTCGAAGAGGGCGGCGGCATGAACGTCATGTTCAAGATTTCCGGTACCGTCGTCACACCGATGCTGACGGGCTCCATCCTGCGCGGCGTCACAAGAAAGTCCTGCATCGAACTGCTGAAGAGTTGGGGCGTCCCGGTTGAGGAGCGGCTGCTCAGCGTGGACGAGTTGTTCGAGGCGGCAAAAAACGGCACGCTGGAGGAAGCATGGTGCGTCGGTACTGCAGCCGTCATCTCGCCCATCGGAGAATTGGCGTGGAACAATGAGAAATACGAGGTCAATCAGAACCGCATCGGCGCGCTGTCGCAGAGACTCTACGACGAGTTGACCGGCATCCAGTGGGGCACCCGGCCTGACCCGTTCGGCTGGATCTGCGTTGTATAACGGTACAGGCTTTGCACAATCCGCTCTCTGGCTCCTACTTTTTCAAAGGGGAAGCCAGAGAGCGCCCCGCAAAATCCAAATGCAGAAATTGCTGCCCTGTCGCCGTCCTTTTTTCGTTTAAATTGACGATTGACTTCCAGCCGCGCCGTGACTATAATAGCGCCAACAACGAAATACCAATGAAACCTTTGAGAAAGAGGAGTACCCTTACAAAACCGGGCGTCAGAGAGTTGCCGGCGGTGTGAGTGCAGCGGAACGGCGTAAGGGGAATGGACTTTTGAGGGCGGCCTGAACCCATCCGGACGGATGCAAGTAGGAGCCGACGGGTACCCACCCGTTATCCACCGGGATGCGTATGATGGTACGCAGAAGCGAGCGGACGCGTAAGCGTCAATTTGGGTGGTATCGCAGGAGTGCAGCTCTTGTCCCATGTGGGATAAGGGGCTGTTTTTTTATACTCCAAATTCGGCCGTCGGCAACGGCCCCTCCATCCGCCACCCGAAAAATCAAACGGCGAAACGCCAAAAATGGAGGAACACACCATGAAGAACCTGAACCTGAAAAAAATTGCAGCAGCCATCCTGACCGTTGCCGTTCTGCTGACCACGACGGCCTGCGCCGCCAGACAGAAACCCGCCGAAGACACTGCGGCCGAACCCCAGACCACGCAGCAGACAACTGTGCCGGACGCCGAACAGCAGACCTTCCGTATCGGCATCTGCAACTATGTGGACGACGCTTCCCTCAACCAGATCGTTGAGAACATCCAGACACGCCTTGCCGAGATCAGCGAGGAGACCGGCGTGCAGTTTGCGGTCGATTATGATAACTGCAACGCGGACGCGACCGTGATGGAGCAGATCATCGCAAACTTCCAGAGTAACGGCGCGGATCTTCTCGTCGGCGTCGCTACCCCCGTCGCCATGCGCATGCAGACGGCCACGGAAGACAGCCGGACGCCCGTTGTGTTTGCCGCTGTTTCCGACCCGGTTGGCGCAGGACTCGTGCAGTCGCTGGAAGCACCGGGCAGCAACGTGACCGGAACCTCCGACTATCTGGATACCGCAGCCGTTATGAATCTGATCTTTGCGGCCAACCCGGATGCGGCAAAGATCGGCCTTCTGTATGATGCCGGTCAGGATTCCTCGACGGCGGCCATTGCCAGCGCCAAGGCATATCTGGACGAAAAGGGCATCGCATACGTCGAGCACACCGGCAGCACAGCCGACGAAGTCATGCTGGCCGCGCAGGCCATGGTCGCAGACGGTGTTGACGCAGTATTTACCCCGACCGATAACTCCATCATGAAAGCCGAACTTGCCATCTACGAGACGTTCATCGACGCAGGCATCCCGCAGTACACCGGCGCAGATTCCTTCGCGCTGAACGGCGCGTTCCTCGGATACGGCGTTGACTACGCAAACCTTGGCCGTGAAACGGCGGACATGATCGCGGATATCCTGCTGAACGGCGCCGATCCTGCGGCTACGCCGGTCAAGACCTTTGACAACGGCACGGCTGCCATCAACACCGAGACCTGCGCGGCGCTTGGCATTGATTTTGACGCGGTCAGCAAGGCGTTCGAGCCGTACTGCACCAAGATTACCACGCTGACGACGGCGGAGAGTTTCTCGTAATCGGGGCGACGAACAGACAAATTGCCCGAAGCCGGTATGAGGCCGGCTTCGGGCGCTTAAAAAAAGAAAGAGGAACCATCATGGATCTATCGAGTGTTCTGGGACTGATACAGACAGCGCTGGAACTTGGGCTTATCTGCTCTGTGACCGTATTGGCGCTGTATCTGAGTTACACGATGCTGAACGTCTGCGACCTGTCTACGGACGGCTGCTTCACGCTCGGCGCTGTGACCGGCGCGGTCACAGCCATGGCGGGCCATCCGGTGCTGGCCGTTTTTGCGGCGATGGGCGCGGGACTGGTGTCCGGGCTGGTCGTGTCTGTTTTGCAGACGCGCATGGGCGTCAACAGTCTACTTGCCGGGATCATCGTCAATACGGCGCTGTACTCCATCAACATTGCCATTATGGACGGCGCGTCGCTTCTGAGTCTCAACAAGACGCAAACGGTGTTTTCGCTCATGAAAACTGCGCTGGCCGGTACGCCGCTCGCTGGGCAGTATAAGCTGCTGACCGCGCTTGCGGCAGTGGTGCTGATCGTATTGCTTTTGACGCTGTTCCTTCGCACCCGCATGGGCCTCGCCATCCGCGCGACCGGCAATAATCCCGACATGGTGCGCTCGTCGTCCATCAACCCGGCCATGACCACTACGGTCGGCCTGTGTACCGCGGGCAGCTTTACGGCGCTGTCCGGCTGCCTGCTCGCGCAGTATCAGAAGGCGGCGGATATCAACATCGGGCAGGGTATGGTCACCATCGCGCTGGCCTCGCTGCTGATCGGCAGCACGATTCTCGGCCGCGGCGGAATCTTTCTGCGCGCGGTGGGTGCGGTTCTGGGCGCGGTGGTCTTCCGGCTGGTCTATACCGTCGCGCTGCGGCTGGATATGCCGGCGTTTATGCTGAAGCTGGTGTCGGCGGTCATCGTCGTGCTTGCGATTTCGATTCCATACCTCAGAACACGGCTGCCGGTTCTCCGGCGCAGGATGCAGAGAAAGGCAGGCTGAGACAGATGCTGGAACTGAAGAAAATCTCCAAGACCTTCAATCCTGGAACGGTCAACGAAAAATGCGCCCTGCATGAGTTGTCGCTCAGCGTGCCGGATGGGGATTTCATCACGATCATCGGCGCAAACGGCGCGGGAAAATCCACGCTGTTCGGCGCCATCAGCGGCAGCTTCCTGACGGACAGCGGCGAAATTCTGCTGGACGGACAGGATGTGACGCTCCTGCCGGAGTACCGGCGGTCAAAGATCATCGGCCGTCTGTTTCAGGATCCGATGCGCGGCAGCGCGCCGGGCATGACGATCGAGGAAAATCTCGCGCTGGCCGCCGGCCGCCGCGGCTGGGAGGCCTTCCTCGCGACTATCTAGGAGCGCCGCGGCTTACCGCCGGCGGTGTGGCGGACGACCTCGAAGCGCTCGAGGTGCACCTGCTCATCCGGTCGGATGCCCGCTTTCTGCTTGGCGATGGCAATCTGGTCGAAGACGGTGTCGACGCCTTCCAAATCGGGAAGCAGCAGGCCCCGCTGATGCCCGCGGGTCACGATGACCCCGTAGCGCGCAGGGTCGAGCTGTTCCAGGTTGTCGACGGCCTCCGGTTCGCCGAGCACGTCCACGGAATATTCGAGGTGGGGAAGTTCCTCGGGGCGCACGGGAGCGAAACGCGGATCCTCGGTGGCCGCAGCCACGCCGTTGCGGATGACCTCCTCGGCAAGGCTTTTGCGCACCGGCGCGATGGTGCCGATGCAGCCGCGCAGCTGCCCGTGCTCGTGCAGGCTCACGAAGGTCCCGGCGCGTCGGCCGGTCAGCTCCTCGGGTGCGTCGGCGGGAAGGGGGAAGACGGTGCCCTGCGCGACGATGGACTCCACGCTCGCCCGGGCAAGGGCCACGATGGGGTCGTCTCCGGGGCGCGGCGGCCACGCCGGCGAAGAACGTGGCGAGCGAACCGCCGGGAGCCCCGCCGATCTCGCGATCCTCTTCCCGCACGATTTCGGACGCCGCTTCCTCTTCGGTGCTCTCGGGAGCGTTCTCAATCTCGAAGGCGGCCACGGCGTAGCCCACGCCGAAGGGCTCCTCGTAGCTTAAGAGCACGGAAGCGAAAGGCTCGCCGGTCGCCTCTAGGGCGCCGGCCATGATCTGGAAGGAGCGCAGCCCGCACTCGGCGGCACCATCGCAGAGGGCGGCGTCCAGGCCGAACAGGCCTTCCAAATCCCCATGGGCGAAAAGCTCGGTCACGATACGATCGAACTCGGGTCCTTCCGGGGCGAACCCGTAGGGGCCGTCCTCCTTCAGCTTGTGGGACACGTCCCCGCTTGCGACAAGCACGCAGCGGCGGTTCAAGGAGCGGGCGGCCTCGGCAATGGCCCGGCCCAGGAAGCGGTGATCGGCCTCGGAAAGCCCCGAGAGCCCCATGCGCACCACGGCCACCGAGCCCAGGTCGACGGTCTCTTCCAAGAAATGGAGCGGCACGAAGGTGGCGTGGTCGATGTCGGCCATGGACGCCGGGGCACCGGCCGAGGGAATGCCCCGGCGGTGCAGGCGCGTGGCCACGTCCTTGGCGAAGGGAAGGTCGGTGCGGGTCGTCATGCGCTCGCCCGGCTGCCCGAAGGCGGCCATCGAGCCAGTTTCCTCCGGCGTGTCGGCGATGAAGAACCCGTCGCGGTAGAGCGGCGCGTGGGGCGAGGTGATGACGATAAGGTCGGGTCGGTGGGCGGCCACGCGTCGGGCGACCTCGCGGTAGGCGGCGATGGTATCGGCGATGGCCGTCTCCTGGCCGCGCCCGACGGCGGGCACGATGAGCGGCGGATGGGGCACGGCGTAGGCGGCGAGCAGGGCCATGGGGTCACCTTTCTTTCCGGGCGGGCTGGCGAACGCGGGCGGGCGAGCAGCGCGCGAACGCTGAGGCGCGAACGCTTAAGCGGCGCGTTCCCTTGCCCTCCCGCGACGATGAGCGCTTTCATCCATGATGGCCTACCCGGTCCGCGTTTCCCGCCGAATCGCCAAACCGTCACGCGATCGTGGTCGTTGCCGGACTTCTTGACTTAGAGCCGACTCCAATCTTTACTATTCTCCGTATCAATGATTGAGAGGAGAATTCATGACCGCATCTTACGACGGCGTGGCGAAGCTCGGCTTCGGTGCCATGCGCCTGCCCCTGACTGATCCCGATGATGTGACGGCCATCGACATCGAGCAGCTGAAGGCCATGGTGGACGAGTTCATCGCCAAGGGCGGCACCTATGTGGACACCGCCTTCGTCTACCACGACGGCGCCTCTGAGACGGCTCTGCGCGAGGCGCTCGTGGAACGCTACCCGCGCAACGCCTATACCCTGGCCACGAAGTGCCTGGCCTGGGCCTGCGCCAGCAAGGAGGAGGCCCAGGCGTGCCTGCCCACCTCCCTTGAGCGGCTGGGGGTCGACTACATCGACTACTACCTGCTGCACAACCTGGGTGGCGCGCGCACGGTCAAGTTCGACGAGTACGACATGTGGAACTACGTGGCGAAGGCGAAGGCCGACGGGCTCGTGCGTCACGTCGGCTTCTCCATGCACGACGGCCCCGAGACGCTCGATGAGATTCTGACGGCGCACCCCGAGGTGGACTTCGTGCAGCTGCAGGTGAACTATCTGGATTGGGACGACCCGGTCACCCAGTCGGCGCGCTGCATGGAAGTGGCTGCGGCCCCCGGCAAGGCCGGCCTCATCCTTGGGGAGGCCCACGGCAAGCCAGTCATCATCATGGAGCCGGTGCGTGGCGGACGTCTGGCGAATCTGCCCGAGCGCGGTGCTGCGGTGCTCGCCGCCGCTGATCCGGATGCGAGCCAGGCCAGCTGGGCCTATCGCTACTGTCTCGATCTGCCGGGCGTGCTCACGGTGCTCGCCGGCGCCTCCACGCTCGAGCAGATGCAGGACAACATGCGCACCTTCCAGACCCGCAAGCCGCTGATGGATGAGGAGCGCAGCGCCATCGACGGTGCCATCGCGGCCCTGCGCAGCGTGGACCTCATCCCGTGCACGAACTGCGGCTACTGCGTAAAGGACTGCCCCGAGGGCGTGAAGATCCCCATCGCCATGAACCTGCTGAACCTGGAGCGCACTACCGAAGACAACGAGTTCGTCAAGGGCCTCTACTCTTGGCAGGCCGCCGAGGGGCCCGCTTCGAAGTGCATCCAGTGCGGCACCTGCGAGGCCATGTGCCCCCAGTCCATCGACATCATCGACCACCTCGCCGAAGCCGTAGAGCATTTCGAGGGGTAGAGGAGCGTCTTTTAGACGGGAGGGCCACAGTGGCGGCCCTCCCGTCGTTTACCGCCCAAGCGAATGGTGTCCGAAGCTACGAGCGCAGCATCTTCCTTCGTGCCTGCTTTAGCCAGTTTTTCTTGAATGATCCGACCCCGCCAAAAAACTTGTCGTAGGTAGCTCCGTTTTCCTTGGCGGCATATTTGACGGCAGCAAGCTCAATGGTGCAAAGATAGTCGGCCACCTGGGCCAGTCGGTATTCAGTCATTGTTGTGCGCTTCTTTACCACGGCCTCTTTGGAAAGAGTCGAATAAATCGCCTCATCTAAAGCTTTCTTCACTATGGCCTGGCCGTTGTCATAGTAGAGCTTTACATGATCGAAGCCTTGGAAGTAGGCGAGGTGATCCGCTATCATCTCCGACGCATCACGCCTCATGCGCGCAGCAAGTTTCTCAATGTTTGGGAACTCGCTTCTCTTGTAGAGGAAGGTCTTGTACTGGATGGGGAGGCGTTGCACTAGGACGTTGAAGGAGACGAGTAGTTTTTTGCGCTGGGTTAACCCTAGGTTTTCGTAATCGTCGTGACCATTCAAGAGAGGTTCTGAATGGAAAGAAATGTTAGGAAGATCTGCAGCAGCTAAGGTCTGCTCATAGGCCTGAATCTTGCTGGTGATTCTATCGGATTGCTCATGTAGTACGAAGGTGAGCAAATAGTATCGGGTAGCAATACTTTTATCGCCGCTTTCATCAACGAAAAGTGATAATTCGCGCATTGTCTTTGTTCCCCTAATATAAAAGTTGCCGGGGGATAAGCCCCCGGCGCTTGGAGGTAGCGCTATGTGCACCACCAAGAAAAGCTTATACCATGCTTTGAGAATCCTGACAAGCACTTTTTGGCTCCTGTTCTCATGAGCTCGCAGGGGCCGATATTCTTCTGAAATGTTCGAGCCTGACCTAGTTCGTACATCTCCGAAATTCAGTTGGCAACTGAGGAAATCCTCCTTCGTGTTTCTCATAATTAGATTCGCTCTATTTGCTTGCAGAATGGTTTTGTTCTCGAAGAAGAAGGGAATGCCCTAATGAAGGAGCAGCTAAATATAACAATGCTCTGCGCCGTTTTGGCGTTGAGCGGAGCGTGTCTCGGAGGGTGCGGGATGCAGGGTGGATTCGTTGGCGAGCCGTCCGATACTACTGCGAGCCAGATCCCTCCGATGGCTGAAGACGCAGAGGGTGACAATGACTCTAAAGCTGAAGAATCGCAGACGGCCGCACCGTTCAATCTTGACGGGGTTATCGAGCAGACGGTGCTGCTCGACGATGACGCGCTAACTATCGTAGCGGAAAAGCTAGAGTATCGAAATGATATGGCCTACCTTACGCTTTCGATCACCAACAACACGGAAGGGGAACTCGACGTCATGACCTCGACGCTGGGCTACAGCGCCAATTACGTGAATGGATGCATGATGACGGCAGGTCATCTGAGTGTGCAGCTCCCAGCTGGGGAAACAACGGAGGAGGAGATTGGCTATTCCCTCTGGGAATTGCAGCTGTACGGGATGAAGGGCATAGGGGCGCTTGGATTAGGTGTTCGCGCGGTTAACGATGAATTCGAAGAGGTTTTCAAGGGTATTATTGAAGTGGCGACATCCCTTTACGGAGAGGACTCGATTGATTCAGGCACTTTCGCTGGCTTCCTCGATAGTCCTGCTTTTGCTCAAAGACTTGGATACGATGTCGAAGCGGCTTCGTCGATCGACCATAGCCTCGGCGCCGCCGGCCTTGATGCTCTTTCGGCCTTCTTGCTCACCAATCAGGAAGGTGAAAAGGCTGTTATGGTTGAGCTCACGAATAATACTGATGATGCCCTAATCGTACATGTGAGTGATGTGTCCATTGATGGGGCGTTGGCTTACGAAGGGCCATGGACGGTAGACACGGTTGCTCCTGGAAAGCGCTTTGTCATAGACGATTTGCTTCTGAGCTCTATGGTGGAGGACAAAGCCGATCGGTTCGATCTGTCCAAGGTGGGTAATGTGAGTATGACCATTTCGATAACCGATGCTAATAGGAACACGATCCTAGATTCAGCCGAACTGACGGTCTCTTTTTAGCCGAAGAAGATATTCTTCCGAAGTGCCACAATCACCACAACTGCTAAGGCTTTGTTCTGGGATCTGACGGCGACCGCGTGTGGCTGTGGCGCATGGCGCGGTCGCTCAGGCTCGCACCATGCGCTATAATTCCCTCTGCCACAACTGCCGTCGATGATGGCGCAACAACTGAAGAGCAATATGCGGCCTGGAAGGCATCTGCTTTCTTCTGGGTTGATTGCTCTGTTGCAACGCCTTGGCAGTTGTGGTGACTGTGGCGGATGCCTTCCAGATTGTCATCTGCAAAGGTTCCCGCCGATCGCCTGTCCTGTGCTGTTCGGAAAGGGGCTCCGTTATGCTGGATTCCAAGAAAGTTGCCACAATCAATAAGGTTCTCGCCAAAGGAAAGCTTGTCGCGCTTGGCGCTCTTGTGGGCATTTTACTGGGAGTGGGAGGCACGATTTTCTTTCAGAACTGCAACCCTCCCGATGAAGACAGGGGTGCCGCCGCAACGGCGGTCTTCGGTCGTTTTGTGGAGCAGACCGAGCTCGTGGGGATATCCCAGGATTATTGCATAGTCGACAAGTATCCCGACGTGGAGACTTTTTTCGACCTTTTCGACCTTCCCTGGACGGCTAATAGCGTATGGTATCGCTATGCGGGCACGTTGAAAGCGGGTGTGAACATGGACGCAGCTGAAATGTGGCCCGATGGCACAGTCGTCCACGTGACGCTCGATCAGCCGTACATCATCTCCAATACGCCTAACATGGATATTTCCGGTGTGTTAGAAGAGAACAACAACATTCTCAATCCCATTCATGTGGAGGATGTCGATGAGATTCACCGCGAATGCATCCGCATCAGTGAAGAGAACGCGGTTGAAGGAGGGTTGCTCGAAGAGGCCCGGATTCAAGCGGAAAGCGACATTACCACGCTTTTCAAGTCAGCGCTAGGCGATGAGTATAATGTCGTATTCGACTGGCGTGCGGCATAAGGAGGGCGTTACGCAAGAAGGGCCCATGATCGAAGAACGCTTGACAGAGGACTTGCTGGCGCGGTTGCTTGCGGCACCGAACCCTGATAGCTATCTTGGCGAAGGGCTTACGTTGCAGCGCTCCCTTGCCGACTATCTGCATGAACTGCTGGCGGCTAAAGGCTTGAAACGGGCCGACGTGTATCGGGCCTCGGGATTGAATTCCACGGTTGTCTACGATGCGTTCTCGGGCAAAAGCCGACTGGGGCGCGACAATGCGCTCATGGTGGCGTTCGGGCTGGGCTGCTCGCTGCGCGAGACCCAGCGGCTTTTGAAGTTGGCCGGTGCGGCCGAGCTGTATCCTAAGGTGCGTCGCGATGCTATCATTATCTGGTGCATTGATCGCGGAATGTCGCGCGAGGCCTGCGACGACGAGCTGTGGCGCTTCGGCGAGAAAACGCTTTTGGGCACGTGCCCGCTGCAATAAGGCGATGCGTAACTGGTTGGAAGTCGAGAGAGAAGGACGAACATGGCGATGGGACCTCGGGAGGGGCGAGTGCTCCACGCCATGAGCATCGATGACGCCTATGAGGTGCAGCGGGTGCTTTCTTCGGGCTCCGGCGGCCGAACCGAAGTCGTGACCATCGATGGCTTTGGTCCCTATTTGCGCAAGAAGATTCCGTCGCCGTTGGTCGATCGCCGGGTGTGGGCCGCTTTGTCCGAATGCGTCGGCTTGCGTCTGCCGCATGTGGTTGCGACCTATGAAACGCCCGATGAATTTGTCGTTGTGTGCGACTTCGTGCCGGGCGACACGCTCTACGAGGTTGTGAGCGCGCAGGGGCGTCTCCCCGTCTCCGAGGCGGTGCGCATTGCGCTTGAAGTGTGCGAGGCAGTTGAGGAGCTCCATCGCCGCGGTATTGCGCACTGCGATATATCGCCGCGAAACGTTCTTTTGGCTGCCGATGGAGCGCATCTCATCGATCTGGGCATCGCGCGGCCTTTTGGAGCCGAGCCCTCTTCGGAGACTCCGAACCTTGGAACCCACGGGTTTGCGGCGCCCGAGCAGTATGGGTTCGCGCCGGTCGATGAGCGCACGGACGTTTATGCTGCAGCGCGGCTGCTGGGATTCATGCTTACGGGGCTTGAGCCGGGGGATGCCTATCGGGTGGCACTCGTGGATGAATCTGTTGTGCCTACCCCGCTGCGCGCCGTAATTGAGCGCGGGAGCGCCTTTGAGCCGAGCGCTCGTTTCCAGACGATACGGGACTTCGCCTGTGCCGTGCGAGAAAGCGCGAAAGGTGCTTTCTCGCACGGTGCCTCTCAGGCGCGAGAGCCTTCCTGCGAGGCTGCGGACACATTCGGGGCAGTCGGGGACGAGGGCGATAACTGCTGTGGCTCCGCCGCGTCCTCGGGCATCCGCGTTCCTGCTAAGAAACGACGAACCGCGTTTGTCGCGGCCTCCTGCATCGCTGCAATCCTTATTGTTCTTGCTGTGGCGATCGGCTACGCCGCCTTGTCGGATGTGTTGGCGGAGGTAGGCGCTGGGCGCGATGGGGGCTCTGTTCATCAAGCGAGGGACGATCATGCGTCGAGCAGTGATGCCCTGCCTGTCGATGGGGAAGCCCCTGAGGCGGCAGATAGATCGTCATCGGACGGATTGCCTCCAGCGGGCTTCTCGGAAGAAGAAATGGTGTTTTCCAAGGAGGATCTCGTTGTCGCAGAGTCCTCGTGGCGCATGTCGAACGGGTGCATCTCTTACGTGGTTGCCTTGAGAAACGAGAGCAAGGACATGGCGGTTGATTATCCTGCCTTCAATATTGTGGGACGAGACTCCGAAGGGAAGATCGTTTCGTCGGAGGAGCAGGTTCTTCCTAGGCTTAATCCCGGCGAGACAATGTACTTCGCGTCTATTGCCGGTACGGGGACGGTGACTCCCCATTCGGTTGATTTTCTACCGATCGCACCTGATGACTACCAGGTTCACCGGGCCCAATCCGAGAGCGCGGTGTTTCGCGTGGCGGACGTTTCGGCCACAACCGATGCGCTTGGCGGAACGGTTTTCGTTGGCGAAGTGACCTGGGAGGGCGGCGAAAGAGACGAAGACGCCGCAGGTGACGCTCTCGTGATGGTAGCTCTGAGGGATGGTGCGGGAAAACTGATTGGCGGGACGATGGCGCTCGCAAGCTGTCCCGAGCGCGGTGTTCCGGCGGGTTTCCAAACGTTGGGAGAAGAGATGCCGGATTATGCGAGTTTTGAGGCATATGCTTACGCATGGTAGCGGTCGTCTTTGCTCGAGGCTGCTTCTCCCAAGTAGTGGTTCTGTTTCCTAGATCACCGCGCCTACGAAGGCGGCCAGGATGGGGATGCTCGCTATAGCCAGCACGGTGGTGACGAAGGTTCCCTGGGCCATGACGCGGGAGTTGCCGCCATACTGGTAGCAGAGCATGGTGCCGTTGGTGGCCACGGGCATTCCCGCCAGCACCACGGCCACCGAGAACATGAGTCCCGCCGGCACGAATGCGTGGAAGACGGCCCAGATGATGGCCGGCATCACGAGCAGACGGAACACCGAGCAGGTCCAAAGACGCGGGCCGCCGATGAGGTCGCGTGCCGGCAGGGTCGCCAGCGACGAGCCGATGATGAGCAGCGCCGCCGGCGTGGTGATGGAGCCGAGCGTGTTCAGCGCATCCCCCAGAATCGGCGCGTAGTGGATGCCGCCTAGCGTGAGAAGCACCGCCGCCACGCACGACAGCATAACCGGTGTGACGAAAGTTCGCCAGGTGGTTTGCACCTTCACGTCGCCGTCAGTGTCCTGGGTGAGAAACCACGCGCCCACGGTGAATACGAAGAAGTTGAAGGGCAGGTTGAACACGGCGGCGTACACGAGGGCATCGGGGCCGAAGATGGCCGAGAGCACCGGATACCCGATGAATCCGACGTTGCCGAAGCAGAGCATGAACCGGTACACGCCCCGATGCCCGTCGGGAATGCGCAAAAGCAGCGTGAAGGCGTAGGCCACAGCAAACATGACGAGGTTGCTCGCCACGGAAAGCCCCAGGCACAGCCATACTTCCGTTTGCGTGGGCAGCTCGGTGGCCGTGAGCACCGAGCCCAAAATCATGCCCGGCAGCGCGATGTTGATGACCAGCTTTGAAAGCATGCGGTCGAACTCGTCGTTCATGAAGCGCAGCCTTTTCGCGGCGTAACCTACCCCCACGATGACGAACAGCGTGACGATCTCCTGAAATATGCCGATCATGCCCGCGGTCATGGGGCGAAGCTCTCTTTCTCCGATTGCGGAACGCTCGCTCGATCCTTTGCGACCCTCGTCGGTCTTCTCGAGCAATTTGCAGGACAGATTGTGGCAAAAAAATCGAGTTGTTAGACTTTCAAGGGTGCGGCAAATGGATTTATGGAACGATTTGGGTCTCTTCAGGCATCGGATGCGGCTTCTTTCAGTGTTTTCGGCGCTACTGGCAGGTGCTGAATGAATCGAAATGTCTAACAACTCGAAATTCTTGCCCAAATTTGGACTTCCGATTGTCTCGCAGGCGAGGGCGAGGATGTCGCGACGCGCATTGCGGTTCCGGCATCGCGTCCCCGCGTTGTAGAGGCTACGGGTTTTCTGGAAAGCGCGCGACGATGCGGCTCGGTGGCGTATACTGACCAGCGCTGCGTTAGCTTCGTCGAAAGGATGAGTCCGTGTTCACCATCGGTTGTCATTTGTCCAGCGCCAAGGGGTATCTGAAGATGGCCCAGGATGCGGCCTCTATCGACGGGAACACGTTCCAGTTCTTCACGCGCAACCCGCGCGGCGGCAAGGCCAAGGCCATCGACCCGGCCGATGTTGCCGCGTTTCACGAGTTCGCTGTCGCCCACGGCATCACGACGTTTCTGGCCCACGCGCCCTACACCATGAACCCGGCAGCGGCCAAGCCCGAGACGCGCGCCTTTGCCATCGAGCTCTTAACCGACGACCTCATGCGTATGGAAAACCCCCCCGGCCAGCTGTACAACATGCATCCGGGCTGCCATGTGGGCCAAGGCGCCGAGACGGGCATCGCGCTCATCGCCGATGCGCTGAATCAGGTGATTGCGCCCGAGCAGTCCACCACGCTGCTGCTTGAAACCATGGCAGGCAAGGGCACGGAGGTCGGCGGCCGTTTTGAAGAGCTGGCCGCCATCATCGACGCCGTGGAATTGGACGAGAAAGTGGGCGTGTGCCTGGACACCTGCCACGTGTGGGACGGCGGCTACAACATCGCCGGCGATCTGGACGGCGTGTTGGAGGAGTTCGATCGCGTGATCGGGCTCGACCGCCTGCGCGCCATCCACTTGAACGACTCGAAGAACCCGCTCGGCGCCCACAAGGACCGCCACGCCCCCATCGGCGAGGGCTGCATCGGCTTTGACGCGCTCGCTGCCGTGACGAACCACCCGGCCCTACGCGATCTGCCCTTCTTCCTGGAAACGCCTCAGGACGATCTTTCCGGCTGGGGCCGCGAAATCGCCGCCCTGCGCGCCGCGCACACCGAGTAGCTGCAGCGCTAAATCACGAAGAAGTACACGCTGAAGAACTGCAGGCAGCTGGCGGCCAGCACGAACAGGTGAAAAATCGAGTGCATGTAACGCACCTTTTTGAAGATGTAGAACACGGCGCCCACGGTATAGCTGATGCCGCCGGCAACCAAGAGCCAGAAGCCTGCGGGGGCCAGCTCGGCGAACAGCGTCGGGATGAAGAACACGATGGACCAGCCGAGCGCCACGTAAAGCACGGCCGATATCCAACGGGGACGGTAGGTCCAGAAGGCTTCAAAGGCGATGCCGACAAGTGAGACGGCCCAGACGAAGGCGGCGAGCCAGATGCCGCCCACATGTCCCAAGGTGATGAGGCAGTAAGGGGTGTAGGTACCGGCGATGAGCAGGTAGATGCCGGAATGGTCGAGCACTTTGAACACGCGTTTGGCGCGTTCTGCTGCCAGCGCGTGGTACAGCGTGGACATAAGGTACTCCAGCAACTGCGCGATGCCGTACACGAGGGCCGCTGCTAAAAGGATGCCGCCGCCATCGGCCACCGACTTCACGATGAGAAGCACGAGGGCCGCCACGGCCAGGCCCGCCCCTACGCCATGGGTGACGGCGTTGAAGATCTCCTCGCCCAAGGTGTACTCGCGCACGGGCTTTTTGCCGGAGCGCTTGATGAGTTCCCGAATTTCGGGCGACACCTTGGCCGCCGCCGCAGCGGCGTTGGGGGAGAGCTCGGGATGGGTTAGGCGAATGTTGGGCATCGCGTCCTCCTTCGCGTGCGGATAGATCACCGCATCATAGACCATTGATCAGGCTTCCCAGACAACGATAGGCAAACCGTAGGAGAAAGGCAAATCACGGCAAGACGCCACGAGAGATGCGGCTACTGCTGCTCGCGCAGGGCTTTGAGAATGGCGCGCTTTTTGGCCTGCTTGTCGGCGTAGGCCTGCTTCTCGGCGCGGGTGCGGGCGCGTTCGGCTTCGGCGGCAGCGCGCTCGTCGGCATGGGCTGCAAGCTCCGCTTCGCGGGCGGCTCGTCGGGCGGCGCGACGCTCTTCGCGCTCGGCGGCGGCCTCGGCGTCGGAGAAGCGGCAGCCGCAGTAGTTCTGGCGGTACATGCCGCCCTCGCGCGAGCGCCGGGTGGCCTCGTCGTAGAAGGGGCGGTAGTCTGCGAAGCAGGCCTTGATGCCCTCGCGGGCGCAGGCGCGCTCCAGCTCTTCGCGGATGATGCGGGTGTACTGGTAGGGGCTCACCGAAAGCGTGGTGCCAAGGGCAGCGAAGCCGTGCTCGCGGGCGTAGCGCGCGGCCAGCATCTTGCCCTCGATGCCGCGGTTGCCGAAGCCGCCCGGCACGAGGATGCCCTGCACGTCGCCGAACACTTCGTCCAGATCGGCGCCGTC
>OGPR01001910.1_pt1 | contig 15719 bp, 17 predicted proteins | sample 1552981 | NCBI WGS metagenome assembly OGPR01 (sample SAMEA2580260, study PRJEB22360) | human gut metagenome | biome: human gut; feature: human-associated habitat; material: faeces | place: Denmark | collected 2008/2010 | reverse complement strand
CCTGCCGTCCGTGCGCTGACTTTTCTCTGCGCCCAGCTGCTGATCGACCTCTGCCTACATCAGCTCTGTGCACAGCCATTCCAACATGCTCAGCATCGGATCCGGCTGCGTCACACATTGCAGTAGCAATTCTGTCAGATTTGTGGTATTCTTTTTGTGAGCCATTAGGGTCTCTCCTTTACTTGATGATTTTTCGACAACTATCATTTTACAGGAGCCCTGATGGCTTGTCTATTGCCTATTTGCTTTTGCGAACTTAATTATACGCTATCATTATGCTCATCTTTATAAATAGCATAATAAAGCTTTTTCATAATGCACCATCGCTTACTTCCTTTGGGACAGAGTTTGGTAATGAGCAATGCGCGAACAGATCCCTTCGGCGCATACTTGCGAAGTAATTTCCTAGCTCTAGAGTCAACAACCTCAAATTCTCCATGTTGTTCGATATAATCACACATATACTGCAACATAATTGAGTAATATGGAGAATGCCGTGCAACAATCCACCAATCAACACCAAATTCCACAGTGGGAAGTTGCCACGGTTTGGGAACTGCAGCAAAATGAATAATGTAGGGATTCTTTAGACATTGTTGCCAATCTGCTATCGTTTCTGACGATGCGTGCATAATATCGTATTCCGAGCTCATTTTTCGCGGGAATGCATTCCATTTTATGTCAAAATGATGAATATGTTTTTGAAATACAACATTCAATGCATCTTGTTCCGCACAACGGAAATGTCTGTCCTGCCATACCTGCATCAATTTTTCTTGGGAATAACTATTTCTGATTTTTTCCAAATTGAATACCAAAACATCTGCATTAATATATGCATATGGTGTATCCAAGCCAAGTTCTTTGGGGGAAATATCTAGTGTTAATCGTCCTTGATATCCCAAATCAATAACGCCGCCTATATATTTTTCTCCCATGTCCTCATTAAATAAATTTGCTATATCTCGCTTAACTAGCACATCTACACCTAGATTAATTACTTTTGTATAGTGCTTTAATATCCAAGGCAGCGACATTCTATAGTAATTCAGATACAGATATGAATATCTTGCATTGTCAATATACGATTGTACAAAATCGGTGGGATCAAAAAAACGAATGGAGAAATTAGATTTTCCTTCCGCAAGTTTGCATAAACATCTTTGGTCTTCTCTTCTAATTTCATTGGATAAAATAATGATATCGTAATTAGCTTTATTAGATGCAGTATTAATCAGTGAAAGTATTGCCACACTTAAATATGGTGCAAATAACTCACTTGATTCGAATATAATAGGAACATTATTTGTGTTAAATGCTGGGAAAATATCCTTTGAGCATAATATCTCTTGATTCTTCATTTTTCACCATCTTCACATAAATTTGCAACACGAAAAGGTAACAATTGTTGATATACCCATTCAGCGCTATCACGGATATCATAACCAGCCCGTTTTATCCTGTCCGCATATGTGTCTCGGCTATTAACATTATTTTTCGACGCTTCTGTGATAGCACCTACCCATACAGAAATATCGTCATTCAGCATTAGATGCTCACATAAAGGAGTTACATCTACATCCGAAGGTACTTGGGACGAGCAAATAGTGGGTAAGCCAGCGCATTGCGCTTCAATCGCTACAATGCCAAACCCCTCGAAGATTGAGGGAAACACAAACACATCCATGGCGCTTAATAATTGTGCAACTTGATTCGTGGCATCCAAAAACTTAACTGAGTGTGCAATCTGAAGCTCCGTAGCCCTTCTTTGCAACATAGTTGTATCCCCATCGCCAATCAAAAGTAATAGCATCTCTGGCTGATTTTCTACAACCTTTTGAAAAACTTCCAAAAGAAAAGATTGATTTTTCTGATAACTTATTCGTCCAATATGTCCAATTACAATCTGATTCGAAATACCTAGTTGTTCTCTAATCTCCTTGCGTACATTATCATTAAATTTGAAGTTTTGCGTATCAATACCGTTTTTTATGATTTTGAAATGTTCACTTTTCCTCACATCTTTTCCAAAGAGAAACTCTGCTGCTTCCATAGAACAAGCCCAATAATCAGTGGCATACTTCAAATAAATTTGCTGACTTATTTTGTGAAAAAACATTTTAGCCGGACGAGTAATCGATGCTCGTAAGCAATTATTATGGCTATGTACTATTCGACGAGCAATATGATATGTTTCTGCATCCTTCAAATATATCATTGATACTGCAATAAATGCATTTAAATAAAACACATCGTAATGTGTATGCTGGAAAATGAGATGTAATCGTGACCTATTCTCAGCGATCTTATAAGGGCTTCCACTTAATTCTATCACTTGAATCCCTATCTTATCCAATCGAGAAACATATAAATCAGACGTTATCTCTGCTGTAACAATATCAGCAATCAAACCACGATTGGACATCTGTTCCAACATATTAACCAAATAAGATTCGATACCTCCGCTTCCCCATTTTTCACAGTAGATACACATTTTAATCATTGATCAATCCTTCATATAAGTCACAAATCTTTTTCGTCTCTCCGACAGTCTGTACCTGTCCGTGCTCAATCCAGACCACTCGGTCGCACATCTCGCGAATCTGCTCAAGGCTGTGCGACACAAACAGCACAGTCGTGCCGCCGCTCATAAGCTCCAGCATACGCTTGCGGCTTTTCTCCTGGAAATTCGCATCGCCGACAGCTAATATCTCATCCACAATCAAAATCTGCGGATTTACTACCGTCGCGATTGAAAACGCCAAACGCATCAGCATACCGGATGAGTAGTTGCGAATCGGCACATCAATAAATTCGCCGAGCTCGGAAAATGCAACGATTTCATCGTATTTCGACTTCAAAAAATCTTCCGTATAACCGAGAATTGCACCGTTAAGAAAAATATTCTCCCGGCCGGTCAAATCGTGATCGAAACCCGAGCCAAGTTCCAACATCGGCACAATATTGCCGCAGCAGGACACAGAGCCCTCAGTCGGCTTGAGAATGCCCGAAATGACTTTTAAAATCGTGCTTTTGCCTGCGCCGTTGTGGCCAATAATGCCGACAACCTCGCCGCGGTAGACATCGAACGATACATTCTTCAGCGCCCAGAATTCTGAGGTCTTGTACTTGCCACTCAGCTTGCGTGTTACGAACTCCTTCAGCGACATGATTTTATCGTCCGTCAGCCGAAAGCGCATCGAAACATTTTGTACCTCAATAATTTTTCGCTTTTGAGGTTCTGCAACTTTTTCCTTCTGCTCATGGAGCAGCTTCTCTTTTTTGCTCATTTTCCCACCTTATAAATAGAGGACAAAGTTATCCTGCGATTTTTTGAACGTAAATGCGCCAATGGCGAGCGTGATAAATGCAACCGCTGCGCACTGTACGTACATAGATGGCTCTGGTGAGAGACCGTCGATGACGCACGAGCGCAGGAATGTCACATAAAAGTACAGCGGATTCATTTTAACAACCGACTGAATTGTTTCGGGCAGTGCTGTGATCGGGTAAAAAATAGGGGTCAAATACATCCAAATCGTCGTCAATACACCCCAAAGGAACTGAATATCCCGGAAGAACACCATTGCCGATGCAAGCAGCATGCCCAGTCCCAGACAGAACAGTGCCAGGCAGAGCAGCGGGAACGGCAAAAGAAAATACGTTTTATTCGGCAGCAGACCCGAAAAAATCGCCACCGCTGCGAGCGGGATGAGCGAAATCAGCATATTGATAAGCGACGACATAATGCGCGTCAGCGGATAAATATACTTCGGCACATATACTTTTTTAATGAGGTCAGCGTTACCTACAATAGATGTAAGCGCCATGCCGCATGCCTCAGAGAAGTAATTGAAGACAACGTTACCGCAAAGCAGATAAACCGGAAAGTATGGAATATCAAACTTAAACATATTGGAGAACACAACATACTGCACGATCATGTTCAGAAGAGGATTGAGAAAGCTCCAGAACACGCCAAGAATTGAACGCTTATACTTTGCCTTGAAATCACGGTCAACCAACTGCTTGATAAGAAAACGATATCGCCTTAGCGCGATCATCGCATTGAGAATAAAGCTTTTCTTACCGGTCTTGTGCTTGTGCAGCAGCAGGAGCAGCAGCGCCGCAAGAATTACCGCGCCAGCAGCTGTAAACTGCCAGTAATGTAGGCCGGTCCAGATGTAGTCACGACCGGTAGCCGAGAAAGCCAGTTCACCTGCAACAGCCTGTCCATTGACATACAGCTGGCCATTTTCCAACGAAGCATCGGTTTTCATCACCGGCGTGAGCGCGTCACCTGCCACGGCATCGGGCGAAGTAATACGCAGCGCAAGCGGCGCATTGCAGACCGTTTCCAGTGCCGGGAAATCAAACGTCGTAACCTGACCTTCCGTAATCTGATCCGCCTGCAAATTCTGATCAAGCAGGACTCCCTGCGTTGCCAGGTTCACAAGCTGCACGTTCACCGTGCCGTGGTTGACGCGGTTGAATACGCCCCACTGCACGGAAAGATGCTCAAAAATCTGGATTTTCGGCGTGAATTGTTGTTCCACGACCGAGCCAGCTGTCAGCTCTACGGTTGCGGCATTCGCCACCGGCATTTCAATATTGCCACGCGAGTCGCGATAACGAAGCTGCTCTCCGGCGAGAAAATAAAACGCTACCGCAAGCACAATGTACGCGACGAAAACAATCGAAAAAATCTTCTTTAGTTCTCTGGTAGAGAACCCCTGCTGTGTTTTTGACATGAATTTATTCTACCTTATCTTTAATGTTAATCTCCAATTTAGACATTCAATATGCAATATGTCTATAAAATACAGTTTAGAAGTCTGCTCAAGCATCTGAAATCATATGCAAGTCTGGTATTAATATCAGTATTTTTCTTATTGCAAATGCCTTTGACGAACATTTCATGGTATCTCACGCATCTATAATGTTCCTTTGTAAAAGCCTTCATAATATTTTACCACAAAAGCGTGCCTGTTCCAATATAATATGACATATTTGGTGATAATCCACAAATTGTGAAAACAAATCAATCTTTAACGTACAAGAGATATAATCCTGAACATAGGTCATGCAATCAACTTGGCTTATCTTCTTTATACACTCTTGATGATACACTCTTATCTTAATACCCAACTTCACAGGCACAAAGCCTTTTCGACAAATTGTCGATTTTCTGATACAATATATATACCAATACAATTTACGGAGTCCTACACATGATTTCATTCGCATTAGTCGAACGCCAATCCCAATTATGCTTATTCGAATTTCTTTACAGAACCTATTCTCAAGGTATGTTCCAAATAGCTTACGGCATTCTTCATGATGTTCAGCACGCCGAAGATATGGTTGCTGAAACCTACATCCGAGTAGCCAAGAATATCAATCGAATTGCTGAAATACCTGCAGATAAACATCGTAGCTATCTGAAAATGATTATTCGAAATATCTGTATCGATTATTACCGGAGTATACATCCAACCGATACCGTCTATGAAATACCACTGGATTTGTCAGATAATTCATCTGGACCCGAAGATATCATCATCGACAGGATTACCGTTGAAGAAATTGTGCAAGCTATCAGCGAGTTACCGGATAAATATAGAGATGTCTTGAAATTAAGCTACCTATATGATCACACCACTGAAGAAATTGGCATTGCTCTAAATCTTTCTACTAATACTGTTCACAAGCGCATCAGTCGTGCCAAAAAGTTACTTAAAGTAATTCTAACGAAAGAAGGTGTCTTACAGTGAAAATATCCGATAAGGATTTCGATAAACTCATTAGTGTTGCAATATCACAAATTTCTGATGACGATAACGTCGAACTCAAAACCGATGAAGAACTACGTTCAGAAGGTAGCTCTGCGCATGAATTCTCCTCTGCTTTTAAAAAGCAAATGAAAAAATTAATTCGAGAAAATCAAAAACAGCAGTTTACCACATACCGTACAAAAAGATTTCGCTCCAGGATTCGTATCGCGATCCTTGTTGCTGTTTTGGTTTGTGCTGCCACAATGTTTAGCGTTAACGCATTTCGAACATCAATTGTTAATTTTATTTTTAGTTCTAGCAGTGAAAGCTCCAGCTTTGCATTTGACAAAGGTACCACATCAATATCTTCAAAATTGACCAAGTACCTGCCAACATATACTCCTAAGGGATTTGGTGTAGAAGCTATACAAAAGCTATCCGACAATAGTATTTATATACAAATTATATATGTCTTTTTGACTATCTTTTTATATCTTCTTAAATGTCCGCAAAGCCTTATTTTATCGGCTCTACGGGCATTTTGCTTTTGTGGTAAACCTCACATATCTAGGTCTATCTTCTTATATTTTCGCTATCAAGCGTGGTTAAAATCGTGGTAAATACTTCTTATGCGATTAGACGCTGAACCTCTGATTTTGCGGTATCTATGGACGCATGAGCATACCAGTTCATTGTGATACTGATATTTGAATGCCCCATGATATACTGTAAATCTTTCGGGTTCATGTTCTTGCTTGCCAGCCTTGTGCAGAATGTATGGCGTAGTGTATGCGGTGTGATATGTGGCAAGGGATTGTCTTTGTGGTTTGCCTTTATGATTGACAAATAGAAAGTTGCCCCGTCCGTCTATCACAAATGGTTCTGCCTTTGGGCGTTTCTTCATAACCCGTTGAAATGCTTGTATCGTTTCTCTGCTTAATGGCACTTGCCTTGTTCCGCTTTTTGTCTTAGGCGTTTCAATATAATAGCCCTGTTCCTTGCTCTTTAGTAACTGGTGGTCGATAATCACAACTTCATTCTTGAAATCAATATCGGCTACTGTCAGTCCGCACAGTTCCGAGATACGAAGTCCTGTCTTTAACAGTATCAGCACATCATCATAATACTTGTGATACACATTGTCCGTCTTGATGAATGAGAGTAGGGCTTGTTCCTGTTCCTCTGTCAATGCGACTTTCTCTTTGGTATCATTTTCTAGGACTTCACTTAACTTGAAATCAAAAGGGTTTTTCCTTACACAATCGTCTTGTATGGCGATATAGAATGACGCTTTTAACGAGCGTTTATGGTTGTTAATGGTGTTATAGGAAAAGCCTTTGTCTTTCATGCGTAACGCCCATTCCTTAGCGTCAGAGGGTTTTATCGTATCAATGCTCCTAGCACCTAACTTGTCCTCTTTCAATAACCGCATGAGCTGTTCCCGTTGTTTCTGTGTGCTTTTCTTCACGTTTGCCCTCTGTGCGTTCTGTTTGGCGTAGAGTTGGCAAAGCGTCATTTTCTTGCCTGTGCTGTCGATACCGTCCTCAATATCCCGTCTTATCTGCTGTTCCAGTTCACGAAGTGAGGGTTTTTCCCGTTTTCCCTTTGGTGTCGGGTCTGTGGGTGTCAATCTCCAAGCATACACATATTTTGTGTTTCCAAATGCGTCCACATATTTATATAAGTATTTTCCGTCTGTTCGTTGGCTCTCTCCAGTATGCAGGATACGTCCTTTGCTATCCCGTCTTTTTTCTTTCATGGTGTCTGCTCCTTTCCTTGTTGGAAAGAGCCTTGATATGACTTGTGTTCATCATAACACATACAAGGCTCATTTGCATTAGATTGCGTCCAATTTGTCAATAACCTGTTCAAACTGTCGGCGTTTAATCTGTATGCGGTTGCCATTCATAATGAGCCAGCCAGCGTCCTTGTTTTCCTCTGCCAATCGTCTTAACTTGTTTTCTCCGATACGGAAATATTTTGACGCTTCTTCAATGGTAAGGGTGTATTTTTCCCATACGGGAATATCGTTGTTATTCATCAGATACCCCCTTTCCCATGTTTCGTGTCATACTGGATATAGGGGATAAGGTCGGTGCGGTTTATCCTCTGTAAATGGGCGGTTAGTTTACTGGAAAGGGAATTGCTGTATCTTGCCTTATCAAGCATAGTTCCCACTTTTTCCAGTCCACCTAATGCGTCATGTTCTTCCAAGAAATAAAAACTTTTGACAGCGGAAATCACACCACCCTCTGTGAGCCATTGCTGTGTTTCCTCAAGGGAATTTTGCTGTTTTGGTACTTGCAGTTTCAAGACTTCCACAGCCCCTAAAAAGCGTTCCCAAAACCGACACGTTTTCCATCTGCTTTTATTACTTTCATTTCTGTTTGGCACGACAAAGCGTAGGTTGTTTGCCAATAACCCGAAAGCCAGTTTCCCAAGTTCCAGCGGTCTGTCTTTGAATGTCATGGCAAAGACATGAGCCTTATCATCACGCAGTTGCATTTCTGTCCGTTTCCAACTGCCGACTTCATTAAGTGTCTTATTATGTTTTGAACATACTTCCTTATCCTTGTCATAAAAGCGGTAGGACAATCCCGATTTACCAGCACCGATATAAACAGTCTTTGCGGTGTCGAAATCATCAAACTTGCTTTCGTCAAAGTGGTAGCCCTCACTATTCGAGATAAATTCCTCTTTTTCGCATTTCTTCTTTATCTGCTCTATGGTAAAGAATGGCTTTTCGTTCTTATCATCAATGGCAATATCAAGTCTTGTGAAATGGAAATTATCCAGTCCGTATCTTCGCTCACAGCGTCGGAACATATCCCCAAAGGTATAATTCCTACTGTCGAGAATACGGAAAATATCATCACAACCTCTGCCGGTCATAACAAGATAACAGCCTAACCCTTGTGGGTTGTCCTCTGTCTTTCTTGCGTCCCCCGATACATAAATATCTCCAATCTGCCAGCGTGCTTGATAAGTCTTGAATTTAACGCTTGCCGGATAGACATTGAAAATGTCAGTCGGTAAACCTAAAATGTGCATGATGACATCTTCTGCGGTTGCGGTTTCAAATACAATGCTGATGTAATCAATCTTAACGGATAAATTTTCGTGTGTTGCGATACTTCATTACTCCTTTCGTATGCCCCGATTTTTTGCGGGGTATAAATTGCATTTTTTCCTTTATTTATCACAGTTTCTAGGTACTATGACATGTATACGCAGGGCGGTGTTACATATACGCCCTTTACGAACGCCTAAAGGCGTTCCCTTTCTTCCTGTGTCTGCCCCGTTCTTAACGCTCACGAGCCTTGTAAGGCTCGTGGCTAAACGGAACAGCCCCAGTCAGAAACCTTATTTTCGGTCTGATAGTCCATGCTTATTCATGCTATCAAAGTGAAAATATATATTTTATATGCTTACTCAAGCGTGTGATTGACCCTAGCGTGCTTAATCACTCTGTCTAATACGATAATAACTCCATTAGAATTACTTGTCAAGAAGTTTTTGTTGACTTTTAGATATAGATTAAGTATGATATGCTTATAAATACCAAGAAAAGCAACGAAAGGAGCGGTTATACTAAGTTATGGAGCATTATGAAAAGAAAATCAGTTTCTTAGGAGAAAACATACAGACCATAAGAAAACACAGAGGAATGAAACAACAGGAACTTGCGGACAAAATCGGTATCAATATGCAGAGCCTTTCCAAGATTGAACGTGGCGTGAATTATCCTACCTTTGATACGTTAGAGAAGATAATGGACGTGCTGGGTGTAACGCCCAATGAATTATTGTCGGGAGAATGGAAGTATATTGACCACACCGAGCCCTATATCATGGATATTATCAAACGGGAACAAGACTTCAATGTTTCCTTAGATTACCTGTCTGAAAATGAATTTTTCGATGATGAAAAAGAATGCACATTTTACAAGGCATATAAACTCATACAGTATATCCATAACTACATTACCAATGAGGTTACGGAGTTGGAAGAACTTATGGAAATCAAGCAGTTGATACAGCGTCAAAAACTGGAACGCATGATAAAAGTGCATAAGGAAATGCGAGGGTTAGACCGATACAGAGAACAGCCCAAAGAGTATAAATACCATGACCCTTATGATGATTGGATATTTCGTCAGCTTGCGGATATAGACAACAGAAACAACATTCCCGACACTTCTCCACAAGTAGACTTCAATGAAGCAGACTATGAAGATTATCTAAAGGCGAAATGGAACAGAGGTCTTTAATTTCCTCTTGCATGGAAGATACAGCAAACAAAAAGCCCAGTAAAGAGTGCAAAGCACCACCAATGGTGGCAAGGCTCTTGACAGGGCTTTTTCTTTTCTGTTGTGGGGTAATCAAGAGGAAGAAAGAAAAAGTGTGCATTTTTGTTCCATAAATGCTAAGGGTATGCTGATTTTTATTGTGGCGGATATATGGAACTGTTATAATATGGATATGAAGAAAGCGACAAATTTGAAAGTGTTAATAATTTTCAAACAGCCTCATTGCATGGAAATAAGAAACAGACTATCCTTAAAGTAGGAGGTGGCACAAATGGCAAATGAAGATAAAAAAGATTTTAATGCTATGTTGCATGATAGTAAGGATATGCCAAAATTTCAAATTATCATAGACCAGAAAAGTATTGAGAAATATGGTGGAAACAAAATGTATTTTGCTCCCCCGATTGACTATGACAAAGTAATGAAAAAAGTTCCGTATGGTAAAGTGATTACGGTTGGAAAAATACGAGAACACTTTGCAAAATTGAGTGGTGCAGATTTTACAGAGCCGATTACAGCGGGTATATTTGTTTCTATTGTAGCGTGGGCGAGTTATCAGCGTTCCGAAGATGAAACACCCTATTGGAGAACATTAAAAGCAAACGGAGAATTAAATGCTAAATATCCAAATGGTATTGAAGCACAGAAAGAAAAATTAGAAGCAGAGGGACATACCATTATTCAAAAGGGGCGTAAAAATATACGATACTATGTAAAGGACTATGAAAATTCTCTTTTTGATTTGAAATAGGCAAATTCTATTTCACAATTTCATATCTCTATACACAAAGCAGTTAGTCTTAGGATTGACTGCTTTTTTCATACCTAAATTTCAGATTGGAGTGATGAAATGGTGTTTGTTAGAGCTGTTCACTAAGATTATCGGTGCATAAAATTTTATTGTGGTGCAGATATGAAAATGATATAATGTGGATATGAAGAAAGCGACAAACTTGAATTGAGATTTCATGTATTCCAAGGGATTTAATAATTGTTATCTTTTATTATCAAATATCTCTCAAGCCTTTGAAAACACTAAGTTTGGCGCAGGTGAGCTTTCCCTTATTGTTTCCCTTGTGTTATATCGTCCCACCAGTGTTTACGAACTCTGATAAGGGCAAATACAAGGGCAAAAAAACTGATAACACATTATAGCACAAAATGAAAATGACATGGTGAACTGATTGAAACGCTTCTGATTTTTGTAAGAAATGATTGATTGAATGATAAGGAGATTTGATACAATGAGAACAATATTTGCAGAATACAATCCACAACGTAATAGTGTTGATGTTTATACCTCTGCGAGCTATATGCTCCGCATTGACTGTTGGGAAGCAGAAAAGAATTTAAAAACTACGCCTGGCTCAGATTGTGCATTAAATGCACTTGCAATTGATGAACCGCTTGAATATGTACGATTATATCTGGATGGGAATATGCAGATGTGGGTAGATGCGGAAGATTCATTGGAAATCTTTTAAAATAATCCAAACTTACGTCAGCTACCACATACATGTAAGTTGTCATCTGTTTGTGTAATCACTAAAAACATTGACTTTAAAAATCAAAGCCGCCGTTATATAAATACATGAAATTGAATCTGCTTTGCGACGGCTTTTTCTTTTACCATTTGTAAAAATAGAAATAATCAATATAGTTCAGGCACTTTTCTTTTAAAGATAAGTAGTGTAGCAATGACGGTAACAATAGCAACTAAGATAACTTGCATTATGGACTCCTGATTGGTTGTGTTTTTGGTGATAATAACTTGCCGTAACACAATAACAATCAAAGAAGTAACGATTGTTGCAGGAACAGATTTTCTGATCATGCCAATAATAAATGACCACAGAGACAGCACCATACATATAATCACAGTGGTTATTGCCATTGGTATCCATGTTCGGAGCATTGATGGTTGAAATGTTCCCTCCAGCATATTAAAGGATTTATCCGCAAATATAATATAACTGCTACAACAGATATATCCAATCGTCATTGAAATCGCTGTATAAACCATGATTATAGTTAATTTGCTGGCAATCAATTTTATTCTGTTTAAAGGATAAGAAAACATAATCGTAATTGTTCGATGATTATATTCTCCAATAACCAGCTTTGCCGTTAAGACCGACGAGTACACAAGAAAAATGAATGACATCAATAAGCCAATGACAAGGTATGTGCTTTCAAATGTGTCTTTGACCTGTTTGGGGTCTGTCATGCTATCCCATAAAGATATTGTAATGAAAAGGATGCTGAAAAGAATTGCGGCAAACATAAAGATAATATTTTGTGCAATACCAAATTTTTTCAGTTCCAGTTTGATCAAATGTGTCATCTCATTTTTCCTCCTCTGTAAGCTGGAAAAAGAAATCTTCCAGTGTGTCTTGCTTGCGTCCCATGCTCTCCAAACCAATCCCGTTCTCAATGATGGCTTTTGACAGAGCTTTACCTGAAATATCAGAATCATAAATGTGGATAAATTCTTTATCTAATACACTAAAATTCGTGATTCTCATGTTTTCAAGCAGTGCAGCAACACGAGTCACATCGTCAACCTGCAAGCTGATATAATCTGTTTGATGCTTATGGATTTCTTCGATAGGTAATTCTGTTAAGAGTTTTCCGTGTTGAATAATTCCAATCGTATCAGCAAGAAGATCCACTTCGGATAGAATGTGGCTGGATATAAAAATAGTTGTTCCATCTTCTTGATTTAGCCGTTGAAAAAGGGTTCGCATTTCACGAATACCCTCAGGGTCTAAAGCATTGATCGGTTCGTCTAAAATCAAAAATTCTGGCTTTGCCAGAATAGCTCTTGCAATAGCAAGTCGTTGTTTCATACCCAACGAGTAATGACAAACTTGTTTTTTCTCGACATTCTGCAAGTCCACCAAATGCAAAACCTCATCGATTCGTTCCTTGTTGGGAAATCCCATATACTCACAGTGCAGCTCTAAGTTTTGTCTGGCAGTCATTTTATCGTAAAAGTATGGATTCTCAATAATAGAACCAACCTTTTTGAATATTTCATAACTGTGACTGGTAACTTTTTCGCCTAAAAGCTGAACCTCTCCAGCATCTGGCTGGATAAGACTCAAAATCATTTTCATAACCGTGCTTTTTCCTGCGCCGTTTGGACCAACAAAGCCATATATTGCCCCTTTAGATATATGCATATTTACATCGTCTACAACAATATTATCTTTGTAGGCTTTTCGCAAACCTACGGTTTCCATAATATAATCCATTTTGTGTGCCTCCTTTATAGCTGCCATTATACAAAATGGACTTCTCTTTTCTCTGTCATAAATCTAACGATTTTCTAACTTTTTCAAGATGATTGAGAAAATAGTTTGCTCATTTTGTACACTATAAACTTCTAAGTCTGCCCCAATTTGTTCAGCAAGACATTTTGAAATTGAAAGCCCCAAACCACTGCCGGAAGTTTTTCGGGCTGTTGTATAATTCCTTTCAAAGATCTGTTTTTGCTGCTGTGGTGATATCCCATCTCCTCGATCTTCTATTTCAATAATGTTTTTTCCATTTGATGTGATGAGCCTTAAAGAAATATACTTACCATCACCACCATGTCGGATGGCATTGTCTATCAGATTTTTTAAAATGCGTTGTAACGCCTCGTTATCTGTATAGGCAAAAATCGGTGTATCCGGTATCTGAATATTGACTTCAAATTGTTTCTGTTCAAGAAGGTCATAGTAGTCCAAAATTGTATCTTGGCAAATCCTTGATATATTTTCCTTTTTCATTTTAATAGAAAAATCTCCAGAAGTTATTTTAGACATTGTAAAATAGTCGTTAATTGTTGAGATTAAATCATCAGCCTTTTGGTCTATTTTAACAGCCATAGCATGAACATTTTCAGATGCAGAGTAAGTGTTTGTTATATTGGAAAGCATTTCACTATTTCCTTTTAGAACAGTGAGTGGAGTTCGGATGTCGTGAGAGATGTTTGTAAGGACTTTCGCCATTGCCTGTTTACTCTGCTCAAATTGTGACTTTTTTGTATAAAAATCCTGAAGCAGCTTATTAAGTGCAGCGCTTAATTTCTTGATACTATCATTATCTGTAGGTATAAGTACAAAGCCATTTTCAGAAATGACAGAAATAGTATCAAGCCTACTTGTAATATAATCAATTTCTCGTACTAATTTTTTATGCTGTATCTGTTGCCAGATCAATATAAAAACCATAACAAATGAAAGAACCACAAATAAAATCATCATCTATTTCTCCTCCATCTTATATCCAATGCCCCATAAAGTTTTAACATAGGCTGTACTGTCTTCTGCATTGCTCTTCAATTTCAAGCGAAGACGATTGATGTGTGTATTCAACACATTTTCATTTCCAAAATATGGTTCTTTCCAAATCAGTTCATATAGCCTTTCCTTTGAATAAGCCTGCCCCGGATGGCTTGCTAAAATGTATAAAATTTGAAATTCAATTGGCGTTAAATCTATGGTTACTCCTTTGCGCTGAACCATGTGACTATGAGGGTCGATTTCTATATCTTTAATTTTGATAATTGAATTATTCGGTAACGCCTGGTAGGTTCTTGCTCGTCTGATGTTAGCCTTTATTCTAGCAGTAAGCTCAATGAGTGAAAAAGGTTTTACCACATAATCATCAGCACCCAAATTCAATCCTAATGATTTGTCTATATCATTGTCTTTAGCAGTAATAATAATAATTGGTATCTTGCTGACTTTACGAATTATCTTAATAATCTCCATCCCGCTTATATCCGGTAACATAAGATCAATAAGCGCAAGCGCATATTCATCATAGCTTGTAATTTTCTGGATAGCTGACATACCATCATTAAAAGCTGTCACTTCAAATTCTCCTGATAAATAATCGTTTATCATTCCTCTTATTTCTTTATCATCTTCAATCAATATTATCTTGTTTTCTATCATGATTACTCCTTGATTTTTTATTCTTCCGTCAATAGGTTTTTCTGCATCTTTTTTTCTCAACCAAATGGTTGTCTTTTTTACTTCTACCAAAACATTATAGTTCCCTTGCTCGGACAAAACAAGTTATCCACTTTCATTCATTCACAGGATCTGTATATCGACATAATCAGTCTTTTTATCTTGCATCATGAAATGACCAATTATGCCGATTTATTGTTTAACAGTTTTAGGCATGGTATAGTATGTTTTAGTAATATCCCCTTGTTTCCCGCCAGCCTTTCACATACCATCTTATCACGACATATATTACCTGTACCAATAACAATAGAAACAGTAGATTGACTGGTAATATTGTCCTTATCCAATCTGCGAAATAGATTGCTATTGCCATACTTACGAGTATCACCATTATGGTAATCATATCCCAACAGTATTTCTTATATAGCCCTGCAATCTTTATTTCGATGAATGCCAAAAGTATTCCCACACCCACCAGACATCCACCGGAAATCAGTATTCTTATCATCCAGTATATAATTCCGGCAACGACAGGATTGGATATTCCATTGCTAACCTGTGCCACATTCTTCCCTGCCAGTATAGTCAATCCTGCAATGTTCTGTATAAAAGTGGCGATTGTATCAAAGAATACCACGCAATCAGAAATAAATATTTTTGACCGTATCA
>OGPR01001895.1_pt1 | contig 15848 bp, 8 predicted proteins | sample 1552981 | NCBI WGS metagenome assembly OGPR01 (sample SAMEA2580260, study PRJEB22360) | human gut metagenome | biome: human gut; feature: human-associated habitat; material: faeces | place: Denmark | collected 2008/2010 | reverse complement strand
ACGATCGTTTAGACTAGTCGTTTACTAATGACGATTAGCCATCGAGAAGAAGGTAAGTGCTTAATTAACACTATTATTAATATTAAATTTTAAATTATGAACAAGAAGTTTACTATGCTTTTGGCTAGTGCCATGCTTGCGACTGCTTTCTCGGCAGGGGCAGCTGTAGACGCTAAAAAAGGGGATGCGATCTTGTTGAAGTCTGGCACTGATAATTTGTCAGCTTTAACGGGGACTAACTTTGGGAAATTGGGCCTAACCAATACTCCTGTCGATCTTAATGATTGGGAATTAAAGGGCTTAAATGGTGCTACTTGGACTGTTTCTGCAAAGAAGAACACTCTAGGTAGAGATATTTATTCTTTTGAGAATAAAGCTACAGGTTTAACGCTTGCTGTTGATCCTACCATAGCTATTGATGCAGATAAGGCTGGTGTCGGTGCGAAAGCTTTGACTTTGGGCGGTACCGCATCAGAGTGGGTGGCTGAAGGTGATAAGTTGGTTTCTTATTTCACGGGAGACTCTGTTGTTTATATCGCAAAGAACGGAGGTGATCTTTATTTGGAAAAAACAACAAAAGCTAAATTAGGCTCATCTAAAGCTATTGATCTGTCCTCTGCTAAGAATTTTCCTGAATCAATGATTTTGGATGCAGCTGACTTGAACACGTTATTGCAATCAGTTCCTACTGCTACTTTCTTTGGTTTGAATATGAACCCTAGTGTCTCTACTGGCAAAGCAAATCGGTTGACAGACACTCCTCTTAAGGCTACGGACGTAAGTGGTGCTGGTAATTGGGTAACTTTACAAGCCAAAGATAAAAAAGTGAAGGTTGATGGTGAGGATCAAGATGCCTATGTTGTCGTTGATACCGCTTATTATGATGGTACTGAGACTAGTAAGTTCTTGCAACTTAATTACGATGCTTTCAAAGCGGACAATCGTGAAGAAGGTTCTTATTACTTTAAGTTTACTTATAACGCAGCTAAAGATGAATTATATATTCAAGTTCAGAAGGTAGCTTATAAGCTTACGAAAAATGCAGGTGAGACTGATGCGGACTTTGCTAAGTATATCAAAGAGAATAACAACAATTCTTACTGGAGCATTCAAGATGAAGAAAACCCTCGTACGTTAGCGACCAAAACTGATAAGTTTATCTACATGGCTAGATTGGCTGGAACGAATGTCTTGACTATCAATACGGATGAGACAGATCTAACTGGTACTTCTGCACCTGTAGCTATGGCTAATGTTCAGAAAACAGTTGTCAAGCTTGGCACGAACTTCTCCGGATTGACGCTTACTACGATCCCTGATGGCGTATATTTGGTACAGTACAAGGCCTCGGCAGGAAATCCGAAAATCAAACAAAATGGTTTATATGCTTTGGCAAACTTAGCAGGAAACTTGGGTTGGGCTAATTTGGCTCGTAACCAAGAGTTCAAGCATATGCCTGCCGCTCAATGGGTAGTGGATAAGAATGGCACTTCTTCTACTGCTATGGTTACGATTGATAATCGTGAGTTCAGTGATGTTTCTAATACAAGTGTTCTTCCGTCTCAAATGACTCAATTCTATGCGGTGGAAGGTAGTGATGATGTATTCTATTTCAATGGTAGTGTAGCTGATACTTTGAGTTTTATCAAAGTTGATGAGGCATTGGTTAAGGATACAAAATTAGGTTATAAGTATGTAACGGCTGAAGAAGCTTCTGTTCAGACATATTTGTTCAACTATTTGCATGGGCTGGCGTTGAATAAATATCTGTATACTCCGGCAGGAAAAGACTCTATTGTTCGTGTAGACGAGAATGGAGAGAAAGCGAACTTCCGTTTGACTTTGATCGCAAAGGATGACAAATATGGTTATAAGGATGGTTTGGTAAGAAACGCTTACTATGTTTCTGACGGAAAAGGTCGTTATATCTCATTCGACGGTGTAGCGAATAAGTATATGATGAAATCAGTTCCGACTCCTTTCTTCTTGAAAGAGAACAATTGCATTGACGGTACTCATTATTATACTTTGGTAGAAGCTAATTTGCGTTCTGAGGTATTGGTTAAAGAAGGTAACAATGATATCGCATTATCTTGGTACCCTGCTTCGGAAAATGGTAAAAAGGTTGCTGATGCTAAGACTTTTGCTGCACTGAATACAAAGGAGGTAACTCGTAGTTATGAGCAACCGGATGGTTCCACCGTCACAGTAAAATATTACGCCGATGCAAATGGTAATATTGCGAGCGCTCCATATTATGATAAGGATGGTAATCGTTTGATTGTGGATGGTAGTGAAATTGGTGATGTATATGCTTATAAAGCAAAGGATGGCGTTGTATCATTACAAAAAGCATTCAATTCGATTTCTCGTTCAAATTCTTGGGACTATGCATCTGTAAAAGTATCTGTTGACGACAATACTCTTGATTTGACTGAGGGTACTTTAAATGATAAGTTCTATTCAGAGATCCGTACCTCTGCATTCGCCGTATCAAAAGACGACTCTCCATTGTACCGTCGTTTCAACAACGCTGCGTTAGGCGAGAGTGAAACCGCTGATAGCTTGTTCTTCGTAGAGAAGATCCGTAAGGAATACTTGATGGATGAGTGGAACAAGAACTTGACAGACAAGAATGTAGATTACGCTGGTATCTGGAATAAGGAGAAAGCTGACGGTAAATTAGGATTCATCGTTGATACTGCTTGGGTTAACCGTGGTAATGGCGATATCAAGCCGCAATATTTGATCTCTGTCGCTCGCAATGATCAAGCCGGTACTCCGGGTATTCCTTGTACGTATGAGCATAATCATTTTGATAACGCTGGTAATCCTGTTGACGCAGCGCATTGCTCTCATGCAACTCAAGGTCATTCAGGCTTCGACTACGGTAAGTATTTGGTAAGCTTTGGCGACTCTGCCCTTATTAAGGGCCATGAATTGAAGGTTCCGTATATGGATATCGATGGTGGTTATACTCGCGTAGGTTTTGTTAAGGCAATCCACGCTGGTGACAGCTTGTTCGTCTTGACACAAGGTTTTGAGAACATGGATCCGGCTACATTGGATACAGCTACGATCATCAATGCTTATAAGAAGAGCAAGAGCGAGAACTTTATCGTGAATTTACAGGGTGACAACCACAAGAACGTAACTTGGTCATTCCGCTATGTAAACCCGGATAAGGCTGGTGCTGTAACGGAAGAGGGTGCTGATAACGAATTCTTGTTCGAGTCGAACATCTATAACGAGGCAGGCGTTGCTTCTACTGGTAAGGCTACTAAGGGCTTCGATAAAACCGTTGCCGGTTCAATCGCTCCTTCTTACGCCGCATGGTTGAAGATGCAGAATGGTTGCTTGGTATTGACTCGTGGTGATTCAGAGTTTAGCGCAGCTAAGACTGGCTCTGACGGTGCTTTGATCTTCAACGCATACCAAAAGACTGACGCTGAGGATATGGTAACATCTATCGAAGGCGCTAACGCTGAAGGTGTATCTATCATCGCTGGCAACGGTACTGTAACTGTTCAAGGTGCAGCCGGTAAGTCAGTAGTTATCACGAACATCTTAGGTAAGGTAGTCGCAGAGACTGTTCTTACATCTGATAACGCTACAATCGCTGTACCTGCGGGTATCGTAGCGGTAGCTGTTGATGGCGAGGAAGCTGTTAAGGCTATCGTAAAATAAGATTTATAAAGAAATAAAATAAATCGAAAATACATTCCCGTGCGGGTAACCAAGTACTCCGTGATGGATGAACAAGCGGGAATGGATTAATATTAATACTAAAGTAATAAATTAAAGTTCATCCGTCGTTACCTCCGTGAGGAGAGAGGGCGGTAAGAATAAGTCTTGGTTGGCATTGTATATGCCGCCAAGACTTTATTCCATATGTTGTATTGTTAATCTAAAAATTAAAGGATATGCAGTTTAGTTGGTGGTACCTTTTTGTTTCTATCCCTGTGATATGGTCTTTATGGATAGGTTTCCGGGTCTTTAGGGGGATAAATAAACCAAGTGATTTCTTCTGGTATCCGGAAGGAATGTCATCAGAGAAGTTGAGGGATTCTTTGACCGCATCGAATATCAGTGTAGGTTCTGCTATCTTTGCGTTTTTGAGCTTTGGATATTCTTATAAGCTTGCCGCTTTTATCTCTCCTTTGACATGGCTGCTGGGTTTCTTTATCTTGTATAAGGTATTTCCTCGTATAGAAAATTCGGAAAAGAGAACATTGCATGGCTTCTTGGCCAATCGTTATGATAGCCGATTTATCGGTTATTTCGCTTCTTTGTTATCGATCATCGGATTCTTGGGTACCTATGGTATAGAAATCTTGGTTGGGATAAAGATCGCTAAAGTCCTTTTCCCTAATGTCTCCTCTATTTATATTATCTTGGGTTTGAGTCTGGTAGTGTGTACGTATACTGCACTAGGAGGTTTTAAGGCTGTTATTGATACGGAAAAGATGCAATTGTGGTTTTCATACGTCGGGATTGCTGCCGTTTTTGGATTCTTAATATCTCATAATGAGAATGTATTGAGTCTTGAGACATTGGCTTCGGACCATTGGGGATTTTCAAACTTATCAGTGTTATTTGTCCTTTCATTAATTGTGGTGAATGTACCTTGGCAGTTGATCGATATGTCCGTTTGGCAACGAGTCTGTTCCATGCGAGACCAAAAGGATATAAAGAAAGGATTGTCACAATCTATTTACTCAATTGGAATCTCTTGGTGTGTGTTGATTTCATTGGGTGTTTTACTGAATTATTTTCCGGACTTTACGGCTCCTTCGAATAATGATTACGGTTCCTTGCTATTGAGTTATCTCCAAGAACCTTGGGCGTTTGCTCTGTTTGCGGCGGGCTGCTTTGCCGCATTAGTGTCTACGGCAGATACATTATTGATTGCTTCTATACAGACTTTTGTTTTTGATATATTGTATCCTTCACATTCATTGAAGACGATAGAAGATACAAATGACCCGGAGAAAATGAAGGGTTTATTGCGCTATGGAAGGAAAATGGTTTATTTATTCGGACTTATCAGCCCTTTGTTCATTTACTTGGTTAGTATTGTGATACCGGGTGTTCTGGATTTGTTTTTTTTAGTTTATAGTGCTCAGATCATATTGCTTATACCGATTTGCGTGGCGATATTCCGTAAGGATTGTGTACGGATGAGAAAGTATGCGATATTCTCTCTTTCTGCTGGTTTCTTGGCTTCTGTATGCATGATGGTGTGGATGCTTTTTCATCCGGTGGAATACGTTTATCTGTCGGCTCCACTTGTTTCGATTCTGGTTTCTGCGATACCTTGGTTTTTTATTAAGAAAGGAGAGGGTTATGATACTGGAGTTAACAAAAGGTGAGATTTTCGAACTAATGGTTTCAGCTTTAGGAGGATTCCTATTGTTATGTAAATGGATGAAATCTACGAATATGCGAAAAGTAAGGGAATACCTTGAAAAACAGCCCTTAGATGGGCTTTCGGATTGCAGTTGTTTGGGGGATTTTATGAAGCGGTCTTCTTGTAAGAAACTGTTTAACTATTATTTTTTATATAGGCTTGTCTCCATTTCTTATTATTTGCTGCCGGTTGTTTTTTTGTTCTTTTTTCTTGTTGATGCATTTTATTTGTATAACTATTTTCTTGTTGATGGATCTGAAGTATTCGAGAAAGCTTGTGTTCCGATGCAGCAAAGTGTATTGATATTTATTTTTGAATCAGTGGTTGTTATGTTCCCTCTTGTTTTAGGAGAGTGGATTAAAAGAAATACTTATGAGCCTCTTGTATGAGCGACGATTGGAGTCTTGCTATATAGAACGAATATATCCGTATTCGGAATCGAATGCTTTTTTAGGAGTGAGTATTTGCTCTCGTTTATTTTCAGAGAAGACTTTGGTTGCTCTGTTTGATTGGTGCAAGGCAAATGTCAAATCTGTTTATGTATTAATAGCCGATGAGATACAAATGTACACTTTTATGGCTTCTAAAGGTTTGGAACGAAAAGAGGCTTGTGCGAAAGCTTTGCAAATAGGCGATATAAAGTATCGATTCATAGAAAGGGTTATCAAGAAAGGTGACTATGACAATGTTCGATTGCTTTCTTGGAAAGCGGTAGCCTTAGAGCCTCGATTCAAGACTTTATTGCAAAGACTTAGATTATTATATGGAACTGAAATCCTTTTTCGGCGGGAAGTTATCAAGCAGATTCTAGAACGTAACAGGCGGTTGCCGGAAGGTTTTCGTTTTGCAAGGATCGACTCTTCTGATTATGATCTAGCTTCTCTTTATATACTGAACGAACTGGCGGTTATTTTATATTTCCATTTATATTTTGATCCAGCGTGCCAATATCAAATCTCACCTTTACCTATGACCCCTTTATTGGAAATCTTGTATGACGGTACTTTTTTGAAAGACTTGCTTGTCCCTAAAAAGGATATTGGTTATATAGAAATTATGGGGGAGAAGGATCTCACTGGCAGAATGATTAAGGTTAATACAAAAGGGGCGCCCTTATAGATAGAACCGCCCCTCCTTATAGTTGTAGATAACTCCTTTACTTTTTTGTGAGTTCGTTATAGCTTATGTATAACTTTCATTAACTGCTCGCCCAAGCCAATTGTATAGCCTTGAGAGACAAATACGACACGGTTGAACGTATCGGCGATCAAGAAGATCGGCAAGGTATTGGCGTTTTGCAATTTCATCGCTGTAGCCATCTCCTTTTGGATCGCCCCGTCGATATCCAGACCGTATGTGATCGTGCCCGGTAAATCGCCGAACTCTTTCGGATCGAAGTTCTTATAGCCCTTCTCGTCAGGGAAGAGAAGCACGATGCCTCGTCCCCAATCTTCTAGTTCCTTCTTCACGGCGGCGATATCACGCATCGCATGGTTTGTCGGTTCTTGGCGGGAGCCTAGAAGCGCTACGATATAGTAGCCACGTCCGGTAGTAGCTAGCAAGCTAGTTTCCTCGCCGTTGTCCGCACGTTTGAATTTATTCTCGGAGTTGAAATTACCGATCACCTGTATCTCGTCCTTGCTTTCGCGCATCTCCAATTGGATCGGGGTGGTCTTGTCTGCCTCCACATTGAAAAACTCGATCTCGGCCAATACGCTACCGTTTGCCATACGAGTACCGGTCACTAACATATAATTACCTTCATCCATGGATAACGGTTTCTTCAGTAATCCGCTCCAAGTATCTCCCAAGCCCATATCCACATTACCGCCTCTCTCGAAATTCAAGGTCTGTAAAGTACCGTTCGGCAAAACCTTGGCGATCGTGAAGTGACTGTAATATTTCGGGTCCTGCAGCGCCTTGATCGGTTGGTAAGAAGCGATTACCTTGCCTTGTTTAGCGGTCGTCTGTACGGCAGCCTCGAAATCGACGTCTACCCAAGCGTTGTCCTTGAAGTACTGGATCTTGCGGGCTACCGGCTCGATACGTGCCGGAATACCTAAGCTACGAGCCACGGCCACGAAGAAGATATTACGGGAGCCCTTATCAGCGATACGAGATTTCCAGACACCCATCGGCATGATCGGAATACGTTGCGCATTTAGTGCGTCGTTAATGGAGACGTTATTCTTCACCCAATCCACCAATGCCTGTGGATTCTCTACGGCTTGTTTCGCAAGGGAAGGCTCAATATTCGCGGCGAAGAAACTCTTATAAGGAGTCAGGAACTCATTGGCCACACGAGGATTCATGATATATTCATTGAACCATTCGCTTTGAACGGCCGGCGTATTATTCAAATGATCTGCGAAGACAGACGCTGGTGTATCACGTAGATCCTTAGCGGACACGACATCCAATAATGCCATCGCCTGCGCACGCTTCTCGGCGGGAGTCTCCCGTAAGAACTTCTCGATCTCCATCCAGTTACCACGGCTACCAATCATGAAATCCTCCGTCTTCATCGGGTCGATACCCAATTCTTTCGCTAAAGCCTCCGCTTTCTCTTCCGTATAGAAAGTGGCTACATATTTATTACGGATAGCGTCTTCCTCCAATAAACGTTTGGCGTTCGCTTCCTTTTGCTCCGGTGTAACTTCCGCTGGGATAGAGCCATCCACCGGTGGTATGATATCTAGGGCGATCGTCTCCACATCTCCCGGTTTTTTGTTCAAGGCGATCGTAACCTCTCCGTCTTTGCCGAAAGAGACCTTGCTGTAGCCGAATTTGCCGTCCTTGCTGGCCCATACCAACATATCCCCTTTTCCGGCGGATAATGAGCATTTGCCATCCGCATCCGTCTTCTTGCGGGCTACACTGTTAAACTCGGCATAATTATAAATCTTGAATTCAACCAGAGCGTCCTTCACTGGCTTGCCATTGGCATCCGTAACCGTGATAACAGCTTTAGCCGAAGGCGCGTAATTATCGATCACGTTGATCTCGGTATACCCATCGGTACGTTCCATGACATCCTCCGGGCCATTGTATTTACCGAATACTTTCGTATGCATCAACATACCCCGGTAAGCAGGGCCGTTGAACCAACCCAGATTCAATACCGGTTCGGGCTCGCAAGCGCCGAGGAAATACCATTTACCATTCACCCAAGCTTCTACCCATGCGTGGTTATCATCTGTATGCGCCCAGCGAGGCGTATATACCTGACGTGCGGGGATACCCACGGAACGTAAAGCGGCTACCGTGAAGGTAGACTCCTCACCGCAACGACCGTAAGCGGTCTTTACGGATGCCAAAGGGGAACTTGTGCGCCCATCGGAAGGAGTATAGATAACCTTCTCATGACACCAGTGATTCACTTCCAGTACGGCGTCGTACAACGAGAGACCCTTCACCCGGTCTTTCAACTCATCAAAGAAAACCATGCGGCTTTCATCCAGATTCTCATTGTTGATTCGTACCGGCAATACGAAATGGCGGAAGATATCCTCTGGGATGCTATCGCCCCAAGGCATCTCATTCCGTGCTTGGAAAGAGGAACGGATGTTTTTCAAATAGAAATCGCCACTATAGTCCGTGATGTCTCCAATCGGCATATAGGCGTACATGAAGGTTAACGCCTCCCTCTCTTCGGGAGTCATTTGATCGTTAAATACTGCGAAAAGGTCTCCGTTAGGCAGAGCGGCCTGTTTCGCTTGGAAATCGTTCTCGACCTCAGCTCGGTAAGCGGCGTCGGTAATAAAATGTTGTTGGTTGTTACAGCTCGTCCATACGAGTAATGTGAACAACAGCGTAAATAGATGTTTTTTGTTCATAAAGCGGATATGTATGTTTGCCAAAAGTAATGATTCTATGCGAGATAGAAAAATTCTCGAACAATTTGTAAGAAAGATTTGTTTTTCTATAGAAAGAATAAATCTGGTCTTCCTGTAAATTTGGGACCGGATTTCTTCTTTTTGTGTGATTATAATTACAAAAAGTTTACGAACTTTGTAACAAAGTATCAAATCACTAATCATAAAACCCGTTTTGCGTATGTTTCAAAATCCTGAGCAAGTGCTATTAATAGCTTCTGTGATCCTGTTTTTAAGTATATTCGCCGGTAAGGCCGGTTATCGTTTCGGCTTACCCGCTTTGTTGTTGTTCCTTGGTGTGGGAATGTTGTTTGGCAGCGATGGTCTGGGCATCCAGTTCAGCGATCCGAATGTGGCCCAGTTTATCGGCATGTTGGCGTTGAGTATCATCTTGTTCTCGGGTGGTATGGATACGAAAGTTGCGGAGGTCAAACCTATCGCCTCGCAAGGTGTGGTATTGGCTACGCTCGGGGTGCTGGCCACGACTTTTATCACGGGCGGGTTTATCTATTGGTTATTTGGTTTATTTGGCAAATATGTTACGTTGACTTTCCCGGAATCTTTATTGCTGGCGGCGGTCATGTCCTCTACGGACTCAGCCTCGGTTTTCTCCATCTTGCGCAGTAAAGGGGTTTATTTGAAAGAGCGTCTGCGTCCTACCTTGGAGCTGGAGAGTGGTAGTAATGACCCGATGGCTTATATGCTTACCTTGCTTCTGATCGCTTACATACAAAGCGGAGGTATGAATATTTGGGAGGCCGGGCTATCCTTGGTCATTCAATTATCGGTGGGAGCTATCGCCGGTTTCTTATTGGGGAGACTGGCTGTGTTGATTATCAATAAGATCGATATAGATAACGAGTCTTTGTATCCGATCCTTTTATTGGCTACGGCTTTCTTCACCTTCGCCGCTACGACCTTATGTAAAGGTAATGGCTATTTAGCGGTTTATATCGCTGGTTTGGTGGTTGGTAACGCTAAGATTGTTCACAAGAAAAGTATGAGGACGTTTTTTGACGGTTTCGCTTGGTTGTGGCAGATCGTGATGTTCCTTACGTTAGGCTTGCTAGTGAACCCGCATGAGTTATTACCGGTGACGGGTGTAGGTGTTATGGTGGGAGTCTTTATGATCTTGATCGCCCGTCCGATTAGCGTGTTCCTTTGTTTGATACCTTATAAGAATTTCTCCTTCAAAGGTAAACTGTATATCTCATGGGTGGGATTACGCGGGGCGGTTCCTATTATTTTCGCTACTTACCCGATGATCGCCGGGATCGAGCATGCTAGTATGTTCTTTAATATCGTATTCTTTATCACGATTCTTTCTTTGCTGATCCAAGGAACCACGGTTACCCAAGCCGCTAAATGGCTGGATATGGTGGATGAGCCGGAACGAAAGGATGAGTTTGGCATCGAGCTTCCCGAGGAGATCAAGAGCGCAATGAGCGAGATCGATATTACCCCGGCGGTATTATCCCATGGAAATAAATTGATGCAGCTGACTTTACCCGATCATACCTTGGCGGTAATGGTGAAACGGGAAGGCCGCTATTTTATCCCGAAAGGAAATACGGAATTAAAGGAGAATGATAAGTTGTTAATGATTTCCGATAATGACGAGGCGCTTTTGCAGGCGTATGATTCCTTGGGGGTGAAGGATTATACGATGAAGAAGAATTGAAATAATGTGCCAATGTAGGCAATGTGCCAATGCGAATACTCTTTGTGTAGAATAAGCATTGGCACATTATTTTATCGTACCGGGAACTCGGTTATACGTAAAGTGGTACAGCCATAAGGAATTAACTCGATCGTCTCTTCATCACCCATCGGTTCGTTGGCTTGCATGAAGAAATTTACGGGGCCGGCGGAACCTTTGAACATATTCCATGAAGGTAAGATCCGTCCCTTTGTTTTGATCGTGATAGGGGCATTCTCTAGGTTCCATGGGTAAGGGGCTATGTTCTCTGCCTTTCTAACGACGAAATTTTTCTCTAGTTCTTCTTCTTTCAGATATTTGCGAATCAGGGAATAATTCCATGCTGAAGTAGAGGTGACCTCATAATACCATTCTCCTTTATGTGAAGACTCCGGGCGTTGATCAACCTTGCGTTCCCATTTCTCATCCATCTTTAGGGAATACAATAATGGACCTCGTTCGATGACAACCGCATCGTCATACCAATTGCTTGTGGATATACGCATGGGTAGCTCTAGCTGGATATGATCGCCATCTTTCCATTCCCGGTTGATTCGTACGATTTCGCCAGAGTGAGCCGCGATAGAGACAGCCTCGCCATTTATCGTAATCACGGGATTATTACACCAAGCGGGAATACGCAAGTGAAAAGGGAAAAAGGCTTTCTTGTCTTTCTTGCTAGGGAACGATAAATTGAAATCGATCTTTTCTTCAAAGGGATAATCGGTCTTCTCTGCGATTTTAACCGTGATGTCGTTTCCCACTTGGGCAGTCACTTCCGATGGTGCGTAGATAAGTGAAGCGATGCCATTATCGGCGGTGGCAAACCATAGATGTCGTGTGAATTTAGGCCAACCTTGATGTAGATTGGAGGTACAACAAGGATAACCGCTCAATTCTCCGAAAACAATGTCTGTGTCCTCGTGTGGTGAGACAAAGTTACGTCCTTCGCAAGTGATCGCTACTTGATTGACTTGCTGATAATATTGTCGTGCGGAAAAGTCATCCTTGATCTGTGTTGGCAGTACATTGTATGCGACTTTCTCTAAATGATCAGCCCACTGGACATCTCCGGTTATCTCTAACATTTTCTCGAGAGAGAACATCATCTCGACAGCGGTACAGAGTTCCGATCCTTGTGTCGGGTTACCGAAACGTAAAAGTTCATCTCCCGCCCATAATCCTGTAGGAAAACCAATCGTATGGCGCATTTTCCGTACAGCTTCCTTAACCGCTTCCAGATTTTGAGGATTATGGCTCTGTTGGTAATAAATGACAGGTTCCTTGAATCCTTGGGCGAGATTTACACAATGCAGGCTGTTTTGCCGGGCTAAATGATCTTGGTTCAAGAACACGTCGGTCCAATTGAAGGTTTGCTTATGGATTAACTCTCCTAACTCCAGAAGGAAAGGATCCCCCGTGATATTATAAAGCCAATATACGACCATCAGATTATCCCCTCCTCGTTGTTCAGCCCAGAAAGTCCATTTTCCCAGAGGACTTTTAGGTAGTTCAGAAAGCTGGTATTTGAAATAATTAGTGAGGAACGAGATAACTCTTTGATCGTTGGTAGCGGAATAATATTGTTGCAGAACTTTGAGCATAACCATTTTGGGCCACCAATCTTGTGCGTTATCCCGTTGTAAGCCGGGTTCATAGTCTCTGTCTGTATCTGGCCCGAAATATCCGTTAGGCTTTTGAGAGGCCAATGTCCATTCAACCCAAGGCTTTACTTTTTGGATCAAGGCCTCATCATTCATGATGTAAGCCAAAGGTAGTAAGCCATCTATCCAGTATGGGCCTCGTTCCCATACGTCTCCATCTCCGCCTAACCAACCGTTACGCGGTCCCATTACTTTCGTATAGATAGAATCCAGATGGCCGGTCATTCCCGTACACATTCGTTCCATTTGGATTTTTAGCCAACCCGCAGGTTTAACATCCCCAATAGGCAACTCTATATAAGGCTTAGAGGCTAATGGATAACGATTGTTCGGGTAATTAATGTTGATAGAACCTTCATTTCCCGGCAAAGTGGCAGAAAAGGAGGTAATTGAGATTAGGCTTGATAATGTTATCGTTAATAAATACTTCATTTTGATGCTTTTTTAGTTATTCGTTATAGGGGATCCATACCCTCATTTTTCCTGCTTTACGGTTATCCCACGCATAATAGGGAATGAAGGTAGCAGATTGTGCCCTACCGTTTGTTTTAATTGTTTTTATCCCATTCAATATATCGGAAACGAAGGCTGTCTGGAATGTTGTACTTGGGCTCAACTGGATTTGATCGAAATATTCCGGGTTGTCTATTTCTTCCATGCAGTATACAAGTGGCCCTCGTTGAATCGCCCGTTTGCCGAAATTTTCCTTGACATGCGGATCTGCCGCAACAATTTCCACGGGCATATCCATATCTAGAGCGATTACATCTTGCGATTTCCAATCCTTGATTACCGCATAGCCTTTTTCCTCAGACACGTTTATTCTCTTACCATTGATACTTAAATCATAGGTTTTGCACCAATTCGGAATGCGGAGGCGTATCTCTTTCTCCAAAGGCTGAGACGTGGAAATTGTTAGTTTTACCGATCCATCCCACGGATAGTCCGTTTCTTGTGTTAATAGGATATCAGTCTCTCCTATCCGTATTTGCCCCGTATTTCCGATATATAGATTTACCCATAACGCATCATCGGAGGAGGCGTAGATATAATTTCCGATAGAAGGCAAGAAGCGTGAAAGCTGACTTGGGCAACAAGCGCAACCATACCATTCTTGTCTATGGTGATCACCCTTAGATTCCAGCGGATTGACATAGAAGAAACGGTCTCCACCCAAGGAGATACCGGCAAGCGCACCGTTATATAAAGAACGTTCCAGTACGTCGATGTATTTAGAGTCTCCGGTAAGTTGGTTCATACGTTGGTTCCAAAGCACCATTCCGACAGAAGCGCAAGTCTCGCAATAAGCATCTAGGTTCGGTAAATCGTAATCCTCCGTAAACCCTTCGTTATCCCGGGATGAACCGATTCCCCCGGTGATATACATATTGCGGTGTACCACATCATCCCATAGACGATCTATGGCGGCTATATATCCCGTATCATTCTTCAAGGCAGCCAAATCAGCCATACCGCAATACAAATACATACATCGTACCGCATGCCCGGAGATATCGGTAAGTCGCCGGACGGGAACGATATCTTGATAGTAAACCGGGTCCCATTTACCTTCATCACCCATAGTGCCGTGACCGTGTCCACGTTCCTCCAGCAGCCAATAAGCGAAATCCAGATATTTCTGCTCTTGGGTGGTTTGATAAAGCTTGACAAGCGCCAGTTCTATTTCCTCATGTCCCGGTACCCAATGTCTTTTTCCCGGACCGAATTGGCTCATCATATGATCTGTCATGCGGATACATACGTCTAATAACTTGCGCTTTCCAGTAGCTTGATAATACGCCACTCCAGCCTCAATCATATGTCCGGCACAGTACATCTCATGTTTGTCCATATTGGTCCACCGTTTATCCAATCCGGTGAGTGTATAGAAGGTATTGATGTAGCCATCTGGTTGTTGGGCGGCAGCGAATTTATCAATCCATTCGTCCGCCTTCTTCTCCAGCTCGGGATCCGGATTGTTGATCAGGCTATAAGCAATACCTTCTAACGCTTTATATACATCGGAATCATCAAAGAAAATGCCGGAATGCTCTCCTTCCCCTTTCGCTGCATTCTCGAAATTACGGATACGCCCGGTTTGATTCTCTATTTGATCGATACAGACAGGCAAGGTCGCCGAGACATGTTTACTGAGTCTGGGTGACCAAAAGTTATCATTGATTTTCACATGAGAGAAATCGATCTGCTCGATCATTTTCAAAGGCTGTTCCTTTATATCTTCTTTAGAGGTCTGGCACCCTTGCAAAAGAAAGGCAGACGCAGCGAGTAAAAGGTATTGCTTCATATAGCTTTAGAAATTGAGATTAAAGGAGGGTATGTCAATATAGAGACATACCCTCTATGTTATTATTGATAATTCGGATTTTGTTCCAGATTCGGATTGGTATCTACTACTTTTTGAGGTAAGGGAAATACCGTTTTATAATCTCCATTCGGCTCATGAGATAACCATTTAGCTTTTGTGAAATGACCGAAACGTATCATATCTCTCCGGCGATAAGATTCTCCAGCGAATTCCCAACCTAGTTCATCATAGAAACGTCCGAATTTTTCCGGATAAACTTGATTTTGCGAAGTTAATACATAGTTTTCTACCGTACCGTATTTATAACAGGATTTTTCTTGTAATTGCGCTCCTGAGACAATTGCTTTTTCAGGATGTTCTTTAAAAGCTCTTTTTCTGACCATACTTACAATAGACGCTGCTTGATCTGCTTTCCCAGTACGTAAAAGGCATTCTGCTTTCATCATATGGACTTGCGTAAGTCTGAATAAGACCAAATCATTATTTAGTTCACTTCTGGCTCCCATCTCAACCTCATATTTTAACCAGCGATATCCTTCTGCCTCACCAGTGAAAATTCCGTTGGGCATTTTGTTGACGAAGATAAGCGGTTGTCCCATTAAGTCATAAGAGCCTGTGAGAGGTGTCCGGTCAGATGCGTATTGGGGACCTCCTAGCCAAGTCGCATTTAAACGTTCGTCATCTGGATCATAGGTGTCGATGAATTGAGGTATTCCTTTATAGGCCCCAGCTCCCCAAGGGCTTCCAACTAGATCATACGTTTTTTGGTTTGCTCCGTGTAAGGCGGCTAAATGATAGTTAAATCCAGTGGCAAATATTTCATCATAAGGAATGACTAATATATTTTCTAATGAGTTTTCATTGTGTGCCTTAA
>OGPR01001880.1_pt1 | contig 15990 bp, 5 predicted proteins | sample 1552981 | NCBI WGS metagenome assembly OGPR01 (sample SAMEA2580260, study PRJEB22360) | human gut metagenome | biome: human gut; feature: human-associated habitat; material: faeces | place: Denmark | collected 2008/2010 | reverse complement strand
TACGACAAGGAGGCTCACATGCGAAAGCAAATCCATGACAACCCAATCGACCACGACCGCGCGTGCTCGCTCTCTCATGGAACGTGGCGCCGCGTGGGCGCAAAACTTGCTTGCGCGGGGGCTTGCGCGCTCATGGCCGGCCAGCTGTTGCTGCCGAACGTGGCGCTCGCCGCCGACTGGGTCAACGTGGGCGGCACGCAGTACGACGCGGGCACCGCTGCCGGCGACGAGGCGGGAACCTGGTCCTGGGATGGCGCTGACGACATGAAGCTCAACGGCTACGACGGCGGCTCCATCGGCGCCAAGGGCAACCTCACCATCGGCGTGACGGGCACCAACGCCATCACGGCCGATGCCGGTCAGAGCGCTATTGCTGTCAAGAACGGCAGCCTTGCCATTACCGGCGATGGCACCCTTAATGCGACGGCTCAGACCGATGTGATTGCGGCGGAAGGCGACGGCAATGCGGGTGGCGATGTGACCATCAGCGGCGCCAACGTCAACGTGACGGCTTCGGGCGCAGTGAACAGTGCGACGGGCATTCGCGCGACGGCCGGCAGCGTGACGATCGATAAGGGCGCCGATGTCAAAATCGAGGCAAAATCGGCGGAAGGATCTTGGCGTCCAACGGTGGGCACCTACGGTATCTTTGCCGATAACCTTCCCAGTAGACACGCTGCTCAGGAAAGCGAGCAGGAAGAACCGGATTATGTCTCCGTGCACGGGGGCGACGTCACGATCGATGCCGCCAACCTGTCGATCAAGACAGCCGATGCCTGGCAGGTTTCTGTGTGCATCAATACGGTCGGTATCAAAAAGAATACCCGCATGAAAATCGTCAACGGAGCAGATGTCGCGCTTTCCGCCGGCAGTGCGGCTTCGCTCTCGGCGGGCATCAGCGCGCGTTCGCAAAGCGGTGCGGTGTGGATGCTTGTCGAGGAGTCGAATCTTACGTCTCGAAGCCTGTCTGCGGCAAACAGCATCGATGCCTTCCGCAATCAAAGTTTTGGAATCATGGCAGAGGCAAACACCGGGTTTGAAACGCCTCGTATCAAGATTCGCAAATCGAAGATTGAGGCTTCGGGCACGACTGCGGGAATCTATGCGATCAACTGCAACGACGCGACTGCGACGCTGTTCCGTGCTGCAATGATTGATTTGAGCTGGGGCGAGTCGCGCGGGAACGCGATGATTACGACTCCGACGGATGGTGCCGTGCGCGATGTGAAAAAGGTTGTTGATACGGGGAAATGGCCGAGCTCCCAGAACGGGCAGGTCGTCGGTGTTGCCGGTTCGTCTGCCATTACGGATATCGTCGGTTCTGCCGAGGTCGCCCATGATGTAGTGATTGATTTTGGAGACGGGCAGGAGCCGGAGCCGACACCGGAGCCCGATCCCGATCCTATGCCCAATCCCGAGCAGAAGCCTGACCCCAAGCCCGTAGACAAGGACGCAAAGACCACCACGGTGGTTACCAAGACCGTTACGACCAAGACTGCCGCCGGCGCCAAAAGCGCTTCCGGTGTTCTGGCCGCCACGGGCGACAACGCCGCGACGGCGGCAGCGGCCCTCGGCATCGCGGGCGCGTCCGTTATCGGCGCCGGCCTCATCGCGTCCAAGCGCCGCGACCGCTAGCGCAAGCTTCCGCAACATAAAACAGCGGAGGTACCCCTTACGACAAGGAGGCTCACATGCGAAAGCAAATCCATGACAACCCAATCGACCACGGCCGCGCGTGCGCGCTCTCTCACGGAACGTGGCGTCGCGTGGGCGCCAAGCTCGCCTGCGCGGGGGCTTGCGCGCTCATGGCCGGCCAGCTGTTGCTACCGAGTGTGGCACTCGCCGCCGAGTGGGTCAACGTGGGTGGCACGCAGTACAGCAAGGCCGCTGGCGACGATGCCGGAACCTGGTCCTGGGACGGCGCCGACGACATGAAGCTCAGCGGCTACGACGGCGCCAGCATCAGCGCTCAGGGCAACCTCAACATTGACGTGGCAGGCACCAACACCATCACGGCCGACGCCAGGCAGAGCGCCATCGAGGTCAAGAACGGCAACCTCACCATCACGGGGGAGGGGGCCCTCAGCGCGACGGCCGAACGATGGTGGCGCAAGAGCGCTGTTAATGTCGAGTACGGTAACCTCGCCATCTCGGGCAACGTGACTCTCAACGCAACGGCCGGGACCGATACGATAGCGGTTTCGGGGGACGGCAAGACCGGCGGCGACGTAGACATCCGCGGTGCCAACGTTAACGTGACGGCAGCGAACAATGTGCCTGATACCATCGGCATTCACACGCGGGCAGGCAACATAACTATTAGCGAGGGCGCCGACGTCCACGTCGAGGCAAATGGGCTCGACACAGCCATTGCAGTCTGTGCCGAAAACTACTCCTCCGAGCATGGAGGCTGCATCGCGGTGGATAACGCAAAATTAAATGCGGAGGCGCGCAATGGGAACGGTGCGTCGCTCGCCCTGTATTCGGTTGGAAGCAAGACAGATTTATGTTTGAGTATTACCAACGGGGCGGATGTTACGCTCGTGGTGAGTGATAGGGCCGATGTTTTGGATGGTGTTTGGATGCGCGCGCAGGACGGCGTGTCGCGGGTGCTCGTCGAGAATTCGAACCTTACAGCTCGATGCGGTGACGGAACTGGCTACAGTCGTAAACATGGCTACGGAATATATTCCCAATCCAGCTCCCAGTCCGCCATCCCTCGAATTGACATCATTAATTCAAATGTTGAGGCGTTGGGCTCTACGGCGGCAATCTACGCTGTCAATCTAGGTAATGCAGCCCCTTATCTTGCAATTGATGGCGGATCGGTAGTTACGACTCCCGCCGGCGGCACCGTGCGAGAAACTACGGGAAACGGACTCGTCATCGGTGCTGCCGGGTTGTCTACTATCCAGGATGTTAGGACTTCCGACGAGGTTGCCCGCAGCGTGGTAATCAGCTCCGGAGATGCGGTCGAGCCTGAGCCCACGCCGCAGCCTGAGCCCACCCCGGCTCCCACGCCGCAGCCAGGCGGCGGAAGTGAGACTGGCACGCCGTCCGTGACGCCGACTCAGGCGAGTTCCACGGCTGCTGCCCCCAAGCCGGCCGCGAAGGCCACCGCTGCCCAGAAGTCCGTGGGCACTCTGGCCGCCACGGGCGACAACGCCGCGACGGCAGCGGCCCTCGGCATCGCCGGCGCGTCTGTTATCGGCGCCGGCTTCGTCGCGTCCAAGCGCCGCAACCGCTAACGCAAGCTTTCATAGCCATTTTCAGCCGCCGCGTGGGCATAAATGCCCTTGCGGCGGCTCTTTGTATTTCCGCAGGTAGAGGCCTAGGTTCGCATCTACGAACCTAGGCGTATAGAGTCATTTGGCGCATCTTGGTTGTACAGGACCACCACAAAGGGGACAGGCGCCTTTGTGGTGGTATGTCCCTACGACCAAGGAGGCCGTTATGTACGGAAGCCACTTTGATAAGGAGGCCCAGCGCGAACGCACCTGCTCACTGGCTCATGGTACTTGGCGCTGCGTGGGTGTGAGGATTGCGAGCGTCGGTGCGTGTGCGCTTATGGTTGGTCAGCTGCTACTGCCGAGTTTGGCGCTTGCGACCGAGTGTGCGGATCCCGCCGCTGCGACTGGTGAGGTTGCCACGGCTCCGGTGACACCGGCGGTTGCGGAGGATGCGGCTCCGGCGACCGCGCCTGTAACTGATGCTGCTCCGACGGCACAAACCGTCGCTGAACCTCAGCAGACGACTCCGGCTGACGCCGCCGATGAGTCTAACAATGCGGCACCCGCTGAACAAAACATTCCCAGCGACAACGCCGCCACGCCGACAAGCGACGCCATCATGCCCTGTGGCGTGACCGATGTGATAGACGGAGGCGGCGTTAAGGTCAACACGACCGTGGTCGATCATTATACGGACTGCGTGCTTCCGAGCAATGTCACACTCGAAAAGGGCCAGTCGTATACCTATGATTTTCCCGATGTTGAGGGCGGCATGCCGGATGAGCCGCTCTGCGAACTTGTCGAAACCAAGTACTACCGGGCCGATGCTGCTTCGGGCACCCTGGCTGAAGTCCAGGACACATCTATGTCCGATGTGACGGCTCACTTTGAGCCTGTTGGCGATCACATGAGGCTGACGCTGACCTTTACGGGTGGCGCGGCAGGCGGCTCGTATCGACTCACGCGCAATGAGGCTCTCTATATTGGCTCGGCACTGGAGTATACCGGAACTGACTATGAAGGCAGCTCGACTATCCTCAACGAAACCAGGTACGATTATTACCTCCGCTACGTCATCAATAGCGAAATTACGCTCGTTGCGTCAGAAAACGAGGCCCTCCATAACCTGGACGTCAACGACGTGAAGACCGACTACGCGCCCGGCGAGGCGCCCCGCGCGACCGCGACGATTCCCGCTGCCGATGCCGACAAGTACGAGATCGCCTACGAGTGCTGGGAAGAAATGGAGCTTGATATGGAATCCGGGGAGTCGGTACCCGTTGCCTTCTGGTATTCCGATCCCGCAATGTACACGCCGGGCATGAAGAAGATCGACCACTTCGAAGAGGGCAAGTTCTACATGTATTCCGTTGAGCTGAGGCTCAAGGGCGACAATACCGTGGCTGATGACTGCGAAATGAACGTCAACGGTCATTGGGCGCACCACATCAAGACCGCCAACGGCGTCTTTGCGCCCAATGCTGACAATATGCTGTGCGAGCAGCCAATCGACGAATGGCGTGCCATCGACGTTATAGAGATCAACGGCGCCACGACCACCTTCAAGGCGGGCGATAAGCCGGTCTTTACGGCGAATGTTCCGACGGGCTCCAACTCCCTTCCTCAGTGTGAGTACTGGACGGGTAGCGACGGCAGCGAAGTGAACTCTCAGAAGTTCTGGGATCAGAACATCACGAACCACATCGACGCCTTTAAGCCTGGCGTGACCTATCGCTACGGTATCTACCTCAAGCCCGCGCGCGGATTCTACTTTACGCCCAACACCAAGCTGGTGATCAACGGCCAGGAGTGCGGCTACCAGATGGGCGAAGCGAGTGTAGTTGATCCCGAGAGCGGCTGGATCTACACCCTGTGGCTCAACACCGATCTGACCTTTACGCCTGAAGCCACGCCGACTCCCGATTCGCAGCCTACGCCGGATCCCAAGCCGACACCGCAGCCTGAGGTTAAGCCCGAGACCAAGCCCGAAGTGAAGCCCGAGACCAAACCCGCGGCCAAGCCGGCCACGACAACCGCCACGACCAAGACGGTTGAGAAAACCACGCAGGCCAAGAAGGGCGATGCTGTCTTGGCTACCACGGGGGATACCACCGCATTGACGGTCACCGCCCTGGGTATCGCCGGCGCAACCGTTGCCGCCGCCGGCATCGCCGCGACCAAGCGCCGCAAGCGCTAGGTTTTTGGTGGCAGCGTCCATTCTCGGATTTAGCAAAATCTCAATCTGTAACACCAAACTGCCCAAAACGGCTCTAGATGTTACAGATTGAGATGAACCGAATGGCCGCCAATCTAATGTCTCGATCTGTAACACCAAGTGGGGAATTTGACCTCTAACTGTTACAGATCGAGACAAACCGACCGGCCGAGTCCAGAACCACCGCAAAGGTGCCTGTCCCCTTTGCGGTGGTTTGCGCAGGTAGAACGGTAGGTTCGTATATATGAACCTACCGTTCGCTTTGTTTTTGGACAACGATTACGCTGGATGACTTTAGGTTTGCAGGAAAGGAACGACCATGAGGTGGACCACTGTTCGAGCGCTTTGCCGCCGCCTGACCGTTGCCGCGGTGACCCTCACTATGGTGACGGGCTCGTTGCCTGTGGGCGCGTTTGCTGAGGTGCTCACCACCGATAGCACCTTTGTGCAGACGGATAACGGCCAAGCAGCCGACGCCGCTCCCGCCGATTCGGCTGACGCCCAAACGTCAGACTCTGCTTCCGCCGACCCCGCGCCCGATGCCGGCGCTGCCGACCCCACAGTGCTCGATACCGGTGACACCCCTACGCCCCCGGCCTCCGAGATTGCATCGGCAGCAGGCCTGACGGGCGCTGGGCAGACCGAGAGCACGCCTGCGGGTACGCTCGCCACCGATCTTGTCGAGGGCAAGGAACTCGCCGAGCAGCAGAAGCAAGAGGAGGCTTCCGGTGCCGAGGCAACCTGGAATGAGGATCTTGGGCTCTGGATGACCTCGAAGGGCGCCACGGGCGTAAAGGACGAATACGACGATGGCTACGTGGCCGGCGAGCAGACCCCCGCGCAGTACTACTTCTCGATTGATAGCCTCACCAACGAAATTTCTATCGAGTATGGCGACGCGGGCATTACCACGTTGGAGGTGCCCTCGACCATCGACGACAAAAATGTCGTAAGCCTTACGGGTATGGGAAGCGCTGCGCTCACATCGATCACCTTCGCCCCTAATTCGCATGTCCGCTCGGTTGGAGGCTTGGGCGGCAGCAGCATCAAAGAGATCGCACTGCCCGATTCGGTCGAGGAGCTCAAGAGCTATGCATTCTACAAAAGCAAGACGCTCCAAACGGTAACCTGGCCCAACAACGCGGCCTTTACCACGATTCCCGAGCAGGCCTTTAAGGAATGTGAACAACTTGACGACAAGGTGGTGGCAACGCTGCCGCCTTCGGTCAAAACTATCGACTATCTTGCATTCGCCTATTGCGGCGTGCCACAGTTCTATGTCTCGGACACAACAGTGCTCACCTTTACGCAGATCAATGTGCCGGGCACGGTGGAGCGGATTGAGCGCAATGCCTTTGACGGGTGCTCGCATGTGTCGTCGGTGACGATCGGCGACGGCGTTAAATATATCGGAGCGCACGCGTTCGCCTCTCTTGATCCTGCGATTGCCGGCAAAGAGATTGTGCTACCCAAAAGCGTGGAAATGATAGAGTGGGGAGCTTTTGAGAACACGAGATACGGAAACGAGACGAACCATAATGCCGTTGCCCTGCGCGTGATGAACCCCGATCTTCAGTTTGGTGAGGCGGGCTATCCGGGCGACTATAATGAGCGCGTGACAATCGATGGCGTAACGTATGCGATTCCCTTTAGTGAAGGCCAGACCATCTATGCCTATGCGACCGATTCGGCTGGCAACCCCTCGATGGTCAAAAAGCTTGCCGATGCCGTGGCCGATTGCAAGGACTCCGTCGATTCCTCGAAGCCTGCCTACACGTTTGAGTGGATGGGCGAGGCGGCCCAGGTGACGGGCAAACTTCCCCAGAGCGCGACGGCTACACTCGTGCAGGCGGGGCAGTCCACGCCGCTGGCGGTTGGCGATGACGGCAGCTTTACAGCGGACGCTCTCTCCAAGACAGCAGCCACCCTGCGCATTTCGCTCAGCGGTTACTATGACATGGTGCTGGCGCGCCCGGGCGACCAGATGACGGGCACATGGAATATCGGAGAGATTAAGGCGGAGGACTTTACCAAGATTCCGGCTTCGCGCGCGATTGAACTTAATGTGGGCTATCTTGAACCGATTGTGGGCCAGGATAAGACCGAACGCATTGAGCTCGATAGTCTCGATAACATCGATCTGACGGTGAAGAGCGGCGGCAAGACGCTTAAGCCTGCCAAGGGTGACAAGGAAAACGACTTCCGTATCCAGGGCACAGCACTCGTGGTGTCGCAGGCCATTGCCGACGCGGACCAGGATCTGGAGATAACGCTCGAGCCCAAAGACAGCCTCAAGCTGGGTGGGGCGACGGCGGCGGTGAAGCCCTCGGCCGGCAAGGTCGATATCGACTTGAAGCCCTGGGGTACGGCGACGGTCACGACCAAGGGCGACTACCAGGGCGCCAACCGCGTGCTGGTGTTCCGTACGTCCGACGGCAAGCTAGTTGCCGACGGTGTCACCTATTTGATGGGTTACGAAGACGATGGCACCACGCCTATCATGAAGGCCGAGACGCCGCGCCTTAAGGCCGGTTCGTACACCATCGTCGCCTTTAACAAGACGAGCTACGACATCCAAGCGACGAGCTATTCCACGTTTAGCCGCCTAGGGCTAACCGTGGGTAAGCATATCGCGCAAAAGCAGGTGAAGATTGAGGACGGCAAACAGCTCGACGTGACGCTCGACGTCCCCACGTTTGACGTGGAGACGTATCGTGCCGAGCGCGGGCTGACGGCGGGCTCGGTTATCGCTGATTCGTCCGCGGTCGTTGGCGTGGAGACCGAGCTGCGCACTCATTACGAGCTCAAGGACAGCCAGGCTGCCAAGATTGAGATTCCGCTGGCCAAGGATGCCGTCGAGGATGTGTCCGCAGGCGCTCGCGAAGCCGGCGCCAGCTCCGATGCCATGTGGGCTGGCACAACTTGGGAGGGCGACAACCTCGTTCTCGATATGAAGAAGAGTGCGGGCGCCGATGTGTTTGTGCGCTTTAAGCCTAAGGCTGCGGGCACCTATGCCATCTCGCCGCTCATTACGCTGGGCGAGGTGACATTGCCGCTGGGAAGCACCACACTCGAGGTTAGCGGATCGCGCATCGAGGTTGACAACACCGACGTTCACAGCCCGCTGGGCAATGTGGCCTACGTTTATGCGGCACCGGGCAAGAGCGTGCAGCTCACCGTGGGGACGGGCTCGTCGGCTGCAAAGTACACCGGTAAGACCAATAAACTCGGCCGTGCCAAGATTGAATACGACCTGCCGCAGGATACGCTTGCCGCCGAGCGCGTGACGCTCGAGGCACGCGTGGGCTCGACCGATGTTGCCGCCGCTGCTGCCGAGGTAACGGCTCGCAATTATGTGCGCTATGTTCCGGGCGCTTCGGTCTGGAACTTTGATGTGACGTATCGTGGCGGTACGCAAAACCTGGTCAAGGATGGCAAGGACACCGGCAAGAGTCTGTGGACCTTCCATCATCTGCCGCAAAAGAAGAACGCCTACTGGACCTTTGACATCACGCTCGAGGTGGGAAACGAAGAGGCCGCCGACACGCTCGACCTGTACGTGGACTGCGTGGATGGCAAGACGGTGACGATTCCTCTGACCCAAAAGTCGCGCGAGGGCACCCGTGTGCGCTATGTGGCGGAGTATGTGGACGAGGGTTACCTTAAGCTGCTCGACGAGTTTAACAAGGCGAATGATTCAACCTATGTGAACTGCGGCAACTTTGAGCAAATCTTTATGCCGCAGACCTACCGCATCTCCAATGCTCAGCTTATGACCATGCTGAGTTTTGACGCCAACGCTTCGGCCAAAAAGCATTCCGCCGCGGCCGAGGAGCGCCAGCAGGAGTTCTCGAATGCTGTGCAGCAGTGGCACGAGTATATGATGGATAACTCGTTTAATGATGTCGATGAGGCCTTTAACGACGCGATTGACCAGATGGTCGCCGATGCGTTTGCCGAGGAGGACGAGGACGGTAAAGAGGACGAAGCCCAAGGTGGAGCTGTCCGTAAGGCTCGTCGCGCCCCTGCCGCCAGCGACGGCGAGGGTGATGATGCTGGCAACGACGAGGCCGCGCAGTTTGCGGCTGAGCTCAAGGCCGCGGTCGGCGGGTCGGCGGCGCTGCTGACCCAGCAGGGCGACAGCTATGGCGTCAATGTGGACAAGATGATCTTTGAGGATGCTTACGGCACCAGCGAGGATTGGTATCAGGAACTCGCGGTGGCCCAGGGCGCGAACGCCGCGGATGCGGCCGCCATCAAGGAGCTCGTCGACCATGCATCGCGAGCGGAGTTTATTGCCCAGCGGGCCGAGGATCTGGTGGGCCAGTCGATGGGTATCGGCCAGCTCAACCAATACGGAAGCTGGAATGACGCAACCGCTGCGGCGCTCAACAAGTGTGCGGGCATTAAGGCCAGTGAGTACAACGGCCAGTCGACGAGCGGGTTTAACGATTTGGGCCAGGCGCTCGGCAGCTCGCTGAGCTACAAGGCGGCTGACGACGATACCGTTAAGGGCTTTAAGGTCGCCGCGCCCGATGGCGAGCAGACGGCCTATATAGAGTCGGAGTTTATCGAGAATTCCAATAACAACAAGAACCAGGCGCTTCTGTTTAACTCGATCGCCATGCAGTGCGACATTCTGGACAACCTGTACGACAACTGGAATGTGGTCCATAGCCTCAACAACTCCAAGGTGCGCGGATGGCTCATGGCCTGGAAGCTCAACGGTGACGTGAGCGCCCATATGAAGCTCATCCGCACGATTCGCTCACTCAAGAGCTATAAGATCGAGTGCGAGATGTTCGGACAGGTCTTTAAGACCGATGCGTGGAAGGCGGCCGGCCAGGCGTTTCCCGAGGCGACCCAGGGCATCGGCATCTTTACCGGCATTTACGGCGTGAACGATGCCAGCAAGAACTGGGAGAACGTGAACGTTCGCATGCAGAAGGTGAAGGGCGAGCGCGAGGGCTATGAGCTTCAGCATACGCGCTTGCTTGCCAAGCCCGAGAAGACCGAGGACGACTGGAAGTGCATTTACGCGCTGCGTGACGCCATGGAGAAGGCGCGTGCGTTTGAGGATCTGCTGTATCGCCAGCTCTGCCACGACAGCACCGATGTGGCAGTGGGCTCCATTATGACAATCGCCGGCGTGCTGACGGCCGGTTCGGCGGGTACCGTGGTGGGCGCTGCCTATGACGCGGCTTCGACCAGCGTAGGTTCGGAGCGCGCGATTAAGCTGACCAATGCCGAATGCGCCTACGATGTTGCCTGCGAGCAGGTGGAGCGCGCGTGTCAGAATCGTATTACGGTCAACTGGGGCGAGCTGACCGATGCCGAGGTCTACAAGGCCAACAAGGACGGCTTGATCTCGGACGAGAAGATGCAGTCGATCTTCGAGGCGCGTTATCGCAATGTGGCTGCCAAGGCTGCACCCGACCCTGCGGGCGTGGTGTACGAGGGCCTGCTGTCCAATACGGTTGAAGGCGCGACGGTTGAGCTGTGGAGCGCCGACGATGCGGCCGGTACCAATGCAGTGCGTTGGGATGCCGAGGAGTATGAGCAGGACAATCCGCTTGCGACGGGTGCGGACGGTGCGTACAACTGGAATACGCCGACCGGCTGGTATCAGGTGCGCGTGACCAAGGACGGGTATGAGGAGGCGCGTTCGGCTTGGCTGCGCGTGCCGCCGATTCAGACTGAGGTGAACATTGGCTTGGTGTCGACGGCGGCGCCCGAGGTGGCTTCGGCCCATGCCTATACCGATTGCATCGAGGTTGAGTTTGCGCAGTATATGGATGCGAGTGACGATACCCTGGCCGCATTGTGCGCGCAGGGCTTGGGCGACGTGACGTATACGTGGCTCGACAAGCAGGACGATCCCAATGGCAAGCCGCTGTCGCGCGTGCTGCGTATTCGCTATGCCGATGCGCGTGAGGCGGGCTCGACGGTGGCGTTTGAGCTCGACGGTGCTCGCAACTACGCCGGCACGGCCATGGCGCGCTGGGCAAGTGGCGAGCTTGTCGTGGGCGTTCGCGCCGACAAGCTCAAGCTCAACGTGGAGCAGGCCGTGACCATGCTTGATGGCAGTGACTTTGAGCTGGTGGCGCACGTGACCGATAAGGCGGGCAAACCGTTTGCGGGCGCCAAGGTTAGTGTTGGGCTGGAGTCCTCGGCTATCTGCTCTGTCGATGCCACCCAGGCCGTGACGGGCGAGGACGGCGCGGCGACGTTTGTGCTGCATGGTGCCCTGCCCGGTTTGACGACGTTGACGGCGGCGGTGGACGGCACGGCACTGTCCAAGCAGGTCGACGTTCGCGTGTCCGCCGAGGCAGTGCGGCCGGCGCGACCGGTGGCGACGATTGGTGCGACGACGTTTGGTGCATGGTCGCCCAAGGAGAACTACATTACGGTGCCCAAGGGAACGAAGCTGGAGCTTTCGGCCGAGGATGGCACGACGATTTGGTACACCACCAACGACACCTGCCCCTGCCGTGACGAAGGCCGCGTAAAGTACACCGAACCTATTGCGCTCGATGGCAACATGTGTGTGCGCATTGCGGCACAGCGCCCTGGCATGTCGTACAGCGAGTATTCCGAGCGTCTGAACATTACGATTACTGTGACCGATGAGGCGGTGCCTGAGCCGACGCCCGATCCCGAGCCGACGCCCGAGCCGGACCCGACGCCTGACGGCGGCGAGCAGGGTGGCGGTACGGATGGCTCTGGTGGCGCCGGGGTCCCTGCGGGCAGTTCGACTTCGACGACGACCACGGTGACGACGGACAAGTCCAAGGGTAAGGGCGAGAGCGGCAAGAAGTCCGGCGGCACGGAGCTTGCCAGCACGGGTGACTCCGCCGCGATGACGGTCGCTGCTCTGAGCATCGCCGGCGCAACCGTTGCCGCGGCCGGCATCGCTGCGACCAAGCGCCGCAAGCGCTAAGTTTTGGCGACAGCGCCCATCCTCGGCTTTAGCAAAATCTCAATCTGTAACACCAAGCCAGATATTTGGGTTCCAGGTGTTACAGATTGAGATGAACTGTTCAGCCGCCAACCTAACGTCTCGATCTGTAACACATAGCGAGGAATTTGGCCTCTAACTGTTACAGATTGAGATAAAGAGGCGGCGGCGGGCGCAATATCTCGATTTGTAACAGTTACGATGCTCAACAGGGCCTAACTGTTACAGATTGAGACAAACGCCGGAATTAGTTTGCCGACCAGGCCCCCAACCACCACAAAGGTGCCTGTCCCCATCGTGGCGGTCGGGCGGCCGGCATAGAAAAAGTCCCCGCCGGGCGTGTGCTCGACGGGGACTTTGCCGTTTGGTGGCTAGTGCTGTAGGTGATTACTCGCCCAGCAGGCTCTTGGTGATGGAAGCGGCGGCCTTCTTGCCGGCGCCCATCGCCAGAATGACCGTAGCGGCACCGGTGACGATGTCGCCGCCGGCCCAGATGCGGGGATCGGTGGTCTGGCCGGTCTCCTCGTCGGCAACGATGTAGCCCCACTTGTTGAGCTCCATCTTGCCGCCGATCTTCTTTGCGAAGGGGTTGGCGTTGGTGCCGATAGCCGAGATCGCGACGTCGCAGGGGATCTCCTCGATGGCGCCCTCGATGGGCACCGGACGACGGCGGCCGGACTCGTCGGGCTCGCCGAGCTCCATCTTCTGGACCTTGACGGCACACACGGAGCCGTCCTCGCCGGCGACAAACTCGAGCGGGGAGACGAGCGGCAGAACCTCGACGCCCTCGGCCTTGGCATGGTGCAGCTCGGCACGACGGCAGGGCATCTCGTCCTCGGTACGACGGTAGGCGATGATGGCGTGCTCGGCGCCCAGGCGCTTGGCGGTACGGACGGCGTCCATAGCCACGTTGCCGCCACCAAAGACGACGACGTTCTTGCCGTGCTTGGTGGGGGTGTCGTACTCGGGGAACTTGTTGGCCTTCATCAGGTTCACGCGGGTGAGGTACTCGTTAGCGAAGAAGACGTTGGGCAGGTTCTCGCCGGGGACGTTGAGGAACTTGGGCAGGCCGGCGCCGGTCGCCACGTAGATGGCGTCGAAGCCCTGCTCGAACAGCTCCTCGGCCGTGGCCATGTTGCCCACGACGGAGTTGTACTCAAACTTGACGCCCATGTCCTCCAGGCCGTCAATCTCGCGCTTGACGACTGCCTTGGGCAGACGGAACTCGGGGATGCCGTAGACCAGCACGCCGCCGCCGGTAAAGAAGGCCTCAAAGACGGTGACGTCAAAGCCGTTGCGGGCGAGCTCGCCGGCGCAGGTGATGCCGGACGGGCCAGAGCCGACGACGGCTACCTTCTTGCCGTTCTTGGGGGCCATCTTGGGCGTGGAGGCTAGCTCGGGGCGGTCGCCCAGGAAGCGCTCGAGCTGGCCGATGGCCACGGGCTCGGACTTCTTACCACGGATGCACTTGCCCTCGCACTGGTTCTCCTGCGGGCAGACGCGGCCGCAGATAGCGGGAAGCATGGAGTCCTCGCGGATGGTATCGAGGGCGCCGCCGAAGTCCTTCGCGCGGATCTGCTCGATAAAGCGGGGGATGTTGATGTTGACGGGGCAGCCCTCAACACAGAACGGCTTCTTGCAGTTGAGGCAGCGCTCGGCCTCGGCCAGCGCCATCTCCTCGGTGAAGCCCTTGTCGACGGGGCGGAAGTCGCAGGCGCGCTCGGCAGCCGGCTCCTCGTTATCGGGGGTGCGGGGCGACTTCATATCGGCAACGAAACGACCGTTAACTAGTGGCATGCGCAGCTCTTTTCCTCATAGGCCTTGAGGGACTCGCCCTCTTCGGAACGGTAAGCGGCCTGGCGGGCACGAAGGTCATCCCAGTCGACCAGGGTGGCATCGAAGTCGGGGCCGTCGACGCAAGCGAACTTGGTCACGCCGCCCACCTCGACGCGGCAGCAGCCGCACATGCCGGTGCCGTCAACCATGATGGGGTTGAGCGACGCGGTGATGGGGGTGTCGTACTTCTGGGCGGTGAGGGTCGAGAACTTCATCATCGGAACGGGGCCGACGCAGAAGACCTGGCTCACGGCCTTGTCCTGCAGCAGGCGCTCCAGCGGAGCGGTGACAACGCCCTGCTCGCCGTAGGAGCCGTCGTCAGTGGTGATGTGGATGTGATCTTCGTCGAGGAGCTCGCGGAACTGGTCCTCCATGAGCAGGAGGTCCTTGGTGCGGGCGCCCATGATGGCGTGCACCTCGTGACCGGTCTCGACCAGGTGCTTGGCGACCGGGAAGGCAATTGCCAGGCCGACGCCGCCGCCAATGACGGCGCAGGGGCCCTCGGCCATCTCGGTGGGAACGCCCAGCGGGCCCACGACGTCGCGCAGCGACTCGCCGGCCTCGTAGGTGGACAGCATCTCGGTGGTCTTGCCGATCACCATGAAGATGAACTCGACCCAGCCCTCGTCACCGTTCCAGCCGGCCAGGGTAAACGGGACACGCTCGCCCGTCTCGTTGGCGCGAACCATGAGGAACTGTCCAGCGTGCGCATGCTTGGCGATTGCAGGCGCCTCGATGCGGAACTTGAACACCTTCTCAGAGAACTGCGTCTTCTCCAGGATCTTATACATAGAACCCCTCTCTTGTTAGGGCCGCCGAACCGTGCCTCCACGGAAATGGACGGTAGCCCGAATAAAACCGTACGCGCACAGGCGTTGTGCAGACATACGGTGCAAATTATACCCTCATGGACATGTCACTTACGTGTGTCTTCGGCGGTTGGGAGCAGGGTTTATCCACTTCGGCCTACCAAACAGGGGCAGGTATATTTTGGTCAGTTTTATCGGGTAAAACGGCAAAGGGGGCCGGCCTCGGGTTGTGATGAGGCCGGCTCCCTTTGGGGTGCTATGTGCGTATGGCGGCGCGCGGTTTATTACGATGCCGCAAATGGAGCGTTTCCGCAGGTAAAACCTGCCAAAATAAACCTGTCCCTAAATGGTAGGTTTTAGTGCTTGCCGTTGGCGGAGGCGGCGCCGTTGACATGGTCGCGAGCGTAGACCACGCCGTGCACGATCGCCAGGCCGGCGGCGTCGGCCGCGCGGACGCAGGTGTCCTGGAAATCCTCGGCCTCGCGGGCGCGCAGCTGCTTAAGCACGTAGTCAGCGACGGGCATCTTGCCGGGAGGGTTGCCGATGCCGGTGCGGATGCGGCTGAAGTTGCGGCTGCCCATCTTGTCGATGATGGAACGCAGGCCGTTGTGGCCAGCATGGCCGCCGCCCACCTTAACGCGCACGTCGCCGGCGGGAATGTCGAGCTCGTCGTGGATTACGAGCAGCTCCTCGGCCTTGATCTTGTACTCGCGGCAGAGCTTGGAGATGGGGCCTCCCGAGGTATTCATGTACGACTGCGGCTTGACCAGCACAATCTGGCGCTTGCCGCCCTCTTCCTCGGGATCGTTGATGTTGATGAGCGCGACCTCGGCGCCTGCCTGGTTTTTCCAGTACGTGACACCGGCCTGACGGGCCAACTCGTCGATTGCTTTGAAGCCAGCGTTGTGGCGGGTCTCGGCATACTCATCGCCCGGGTTGCCA
>OGPR01001876.1_pt1 | contig 16051 bp, 14 predicted proteins | sample 1552981 | NCBI WGS metagenome assembly OGPR01 (sample SAMEA2580260, study PRJEB22360) | human gut metagenome | biome: human gut; feature: human-associated habitat; material: faeces | place: Denmark | collected 2008/2010 | reverse complement strand
ATTAATCTTTTGAGGAAGTGGTGAGTATGCGAAAAGACGTTTACGAAAGGATGAGATATTTTGTGTTAGAGAAGATAAAACCAAATTACTCCGCTATTGCACGACAATATGACGTTGATCCAAGAACCGTAAAAGCGGCATATTTAAGAGCTCAGAGTGATAAAACAACAGTTGTTAGGAAGCATCGAATCCGTCGCAGTAAGCTAGACGGATATCACATTGAAGACAAATACGCTGCAGGTTGTTCTGCCAGATCGATTTATGACTTTATCGTTGAAAAAGGCTTTACTTGCAAGTACACAATCGTTAAAGATTATTGTCGTCGTTTTCGTAAAGCACAAACAAAAAAAGCGACGATTAGAGTTGAGCATACAATTGGATTAAGTGCTCAAGTTGATTGGAAAGAACAGGTCACAATGACCGATCGGAAAGGTGTTTCACATACATTCAGTATTTTCTTATATGTCTTGCCTTATTCCAAATTCAAGTTTTTAAAACTAACCCTAGATCAGAAACAGGATACTTTATTCAAGTGTTTATTTGAAGCCTTTAAGGCTACCGGTGGAATTCCTAAAGAGATTTGCTTTGATAATATGTCGACTGTCGTTGACCATAAATTAAGTGACTTTCATCATCATCGATTTAACGAACGATTCTTATCATTTAGTCATGATGCGGGATTTCATCCAATCGCTTGTCGGCCATTCAGGCCGCAAACCAAAGGCTGCGTTGAAGCATTGGCAAGAACGATGGGACGACTGAAGCCTTACGATGGAGAGTTCTGTACCATTAATGACTTGAATGATATCGTTAATCGATTATCCAAACGCCTCAATCACGAGAAGTCACAAAGCAATAACCAGAAGCCGGTTGAATTATGGGCAAAAGAAAAAGAGCATTTCCGGCCTCTCAATTACGATCTCACAAGATACTTCGACAGCGTCCAAACCAGAAAAGTATCGCAAGACTCAATGATTAGATTTCAAAACCATCAATACTCTGTCTCCCCTAATTATATCGGAAAAGAGGTTGAAATTAAACCGGATACTGATGGTAAATCTATTCGTATCTTCTATCAAGGATCTGAAATCAAGAAACACGATTTAACCAATAAACAGTTTAATTACGATCCTCGTGATAAACATGCCATTCTTAAAAGTGATTTGCTAGAAGACAAAACGGATGAAGAAATCGATCAGTATATGCTTAATAATCTCAGTATTTATGATCAGATAGGGGAATAAAATGAATCAATATCAAAGACTAATCGACAATTTAACGAAGCTGAATTTAAATAATATGGCCGCATCAATTGCGGATTATCGGCAGAAAGTCAATGACAGTCAAATCAGCTTCAGCGAGGCACTATTAGAGTTAACGGATAAGGAGATTGCCTATCAGCGACAAGAAAGCTTAAAGCGAAGAATAAAGCGGGCCCGTTTTCCAATTGTCAAACAGCTCAGTGATTTTAATTATCAATTTCAGCCATCGGTTAATCGGCAGCAAATCGACGAGTTTGCGACCATGTCATTCCTGGATAATCAAGAGAACATTATCTTTATTGGCAGTCCTGGCGTGGGCAAAACACACCTATCCATCGGAATTGGCATCGAAGCATGCCGGCAAGGCGTGCGAACATTATTCATAAACTGTCACAAATTAATTCTCAGATTGAAGTCAGCTCAAGAAAAGCAACATCTGGAACGAGTAATGCGTCGATACGAAAGGTATGATCTATTAATCATTGATGAGCTTGGGTATCTGCCGATATCGGCGAATGTGTTTCAACTAATAAATGGCCGTTATGAACGCAAATCAACGATTATAACGACCAATGTGCCATTATCAAGTTGGGGAACCGTCCTTAATAGCATGGCAACCGCAGAAGCCATTTTAGACCGCCTTGTCTATCACTCACACGTGATTAAGATCAAGGGAAAGTCATACCGTTTAGCATCGGTCAGTTCTTAAACCGCCCAAATCATACATTTTTAAACCGCCATAAAACGACAATTTAAATCCGCCCTTGACACAATTGTCATTCTTTCTATCAAGCAGAAAATTCTTTTGCAAACACCTCATAATTTGATGTATCTCTCGGCGAACAGTAAATTGCCAATTCAATGGTTTTAAAATCATATTTATGCTCGTTAATTGCTGCATTCATTGCATATGCAACTAATTCCGGTGGGTTTGCAAATGCACCACATCCAAAAGCTCCTAAAATAACAACTTCTGATTTTGCATACCTGGCTATATCTAAGACACGATTTATTCTCTTCTTATATATATCAAGCAAGTCTTGATCCGTAACGTTCTTTTTCCAGTGTTTGTTGTGCTGTGACATGCATCTCAGATTTGGTGCTGCGCAGCTAATTACATCTACATCGAACCATTCTTTTTCTGGCAAAAGAACAGGATTCTTACTATCGCTCTTAAATATCGTGACATCGCATGTTTGTATACAATCATCATTATAAAAAGAATCCATTTCACCTGTTTTCAACGCATACCTGTGTTTTTTATGAAACGCTTCTATAATCTCACTTGCTGATATACATTTGTACAAAGTACTAATTCTACATAAGCATTCTTCTTGGGCACTAGCTCCTTTTGTCACTCCGCCGCCTGGATTAGTTGCTGAAGCAAAGTTTAGTACACTGATATGTTCTCCTCTATACGCTGAAGCCGCCTCAAAACTTCTTTTCTTTGAAACGATAATCTCTGCTTCTTTTCCTGTTTCGCGTTCATGTGTAAGATTCTGCAAAATAGTATCTGCATTTTTCTCCGAAATTACTTTATTACATGCCATAGAATTTTTAATCTTGTCCTTCAACTTATGATTAGTTTCACACATCCATACTGTATTTTCAAATATTTTTATCAAATCTTCTCTTCCCATCTGCTCTCCTTTACTTCATACATAAAACTCTTCTTTTGTTTCCAAGCATAGACATCCTAATCTTCCATCTATAAATCCACATCCACAGTCACACATGATAAGATTCCCTTTTTCATTTTTCCAGATCTTATGATTCACAGTGTTTCTATGACCACATATTGAAGTATATCCTTCTACTCCATTACAGAGATACTCTGCATTCATCTCATTTTCCATCAAATAAAAGCACGTATCTTCTATATGCTCTGGTGCTGATGTCATAGCATGTGCAAACAGATATTTCTCGTTATTCACCTGAATACTTAACTGAAGCGGCCAGGTTAAAATTTTCTTTGCAAGATTCTGAACATCCATCGGCACCAATCGGCGAGTAAGGCATCGAAATGTATTGTACTGATATGGTACTGTTTTTCTTCTTTTCCACTCTGGCATTTGATAATATTTTAAAATGTATGCCGCCAACCATTCGTCATGATTACCTCTGATCATAAAACAATTGTCTCCCAGTTCCATTACTTTAAAATATAAATCTACTGGATTCGGATTGTAATCAGAACGGTCGAACAAATCTCCTAAGATGAACAGCTTGTCCTCTTTGGAAAATTTAATCACCTTTAATAATTCACAAAACTTTTGATAATCATTATGAATATCACTAACGACATAATGCATTTTCTTATTTTCTCCTATAACATTTTTGCCACAGTTCCGAATAATCGCTAAGATTAAGACAAGATTCTTCTCTCCAGATAGGCTCTCCCCAATGACGATAATCGCATATATCCCACGATTCATTTTCTTTCCGATAATGGTTCGATTTTCCACTCTGACCATCATTAGGGTTCAATTTTGATCTTCGACGAATTCTTCTATTTGCCAGCTTTTTTGCAAATCGATCTTTATCTCCTTTATAAACTGGTGTATGTTTATAGCTTCGACTCATAATATACCGTCTCCATATTCGATAAATTTTCTTTTTATCCCGATGTCTACAACATAATATCTTCTGGCTTTTTAGCTTCTTCCAGCATCTTTTCTGATAAGCTTTTTTCCCGACATACTTCAGCATATTTTCTGGCATATTTTAGAACCAAATCTGGACAAAATTCTTTTCCATTGCTTTTATGACTCAAATAATCTCCCAACGCTTCCATTGCGGATCTCAAAGCCTGTCTTTTTGGATCATCTTCTATACATGTTGGAAATTCTACTTCGAGATACAACGGATTAATATGCTCATGTGACCAGATTCCTGATTCTGTTAGTTTATAACAAATCGTCTGTATATCTGAAAAATCAACATACCAATTTTTTTCTTCTATACGATCCAGATACCGATTCCAATCCGCTTCTCCCTCTTCCAGAACATAATAGGAACCATTCCTTATATCTTTTACCGGTGTACCAGCTTGTAATGGACAAGGCATTTTTATAAAATGATACTCGAATCGTTCCACCTGATAGCTATCTACAATTTTTTCCTCTTCTGGAAGCTCGTAAGAACTGAATTGTTCTATTTCTCCACTCATATTTAAAATAACGGATGCTATCGCAGTACCGTCATATGCACAGTATTCTTCTGTCTTAAAACCCAGATTTGGATTTCCTCGCCACGGATTTCGTACAATTTCGTCTGCATCTGTATCTACAATCATCTGCTTACTTATCCGACATTTCAATTCATATATCTGCATATATTTTTTTGCATATTTTAAAGCTCTATTATAATCAGAGAAAAATCCACCACTTTCATATTCCAGATCTTCGACAACATAGACATATTTTCCGGATTGATTATGAATAAATGTTTCAAATGTCTTTTTTTCATAATTCAGCCGTTCGTTAATTTGTCTTCTTAAAGCTTCATCTCTCGTTTCTTCTGACAGCTCCTCCAAGGCATCTAAAATTTCCTGCCTGAGTCTACCTGGTGCATTCCAGATTAAGGTAGCCTTCTGAAAATCTGTAAATGCAAAATCAATTTCTTCAAAACATTTTTTCATCCATTGAGATGGGACTATCTCAAACATCTTACTTCCTCCATACACAATTCCCGTTCTACCGAACCTGGAAAAGTCGCAAATATATCTCTTTATCAACTCTCAAATTCTTCACGTTTTACTTCCCTGAAGATGTCCTCTTTTAATTATTCGTCTTCCTCGTCAGACAAATATTTTATAATTCCTTCGCGAATCTCTCTTGCTATCTTCAGCTCTCGTTCATTCATTCCACTGGCATTTTTTAAAACCGGATGAAAAAGAGCATCGATCACAAAAGCCGTACCTTCTACACTATCATTTACAAGGAGAACTCCATATTCTTCAATATGTTCTATTTCATCCAATGCCTGCTTTAACCTTCTGTGAATGGATTCTTTGCTCTCGGTACCTCTATTTTTTAATCGATGTAATAATTCTTCAAATGATGGTGGAATCAAAAATACCGACTGAATTTTTTGTTTTTCTCTAATCTGTCTCGCTCCCTGTGAATCAATCTCAATTATTACATTTTTTCCCTTAAAATAATTCTTGTAAACATCCTTTTTAAGTGTTCCATAATATTCTCCAACATACTCAGCAAATTCAAGAAATTCGTTCTTGTTTATCAAATCTTCAAATTCTTCTCGCTTCTTAAAATAATAAGATTTTCCATCCACTTCACCTTTCCTTGGCTTTCTTGTTGTAGCTGATACAGATACGACATACTTTTCAGGATATTCTGTTAACAATTGTTGTATAACAGTCCCTTTTCCAACTCCTGAAAATCCAGAAACAATCAATAATTTTCCCGGTGTGGCTTTTATATGATTCTCATCAATATGCTTATATAAACACTTTTTTCTATAATTTTCATAATCCTCCGCCAAAATGTCATATTCAGTTGTTTCAATTTTCCCATGTATCCTGTAAATATCTGTTCCTGCAATAACTCCTTTGCATTTTGTCTTTTTCTTTCCATTATCGAAATAAAACTCCACCAAATCATCTTTTTCAAAAAGAGGTGTACGCAGTTCATATCTCCAGTTGATTTTTTCTATTTCATCCTCTGTCCTGACATGTAAAAGCAACGTAGCTTTTATGCAAGAGTCCTCCCATCGATAATAAATCATCTTCTCCGGAGTTGGAAGATTTTCCATGAACAACTCATAAATATAATTTCGCACAAGTAACTTTGTACATGACACATTTTCTGCTAATTTCCATTGTCTTGTATCACACTGATTTAACACTGGAAATAAAGAAGCCCATTCTCTATGATAGTTAAGATTATTTAACTCAGGTCCGTAAAATTGATAAGATCTACCATCTTCAGCGATCATAATCACGCACCCTGGTCCCCCCATTCCAGATGGCGCACAAAACCCATAGGCAACAATTTTCTCAAATAATTCTTCTGTCAAATCTGATAATTTTAACTGTATTCTATTTTCAAATTTCATACCTATTCCTCCGCAGTTATTTTGCATCTTCCATTAACATCCGGATTTTTTCGAAATCATATTCTCTTATTATCTGGGATTCTTCAGTACATTTTACTTCGTGATCTGTTACCACCACATCTGCTTTCATAGGATCTTCAACAATTTTTTCTGTCATCATAGAAAAGAAATCATACATATTCATAACGTCTGTAAGATGAAAATAATCTGTCAAGAATGAAAGATTTGTATCTCCAACCACCCTTGATTTACTATTTTTTGCTACATTAAGCCAAACAAATTCATTCGTGAAAAGATCGATTCCAAACAGATATGCAAAGGTACTCTCGCAATTCACAAGATATGCCGATTTTACTGTCTTAGGTTCATATACTTGTCCACTATCATCCCAATCTCTCAGCATATACCCCGCCTTACAAAAGCATTCATTAAAGTTTTTCCCAGAATAAACGTTATCACAAAAAATCAAGTATCGATATTCAGAATACCGTGCCTTGAATTCCGGAAGATTGATATCAAAGTATTCAGAACCTCCCAGATAGCCACTTGTCACATCACCGGAATAGGTAATTGCTCCTGACTGGTGTCTCGACATCGTTCTCCAGGAAAATTCCCTCCGATTACCATCTTCTGTAAGTGCAAACACCGAAAGATCAATGTCGTTTACTTTCTCCCAATAAGTAAACGCTCGAAGCTTTTTTCCTTCCTCTATCGGAATTCTGGAGCCTTTGGAAAGAACGCCGAATCCTCCTTGAGAAGTATTTTCTGCTAGTGGAAGCGCATAATTTTTCATCGAAGGTTCAATATATACCTTTCCAAGTCGATTTCTAAGTTTCTCAGAAAGTTTTGAACGAATCATTTTCCCAACTTCTTTTACCTGCTCTTCCGTAAGCCTGCTTTGACATTTTTCACTCTCCTCTGGTGTTTCATAATGAACCTTCACGAGATTATGCTGGGTAAACTTGAAAATACGTCCGTCCTTTCTCTGCACTCCTTCATATCTAAACAATAATTGCAGCAAAATTAATGTACTGCAATCCTCCGGGAATTCCGCAAGGAATGTTTGCTCATCTTCTCGATCCATACGGCTGATAATGTAATCCATATTTCGAAGCAATGCAGATGTTCCTTTCTTTTCCCGCAATAATTCCGCCGCTTGCTGACATCTGTTTTCCTGCATCAGCTTTTCAAACTCACTGTATACAGACTCATTGCCTTTCGTTCTCACGGCATGTACAAATATTTCCGCCTCTTCGTTTTTCGGCTGATAATGAATATGATGTAAAAATCCATTCCATAACTTCTTCTTTTCATAACACATACGAATATCGCACCTGTCACCTTGAAATATTCTGTCCAATAGAGCCGTTAAGAACTTTCTATCTTGATTTCTAAAATTCAGTTTTTTCGGATTGTCATTGTGATAACACCGATAGTTCAATTCATCCACAATTTTCATAACATCTGATAGATTCAATCTATCTGCCAGTGAAAGATTTTTCGTGTCGATTAGAAGTCTTACACAAGTGTTCTTTGATACAATATCCGGAATATTTTCAAGATAGTCACAAATAAATGTAAGTACAAGCGTATACTGCCTCTCACTCAGTGGTCGCGAACCTGACAATAAATCCTTCACAATCACTCGTACCGTTTCTTCTGCTTCTTCTTCCGTTTGTATCACAAATTCCTGTACTTCTGTATCTTCCTGAAAAGCCGCACGTTCAAAATCTTTTTCAAACATAGAATGCCCCGGCTCTTCAAAATTGCCAAGCCCATACGTATTGAAATAATGTGAAAGCTGATCAAATAATAATTCCTCTGTAGAAAGATTTCGGACACTCTGAGGGAATCCTCTATAAAACGGTTTCGGAACATTTTCTCCAAATCTATTTGATAGTTCTTTTACCATTCCGCAATGCACAAGCTCCCTGCCTTTTGTAATTTTTACGCCAAAGAAATGTGCCATTGCAAACAAGGTTTCAAAAACATGCTTTTCTTCTGTCTCTCCATCACTGACAAGAATATGCTTTTCAAACAAATAGTCTTTGTATATTTCTTTTATGCCCGCACCTCTTTCTACTATACTTTAATCAATACCGACTGATCTTGCCACTCAAATACACCTAATTTGAAGTAAGTAACAATAGCTGTCGGCATCCTTTTGGCGATATTATCGGATTAAATCTGTGCTCTACCAACTGAGCTACAGAACTTTTAAAGTTCTGGTGGGAATCGAACCCACGACAACAAACTCCCAAAGAAGTAAATCCGATTAGCTGCCAAATACTTTCTATTTATACTTTCAAGATAAAACCTTTCTGTTTTTATATGACGTTTAGTATTAAAATTATTGTACATCATTTCCTTAAGTTTCCACTTCTACTCCTGCCAGAATTTCCGCCAAAGTTCGCGGTGTATAATTCATATAGGGAAGCATACATCCCACATTACATGCCCATAACTTTTTGTCATATACGTGTCTACAATCATTCTCCTGCATCTGTCTCAGACAGTTTTGATAAAACCGGTCTTCTTCACTTTCATGTGTATGTCCATACAGCAAAATTTTTCCACGTCCCATGTTTTTCCAAGAAAGAATCGGATAATGAGATAATACCAATCCATATTTTTCTTTTCCAACTGAATCATAAATTTCTTTATAATCACAAATTTCAGTAAATAACTGTTGATACCTATAATCAGACACATCATCATGGTTACCTTTAATCAGCACCTTCCTTCCCTTTAGACGTGCCACAAAAGCAATCAGATCTTCGTTTTTTCCACGCAGACTCATATCACCTAATAGATATACAAAATCACCATTCGTCACCCGATCATTCCAGTTTTTCAGGATTACTTCATGCATTTCCTGTACAGATTTAAATGGACGATGGTCAAATTTAATTGCATTTTCATGAAACAAATGCAAATCGCTGATATAATATTTCATCTAATTCCGCCTTCTTTCATTCAATCATCAATTCACTGATACTAGTCACGGCAGTTTTTTTGCAAAATATCTTTGCTTTTTTCTTTTTTATCCCTGCTCATCCCATTCCGGCAAAATTGTGAATTTCCCATTTTGATAGTCTTCCAACAGTTTTTCCCTCATATCGTTGTACCAAGCTCTCAACGTTGATTGGAGGTAATATATTTCGTCTTTTCCATTTTTATCGGTTTCTAAAATATTGCCAGTTTCTACATCCATATGAAAAATGATTTTTTCTTTGTCTCCACCATAATACTCCATTGTCAAATAGTTATCTGCATCCTTTGCAAATACCATAATACTGTCATAAATAATAGATATGAGACGATATTCCGGTTTCCACCATAATTCTTTTATATCTATCTCAGTTTTCTCTATCGGTAACCATGCCAACACACTATCAAATTCTAAAACTCCTCCTCGACTTTGTCTGAAACTTCCAGGTATTTTCCCGTGATCAGTACTCCATAACCCTTTGTCCCAACAACCAGCACTTAGATGACCATCCTTTTCAACAATCAAACAAATCTCAAAATCATCAGGAAGCCTATCGAAACATCAATAAATCGTTCACAAATGTATTACTACACTCAACCATCCGTTAAGATGATTTTCAGTCTGCAACGATATTTTCAAAGTGCCATGACCGAATAAAAAACTCTTGGTGTCAACTAACACCATCCTTACGTCTCCGTACGGATGAGCTCTAACAGGTTCTCCTCTTGAAACAACCTCTGTATTTGCTCATTCATTCCTCTTACGACCATGCGCCCAATCTCTACTGGCAATAGAGTTGTGATGGGCGTGGCATATTTGAAAGTTCAATTTTTTTGTTATCTTTCCAACCTAATTGCTCCCTTCATAATTTTATAAACAGCATCCACTTTTTATCTGTAACTGATTATACCGTTTTGAACATTTATATATCAGCACATCTAATGCTTAATCGACATAATTCTCTTTTTCTTGTTCATCTACATATTTTTTATAAATTACTTTAAAACAGTTGCTGGATTTTTCTTTTCTCCCTTACATAATGTCTTGAAGCGGAAGTACAATTCTTCCTTTATTGTAAAAGTTATCTGTATGTTTTTATTCTTAATATATTTCACATTCCACCTCTTTCCCCAAGAAATTCTAACCTTACCATGCCTATAGCTTCTTCTACGGTTATCTTTCCTTCAAGCAAAAGAAACACTGACATACTTAACCCATCTAACAAGTCTGGGAGCGCTGCTGTAATAAAATCGTTCATCTCCAGCATATCCAGTTCAAAATGTGTATAAGGAATAAGCATTGTAGCTGTAATATCTTGCATTTCATCTTCAGTAACATAAAATCTTGGCGATATTAGATATTGAGATTGATATAATGCATCTTCCAGACCATCTGAAACACGTACCCATAATCTGGCATTTATATAATTCAATAATCTGTATAATTCAGACAGATATTCCGACTTTTGGCAGATCTCTGCACCCAATTTCGAATAATAAACTCTTACTTCCATAAACTCCTCGTAGAACCAGATACACCCCTCTGTGATATAATTCGGGCATCTGTCACAATTCTTAAAAACCATCGTAATTCTCGGTATACCATCCGCCTGATCCGTTTTAAAATATAGGTTATGTAGTTTTAAATACGATATGATTTCTGACATGTTCTTGATACTTTTTCTTTTCTTGTGTTGTTCCATAAAGTTTTCAATCAAAATTTTTTTCTGTTTTCTTTCATGCTCCATAATCAGTTCCCCCTCTTAATGAAATTTTTCTTTCCAAAGGCCCGCGCTAAAGAGTAAAATTTTAATTCCTTTTCAGCAAATTGATATATTTTTTCATCCAATTTCTAAGAGCTTATGGTTCTTTTTATAACTTTTCCTTTAAAGCCTCAATAATTTTGTTTGTTCTATATCTGATAACTTCCTCTGATTTATCAAGAAAATCTTCTAAAAGTTCAAGGTATTCATCAGCTTTATAATATGAAATTTTCGGATCCGTTCCATTAGGATCTGTTACTTTCAATCTTTCTTCTAATGGCGTTTTAAACAGTAACACTGGTTCGCCATCTTCAAAATACGGTTTTAAAAAAAACTGTTCTTCCCATTCTTTAATAGGCAAAAACGCTGGGTTATATTCTGGATTCATCTGAAGTTGCATCTCAAATCCACTTAAGTGAATATCTCCTCTCTCTACTTTTCTCTGGTATTTAGCAATTGATATTAAGAACCAGTCAAAATAGTCCCTCATTCCTTCGCATTCTTCTTTGTTGTAATATCCGGCTCTTGCGCCGTTAATACCATTTCTCAGGGTTCCTCTATTCGGAATTAGAATGAAATTTCCTATACAATGGTAAGATTTTGAGAACTTTCTTATCTTTGTCCATAAACGCAGATTTTCCTCTGCATGGTAAAACTTTGCTCGAAAGGCGAAACTTCTATCCTTTTTTCTATCTTCTTTGCCAAATAAAGAACCGAAAGAATTCATGGTATCACCTCTAAAAGCATGTTCGTTGTTCCAGTTCCAAGCACCCATTTTTTCAAAAGTCAAATCATACAAATTACCCCAAAGAATAATGTATATAGCTTGTGTGATAAGATACATATCTGGATCGATAATATCGCCAACATATGTTATTAAATCTGTAAAATCAAAATCTCGTAACTTCTCAATATCTCCATCTAAGACATCTCTCACAAAGTTTCGTAAGATTTCTATGCTCTTCTTATAATCATCAGTACTTTTATAATCTCTCTTATTCATTTTTTATCATTCCTTTCGCTCCGCTCAATGCGCAGACAAGTTATATAATTTTTGTAATCCCTGCTTTACTACCTTCCTATACCCAGCAGATCAAAGCTCCGTTATCTGATATTTGGAATGCATCTCCAATTGCTCTTTCTGTCTTTTATGTTAAGATTTTACAATATTGATTGCTTTTAAATCCGCACAAAGTGATTCTTTCGAAAAAATCATCCTAAAAGATAAGCTTTTAATTCTCTTTCAGCAAATTGGTCTATTTTTTCATCCAGCTCCCGGAGCCTTTCTAAGAACTGACTCATCAGCTTATTAAACGCTGCATCTGTCTTTATGTTCATCACTCCATTCTCATATTCTGCTTCTTCCTCAGTAAAAGCTGGATTCTTCGCATCAAAAACATATTCTTCAACGACATTATCCATAAACTGCATTATCGCATTAAATATTATCTCCGGAAGAATCAGTTTCTTTCTTTCTATCACAGCTCGAATTCTGTAATATTCATCTTCATTTTCTATATCCATTTCACTCACAAATTTTTTTAAGGCGTCATAAATATCCATAATCTGCTGTTTCTGAAACTCACTTACTTTACCCATGCTCTTATCCTCCGTTTTTTCTTCCTCTATGCTTATCTTCTTTAGCAAAGCACCAGTCGGATATCCTAAATAATTCTCCAATTTTTTCAAAAGCTCCGGGGTTCTAGGATCAGGTCCACTGGATTTATCTCTCTGCCAATATTTAACTGTATCCGGTGATACATGCAGTGCTTCACCTATCCGCATATATAACTGTTGTTTAGAAGATATCCTATCTCCATTAAGTTCCTTTTCCTTTACTATGCTTTTCAGTATCTCTCTGAATTTCCAGTTGTCAAAAACTATCATTTCGCTATCCTCTCTTTCTTAATTCTGATTCTATTATATTCTACTTGCAAGCTTTCAGCGGAGAAGAAAACGGAGGGCGAATTCTCCTCTTTGATAGCAATCTCTTGAATTAGATGATTCCCATCCGTTATGTTATATTTATACATGATTGGATTGTGTATAAACCTTCACAACTTCCTGTTTTCATAAAAAAAAGAGAGCCATTTGGCTCTCTAAAAATATATTTAATTCTATTATAATTTACCTAGTATAGTTGCCATTTCCGCAATCTATAATCCATCCTTCTTCTATACATTTACTCAATGCATCTTCAAAGTTTTTTGAATACAAACCTTCCTCTTCAAATAATCTTTTAACTTCTTCAATGGTATAGGTTTCTCCTCCATCAGGAAACATTCTTTCCATCACACTGCATAGTATTCTTCTTTCTGTATCCTTGTAATCGTTTTCTCTCATATCGTTCTCCTCAATATCTACAACAAGCATTCGATGATCACTTATATTCCATTTTTCTTTAAATTCTTCATCTGATTCAGGAATCATGCTCATCGTATATTTATATCGTTTCAATGCCCCCGGTGTTACCAGCGCATAATCCAAACGACTTCCTTCTCCTTTTTTGTTTTTGTAAGTGATTGAATCACTTTTACCACCTTGTTTCAGCCAAAGATCTTGCATATCTACATCTGATTCAAACAGTGGAACAAAACTCTCGTATTGGTGAGTTTCTCTTTGATATACGTTTAAATCACCCATAAATATTACCTTTTCATCTTTTTTCTTTTCCAAATATTCCTTTATGTCTTCCCACTGTTTTTCTACGTTCTCTGCACGTTTTTTCTTGTTCTCACTGTAGCTTTCATCATCTTTAGGATTAAGTGGCATATGTGCATCAATTATAACGAAATCTTTATATTCAAACATAAATATTCTATCACTAAAATTCTTAACCTTTTCTTGATTCATCATTTTAAAATTTTTATCATCACGACAAAAAGCAACGGTATGTAAAAGTTGTTTATTCTTATTAGAATTACATTTTAAAACATATCCTCTGTCTTTATTCATCATTTTTTTTTGAAATTGTTTTGCTACATCTGAATTTATATAATATTCTTGAAAAAGAACGATATCAGCATCAACTTCATCTATCTTTCTAAGAATTGATTTGTCAATTGAGCTACAGCTAATTTTCCAATCCCATCTGCTTAAGGCATCTTCGTAACATTCCTTTGTTTGATTCCCGCCATAATCTTTTATTGAAAGAGTTTTCTTCATTTTTCCAAATGATTCACCATCACCACCAAAACTATTGATATTCAGACTAACTATCTTCATCTCTAATCCTCCTCATACTTTTCCAATGCTTTTTTCAGTGTTTCTTTAATCCTGTTTCTATAAGATTTCTCGCCTTTTTTCCCTCTGTCAAGAACCTCCACACATCCACTATATTGCAATACCCAAAAAGTAAAACTATTGAGATTTACTTTGAGTTCTATATCATAATACTTACTTTCGTCTGCATCATATCCCACAACTTTAAAGCGATCTGAGAACCAATCCACAACCTGTGTGAATTGATCTGCATCTATGCGCATTCTTACTCTCTCGACCTTACCTGTGAACATATACGGATTTTCCATTCTATATTCGAATAAATCATTTAATTCCGAAAGTCCAACTGCCTCTTTTGTAACTGCTTTCGCTCGATTAATTGTAACGTCTGTCATCAAATCAATTCGATACAACTTATATTTTAAATCCGTTCGTCTTTCCGTTTCAAGATCAGCACCCAACATATAGTAACGGCCATTAGAAAATATAATATCAAACGGTGAACAAATCCTGTGTACATCCTCTTTATACTTCTCCGGTGTCTCTGGCAGCACCTTTCCATGTCTTCCGTATGGCACCAACCTTACTTTTTGATTTCCATAATCATACACGCACAGATTAAATTTTATCTTTTTTCCCTGCCTAATTGCCTGTCTGATTAACCGGACTTGCTGTAAGACACGGCTTTCTATATAACCAGCTTTTTCATCTATATTATCATCTCCAACAAAATATGGCTGATTTCTCATACGATGACGATAATTCGTCAAATCAGAAAATCTCTTGCCAACCAGAAATGTAATCCTATTTGCAAGATTATCTGCCTCTTTCTTAGTTAAGATTTTGCTGTTAAGTACTGAATCCATCAGAAACATCCATTCAGTTTCAGATAATGTTTCCATCATCCAGTATCCGATTGTCCGTCCTTTCTGACCTTTTTTAATAAATACAATTTCTCGCTCAGTCACTTTACATTCTCTTATAATTTCGTCGCACTCTTCTTCTGTTTCATATTCTCTTACCCCCATCCTATTTGCAAAACCGTCATCTATTGCCGTGCGCTTTATATCAAATCCTTTTTCCTTTGCATATTTGGTGATACCTTTTGTTCCTATTGGATTTTCTCTACTTGCATATTCTCTCAAAATCTCGCGAATGATATCATCATTACTACGTTGTCCAAATTCCATTTCTGGTCGTGCCATAAAACCGTTCCTTCCTGTTTTTCATTATGCTTTAATAAAGTTATACATCTTAGTCTTTCCTAATTTTATATATTGCTGCATGTCCAAATCTTATTCTACATCCATCATCATGATGTTGGGGTCAAAAGCCCTATAGTACCTTGAAAATTTTACACAAATTTACCACGCTGTAATGGATGTGCTATACTGTATTTATCAAATAAAGGCGGTAAACACAGAATATACTTTCAAATTACAAATTTATACATTATATCATCTAATAAGTTTTGCTTTCATTTCCCCATATGATCATGAGACTTTTCTCGTTGAAATTGTGCGATTATATATCGAAAGCGTAGGATTTTTCCCACGCATTTATATTATTATTTCAGCTTTTCCGATCCGATCTTCCAAAGGTGTAAATAAGGTGTAAATTCTACGCTTTCATCCTAGAAACCCAATAAACTCAAGGCTTTTGCTCCGTCCCTTAAACACTGCCATGGCATTTGCCCCATACGATGCCGCTTCTTTTGCGGATCCAAGAAACATCTCT
>OGPR01001870.1_pt1 | contig 16067 bp, 15 predicted proteins | sample 1552981 | NCBI WGS metagenome assembly OGPR01 (sample SAMEA2580260, study PRJEB22360) | human gut metagenome | biome: human gut; feature: human-associated habitat; material: faeces | place: Denmark | collected 2008/2010 | reverse complement strand
ACCGCCAGTGGCCCAATTGACGTCAGAAGCGGCAAAAAATAGTGATGCGCTCTTATTGGAGTATGTCTTTCGTCTTCCTTGGGCGCACAATGCCATTCTTTTGGGCGTCAAAGACCGTGCGGCCCGCCTTTGGTATATGATGCAAGTTCTTGAGTGTGGCTGGAGCAAGGATTGGTTGGCGGAACAAATCAAACATAAAACTTACGAACGCCAAGGTAGCGCCGTCACAAATTTTGTTACGCACCTCCCCACGCCGCAATCCACCCTGGCGCAAGAGTCTCTGAAAGACCCATATATTTTTGACTTTCTGACTCTTGCGGAGCCGTTTCATGAGCGCGAACTGGAGACCGGCCTTGTCGCTCATGTAGAGAAATTTTTGCTGGAACTTGGTGCAGGCTTCTCCTTTATGGGCAGGCAGTATCATCTTACAGTGAGCGAACAGGATTTTTATATTGATTTGCTGTTCTACCACACGAAGCTGCGCTGCTATGTGGTAATTGAATTGAAAAAGGGCAAGTTTAAGCCTGAATACGCCGGGAAGGTTAATTTTTATTGCTCCGTGGTGGATGACGTTTTGCGGCACGAGCAAGATAATCCGACCATTGGTCTGATTCTCTGCCAGACCAATGACCGTGTGGTGGCAGAGTATACGTTACGAAACGTGAATACTCCCATTGGCGTTTCCGAGTACGAACTGACTCGCGCCCTGCCTGATGAGTTGAAATCCAGCCTGCCTACAGTGGAAGAAATAGAGGAGCGGCTTGAAGAACAGCCATAGAGCAAGTATGAAGACATCAAAACTCAACATCTTTCAGAACGGCATATGGCAGGTAGTCTTTTCCGTAGGGATTACAGCAGTATTTATGCTTCTTGGCCAATTTACTTTTATATATCTATATCATGCTGGACTTTTTTCTCAGCAAGCAATCATAGTCTTTTTTGGTCTGGCATCAGCTCTTATAGTAGTTGCAATATCATTTTATATAATGAAACTGACTCTTGGGGTTAATCTCGCTACAAAAGTAACATTGCCTAAAATTGTAGAGTTCTCTCACGCCTTAAAAAACATTGGAATAAATAGGTTCGACGAGCAAATTGATTTTATAATGAGGGAAAAAGTTTTTATATTTGTATCTGATGATTCGATTTTGTCTCCATACAAAGAAAAAGCAAGTGTACGACGTCACATTATCCTCAAAGATAAGAAGAAGCTTAAATATCTTAATGGGGATAAAAGGCTTTGCCTTGATGCTGACGATTATGAGCGCCTCTTGGAAGAACATGGAGCGAAAACCAAGTCTGCTTATGAAGCCAGAATTAACGAATTGGAACAACGGGTCACAGAGCTAATCGCGTCCAACTCTCTCCACGATGGAAAAATTGCTAAGCTCACGGAAGATAATGAAAAACTTTCTATAGAAAATGCGGAGTATCGGAACAAGCAAAGAACGGCTCCGGGGCGAGGAGAAGCGGCTAATAATCGAGAAATTCGCAGAATACCCTTCTGGCGGGTGGTAGGGCCAATGCTCAACCGGATGATTGAAGAAGCGCAGCCGGATACCGAGTACACCTCGACAGAGATACAAGCTACGTTTGATGCTGAGGTAAAAAAATATCCTGAGTTGAACGAAGCCATTAAGCAAGAATTGCACAGATATAAACAAACACTTCCCACAAACGAGTTTTGCCTTGATGGCTGGGCGATGGATTCTATCCGAAAAGGACTGGACGGTTTTATTCAAAAGGATCCAAGGCGCCCCAAAAAAACAAAATAACACTGACCTCTGTAATAGTTATTTTCAATTTGTGACAGAATTTCTATATTTTTTAATCCACTAAAATAACACATATTTTTTAATAATCTCCGAATTCAGACAGAACTCGGAGATTCTTTCTTTTTCTAGCGTCAGAGCCGGGGATTTTATTATTCTTCAAGCTGGATATTTTCCTTTCAAAAGCAGCCTGTCCGCATCCCGCGCAGGCAAAACCAGAAAAGGAAGATACAGCATGACGAACAAACAAAAGCTCAATACCGAAGAAGCCGCCGCCTATCTCGGCATCCGCCCCAACACGCTAGAAGTCTGGCGCTGCAAGCACAAAGGGCCGCGTTATTCCAAAATCGGCACTCGCGTTCTGTATGACGTGGACGATTTGGAGTCGTTTTTCACCGCCCGCGCCGTAGACACTCTGGAAAGCCAGACCGTTGCCGCCCGCCGCAAGTAGTGTGGAGTCAGTCATGGACTCAGTCACGCACTTGCCCACGGAGTCAGCAAGGCATGCACGCAGTCAGCCACGGCCTGAGCCATGCACTCATGCATGTACGCAGTCTGTCATGGAGTATGGCATGGAGGCAAACGCGCAGTCATACATGGAGCTTCCTTCAAAAGAAGGGCGCTGCCCGCGTGGATTTTCCAACTTGCAGATAGCCATACTTGGCGTGCTAAAGGCGCATCAGCAGATTATCGCCTACTGGCAAATTGCGGAGCTGGTCGCTACTCGATACGGCCAGGGGGCCACAGCAGGCGCGGTGCGAGGGGCATTGGAACGTCTGTACCGGCGAGGCTTTATCATTCGCGCCAGGGCCGCAGCCGGGAGCTTGAAAGGCAACCGCTATGCTTTTACCGCTGAACCTTGTCCGCACATTACCCCGTATGCCGCCATGGAGTTAGGCACGGACTCAAACATGCACTCAACCGCTCAGTCAGGCGAAATTGCCGCCCCATCTATTCTAAAAGAGATAGATAGAAAAAATACTCTATCTATCTCTTCTGAAGAAAGGGAACGTATTCGGCTGGAGTCGCTTGGCGAAGCGGATATTGCATTTTACTGGCCGAAACTTGCCGGGAGCGGCTTTGGAACGCACCAGATTCGCCAGATCGTCCAACGCCTGGATCAAAGGGGGCTATCCCTTTGCAGCGTCATGCAAGGGCTGGAACACGCCGAATGGGAGCTGGAGCGCGGGCTGATGAAGGATAAGGAAGCCAAGGCGGTGGAGCTGCCGGTCAACTGGGTTTTCACAATTCTCGCCAACCAGGGCTATTATCCTCGTCCATCCGGCTATGTGTCGCCACAGGAGCAGGCCGAACTGGATGCAGCCGAAGAACAAAAACGCCTCGCCGCCGCCCAGGAGGAGCGTTTTAAGGCCGAATGCGATGCCTGGGTGTCCGGGCTACCACCGGACGAGCGCAGCGCCATTCTGGGGAAGCAAAGCGGTTCTGTCCGCATCCCCGATGATGTACTTTTGCGAAGGCATTTTAGCACGGAAGTATGGCCAAAGCGGCAAAAGGGAGGCGCGGAATGAGGCAAAATATTGTTTTCACCGCTGCGCTTATCGAAGATAGCCAGCCTACCCGTTGTGGCCACACGCTTCGCGGTGTCCACTGCCGGGGGCTGGCGAGTGGCTGCGCCCCTTCGAACCCTGCAAAGGCGGAAAGGCAAAAGCCATGAAAGCGAAAAAGGACACCCGTACCGCTCTGGTGAAACTGCGTGTCACCCCTGCGGAAAAAGAAATCATCATCGCCAAGGCCGAAGCCCAGGGGCAGACCGTGACGGACTTCCTCCGTCAACGCGCCCTGGACTATCGGCTGCGGCAAACGCCTTTGGAAAAAGACCGCGTTCGGCAGCTTGCCCGTATCGGCGTGAACCTGAACCAGCTTGCACGGTGGGTGAACATCCATAAGAGCCGCGCCGAGGTTATAGACGTGATGGTGGCTCTGGTCAGTCTGGAGAGAGAACTGAAAGACACAGACACGCCCCCGCCGCCGCAACATGAGGACTCGTCATGTATATGAAAGTTTTCCCGCACGGCCAGGGTGGCGGTGACGGCCCCACGCATTACCTTGTCCGCCCGGATTATCCGGGTCGGGCCGAACTGCCGCCGGAAGTGCTGCGCGGGGATGTGGAAACCACCCGCGACCTCATCGACTCGCTGGACACCAAATGGAAATTCACCGCCGGGGTGCTTTCCTGGCACCCGGACGATGCGGTGACGCCGGAACAAGAACGGCGCGTCATGGACGACTTTGAAGATATGGCTTTCGCGGGGCTGGAGCCGGATCAGCGCAACATCCTGTGGGTGCGGCATTCCCACGCGGGTCATCATGAATTGCACTTCGTCATTCCGCGCGTGGAACTTTCCAGCGGTAAGGCGCTCAATCCTTGTCCACCCGGTTGGCAGAAGCACTTTGATGTGTTCCGCGACCTGCACAACCATCGGGAAGGCTGGGCAAGGCCGGACGACCCAGCCCGCGCCCGCCTGCACACGCCGGAACATGTCGATTTACACAATGCCCGCCTGCTGCGCTGGGGTAAAACGCCAAATAAAGATGATCGCGCCGCCGCCAAGGATGCCGTCCATGAATACATGCGGGCCAACATCGAGCAAGGGCTTGTCCGCAATCGCGCGGACGTACTCCAGACGCTTGTCGGGGCCGGGTTGGAAATCAACCGTACGGGCAAGGATTATATCACCGTCAAAGACCCGGAGAGCGGAGAAAAACTCCGCCTCAAGGGAGGAATATATGCAGAACACTGGAAACTTGAACTCGCTGACCGAGAAATTGAAGGCCAAGACCGAGCGGGAACGTCAGGAGATGGAAGCCCTGACCCGGCAACAGTTCGACGCCTTGAGTCGGAGTTTGCACGAATCGTCGAAAACCGCGCTCAGTACAGCCGAGGCCGCTATCCTGCACCAGCTCACCAACTTGGAACAGAGCGTGACTTCACGCTGCCGGATTCTGAGCGCCGCCTTTGGCTGGAAATGCCTGCAAACTCTGATCATCACCCTATGCATCCTGACAAGCGTTATGTTGAGCGGTTGGGGCTTGCTGACTCTGGCCGAGAAGAAAATCACGACTTTGCACCGGGAGATAACCACGTTGTCGGCGCAGAAAGAGCAATTGGAAGTGGAGAGCGCCCGGATATGGGCCACCTTCAAGGGGCTGGAATCCTACCAATCGGAGGGCAAAAACTATCTGTTGACGCCGGAAGGCTGGACAATCACCCACGGCGGGACGCTGAACGGCAAGCGAGAAGCCTGGAGAATAGTGAGGAAATAAGCCATGACCGAACTGGAACGCACTCTCAAGAACACCTTGCTCGCTTTGGAGCGAGAATTGACCGTCACGCAGAAAAGCCACGCCACATCCCTGGCCAGCCATCAGCGCAGCCTGGAGAGTCACAACCAAGCCATCCGGCAGCTACAGGAGAAAATCAGGCAACTCCAGGCCGAGCAACAGGAGTCAGCACGGCACTTGCAACGCTTGAGCGCTATACACGCGAGCTTGGAACCGCTCTTGTCGCGCTTGAGCGTCTTATTGAACGCCAAATAGAACGACTACGAAAAAAGGAACAGGAGCAACAGCGTAGCCGGTGGCCAAGTCTGGGGCGGTAGAGGTTTATTTTGCGCTTCGCATATATAGGGCACAAGCTTGGAGTCAAATCATATCCCGCTCAGTAAATACCCTTTGCCCAAGTGAGCGTAGTTTATTTACGACATTTTTATCGTCTTCAAAAAAACTCAGTTGCTTTGAGAGGCAGTTGAATATTTCGCATATTTTTTTAGTATCCTCGTCTACATCCAACTTGTTGCTATAAAATATCAAAGCAAAGCGGTCGGATAATTTGTGGTATGCTAATAATTCTCTGACGCGATCCTTGTCAGCGCTTGTCCACAAAACGCAATGTGAGGAGTTTTTAGATTGTAAAAAACTGATCAGCTTCATATTAGGCTGTGTTAGGTTCATATTTTCCATAAAATATCGTTGCTTCAATTTCACTATTTGTTCTTTTTGTATTTCAGATAGGCATGGATACGCTTCAAAAACTGTTTTCCTTGTAATCCTGGATTGCAGATTGATTGCTGGGAAATGAAGCATTTTAAGTGCATGATTATATGCACTATTGTTCAATCTGTTTGTCATTACAAGCGTGTTATCCAAGTCAAAGACGTATCGATTGTACATTAGTTCAGAAGATTAAGCTGTATTGGCTTTTGGGTTAAAGGTGTATTATTCAAATCTTTGTTAACGAGCGATATAATATGGTCTATAGAGCTTTTTTGTAATATTTTTACATCGGTATATTTTGACTCTACAAAATCCCTGTTTAACCCAAATTGTTTATTGTCATAATCAATCTCCTTGTTGAATACAACATAACGCTCAATTTTATAGTTTTTTGCGGCCTCCATTGCATGCCTAGATCCGCTGTCTCCTTCATTTTTTCTATAACTTGCAATTAATATGATCGCTTTTGAGAACATTGCTTGCAATCTATCTCTTTCTATGTAACGTCCTATTGCTTCATTGCGCGCAGTTGTTTCCTTATAGTATTCACTTATTAATAATCCACCAGCGCGAACGATATCATGCGCTAAGCTTCTATTTATTGCTGGAGATATCTTGCCAATTTGAGTTGGCAGGATTGCAATTGTCTTGTTGTTAGTGTCAACGCAAAATTTATGCGCTATCGCGTCGCATCCTTTTGCTAGGCCACTTACGATTACAATATCATCACTCGATAACTGCTTTAATATTTCAATTTCTCGTCTTTCTATTTCATGTGTGGGTTCGGTGAGTCCAATTACGGCTACGTTTCTATTTAGATTTTTTAATAATGTTATATCGCCTTTGTAAAACAATAGATATGGCTTATCGCTATTCTTTGCATTGCCATTTATAACGGGAAAATCCTTGTCGAAAGCGCAAACAATCCCAAGATCATTGTCATTTTTGTTAAATTGGTTTGTGTATTCTCGGATAATGTTTGAAGTTGCGCCGAGATCTAAATCAATTGCTTCAATTTTTTCCGCTTCAGGAAATTGCGACCAAAATTGAGCATTAGATTTTATAATTCCACAATGTTTTGCTGCAAATACCTTTAGTGCTATATCTGAATATTTCATGAGTTCCTTGATGCTAAAAGGGAGCATCGTAGTCTTGTAAGTTCGAGGCAAGCCTATCTGTATATGCTATTGCATAAAATATAACTGTTCTAGCTCCGTTATCCAGCAAGAATTGAATACAGTCCTCGTCAACATTAGCGCTTATTGTATATATGTCATCGACAAGAATTATATCTTTATTCTTTATGTTGTTCAAATCAACAGTACATGTATCTGATGTTATTCCAGGGTAAGGCAAGTCTCCGTCATTTTTGATATTTTGCGAATTCTTCAGATGTGTAGTTTTCGTATTAACTGTTCTGGTGATACTTTTAGAAGCATCAATTGCTCCCTTTATTTTTGATGCAGCATTACCTACAGCGCTCTGAAAAAATAATTGCTTTTCAGTATATGATGCTAGCGCTTTGGCGCGCGGAACGCATACGATTGAGCATTCTTCTAGATTGTTTTTCTTCATTATCGCTGGAATGTCGTCTAGTAATATTTTCTCAACTTCTTCTTTTGCAGAGTTTAACATATTTATATTGGTATTATTAAATGTATTTTTCAATGCATTTAGAAAATCAGGATTTCCTTCAGTCTTAAATCCTGTATAGTAAAGATTGTGATATCCTTTAATGCTCTTCCTCAGACAGGTGTTCTTATGAACAATAAATTCTCGTGCCATGCCCACCTCACTTTTCTGGAAATATCTATACAGGCTTGGCAATTAAACCGTGTTGCACCAAGGCCATGCATTCCAATGCGACAGATTACCTCATTTGAGATGGGGACTTGCTCCCTCTCTCTAGGCGATGCGGTGTTGTGCCCCCCACTACTCACTATATCTTTTTATGCAATTTTTCCAAATCTGTGGGGCAGAGTGTGGGGCAAATTTACCCCACAAAGAAAAAGGCACTTACATTTGCATGTAAGTGCCTGAATTTCCTTGGCGTCCCCAAGGGGATTTGAACCCCTGTCGACGGCGTGAAAGGCCGTTGTCCTGGGCCGGCTAGACGATGGGGACACCCTATATGTGGCTGGGCTGCAAGGACTCGAACCTTGATTAGCGGAGCCAGAATCCGCCGTCCTGCCAATTGAACGACAGCCCAACGCGAGAGATAGGTGTATGTGAAAGGCGTGCCCCTGTCAATAAAAATGTCGGCATTTTTTTAAAAAATTTCATACATGGCACGAAAGTAGGGAAAGGCGGTCGCCCTCGCCGGCGGTTGTTAAACTTTGAACGAATACTTGACAATATCGAGCATACAGGTAAGTTGACGTGGAGACGTCACTGCGGTTCCCAAATGCGGGCGGCCAGTGAGTTTCAGTGGTTCTTCCGTCGTTACCGCGGCAAATCCCGTCGGCCCAGTCGTATGTATCAAACAGATACAAATCGATTGTTGCGGCCGGGAGGTGACGGCGGAATGGTGTTTTAGGTTCACTTGCATAATCTGCATGGAGGAGTTTGGGTATGGCATCAACAAAGGCAGGTTATAATGAGGATAAAGTCGCCCTGCTGATTGGCTGCTTTATCTTCGTTCTGGGCCTCGGCAAAATGGTCGGCCTGGATCCGTTGGGTTGGGTTCTCAAAATGGGCATGTGGGTTGATAACCCCGTGGACAGCTGGCGTTCGGCCACCAAGGGCATGCTGCCCGGCTGGGGTGCGCTGGTTGCCAGCTATGTGTTCATTACCGCTTTGCTCGCCATCGGCGTTAAGGCCATGAAGGGCAATGTGGGCAAGTTCATTTATGGATTTACTATCATTTTCTTCATTGGCATCGCCTGCTACACCGTGGGCGCCAACGCTTACGTGGCCGCCAACCCCACGCAGCTCAGCAAAATGGGCATCACGTGGTCCTTGGGACTGAGCACGGAAGCGGGCCTGATTGTGGCGCTGCTCATGGGCATCTTTATCGGCAACTTCGCTCCCAACTTTGCGGAATCGTTGCACGATGCCTGCCGGCCAGAGCTGTTTGTTAAAATCGCTATCGTCATTCTGGGTGCGGAATTGGGCGTGAAGGCCGCTGATGCTGCCGGTTTTGCCGGTCACATCATTTTCCGAGGCCTCTGCGCCATCGTGGAAGCGTACCTGCTCTATTGGGCCCTTGTGTACTACATTTCGCGCAAATACTTCAAGTTCAATAAAGAATGGGCCGCGCCTCTGGCTTCGGGCATTTCCATCTGCGGCGTTTCCGCGGCCATTGCCACGGGCGGCGCCATCCGCGCCCGGCCTGTGGTGCCCATCATGGTTTCCTCGCTGGTGGTTGTGTTCACCTGCATTGAAATGCTGATTCTGCCCTTTGCGGCGCAGTACTTCCTGTACAGCGAGCCCATGGTGGCCGGCGGCTGGATGGGCCTTGCGGTCAAGTCCGACGGCGGCGCCATCGCCAGCGGCGCCATCACAGAATCGCTGATTCTGGCCAAAATGGCCGGTCTGGGCACCCAGTGGGAGCCCGGCTGGATCGTGATGGTGACCACGACGGTCAAAATCTTTATTGATATGTTCATCGGCGTCTGGGCTCTGGTGCTGGCATACATCTGGACCGCCAAATTTGATAAGACCCGCGGCGAGCGCACCATGACCTGGGGCGACGTGATGGACCGCTTCCCCCGCTTCGTGCTGGGGTATCTGGGCACCTTCCTGATCCTGCTGACCATCTGCCTGTCCTCGCCTGAGCTGCACAAGCTCGGTAAGGGCATGTCCGGCGCCATGAACGGCTTCCGCGTGCTCTTCTTCCTGCTGACCTTCTTCAGCATCGGTCTGGTTTCCAACTTCCACAAGCTGAAGGAAGAAGGCATCGGCCGGCTCGCCGTGGTGTACATCGTGTGCCTGTTCGGCTTCATCATCTGGATTGGTCTGTTCATTTCCTATGCCTTCTTCCACGGCATGACCCCGCCTGTGGTGGGTGCGTAGTCCAACGAAGGGAGAGTTACAGTTATGGATAACAATGAAGTGAAGCTCCATGAAGAAATCCAGAAGATGGAGTATGAACCCCTGGATCCTGTTGAACTGAAGCTCGTGCGCTGGAGCATCGGTCTGGGCATCTTTCTGCTGGTGGTGCTCTTTCTCATCAGCAAGTTCGTGATGACCACGCACTAGTCCGGGCAAAGATCAGACTTGTAACGCACCGGGAGGGGGGTTCCCCCTTCCGGTGTTCTTATAATCATAAGGATATGTTATGCCGCGCTACCATCTGCGTTATCTGAAGGGCCCCAACTATACGCTGAACCTGGAATATGAGGCGGTGGTGGAAGCCCCTTCCTTTGAGGCCGCCCTGGCCCCGCATACGGACTGGCCCATTACTGAAAGCTATGATCACGCCACGGCTACGGCCTGGAATCCCGGCACCAGCATGTATTATCAGGAATTGTGGGAAGCGGCCCTGCTGCCCGCCACTGAGGATGCTGACGCCTGAAAGTTGTGGACATCGTCGTTTTTTCCCCAGGAATTTCGTGGGACGAAAGTCGCGTGCGGCCGTGTACCGCGGCGCATTAAGGTCGTCCGGCTCCGGGGTGGCGGCCTTTGCCTGTGAGCCTTTTCAATGGTTGGAAAGACGCCCATTCCGGCGCATGCGCGTACGCTTGCCAGGCGTTGCGTTTTGCCTGGAGTGGGCGTTGCTGGCTTTGCCCCACTTTTGGGCGCTCTGGATAACGGCTTTTTACGCCGTGGACAGGGCCTAAGGACGCCACAGGACGTTTGTGCGCCGGAAAGTCTCGTTACCTTGGGCGTCGTTGGGCAAGTTCGGCAAATGATGGGGCGTCGTCAGTGGTAGGGGCGCGGCGTCTGTTTTCGGAGGCACAACCGTGAGAATCCGCTTTGTGGTCAGCGCCTGTCTGGCGGGCATCCCTTGTCGCTATGACGGCAGGGCCAACACCTGCTCTGCCGTTGTGCGTCTGGTGGCCTCAGGCTGTGCTGTGCCGGCCTGTCCGGAATGGCTGGGCGGCCTGCCTACGCCGCGCCCACCTTGTGAACTTCACCACGAACGCGTGTGCACATGCGATGGTGTGGATGTGACCGCAGCCTTTATGCTGGGCGCCCAAAGGGCGACCGACCTGGCCTTGCGGCAAGGCTGCACAGCCGCCATCCTCAAGAGTCGTTCGCCTTCCTGCGGTGCGGGGCAGGTTTATGACGGCTCTTTCAGCGGCGTGTTGCGGTCCGGCCAGGGACTGTGGGCGCGTTTACTGCTGGAAAAAGAATTGCGTCTTTTTTCTGAGGAGGCCTTGCCGCCGCTTGGGGTATAGGGGCTCTACCTCAAAAACGGGGACAGCGATTCGCAGAGAGAGGTGGTCCCCATATCCCCCAACGAGAAAAGGGAATTCATGTTTCCATGAATTCCCTTTAAATCTCTGGTCGGGATGAAAGGATTTGAACCTTCGACCCCTTGAACCCCATTCAAGTGCGCTCCCAGACTGCGCTACATCCCGACGCGAGAAATGTTCTTACGCGGCAACCGTCCTGCTGTCAAGAAAATTTCAGAAAAAAGAGCAGATAATGTTCAGGTCCGGTACAGGGCCAGGCCCACCAAGGGCGGCAGGTAGAGGGTGATGTCTTCCAGCCCGGTCTTGGGCGTGAAGCCGCCGGGGCGGGTAAAGTGTTCTGTGGGGCGGCTGCGCGGGTCCAGATTGCCGTGTCCGGCAAAGCGGGGTTCGTCTGAAGAAAGCAACTCTACATAGCGGCCCGGCGTTACGCCAAAAGTCACGTCGCTGTTGGGCGTTAGCTCGTGGAAGTTAAAAGCCAGCAGCAGTCTGCCCCGTTCAAAGGCCAGTAGGCGTTTGTCTTCATGGATGTACCGGAACAGCGGGGCTGTGCTAAAATTGCACAGGAAAGGCCGCACCAGCTCCAGCAGTTGTGCTTTGTCCCAGGCGGCCAGGGCGGCGTATTTGAGGTCCGACCGCTCGGCCAGCCGCCATAGCCTATGGGCGTGGGCTTCGGCGTCCAGCCATTCCGGATGGCCGAATTCATTGCCCATAAAGTTGAGGTAGCCCGCGTCCGCGGTGGCAAGGGTGATAAAGCGCATGAGCCGGTAAAAGGCCAGCCCGCGCGAGATCTTCCAGTCTTCCGCAGCCAGGCCCATGCCGGTATACATGGCCGGGCCAAGCAGCCGCCAGATCATGGCGTCTTCGCCGTTAATGCACTGGTCGTGGCACTCCACATAACTGATGGTGCGGTCATAGGGGCGGTGGTTGGTCATTTCGTGCCACAGGCTGCCCATATCGCGCGGGCTCTGCACGCATTTGGCCCAGTAGTCGGGAATGCCCATGGCAAAGCGGTAGTCAAAGCCCAGCCCTCCCGCTTCGGGCGGACAGGTCAGGCCCGGCATGCCGGAAAATTCTTCGGCTATGGTCACGGCGGCGGGGTGGATTTCGTGCGTCAGAGCGTTGGCCAGGCAGAGGTACATTTCGCCGTCCGCGTCGGCGCGGGGCTGATTGTCCTTGCCGTAAAAGCAGCGTCCCGCATGCGAAAAATCGTCGTCCAGGCCGTGATCCAGATACAGAATGTTGCCCACGGCGTCAAAGCGGAAGCCGTCCACACGAAACTCTTCCAGCCAGTAGCGGCAGTTGGAGAGCAGAAAACGCCGCGCCGTCTCCTGGTTGAAGTCAAAAGAAGGCGTGCCCCACTGATTGTACTGGGGCTTGAAAAAATACGGACTGCCGTCATAGGCGGCCAGGCCCTGCTCGGTATTGGGGCAGGCGTGGCCGTGGGGAATGTCCAGCAGCACGGCCAGACCCAGGCCGTGGGCGGCGTCTACCAAAGCCTTGAACTGGTCCGGCGTGCCGCAGCGGGAGGTGGGCGCAAAGTAGCTGCTGACCTGATAGCCGAAGGAGCGGTAGAGCGGATGTTCCAGAATGCCCATGAGCTGCACGGCTGTGTAGCCGTCGGCCTTGATGCGGGGCAGCACCTGCCGGATAAAATCCGTATAGCTGCCTACACGTTCGCCGTGGTGGTCCGTATCGGCCTGGGCCATGCCCACATGGGCCTCGTAAATGCGCGGAAAGGGCGTGCGCGCCGGCCGACGGCGGCGAAAGCGGTAGGGCTGTTCCGGCCGCCAAATGCGGGCGCACCACTGGGTGGGCGTTAGCGCGTCCTGTTCCACCCAGACGGCAAAGGCCGGCACGCGTTTGAGGAGGCCGGCTTCTGCGGCGCTGGTGTTATTGTCCGTGTCCTGAGGCCGGGGCTGCACGCGCAGTTCCACATAGCTGCCGTGCCCCAGGGCGGCTTCGGGCAGAACCAGTTCAAAAATATCTCCGGCCAGCCGCTGAAAGCGACAACGGGCGTGGCGTTGAAACCGTCCTTTGTCCGTGACCAGCCAGACGGCTTCGGCCTGCGGCAGGGATTCCCGCCACCGCCAGACGCGACCGCCCCCCGGCCTGCGCAGCAGATGCGGCCCCAGCACCCGGTGCAGGTTGGCATAGGCCCGCAGAGAACCGTAACGGCTGCGGATGCGTTCCGCCTCGGCGGCAAAGCGTCGGCTGCGGGCCTGCAAAAATGGCCGGTAGGGCTCCAGCGCGGGGTCCTCAAAAGGATTGCGGGGGAGAGTGTCAAGAGGACGGGGGAATGGTGTTGGCATGGCGGCTGCGGGGCAGAGGTTCGCCCGGAAGAGCGGGGCGCGGAGGCGTAACTCTGACTGCCAACGGACGGCTGCGAGCCTCGGCAGCGGGGCCGAGGCCTGTGCCTGCAGCGATAACACGCGGTATGCCGGGTGGGGGTCTTACCCCCCATCCGACAAACGGTTTTACTTGCAGCAGGGCGTCCAAGTGGCGCCGGAGATGTCGGCCAGGCCCTGGATAAGGGCCTGCGTACCCTTGCTGCCCTGACCCTTGGCCTGCATGATGCGGTAGACCTGTTCCGCTGCGGCAGTGCCGGGCAGGACGAGCTTCATGCGGCGGCATTCTTCAAGGCAGAGGCCCAAGTCTTTGATAAAGTGGTCGATAAAGAAGCCGGGGGCGAAATCGCCCTTGAGGATGCGGTCGCCCAGGTTGTTCATGGCCAGGCTGCCGCCGGAACCCGCGGCCACCAGTTCTTTCCACTGGGGCACGTCCAGCCCGGCCTGCTGCGCGAAAAGGAAGGATTCGCAGATGCTGAACATGACGCCGGCAATGGCGATCTGGTTGGCGAGCTTGGCCCGCTGGCCCATGCCGGCGGGGCCGCAGTGCAGGACTTTTTTGCCCATAGCTTCAAGGCAGGGCAGTAGACGTTGGTAGCCTTGCTTGTCGCCGCCCACAAAGATGCAGAGCGTACCTTCGCGCGCGCCCACGTCCCCGCCGGTAACTGGGGCATCCATGCTCAGGCAGCCCTTTTTCAGGGCTTCGGCGGCAATGCGTTCGGCCAGGACAGGGCTGGAAGTGCTCATATCGCAGACCACGCCGCCCTTGGCCAGGCCGGGCAGCACGCCGGTTTCGCCCAGAATGACGCTTTCCACGTCGCGGGGGTAGCTGACCATGGTAAAGACCACATCCGAGGCTTCGGCCACGGCGCGGGGGGTCTCCGCCCACCGCGCACCCTTGGCCAGCAGGGGGTCGGCCTTGGCTTTGGTGCGGTTGTATACGGTGAGGGGCAGGCCAAGAGCCTGCAGATGTCCAGCCATGCAGAGGCCCATGACTCCGGTGCCGATCCAGCCGATGCGTAATTTTTCTGCCATGTTCCAAACTCCTTTGAGCCATAGCGGCGGTCACTGCGGCAGTGGTGGGGGCGGATTGCGCCGCTTCCCTTCGCCGCGTGGATTGCGGTGTTGCAGCAAGGGGACGTCCCTGCCCCAGGCGGTCCGTCAGGGCCTTTCAGAGCGGCATTGCAACGCTCTGATGCCTCCTGGCGGTTGCGTCAGCAGGCGCCCGCCGTGGAGGCGCAAGGCTAGCATCAGCTGTTGCGACGCCGGAGCTTGACCCGTTATGGCGAAGGACGCTGCGGGCCAGGACAGCAGCGTTATGCGCTTGCGCGGGTAAGCGCCGGAACGCGCGTGCTGTAAACCTTGAGAATACATATTCTCAAAGGCAATCTGCTTTACTGAAAACGCCGTTCCAACAGTTCTTTTTGCATGGCCTCTCGCGAGAGGGGTTTGTTCCGGCGCGTCAGGTCCACATGGCGGCGGAACAGGTCCAGGTTACGGCGCATGTTCTGGTTAAAGGGGTCGTCGCCGGTAAAGTCCTTTTCCAGGGACTGGCGGGCGGCGGCGAGCGCATCCGGCGTGAGCCGGGCGGTCTCTTCCACCTTGCTGCGGTAAAAGGTCAGGGACTGGGCAAAGCTGGTATCCAGCATGGCCAGGCCTCTGTGCGCAGTATCCAATATCCCGCGCAGCTTTTCAAGTGTTGCGCCTTTGGCGGCGGCTATTTCGCGCCCCATGCTCGTGATCTGGGATTGCAGGCTGCGGCGGCGTATATCGTAATTGCGAATAGTTTCAGTCATATATACACCTGTGCGCAGCAGAGAGAGGGCCTCCAGCTGTTTCTGCCGCTCCTGCATGATGTTGTTTTCTTTGATGGTGGCGCGCAGGCGCAGCAAATTGTCGCGGGCCGCCTTATCTGGCGCGGCGGCCAGCAGGCGGTCCAGCTCCTCCAGCGGATTGCGGGCCGCGTCAGCGGTCACGGGCTGCTCGCCGGCCTTGTTCCAGTCGGCCAGCAGTTCTGCCGGGCGGTCGCCGCCGGGTGTGTTGATGCCGCTGACCACGGGCCGGAAGCCCAAATCGCGGGCGTGGGCCGGGCCATCGGCCAGAAAAAAGGCTGCCTCTTCTCTGCGGCCGGGTAAAATGCCCGCATCGTCGGAAAGGAAGGAACCGCCCTTGCGCACAAACCCTCCGGCGGAGCCGTGCAGCCGCCCGGCCACGGAAAAGCGGAACGTGTCCAGGACCATTTCCGCCGCATTGCCCGCCGTGTCATAAAGACCCAGGGGATTGGGCCTGCGCGAACCAATATTGGCCGTGGCCTCGGCCTGCGGGCCTGCAGCGGCTCGGTACACGGCGTAGTCCGCCTTGCGGGCCCCGGCCGGAAGAGCAAAGAAGTCTTCATCCAGCAATTGCTGGGCCCCGGCGGTCTGGCCGCCGCGCGCCGCGTATTCCCACTCGGTTTCCGTGGGCAGGCGCACAAAGCCCACGTTGCGTTTGTCGCCGGCAAAGCGGGGCAGGGCCTCCGGGGCGTTCTGCAAAAGCCAGGTGGTGTAGCGGCGGGTAAAGTCCACGGCGTCGTACCA
>OGPR01001863.1_pt1 | contig 16109 bp, 9 predicted proteins | sample 1552981 | NCBI WGS metagenome assembly OGPR01 (sample SAMEA2580260, study PRJEB22360) | human gut metagenome | biome: human gut; feature: human-associated habitat; material: faeces | place: Denmark | collected 2008/2010 | reverse complement strand
GGCTACGCCCCTGCGACCCCATTTTTATATAATCAAGAGGTTTATCGACAGTCTGACAGCCCCGACCTTGCGGTCGGGGCTGTATGTTCTTATTGGCTTTTATCCGTAGCTTATCAGCTCTTGGTAAAATTTATCCTGAGCGATACCTCAAAGACATCGTCGCCTGTCGGGATTGTGACATTTCCGTTTGTGACTGTCAGCGTGTCGCTTTCGTATGACTTTGTATATCCGTCCATGAATATATCGGGGAGCGTTATGGTTTCGCCTTTGTTCGTATAAAGAGTATAATGCGTTTCCGGATTGCCGTCAACATACACTTCTACACCGAGCATAACCATAGTGTCATCGTTCTTGGCGAATCTTCCCCAAAGGTAAACATCTCTGTCGGGCATTGTGTATCTGCCTTCCTTATTAACAAGAGAAACGTCCGTGCATATCCACGTTTCGTTGAACAGATAGCCTTCCTTGCGTGGCGGGTCGATATAAGCGAACATTTCCTTGCCTGCAGGGACATCGGTGATAGTCATATACGGCGTAGCCTCGCCGTCTATCATATAGTAGACGTTGTAAGTAGCCGTAGTGTAAACGCACTCAACGCTTACATCATTATGAGGCATCGTAAACTTGTATTTGCCGCTTTCCTCATAAATATCAACATCATCGGACTGCCAGTAGTAAGTATAGCCGCTCTTTTCGGGAGGTTCGGGAAGCGTTACCGTACTCATATACTGTGCTTTCATCGGACTGTCGGAGCTTATGCTTCCGTCAACCGTCATATTGACATTATAGAACTTGGGTGATGAGGTTGCCTTGAAGGTAACATTACGAGCAGGCATCACAAACTTGCCGTTTGTTACAGTGATACCGTCTGCAGACCATTCGGTCACATCGTAATAATCCTTTGTCGGCTTTGCGATAAGTGTTATCGTATCGCCTATCTTGCCGACCTTCTTTGTGCCGTATACCGTACCGTCAAATTCGTAAGAAATATAGCACTTTGTGGTCGTACCTATTGCAGTAAGCGTTGACGCAGGCATCGTGTCGGGCTGTCCGGATAATGCGCCCTCAGTGCCGTACCACGACCAGCCGCCGAAGATATATCCGTCAGCTTCTTTTGGTGCGTCAAATACGGGAAGCGCATCGCCATAGTGATAAGTCACTCTTTTTATCGTCTTACTATCGAGGACAAAGGTTATCGTGTATTCCTTGTATGCGCCGTTTTTCCATACCGCTGTCAATGTCGTATCCTTTTTCAGCGTTATTATATCGTCAGCACCGTAGATATTTCCGTCCTCGTCCTTCCAGCCGCCGAATATATAATCTCTCAGGTCGTCCGTCTTTGACGCTTCAGCCATATCCGACAGCTTAATTTCTGTACCGTAATCCGCCGTGCGTTCATCGCTTCCTGTCAGCTTACCGCCGTTTGCGTCCAGCTTTAATGTGTGCTTGTGAACATTCTTCTGCCAGCTGCCGAAGACTATATCAAGCGTCAGACCGTCCTCGGACGCTTTGCTTGATGAGCCCTTGAACACGAGAGTATATCCCTCGCCCTCAACATCTGCAGGAGTATAATTGTTGTACTTTTCAACGAATGCGAGATAAGCATCATATCCGCCGCTGAATTTATCGGTCTTTTCTCCGTTGAGAAGTACACCGTACGGTGTGGATACATTTACCGTATAGGTCTTGGGTGTAGCTTGATAGATCGCTGTCAGCGTTGTCGAATAATCGAGCTTTACCTTCTGACCTAAGGCATATATCTCGCCTGTAGTGCTGTCCTTCCAGCCTGTAGGCTGATAATCGTTGTACTTATCGGCATCCTTAGTTGCCCAACGTGAAATTTCTACCTCGTATTTATCCTGACTGTAGCTCTTGAACTCTTTGCTTTCTTCAAATATCAATCTGCCGTCGCCTGCATCCAGCTTAATTGTAACATTACGTTTGAATCTCGGGCGGAGTATAATACTCTTGTGAATGAGCGTCTTGTCGGGGATAAACTCGTTGAGGTAAGCATCACCGTATACATCACTCAGGTATACATCGCACCAGTCGATGAACTGTATCGTTGTGCCTTCCTGCCGGTTGAGCTTGCTCCAAGCCTCGTCAAATACCGACTGAGGCATCTGTGAGCCGCCCTCTATTTTCAGCGTCTTATATGTCTTGAATTCACGGGCAACATCATCGTAATACTGTATCTCAACATCGTATATTCCTGCCTCGTAAACCGCATCATACGTTACATCCTCATATACATAAGGCAAATTCTCCGAATATACGGTATCAGCATCGTATACGGTTTTACCGCCGTCAGGGGTGTAGCCTATGAATTTCTTACCGTAAGGCCAGCTTGAAAGGAAAAATTCCGGTCTTGTGCCGTAAGGTGTCTTTACGGTTGTAGACTTCTTATTGCCGTTATAATCATAATAATTGTACGTTACGTTCATCAGCGCTCTGTCGTAATTTGCACTGAAGTGAAGTGCAACCTTCTGATAGTCGCTGTGATGATTGAAATAGAAGTTTTCGGAAGCCGCTCTCTGGGTGTTGCCCGTAACCTTGTAAAGCGGTTTGTCTGTCGGCTGACCGCTTGTATAGTAATCCTTGCGGCATTCGGAGTCTATCGCTCTCAGCTTATTTCCGGCATACTTATACATCTTTTCAAAACCGAACGGTATTCCGTAGGTTGCGTGCCAGGAGCTTAGCTTCATATACTCGTCACTTGAGTTATCGGGTACTTTAAGAGCATCACCGGCATTTACCGCCCACAGCTCTACTACCCATTCTTTGTTTACGGTATCATAGTATTCCATCTCCATAAGAGTCTGCGCTCTTGTTGCGGTGTATACTATTTCGTAGTTATCGTGGTCAACAGCTATAAAGTACGGATCTTTATCCTTCCACTTGCAGTCAATGTACATCCAGCTGTCCGGAGCGTTATTTGTGTTGTACGAGCCTGCAAGACTGCCCGCAGGTACTTTTCTTGTTTCAACAAGAGTTTTAACTCCGTCAACCTCTCTGTAGAAATTGACAGTGAATATCTTGCCTACGTCCTCTTCCTTAACTCTCGACTCATCGTACCAGATAACCTTTACCGACTTTGTAAGGCTCATTTCGGGGTCGGCGGTCTTTGTGAACTGAAGTGACGTGCCTGTATAGTGTATCTGACCGACACCTTCGGCTGTACTGTTCTTATAGAAGCCTGACATGGTGTATGACTGCTCGTAACGGATAAATTTGCCTCTCCTGTCATAGAGCATTCTGAAGCCTTCGCCCGAAACATTCATCGACAGCTTGCTCCACGGTACAGACGCATTGTAATTTATCACGCCTGTTGTAATATCAAGCGTCTGTGCGGACACTGCGGGAAGATCATTCACATTGACCTCTCCCCAGTAAGTGCCGTTTGAGCTGAATAATATCGGAGTTGTCACGTCGTTAAGGCATATAACAAGGTCTTTATCGCCCATTGAGAACAGCGGCCACTTGATTTCGGGTATCAGCGGTGCTTCAAGCCGCAATTTGAATACCTTTGATTCTGCGACAAGATTTACTTCGAGATAAATTCCCGCTTCAAGATAGAATCCGCCCGTAAGCGTCCTATATACCGTACTGTATCGGTGATCCGGTTTGACGACGTGATATTTTGCCAGACCGTATATATCGAGATATGCGCCTACCTGAACCTCAACGCCGACCTCGCCCAGTCGCCTTAAACCCGTGAACGATACGGTAAGCTGTCCGGATACGCCCATCTTGACGCCGACATATCCGAATACCGTAAGATCAAAGCTGTATCTGTCGCCCTCGACCAGCTTGTTTTTGTACATACTGAACTCTTTATCCTTTGAGTTGCCGTGTGTACCTACCTGCGTTGCGTCAAGTATCGAGAACTTACTTCCTATACCGCCTGCAAAGCTCATCTTTACAACAAGGCTGAGTTCAAAGTTAAGCTGGAACAGCGACAGCGGTTTAAATGCCGTGAAGAACGGTATACGGCATATTTCTATCTCTCCGCCCTTCTTGTTAAGCATATCCTTGACATCCTTTACAAGACCTGCGGTATCGTTCTTCTCATCACTGCCAAGCATCTTTGCGACTTCGCTCGTGATATTCCTGTAGCTGTTTGCGCCTACCGAGCAGACAAGAACTTTAAGTTCAATATCCGTCTGCGTATAGATATTAGCCGCATAGTTGAATTCAAGCTCAGGCAGTTCAAACCACTTGAATTCGAATGAATTATAGCCCTGGAATGAAACATTAAGATATTCGCTTACTGTAAATGTTGCATCTACCTTGAGTTTTTTCTTAATGGTAGTCTTATAATTCAACTCGAATGTAATGACCGACCAGTAATCCGGATTAACGGTAGTAAAGTTATCATTTTCTGCTTCACCGACCTTTACGGATACGGAAAGACCGATAGCAAGACTTGCGGCGATACTCTTGAGCGTATCCTCTTTAGGACGTGAATAGTCCGAGAAATCCTTTAATCTGTCATCGTCCGAAGCGGCATAAGCAGTGGCGGTTACTGTATCGGTAACAAGCGGCTCGCCCTCCATTATCTCGTTTACGGTTTCATCCTCGGCAAGCAGTGCCGCAAGCACAAGGTTCAGCTGCTGTACGCCCTCGCTGTTCTTTACTTCTTCCGCTATCGCCTCGGTGTCGATCTGCTCCTCAAGGAACTTGTTTTTTGCAGGCTCGACAAAATAAACATCAACATTGTCATAAACATCTTCCGCTTCGCAATCGGCTGTCTGAATGTAGTAAATGTTTCTGTCCTTTATTGTATCTGTAATTTTTACAAACAGGCAGTTTTCGGTAAAATTCTTTGTGCCGTTATCAATGCAAAGCACATCGCCCACAGCAAGAGAATTTTCTTCAAAATAATCCGCCTGAACCATATACTCATCGGTTTTATCCGTAGCGAACAGCTTGGCTTTATCGAGATACTTGATATTGTCCCTGACCTCGATTATATTAGTCTGCTCTTTGTATATCTTGAATGTATACTCGTTTACCGTATCGTCAAGACCCTTGAATGTAACTCCCTCGCCTGCTGTCATACGGTACATACAACCGGCTGTGTATGCGGTTTCGGGAACGAGTGTATATTCATCCTTCTCGTTTGATGTTACAACGAAATTTTCCGGAGTATCGCCCGTATACGCAAATAAGGTGATGTACTCCCATACATTATCTGCCGTTATTTCTTCGTCACATATAAGCGTGATTGGCTGATATTCCGCACAGTCCTCCACATAGTAGGTGGTTCTCACACCCGATTGGAAATCATCGGCAGATTCCACAAACGAGGCATATACGGTCATATCTTCGTTTATCGGAGTATTGGTAAACAGCTCGTTTGTTAATGCCGTATCGGTAAACCAGCCCATAAACGCCTTGCCCGCACCGAATGATTCGGGAAGTCTGCTTATCGTTTCGCCCTTTTTAACAGTTATCGGAGCTACGGGCGTACCGTCACCCGCATCAAAGGTCACTGTGACCTCATCTTCTTCCGATGGCTTATTCTCGTTATATGTAACCTCTGCGGTTATTGTCTTTTCAGCACCGTTTACGGTTATGTCCTTGCTTGCCGTAACGCTTCCGCTTGCACTCGGCATTATGACCTCGTCTGCAAATACATCTGTCGGAAGCGCTGTCAGCGAGATCACAGCGCATAAGAACAGTGAAAAAATCCTTTTTCCGCACTTCTTTTTAATACCGAGGACCGCAAGCGTTCCACCCGACAAAATACTCAGCGTCAGCCACAGCGGACACAGAGAACCGTCCGTTTCGGGATTGCCGGGATTTACAGGGTCGGTAGTATCGCCGGGCTTTGAGGCTTTCTCTATATAAGCCGTTATCTCATTTGACCTGCTCTGTCCTGCCGCAAGTGTATATTCGCCGTCGGTAAGCTCACCCTTCTTCAGTGTAAGTCCGTCCGGCAATCCGATTTCAGACTTCACCTTATCGATCCCGTAAATATTGCCGTTCTTCACCGTAAGAGCAATATTAACGTTTTCCCCCTCGTCATAACTCTCCTTGTCCGTAGTAAGCGTTGCGGTTACAAGCGACGCTTCCTGTGCCGCCGTCATAACCGTCATCACGCTTGAAAATGCAAACAGCGTGATAAGCGTTATTAACGCCGCCAGCCTTTTCCTTGTTTTCATCTTTTTGAACATAACCCACCTCCGTAATTATCCGTTTTGGCTTTTTTCGTTTATTGAACTTTCGATTGCTTTTTCAAGCCCCGTTTCCGCTTTTGCGATTATCTCATCTATAAGTCTTTTTGCTACCGAGTGCAGATCAAACGCAAGTACCGCTTCTATAAGGCTCGCACGTTTTTCCTTAGGCACATCATACAGCTTAAGACAGCACTCAAGAAAACGGCTTATCTTCTTCTGCACCGTGAAGTACATATCGCACTTCCTCGCCATAAAGCCACGCATTATACTTCCAGACGCTATATCCATCTCGTAGAAATCCTTATCCTCCGCATCCGGCATAAACGGCGAGAATATAGCCTTTATCTGCACAGCTGTACTTTTTAAGATATATTCCGTAGTGCTTGGCAGGGTATACGCCATTACATATATCTCCCTCAGCGGCTCGGACAGCTCGGTTATATATATCTGCAATGACGTTTCAAGGCAGTACACCATAAGCGGCTCCATATCCTTTGCGAATGCCCTCGCCTTTGCAAACTGATTTTCAAACATGATCTGCGTCAGCGTCAGAAGCAACGCTTCCTTATTTTCAAATGCCGCAAAGAACGATGTCGGTGACATTCCTGCCGCTCTTGCTATCTGTGCAGTGGTCGTCTTTTCGTACCCCTGATCTAAAAATAGCTGAATAGCCGCAAGCAGCATCTTGTTTCGTCTTGCTATGCCCTTTGGCTGTAATCCCTTCAATTTGTATCCTCCTTATCAGCCTCAGTATTATAATCAACAGTTTAGTCTTGAGTTTACTCAATTATAACATACCGCTTCTTAAAAGTCAATAATTAGCGTATTATTTATTTCAGCCTCGTTTATACAAAACCTACAAAAGCGATAAGGATTGTGTAATTATTTTCGACGAACTAAATCCACTAAACCTATTGACAACATAGGTTTAGTGTGTTATACTCATAACAACGAAAACGAAAGGGGCTGACCGGATGAAACCGACAACCGCAAACAATAAAATGCGAATGTGTGCAAACAATATAATACGTCTGTCCCGAAAGAAAATCTGAGCCTGTCGGATATTCAAACGCACGGACGTAAAATAAACGTCCGTTATTTTTATGGGAGGATATATGATAGAGCTTAAAAACCTTGAAAAGACGTACCGCACCTCAAAAGGCAGCGTTACTGCGATAAAAGACATCAACATAACAATAAACGACGGAGAGATATTCGGCATCATCGGACTTTCGGGAGCCGGCAAAAGCACACTCGTCCGCTGTATAAATTACCTTGAGCGCCCAACCTCGGGACAGGTAATAATAGACGGCAAGGAGCTTGGAAGCCTCAAAACAAAAGAGCTTCTTAAAACAAGACAGAACATCGGAATGGTGTTTCAGGGCTTTAATCTTCTCGCACAGCGAAACGTAATAAAGAACATCTGCTATCCGCTTGAAATCGCAGGTATGAAAAAATCCGACGCTGTAAAAAGAGCCGAAAGCCTGCTCGAGCTTGTAGGACTTTCCGATAAAGCCAAGGCGTATCCGTCACAGCTTTCGGGAGGACAGAAGCAGAGAGTAGCAATAGCAAGAGCGCTCGCCGCAAAAACGCACTATCTTCTGTGCGACGAGGCAACAAGCGCACTTGACCCCGACACAACAAGGTCGGTGCTTGAGCTTCTTAAGAAAATCAACCGCACACTCGGAGTTACCATAATTGTGATAACTCACGAGATGAAGGTAATAGACAGTATATGCGACAGGGTCGCAGTGCTTGATAACAGCACAGTCGCAGAGATAGGCGATGTAAGAACGGTATTCGCAAATCCCAAGTCGGATATTGCCAAAAAGCTCATAATGCCGCAGGGCGAGCTTCCGGTAACAAGCGAACACGGAAAGAAGATAAGGATTATCTACAACGGTGAAAATTCTTCAAAGTCGCTGTTATCCGATATGATATTAAAATGCAGCACTCCCGTCAATATTCTTCACGCAGATACAAAGGACATTGACGGCAAGGCATACGGTCAGATTCTGGTACAGTTGCCCGATGATGATACATCGGCAGAAAAAATAACAGCATATCTGAGTGCCAACAACGTTACCTATTCACAGGTGTAAGGGGGAAGAAAAATGTCAGGCGATCTTATACAGCTGTGGGATAAAGGCGTACTTTTACAGGGTATATGGGAAACGATATACTTAACATTCATCTCGTCATTCGTAGCTTACGTTTTCGGACTTCCGATAGGCGTACTGCTTACAGTGACCGATAAGGACGGAATCCACCCTATCCCGTGGCTCAACAAAATAATCGGTATTTTAGTTAATATTTTCCGCAGTATCCCGTTCATCATCCTGATGGTTGCCTGCTTACCGGCGGCAAAGGTTATTGTCGGAACAAGTCTTGGCAATAAGGCAATGATAGTAATGCTCGTTATAGCGGCTATACCTTATGTGGCAAGAATGACAGAATCCTCTTTCAAAGAGGTTGACAAAGGTGTTATTGAAGCGGCTCAGGCAATGGGCAGCTCAACACTCAAGATAATATATAAGGTGCTTATCCCCGAAGCAAAGCCCGCACTCATGGTCGGCGCAGTCATTTCACTTGTAACCATTCTCGGCTACTCGGCAATGGCAGGAACGATCGGCGGCGGCGGACTCGGTATGATAGCTATTTCATTCGGTTATCAGCGTTTCAATAACGATATTGTGTGGATATGCGTTCTGCTCACGGTTATCATAGTACAGCTTATTCAGGAGCTTGGTATGCTGATAGCACGCAAGGCAGACAAACGTATAAACAAGTAAGGAGAGATATAATATGTCACTGCTTTTCATAAAGCTGTTGCGACAGAATTTCCGTTTTGGACGAATGTGCCGATGTTGTATATAAAGAGATAAAACCCGTAAACTAACGGTGCAGAACAAAGAAAGATAAACGATAAACAAAATACAACATTGACAGGCGGTAAAACCGCAGAAACGGAGAATTGACATGAAAAAGATTTTATCATTAATACTTACAGCGGCTCTTGCAGGTGTAACGCTCACAGCGTGCAGTTCAAACGGCACAAGCTCGACAGCTTCATCAAACGATTCTTCTTCGGCAGATACATCTTCTGCAGCATCAAGCGCCGCAGAAAGCTCGACAGACACAGACAACGTTATCAAGATCGGTGCAACAGCTACACCTCACGGCGAGATACTCGAATTTGTAAAGGACAAGCTCGCTAAGGAAGGCTACGATCTTCAGATTACCATTTACGATGATTATGTACTGCCTAACAACGCAGTTGCAAGCGGAGAGCTTGATGCAAACTACCACCAGCACACACCATACCTCAACAACTACAACGAGAAGAACGGAACAGACATAGTTCCCGCCGCACTCATTCACTATGAGCCGTTCGGTCTTTACGGCAACGGCGTTGAAAAGCTGGCAGATGTCAAGGAAGGCGCATCGATTATAATCCCTGCCGATGACAGCAACGAAACAAGAGCGCTTCTTCTCTTACAGCAGGAAGACCTTATCGAGCTTCCCGAGGGTGCAAATGCCAAGGACGGCGTTACAACGCTTGACATAAAGGACGACCACGGCTATAAGATAACAACGGTACAGGCTGATACGGTTGCCGCTCAGTTTGCAAACAGCGATGCAGGTTCTTTAGCAGTCATCAACGGTAACTATGCTCTTGCCGCAGGTCTTGACATAAGCAAGGCTCTCGCAGTTGAAGACGCTTCCGGCGATGCGGCTCAGACCTACGCAAACATTGTAGCTGTAAAGAACGGTAACGAAAACCTCCCCAAGATTCAGGCTCTTATAAAGGCTCTCAAGTCAGACGATGTAAAGAACTTCATCAATGAAAAGTACAACGGTGCAGTTGTTGCAATCTTCTGATTTAACTAACAAGATTTCTCCTGAAGTAAGTGATATACAGTCCGGCTCCCTCACAAACAGTGAGGGAGCTTTGCTATTATAACTGTACTGTGAGACACATTGCCAACACCGCCGGAAATATTTTCAGTGCCGACAGGGTATTAATAATTTCGTGAGTATATCGGTGCAACTGCTCTAACATTAACCTTTCAAAAAAACGCCACTAACCTGAGATATATGTACTAACCTGCGGACGTGTAGCGTTAAGCGTCCCTACTTACGCATCGTTTCGATATACAATCGTTTGTTCGTCGAAGCACTATCACACTTGCCTCCCCTCGAAAAAGGGGAGGTGGCACGGCTAGTAAAAGTTAGTCTTTTATCAATACAAAGTTTAGAAAACCTGTCCTTAATATCTCTCAAACAAATCCGAGCCGTGACGGTGGGGATTGTTTTCCCTTAGCACCATTATTACGCTATTACCCTCTAACATTTAAATGGGTGAGGTTCTGTTGCTCGGTCAAGCCGAGCCAACTACGGCGGGGATTGTAGTTGCTTAGAAGTTGTTTATTATTGCTTTGGTTCTTTCCCTCGTTCATATTGACAAGTGCATCGCTTCGAATAGCAAGCCCGAGAAGTGCTATCCGACAAAAAGAACTATCGGTAGCTTGCTATCATAGATAAATACTAAAAGATATAACAGAAGTATATCAAACAAAGACTATTTTCTGTAAGATGAAGAGCTTTTCTGTCACCCGTCACGCACCGCCTATCCCCTGCGAAAAAATATCAATATTCACATTGACCTCAATTTCACTTTCCGCTATTATTTCCCCTACCCTGTCCTTATTCTCTCTGTAAAATCTGTTACAGCACCTTCTTAGCGTATTTTCAAGCCCGAACACATCACAGCCTTTTTCTGCAATCGGTATCACCGAGCTTTCTATTTTCCGTTTCAGTTCCCTTTCGGCAGGCTCGGCTACCTTTTCGGCGGCTTTTTTATCATCTTCCTTTATTCCGCCCTTCGACCCTATCTTTCCCGATGCACTGAATGATACATCAAATTTCACCTTACCGTTATATTCTGTAGCTTTTATACTCCTTGTAACACCAATAAGCGTAACACTCGGCTTTGCGTTTTGTCCCAAAGGCACTGTAAACGAATATTCCGAAGGCATATCATTCATAAAGAATATAGCCATTGCCACGTCATCGTCAACTCTGCAAAGCTCTTTGCCGCCCTTGAAAACCACTCCGCCGTCAAGTATTATCGTCTTTTCTCCGTCCTCGCTCTGTTCTTCTCCGCCTCCGTTGCCCTTACCGCCTCCGGTTTCCTTCGGAATAGTTACATCTGTCTTTAGTGTTGCGGTTCTGAGCAGCGGAAGAAATGCGCTCTCCGTAGATGTGCATAGCATAGTCATCACCTGGTAGGGATATGTGCTTTTGTTCCTGCTTTCGACCGATGCGTTGTGTATAAGGTTCGCCAATCTCTGTGAAGAGGTCGAGCCTTCCTTGAAGCGTATATCGAGCAGTTCCTCTGCCGTATCCTCTGCGGCGGCAACATATGCCTGCGGATGCGAATGGTAATTGCCTACGAAGAATTCAAGCGTATCGCACAGCTTATACTTCCTCAGTTCTTTTCCGATGATTATCAGCCTGTTTTCGCTCAGCAGAAGATCCTTTCCCGTCAGCATCGAAGCGTTTTTCGCCGCCGCAAATATGCTTTCGCCCTCCCCTACGCTTTTCAGCACATTGTCCTGCGTCTTGTCTATCTGATTCTGTCCGCCCTCGCTCGATTGATTGAAATACTGCATACTTATACGATATACCTTTTTGTCAGGAAGATAGTCTATCCCTATCGCCTGCACTATCGCCCTGTCGGACAGGTCAACATAGCTGACACAGCCGACAAGGGTTATTGTCACCGTCAGCGCAAGCATTATAGCAACCGCTCTTATCATTCTCATTTCTTTTCTCCTTCGCTCTGCTTTTTCCTGCCTGCAACAAGCGCCGTCAGCGGAACTGCAACACCGCCGAGCAATATGTGTATTCCGCCCGACATAACGCTCCTGAAATGCTCGTATACCGTTCTGTCACTGCCAAGCACCATACACAGCATAAATATAAACGCTCCGTATACCACAACCGCCTTTTTCGTGTCGGGCCTCTTACTGCACACAGAATATATCCGCCCTACGCAATATATAATAAGCGCCGTTTTAATAATTCCGCACATCAGCCACACTATAGCGTCTATTCCGTCAAGCCTGCGGAATATTACAATATCGGATAAAGCTGCGATAATATACAGAGGGTATTCGACTTTACTCATATAAGGACCTAATATAAGGTTGTAGAGCAGGTTAAGAAATTCCAGTATCACAAGCAGCAGCGGCAGATAATAAAGCACCGTTTTATGCGGTTTACTGCGTATTTCATCGGTTATCACCGCAAAAATCAGAATTTCGCTGTTCATACTTATCTCGGAAAGTGTACATTTCACAAAATACCGCCCGTCCTCAATAAAGGCGGGATATATGAAATCCGGATTGACCTTGTCCCACATAGTGACGCCGATAAGAAAAATCAGCAGACCGAATACCGCCGCCGCAAACACAGAGCTTCTCGTAACCGCACTAAGCCCCTTCAATGCACCGTATACCGACACAGCGACAAGCACAGCTATACCCGATATTGTAAGAATGTTATTGAGCAGCGTATCGGTTATATAATGCTGTATGCTTATGACCGTCTGCACGGCGGCCGCCGTCAGGGTAACAGCCAGAATAACCCCCACAGCTGCCCCGAAGATCTTATTTCTTCTGAAAGCACAGGTTATAGGGCTGTCCCCCTTGAACCTCAGCGTTACAAGAATAAGAGGGATATAAAGCAGTGCCGCAATAATCTTTGCAAGAAGTATCGCCGTGAAGCGATCCGGTCCGTATAATACGGTTTCGGCAGACAGAGTCATCATTTCTGCCGACAGCCTGCAGGCAAGAAACGTGATAACAAGCTGTCTGTTACTTATCCTGCTCATTGCCTCCCGTCCTTTCTGCGTCGTGACCGCTCTTTGCCTTGCCCGATAACTGCTGTACCGTCATATCTGTATCAGACAGCTTCTTCCAGCTTTCCCTGCGAAACGTATCACGGATAATGCTTTTCAGCGTCACAGGCGCAAACGGTGCGGTATACGGCACTCCGTATGTGTTTTTTGAACACATTCTGAAAAATATAACAACACCGACGGCTGTGATTCCGAATAAGCCAAACGTACCTCCTGCGACTATAAATACCAGCCTCAGTATCATACAGCTGTCGTATAGATCCGGTACGGCAAACGAGCATAATCCGGTTGCCGCTATGATAAGCACCACCGGTGCGCTCATAAGACCCGCCGATACCGAGATTTCTCCTATCACAAGACCTCCGACTATGCTTACTGCGTGACCTATGCTCTGCGGCAGCCTCAGCCCCGCCTCCCTCATTATCTCATACAGGATATACATTATAAGACACTCTCCGAATACGGGATAGGCGGCAGTCTGCTCCGATGAATAAATATTCAGCAAGAGCGCCGAGCGGAACATTTCCGGGTGGAAGTTGCACAGTGCGACATAAAGACCCGGCAGAACAGCCCCTGCAATAAACGCAAAGAAACGTATGATACGAAGAAATGCCGAAAAGTACGGCTTGTGCGTATAATCGTCCATCGTTACAAAGTTCTCCGCAAACAGACACGGAAGAACAAGTGCAAAAGGCGTTCCGTCCACGATTATCCCCACTCTGCCCTCGTACAGCTTTGATACAAATACATCGGGACGTTCGGTTGTATATATCTGTGAGAAAAGGACAGAATCATCATCTTCAAGAAAGCTCTGTAAATACTCACCCCCTGCAATAGTGTTAAGCGGAATATTCTTCAGCTTATCCGTCACGGCATTTACGATATTCATATCCGCCTTGTCGGTAAGATAGCAAACCGAAACATCGGTCTTGCTCCGTTCTCCTACGGTCATCATTATCGTTTTCAGCGTCGGGGATTTCATTCTCCGCCTTACCATTGCCACGTTGGTTCTTACCACCTCGATAAAGCCCTCTCTTGACGCTCTCAGATTTATGTGCGTTGAAGGCTCGTCTACGCTTCGGTGTGCAAAGCCCTGTATGCCTATCGCTATGCCAAACCCTGCTCCGTCACACAAAAGCACGGCGAACCCCGACATTATATAAAGGCACAGCGAGTCATAATCGTACACCTGCTTTTGTTCTTCGGCAATCGGCATATCCGAGCAGACCTTTGTAAAAAATTCGTTATCGTCCTGTATTTTCGGCGGTGCGGATACAAGCGGACGGAAAATCAGATTTGCAAGCTCCGCCTTTCCTATCATACCCTCGCAGGTTATAACCGCCATCCTGTGACCGTCGGACGAAAAATACTTTATTATAAGATCCGAGCTGTTGTTCATCAGCCTTCTTACCTCAGAACAGTTGATATTAAGATTTGCGGCAAGCCTGCTGTCGCCGCTGTTTATGCTCTCTACCGATTTTTCGGATAAATCAGGCAGTTTTTTTGAATTGCTCATTTAAGTTCCTCGCATATTGAAAGATAATCAGCAGATAATAGCTGTGTAGCCAATCTGTAACTTATCTTTTCCGTCAATGGAGGAAAATATGCTGATAATAATTATCCGTTCTGTGCTTTTGTATATCCTTATAGTATTCGCCCTGCGTCTTATGGGCAAAAAACAGCTTGCTCAGTTACAGCCCTCCGAGCTTGTAACGACAATACTTATATCCAATATCGCCACGTTGTCGCTTGAGGATTCGACCGTCCCGATGATATACGGAGTTATCCCTATACTGATGATAGTCTGCATGGACGTTTTCATGTCTTTTATTATGCTCAAGAATTCACGCTTCCGCCGCCTTGTGACAGGCACACCTCAGATAATCATTACCGACGGCATAATCGACCGCAAGGTTATGAAGCACCTTCGCTACAGCGTTGACGAGCTTATGGAAGCAATGCGTGAATGTATGATATTCGATATTTCACAGGTACAGTACGCAATAGTAGAAACCACCGGCAAGATAAATTTCTATCAGAAAAGCCGTTACCGCAACGTTGAAAACGGCGACGTCGGGATTCAGGTGACAAACTGCGATCCGCCCTGCCTGCTTATAAAGGACGGCGAAATAAACTATCCCGGGCTTCGCCGCTGGAACGGCGATGAAGCAAAACTGCGTGAAATGATTAAAAGCATGAAGCTCGATATAAAGGATATTTTCCTGCTCACAGACAGCACCGACAAAGGCATTTATACAGTGCTTAAAAGCAATGACAAATACGGCACAAAGCCGATATGTAAAGCGGAGGATAAATAAATGGGTCGAATTACCGCCTGTGCGGCAATAGTCATAGCTATGGTGGCTTTTGCCCTTTACGGCTACAATTATTCAGACACCTGTGCAAGAAGAATCTACCTTGCCGCCGATGAGATTACACAGGCGGTTGACAAAAACGACACCGCAAAAGCCATCGAAAAGGCAGACCTTGCCGAACAGCTTTGGCGGAAAATGTCACAGCATACCATCTTTGTAGAGGATACCGAATGCGACAACGAAATAGCTATGAGCCTTGCCAGAATAAAAGTATTTGCAGAAAACGGCGAGGACGATATTTATTCCGAATGCGCCGTGCTTAAACGCCTTATCGAGCTGTATATCACCCGTCAGCAGATAACGCCGGCAAGCGTATTCTGATATATAAAAATGCCGTCGGCATTACAGGCTATCGATAAACTGATTGTTATTAAACCACACACAGTAAAATATAGCACCAACACCGCTTAAAACACTTTCCTTACCGACAAGGTATTAATAATTTCGTGAGTATATCGGTGCAACTGCACCAACATTAATCTTTCAAAAAAACGCTACTAACCTGAGATATATGTACAAACCTGCGGACGTGTAGCGTTAAGCGTTCCTGCATTGACAAGATATACAATGTGCAGGTAGTTTTACGAGTTCCGCCAACACCCCGACGGGGTGTGGGTATGGGTAAGG
>OGPR01001861.1_pt1 | contig 16115 bp, 13 predicted proteins | sample 1552981 | NCBI WGS metagenome assembly OGPR01 (sample SAMEA2580260, study PRJEB22360) | human gut metagenome | biome: human gut; feature: human-associated habitat; material: faeces | place: Denmark | collected 2008/2010 | reverse complement strand
CGGACTCCTGAAACAGCGTATCCCCGGAGAACAACATGCATGCATTCGGAAAATAGAAGCACATTCCGCCACTTGTGTGTCCCGGTGTCAGGATACAGCGCATCGTCTCACCTAAAAGCTCAAGCTCCTGTCCGTCCTCCAGCCAGACATCTGCCTTCAGACTGACGTTATCTCCCATCATCACCGATACATTCTTCTGCGGATCTGCTAACAGCTCCTCCTCTTTTCCGGAGGCATAGATCTTTGTCTGAAATCTGCGGCGCACCTCATCTGCTGCCGTAATATGATCAAAATGACCATGTGTCAGAAGGATCCCTACTACCTTTAACTGCTTTTTAAGAACATGTCTCTCGATCGTATCCGCCTCATAGCCCGGATCAATGATCAGACACTCCTTCGTATCCTCACGATATAAAAAGTAGCAGTTGGTCTGGATTGGTCCCACCATTCTGGAATCACATTTTAATAAGCTCATCTCTTTCCTCATTTCTTTCTTTATGAACGGCTTCTCTGAATATCTGTTACACTCGGCACGTTGCGCAGCTTCTTGATCAGCTCATTAACGCTTCCACACCACGGATCGCAAAGCTGACATTGATCGTCGCAATGCCCTGCTTACTTGTTCTTGTATTCATTGCCTTCACATCAATCTTATTCTCTGTCAGAATCTTCGTGATATCCATCAGAATACCCATACGGTCATATGCGTAGATCACGATCTCTGCATCGTAATCCTCGTCGGCAGAGCCCTGGGAATCCACACTCCACTCAGCTTCAATAATACGCTGGCGATCTGCCTCGGACAGATTCATCATATTAACACAGTCTGTACGATGAATGGAAACACCTCGTCCTCTCGTCACAAAGCCTATGATCTCATCTCCCGGCACCGGACTGCAGCACTTTGAAAAACGAACTGCAACATCATGGATACCTTTTACAACGATACCACCTTTGTTTTTGGTAACATGCAGTTTCTCCTGTGCTTCCCCAGTAGCCTCCAATACCTGCTCGTCTGTAAGATTCTTCTGATTTTCTTTATCATAAGCTTCCATCAGCTTATTGAAGACCTGTCCTTCTTTCAGACCACCATGGCCGATTGCAGCCAGTACAGAATCCCAGTCACGGAATCCATATTTACGCATAACGGATTCCAGGAACTGCGGTTTTGTATAGATTCCAAGTTTATATCCTTTGGACTTGGCATACTGTGTCAGCATGTCTTTGCCTTTCAGGATGTTATCTTCTTTCAGTTCTTTCTTGAACCACTGATTGATCTTATTCTTTGCCTGTGTGCTCTTGACAAGATTCAGCCAGTCACGGCTCGGTCCCTGTGAATTCTGTGAAGTAATGATCTCAATACGGTCCCCATTTTTGATCTGATACTCAATTGGAACCAGTTTACCATTGACACGCGCCCCAACCATACGGTTACCAACAGCACTGTGTACACTGTAGGCAAAATCAATCGGTGTAGATCCATTTGGCAGGTTCTTGACATCTCCCTGCGGTGTGAAACAATAAACACTGTCTGCAAAAAGATCTAAGTCATTCTTAAGAAGACTCATAAATTCTCTGTTGTCAGACATATCTTTCTGCCATTCCAGAATCTGACGCAGCCAGTTCAGTTTCTCTTCTTCTCTCTTATCAACAGGTACTTTACCATCGGATGATTCTTTGTATTTCCAGTGTGCAGCAATACCATATTCCGCAGTCTTGTGCATCTCAAATGTGCGGATCTGAATTTCAAATGGCTGTCCGTTCGGGCCGATCAGCGTCGTATGCAGAGACTGATACATATTTGGCTTCGGCATGGCAATATAGTCCTTGAACCTGCCCGGAATCGGTTTATACATCTCATGGATGACGCCAAGTGCCGCATAGCAGTCTTTGACAGTATCTACCAGGATACGTACTGCAAACAGATCATAAATCTGATCGATCGTCTTGTCCTGGTTGACCATCTTTTTATAGATACTGAAGAAATGTTTGATTCTTCCGTCAACCTGCGCTTTAATGGATGCCTCATCCATATGCTGCTTGACCTGTTTGACGATATTGTTTACAAACTCCTGTCGTTCACTTTTACGAAGAGCAACTTTATCCACCAGATCATAGTATACATCTGGTTTCAGATATTTCAGCGAAAGGTCATCCAGCTCTACTTTGATTTTGGAGATACCAAGTCTCATAGCGATCGGTGCATAAATATCCATCGTTTCACGGGCTTTTTCCTGCTGTTTCTCCGGTCTCATATACTGCAGGGTGCGCATATTATGCAGGCGGTCTGCAAGCTTGATCAGAATAACACGGATATCCTTTGCCATGGCAAGAAACATCTTTCGAAGGTTTTCTGCCTGAAGTTCTACTTTATCAGCTGAATAGCTTAACTGTCCCAGTTTGGTAACTCCATCCACCAGAAGTGCAACTTCTGCACTGAACTCCTTCTCTACTTCTTCTATTGTCATCCAGGTATCTTCAACTGCATCATGAAGAAGACCTGCAACGATCGTTTCTTTGTCCAGCTCAAGATCTGCAAGTATGATTGCCACACAAAGAGGATGTATGATATACGGCTCTCCTGATTTTCGCTTCTGATCTTTGTGGGCTTCCCTGGCCACTTCGTAGGCTTTCTGTATCATGGAAATATCCGTAGAAGGGTGATATTTCTTCACACTGGCTATCAGCTCCTCATACAAAACCTCTGGGCTGGTAAAATCCTGCATGGTTTTGACCGCTGCATCTGCTTTTTTTACGGATTCAAGCTTTTCCTGTTCTGCCTTGTCCATTGTTTTTTCAAGCTGTACATTCTCTTTCTTATCTGCCATTATCTCCCACCTGCCTGCCGTTATTTATTACTGTTCACGCTGTTGCCGCCGCAGAATCATTTACCTTCGTATCTGATCACAGAAGCCACATCATAACCAGCGAGTCTTTCGCGTCCTTTTAATCCTGCAAGCTCCATAAGGAAAACAACTTTGACTACTTCACCGCCAAGTTCTTCTACCAGCTTAATTGCAGCTTCCACCGTACCACCGGTAGCGATCAGGTCATCAATGATTGCTACTTTCTGTCCTGGTTTGATAGAGTCTTTGTGCATCTCTATAGTTGCACTTCCATATTCCAGATCATAGCTTCTGGAAACAGTCTCACATGGAAGTTTGCCTTTTTTGCGAACCGGTACAAATGGTTTATGAAGATTATATGCAATCGGCACACCAAAGATAAAGCCTCTGGATTCAGTTCCTACGATCACATCTACATCCGTATCCTTGAGACAGTCCTGCATGGAATCAATTGCAAGCTGAAGTCCATCTGCATCCTGCAGAACACTTGTAATGTCTCTGAAAATAATACCCGGTTCCGGAAAATCCGGGATACTTCTTACGTAATCTTCTATTTTTTTCATTTTTGCGTACCTCGCTTTTCTTTACATATAAATCTGGTTTATAATTATATCACTTTTTTGTGACAGAATCAATGACTAACCCGTTTTGTCGGCTGTTCAGACCATTCTGTGTAAATTATGAAGTAATTTTCTGCAACATAAAAAAGCCACCTGCTCACAGGCAGGCAGCCTTTCTAATTCTTAATTGTTCTTTTATTAGCTCCAGATTGAAGAGTAAGCTTTCAGTATTACATCTGCTCTGGCAGTTGTTACTGTATTCAATGCTGACTGGATCGCCTTATATGTATTCGGGCGCTGGCTGCTCAGTGCAGCTCCATTCAGCATATAATCCTTCACAGATTCAGCAAAATATTCCGCAGCATTCTGTGTTGCATATGCTTTGTTATATCCTGTGAATTTCGCTTTTTCACTGTTATATACAGATGCGAATGCACTGCTCTGATCTACGTTGCCTGCAATAAATGCAAGGAAATGTCCAAGCTCATGATAAATTGTCTCATCTGCTTCCTGGATCGTGATGCTTCGTGATCTTGCATCAAAATGTCCTGCATAAGCGGCATTCGGATCAACCGTTACCGTAAATCCCATTCTTGCATACGCATTCAGTACTCTGCTGTCCATCTTCGGTGCAATAGAAGCAACATTGCTGATCGTATGCTTGGATGCCTTCTGACTGGAGGTCTTTGCTGAACCAGAGTTCTGAGTTCCGGAACTCTGGAATGAAACTTCCTGCGTCTGCGCATTCTGCTGTGAAGCTGCAACTGTTGTTGTAGTCTTGACTGTTGTTACTATTTTCTGTGTGACAACTTTCTGTTTGGATTTCTTTGTGTACTTCTCAGTCGTTGCTGTCTGTACAGTTGTCTGTGTCTTCACAGTCTTCTTACCACTCTTCCTGGTTTTGGTAGTTGTTTTTTTCTTTTTTGGAAGTTTTTTGGTGTATGACTTCTTCGATGCTTTTTTCAGTTTTACTTTCTTTCTCGTTGTCTTCGTTTTTCTTTTTGTCTTCGTTGTTACCTTTGGCTTTGATGCCAGCGGAGTATCATCACCGGTAATTGTTGTTTCGATCACCGGATCCGTATAACTGGAAAGTTCTGGTATGTCAGAAGACTGCATCACCATCGAAAAACTTCCTGCGGCAATCACCGCGGCTGCTGCAACACATCCTGCTGCAACTTTTTTCCTCGTAAGGAATTCTTTGATTTTCATTTTTCTTTTCATATTATCACACCTTTCAGATATCGACGTATGAAATACAATATTGTTCACAGCAATCCAGTCGCCGGAACATCAGAGTTATTCATATTTTAACACAAAAAAAAACCGTTTAATTAAATTAAACGGCCGCATATGTTAATTCGGATTCTCTCTTCTGTAGTCCATAATACGTCACTAAATCGGAATTTAATGCGGCAACCGGCTGCCTTAGTCTCACGACCTTAGACCCGTGGCTTTGCGTCCCTGCCTTTCAGCAGGTTTGCCTTTATGCTGTAAGTATAGTTTTTTTTCAGTGAATGTCAACATTTTTTCCTGTATATTTCACATTTCTGTAATAATTCAAAAAATCAAAAACCTCTTAAGGAATATTGCCTGTAAACATCTACTCTGCTATACTTAATTCAAAACAAACACAAGTAAATATTTCATATTATCAAGGAGCAGTCACATGAACCGATTCATTCGCTTACGACTCCTTGCCATGATATTGTGTCTGCCTTTTCTGTTAATATTTATTTCAGGCTGCGGATCTTCTTCGCAAAAGAAAGATGAACCCCCTGTCTATTCCCCGCTCCAGGTTCTTGTTCCTGAAGCCACCGGAAAAGAAACTCTTGGCTCATCGCCTATGATACTGGATGTATCCAATATCAGCCAGGGCTACTTTATTGCCCAGTCCGATTCTTCTGACCTGACATGCAGTTTGCAGATCATTTCTCCTTCTGGTGTACTTTATTCTTATTTTATTGCACCCGGAGAATCCGCAACCGTCACTTTTACAGAAGGTAGCGGTGATTACACAATTACCGGTTACCAACAGGTACAGGGTGACCAGTATGCAGCTCTTTACAGCGAAACAGTTACCGTACAGCTTGAAAATGATTTTCTGCCTTTTCTCTATCCAAATCAATATGTAAACTTTACACCGGACAGCAAAGCCAGCCAGCTTGCGCTCTCCCTGATCGATGAGGACACCGTTGATGTAGATGCATTGCAGCAGATTTACGATTATGTTGTGTCAAATCTGACTTATGATTATGAAAAAGCAGATACTGTGACCACCGGATATCTTCCCGATGTCGATGAAACCCTGAAAACAGGCACCGGCATCTGTTTTGATTATGCCGCGCTCACCACGGCCATGCTCCGAAGCTGTGATATTCCATGCAAACTTCAGATTGGTTATGCCGGAGATATCAAGCATGCCTGGATCGATGTATATATACGCTCCAAAGGCTGGGTCAATCAGGCAGTATCCTTTAAAGGAGATACCTGGACACTTATGGATCCTACCTTTGATTCTAACAGCGATGACAAAGAAGCTATTCAGGATTACATTGGAGACGAAAGCAATTACACTGTACAATTCACACGTTAATGGCAAAGGAGATTTTTTATGAAATACACATTAACAGCCCGGGAGCTCAGTAACTTTTTCGGACAGCTTGGAATGCTGATTCATTCAGGCATTTCTGTAACAGAAGGCTTGGCGATTCTTCAAGATGAAAGTCAGACGGATACAGACCGTGAAATCATCACCGCGCTGCTCACTTCCATGGAAGAAACCGGAAGTCTTACACAGGCAATGGAAACTTCCGGAAGATTCCCCCATTCTTCTGTTTCTTATATAAAGACCGGTGAAGAAACAGGATGCCTGGACGAAATTCTGAACAGCCTGACTCTGCACTATGAACAGGAACAGGAAGTTTCCGAACAGATTCGAAGTGCAGTTACCTATCCCCTGATCATGCTTGGAATGATGGGAATCGTTATTGTCGTTCTTCTTGTAAAGGTACTTCCTGTATTTCAGCAGGTCTTTCAGCAGATGGGTATGGAAATGAATACGCTTTCTCTTGGATTACTGAAAGCCGGGAGTATTCTCAGCAATTATTCCGGTATTTTCCTGATATTGGTAGTTCTCTTGGTTGGTCTGATTCTTTTTCTCAGTCTGAGCGAAAAAGGACACATTTATCTGAGAAACGCAGCTTACCACTTACCAGTCTTTCGCGATATCCCACTGGCTGCCGATTACGGGCGTCTTGCACAGGGACTTTCTCTCGGGCTGAAAAGCGGTCTCACTCCAGATACAAGTCTTGAGCTGTCTGCTGAAATGGTTTCACATCCTCTGATTTTGAAGCGACTGGAAGAAACAGGTCATTTACTGGAAGAAGGCACTCCGTTTTATCAGGCACTGACAGATTCCAAACTTTTTACCGGTATGGAGGGAAGACTGATTTCTGTTGGTTTTCAATCTGGTTCGGCAGATGAGGCACTTAATCAGCTTTCCGTAAAATATCGTGAAAAAGCAGTTGATCTGATTTCGGAAGCAATCTCCATCGTTGAGCCAACGATTGTCATCATCCTGTCCCTGCTTGTCGGTCTCGTTCTGCTTTCTGTAATGATGCCGCTTCTGGGTATTCTCTCTGATATTGCATTGTGAGGTGAGCTATAAATGGAACTCTTTGACAGCCACAGGAAAAAATTTTTACGTAGATTCAGTCTGTTACTACCTTTATGCTTTCTCATTCTGATCAGCAGCATTTTTTTCATCAGTGTCAGCTTTGCATCCGATGAAACCCTTCACAAAGAACAACAGGCACTGGAACAGGCACTTGAAAATGGCGCAATCCGGTCATATGCCATGAATGGTCAATATCCAGAAAGTCTGGACCAGATTCTGAATGATTACCACATAACTTATGACCGCTCTCGTTTTGTTGTCGAATATACCCCAAACGGTTCCAACCTACTTCCTTATATAAGTGTAATTCTGCTGTCCGATACTGCCGGACATGGAAAGGGGGCTGCCAAATGAAAAAAAGGCTTATCACCAGACATCCAGTTGCCGAACTGGCTTCTCTTCTGCTTTTTGGCATTTTTGTTCTTTTTCTTCTGCTCATGCTGCTTTTTTCAGCACGCATTTATCAGCAGACTGTAAAAAATACAAATGCAGAAAATACTCTCGGTACTGCTGTTTCCTATCTTACAACCAAGTTCAGACAGCATGACACAGTAAATGGAATTTTCACCGGCAAACTGGATAATCTTTCTGCCCTTTGTTTTCGTGATACACTGAATGATCAGGATTACATCACTTATATTTATCTTGATCAGGGTAATCTGAAAGAACTCTTTACTTCAGACAGTTCTTCTGCCAATGCATCTGCCGGAACAACGATTGCTCAACTTTCTGACTTTCAGATCTCTGAAAGCAGACCTGGTTTTTATTCTTTTGAATTAAAAGATTCTGAAGGAAACAAAGAAACTTTTTATCTCCATCAGAATTCCGTTTCCAAGGAGGCATCATGAAAAAAATATCCGCACATTCAAAAACAAGTCTCTTTTTAATGGAAATGATCTTTGTTCTGCTTTTTCTGGCACTTTCCAGTGCTGCCTGTATCCGTATCTTTGCTGCTGCAAAAAAAAATCATATACAGGCTCAGGAATGGCGTCATATACAAACGCTCACAACTTCCGTCGGTGAAATTCTGGAAGACAGTGACGGAACCGCAAAAAGCTTTGTCTCACTGTTTCCTGATGGACAGATTCAGGACAATCTCATCGAATGGTACTATGACAGTTCCTGGCAACTCTGTTCCGATTCACAGGCTTCCTATAAAATGGAACTTACATTACACGAAACAGCAAACTCCAGACAGGGAACCCTTACTTTCTATCACGCCACAAATGATATACAGATTTACACGATTGATCTGGTTTTTCCTATTATTGAAAATTCAGACAAGGAGGCCAGCTCATGAAAGACCATAACAGCTTTTTTACTGCCACGGGAATTCCCTCTCTGTTTCTGATCTTTTCCGTGCTTTGTCTTGCAGTGCTTTCTTTGCTGACACTCGGAAATTCCCGTTCAGAATTAAGCACCGCCCGTAATTCCATGCAACAGACAGAAGATTATTATAATGCCTGCAGTCAGGCTTCCACTGTTATCAATGAGATTCAGACAGAACTCACAGATGCCTACCGGCAGGCCACCGATCAGAAGAATTATCTTGCCCTTGTCGGACAATTCTGCAAGGATCATTCTGAGCTTACTTTTGACGAGGAAAAGCAGACATTGCTTTTCGCCGAATCACTCTCTGACACTCAGCAACTCACTGTCTGCCTGAAGGTTTTATACCCGGAGAAATCCGGGGATTCTCTGATACAAATATTACAATGGAAAACAGACACCACGGCTTCCTGGACTCCGGACACCAGTCAGTCTGTTTATAAAGGAGGCACTCATGAATAAAGAACAAACTCTGGAATTTCTCTCTAAGGCAGCAGATCTGCACGCTTCAGATATTTTTATTATTGCAGGACGTCCACTTTCTATAAAAACCGATGGACGTCTTTCCACCTATGGTGACCGTCTGATGCCGGAACAGACCAGTGAAATTCTCGAAGCAATTTATCAGATGGCGAATAACCGTGATATCTCACGACTGCACAATACCGGTGACGATGACTTTTCCTTTTCTATTCCAGGTCTGTCACGTTTTCGTATCAATGCTTACAAACAGCGTGGTTCTCTGGCAGCAGTCATACGTGTTATCGCTTTCCAGCTGCCGGATCCCGCCGAGCTTTCTATTCCCGAGGATGTCATGAGTATTGCTGATCTGACAAAAGGCATGGTTCTTGTAACCGGATCTGCCGGAAGCGGAAAATCCACAACCATGGCCTGCCTTATAGATCGAATCAACCATTCTCGCGAAGGGCATATCATTACGCTGGAAGATCCTCTGGAATACCTGCATCGACACGATCGTTGTATCGTAAGCCAGCGTGAGATATGCACTGATACGGAAAATTATATTACTTCCCTGCGTGCTACCCTTCGCCAAAGCCCGGATGTCATTCTTCTTGGCGAAATGCGTGATCACGAGACCATTCAGACTGCCATGACAGCTGCCGAAACCGGTCATCTCATCCTTTCCAGTCTGCACACACTCGGAGCCGCAAATTCGCTCAACCGTATCATAGATGTTTTTGAACCATCCCAGCAGCATCAGATCATTATGCAGCTTTCTATGGTGCTTCAGGCTGTCATTTCTCAACAACTGGTTCCGGATGTCAACGGCAAAAATATTCCTGTTTTTGAGATTATGCGTCTTACTCCTGCTATCCGAAATATGATCCGTGATAATAAAATTCATCAGATCGACGGTGTCATTTCTTCCAGTCCCGGACAGATGCGTTCCATGGATCAAAGCCTTTTTGAATTGTACAAAAATGGACGCATCACAAAAGAAACTGCCATCAACTACGCAATGAATCCGGAAATGCTCCGCAGAAGACTTGGATGATTTTTTCTTTTGGAATCTTCCTCACATAAAAAATCCGTCTCAGGCTTATCACCTGAAACGGATTTTTTTATTGCTTATTTTTGTTTCTGATCAAATATCAGCTCTTTTTGCTTCCGAAACGTTTTTTTACAAAAACTACAATTGCTACGATTGCTGCCAGAAGAATAATCACGAATGGAAGAATCGGTGTATTATCTCCTGTCTTAACTGCAGTCTTAGCTGTAGAATTTGACGAACCAGATGTTTAATTTTATGCTAAAATATCATATTTGTCGAAATTATGTGCAATTTACATTATCATACAGTGTATTTACGAAAACTTTACGAAACTCCATACTTTTCCCTTATTTCAGTGCCAAAATCAACAATAATTCTTTATGACCACCTGCAGGTTTTCTCTTCCCTGAAAAACATTAATTTCAGGATAATATGTAACAGATATGGTATCATGCGCCTGTACAAAATCCACGAATTCCTGTGCTTCTCCAAAATATACTGCATCCATCTTTATTCCATTTTCATCTATAAGAAGCATCTTTGCCACATTCCTGTTTCTGCCCAAAACACGAATCCCCACTGCCCGAAGATTTTTCTGTGCAAACAAAGGTTTCGAGTTCCCTTTACCAAATGGTTCCAGCACCTTTAACTGTTCTGTCAGTTTTTTGGAAAGATAGGAAATCGGCATTGGCACATCGATCATAATTTTGGGAATCAGATCCTGTTCTGTAAGGGTACAGTTATCATTCAGACGTCTGCGGAAAAGTTCTACATTTTTTTCCTCCATTGAAAGTCCGGCTGCCATCGGATGACCGCCAAACTGCGTGAGCAGATCACTGCATTTCACCAGTTCCTCATACATAGAATATGCCTCGATCGACCGCCCGCTTCCCTTTACTCCGTCAGCTCCTTTCGTCAGTACGAACACCGGCTTATTATATGCTTCACGGATCCGTCCTGCAATAATACCAGCAAGGCTCTCATGACAATCTGGAAGATACACTACCAACACTCGGTCCTTACCGAGATTATTTTCCTCAATGCTCTGGATCGCCTGTTCTTTTCCTTGCTCTGTCATGGCTTTTCTGCTCTGATTCAGATCATACAGATCATCCGCAAGCTTCATTGCATCTTCCATATTATCCGCAAGAAGCAGTTCCAGAGATCTTGCTGCTGTATCAAGCCGTCCGCTTGCATTGATACATGGGCCAATAACAAACCCTACATGATATGCCGTAATCTCTGCACCTTCAAGATTATTCACACAAATCAGTGCTTTCAGCCCTTCAAAAGAAGTAGAAGAAAGTTTTTTCAGTCCTTCCTTTACAATGATCCTGTTCTCTCCCTGCAGATCCATGACATCACCTACTGTTGCAATTGCTGCCAATTCAAGAAAATCCCATATCTCATCACTGTCAATCCCCAATCTTTCATATAACGCCCAGATCAGTTTCCACGCAACCACCGCCCCGCAGATATTTTTATTCGGATACAGACAGTCATTCTGTTTTGGATTCACCACTGCATCTGCTTTCGGAATGATCCAGATTCTTCCATCCTCTGTATCGCGGAAAGGAATATCATGATGATCCGTAACGATCACAGTGAGTCCTTCTTTTTTTGCGTATTCTATTTCAGCCGCAGCTGCAATCCCATTATCACAGGTCAGTATCGTATCAATTCCATCTTCCAGTGCTTTATCGATCAGCTGCTCATGCATTCCATATCCGTCTTTTACTCTGTCCGGAATGTAAGTATCCACATTTGCATTAAGTCGTTTCAGACCTTTCAACAAAATGCAGGTAGCTGTCACGCCATCTATATCATAATCTCCGATGATTCGGATCTTTTTTTTCTGCGTAATTTTTTTCTGAAGGATCTGCACTGCACGTTCCATATCCTTCATCTTCCATGGGGATGGAATTTCCGCAAGTGTTCCATATAAATAGGAACGAATCTCTTTCATATCCTGTATATCACGGTTTCGTATCAATCTCGCTATCACAGGATCAATTCCAAATTCACTGCCTATTTTTTGAAAATCTGCTTTCTTATTATATACCATCCACTTTTCCATAATGATCCTCTCTGTTTATCAACCTATCCATTATTAAAACACAAATCCCGGGGCAGCAGTCTGTCCCGGGATCTGAGATGTGTTACTGTTCACTCCGTTCACAGCAACTTAATTGTTACTTTTTATGTTTCGGATTATGCATCCTTATTTTCATCTTTGGAAGCATTTTCTTTTGCCGCTGCTTCCTGTGCCGCCAGACGTTCTGCTACTCTCTTGCGGTTTTTCTTTTTCGGCTGATCTGAATTTTTCTTTCCGGATTTTGTATCCTGGCTGTTATTATTCTGTTTTGCAGGAGCTGCAGTATTCTTTGCTGCTACAGCCTGTGCAACAGGTTTCTTATAATAGCGTTTCATTACCAGCCACAGAGCACCTGTGATGCATACAGAAGAGTAAGCTCCACAGATAACACCTACCATCAGAGGAGCTGCGAACTCACGTATAGAAGATACACCCATGATGTACAAAACAGCTACCATTACGAAAGTTGTGAAAGAAGTGTACATACTTCTTGTAAGTGTCTGTGTGATACTTTCATTAACGATCTCTTCAAGGTTTGATCTGCTTCCCTTCGTATTCTCACGAATACGGTCGAAGATAATGATCGTTGCGTTGATAGAATAACCTACGATGGTAAGCATGCAGGCGATGAAGGTATTACCTACGGAAATTCTGGAAATTCCATAGAATGCAAATACAACCAGTACGTCATGCAGCAGGGCAAGTACTGCACTGCTTGCGAAACGGATATCTTTGAAACGGAACCAGATGTAAGCAAGCATGCAGAGTGTAGCCACAATCACGGCAACAACTGCATCTCTTCTCATCTCGGAACTTACTGTAGAAGAAATACTTTCTGTTGTGATCAGAGAATCATCTACATTAAATTTCTCAACAAGTGCATTATCCAGTTTCTCACGTTCTTCCTGAGAAAGCGTACGCGTCTTGATAACTACCTGATTTGTTCCTACAACTTTAGTCGGCTGTACATTCTTATCACCTGTAACCTCTTCAACGACAGGAGTTACTTCAGAGTCAATCTGCTTGATATCCATGTCTTCGGTGAATGTTACAGTTGTTGCAGTACCACCTGAGAAGTCAAGTGCATAGTTCAGAGCTGTTCCATCTACGTTGTGATGGATTGCCATTGCAACCGGACCACTTAAGATCAGAATGATGGAAATAATGAAAAATACTTTTCGTTTTCCAACAACATTGAATACTTTACGCTGTTTTGCACGACCGTAGAATTTCTCATCATGGAATCCTACTGCATAAAGAGCATTCATAACAAAACGTGATACAACCAGAGCTGTAAACATGGAAACTACGATACCAAGAGCCAGTGTATAAGCAAAGCCCTTAACAGTACCGGAACCAAGCCACATCAGCACGAGAGATGCGATCAGGGTTGTGATGTTTCCATCGAAGATTGCGCTGAACGCTTTTGAGAAACCGGATTTAATAGAAGCTCTTACAGAGTTTCCGGCTGCGATTTCTTCCTGAATACGTGCGTAAATGATAACGTTCGCATCAACCGCCATACCAATACCAAGAATGATACCTGCGATACCCGGAAGAGTCAGTGTGATGTCAAATGCATTCAATGTAATGAGTACGATCGCTGTATACAGGATCAGTGCCACACCGGCAACAACACCCGGCAGACGATACATAATAATCATGAAGATGATTACAATAACAAGACCGATCAGACCAGCCATAACACTGGTGGAGATTGCTTCTTCACCAAGCTGTGCAGCAACTACGCTGGAACGAAGTTCTTCCAGTTCGATGCTCAGAGAACCGATACGGATATAGGAAGCAAGATTCTGTGCTTCTTCCACACTGGACATACCAGTGATCTGTGCCTGTCCACCTGTGATTGCTTCGTTTACCTTCGGTGCGCTTAAGATCTGATTGTCATAAACGATCGCAATCTGTTTTCCTACGTTTGCTTCTGTAGCATCTGCAAATTTTGTCTTACCTTCATCTGTAAGTGTCAGGCTGACTGCATACTCTCTGGAGCTGTTTTTGTCAGACTGGAATGCACCACCCTGGGCATCTTTTACATCTGTACCTTCCAAAACGACGGATCCGGATTCACGAATCTCGTCCAGACTTCTTGCCAGTACATAACCGCTTCCTGTACTGGAGAAGTTTGCATTACCGTCATCATCTGTCATTGTGATAAAACACAGAGAACCCGGTTTTCCAAGGTCATTCAGAATCGCATCTGCATCTGTAACACCAGGAATCTCTACAGCGATACGGTCGCTTCCTTCTTTGTACACCTGTGCTTCTGTACTGTACTGTTCAACACGCTTCTGGAGTTTATAAACAGTATCTGACATGTCTTCTGCACTTGGGTTGCTGTCTTTTGCCTGATAGGTGATACTTACACCACCAGACAGGTCCAGGCCGGTCTTAATGTTTTTTGCAGAACCGGTACCTGTTGGTCCGAGGCCAATCCCGGCCGTGTAACACAGAAAGACTGTGATAATGGCGGTCAGAAGCAGCACAACAATTCCTTTGCTTTTCTTCATTGTTCTTTCCCTTCTTGCATTATTTTATTCCGCTAATGCGGCCTTTATCATGATTGCGCACTCCACTCTCTTACGCTGAAGTTCGCATCCGATACCATAATTGCCATTTATATCTTTCTGAAAATGATAAGCATTGGCAGCACAGCCACCACTGCAGTAAAATCTTGCGAAGCAGTCTTTACAAGCTTCTTTTGTGTAAACATTACATTTACCAAACTTATCACGGATCTCCGGATGTGTGATTCCCTCATCCACATTTCCCATAAGGAACTGCTCTTCACCAACAAACTGATGACACGGATAAAAATCACCCCAAGGAGTTACTGCAAGATACTCGGTTCCTGAACCACATCCTGAGAGACGTTTGTAGACACAAGGTCCACCGGTCAGGTCAATCATAAAGTGGAAGAAGTTGAAACCTTTTCCGGCTTTTTCTCTGGCGATCATTTCTTTTGCCAGTGCATCGTATTCTTCCATGATCTGAGGAATATCCTCTTCTCTGATTGCATATTCCTCTGTATCAGCTGCAACTACCGGTTCAACAGAAATCTGTTTGAAACCAAGATCTGCAAGGTGCAGAACATCTTTTGAAAAATCGAGATTATGATGTGTAAATGTACCACGCACATAATACTTGTCCTGATTTCTGGATTCCGCAAATTTCTGGAATTTCGGAATGATCAGATCATAACTTCCAGCTCCTTTGCGGAAAGGTCTCATATAATCATGAACTTCTTTACGTCCGTCCACACTGAGAACAACATTTCCCATTTCTTTATTACAGAACTCCATAACTTCATCATTGAGAAGAACACCGTTCGTTGTCAGTGTAAAACGGAATTTTTTATTATGGAGTTTCTCCTGCTCTCTTCCGTATGCCACCAGGTCTTTGACAACCTGCCAGTTCATCAGAGGCTCTCCTCCGAAGAAATCCACTTCCAGGTTCTTTCTGGATCCGGAATTGGCGATCAGGAAATCAAGAGCTTTCTTACCCACTTCAAAAGACATCAGCGCTCTTCTTCCATGATATTCACCTTCCTCGGCAAAACAGTATCGACAGGCCAGATTACAGTCATGGGCAATATGCAGGCACAGTGCTTTGACTACAGTTGGCCGTTCTTTAAAATGCTCTATCGCATTTTCATAAATGTCCTCGGTAAACAGCATTCCCTCATCGGTCAGCACAATATGGTACCGGCTGCGGTGAAAGAGCTGCACCCCCAGCTCCTCTTCCAGCTGCATCAACTGCCGGGAAAGGGTGGGCTGGGTCAAATGGAGCAGGGCCGCCGCCCTGGTGATGTTCTCCTCCCGCGCAACCATGAGAAAATATCGAAGCACACGCAGTTCCATAGCATCCTTCCTTTCCGGCACATATCTGATGCGATTGTACCATACGCAACGTCATTGAACAAGCGCATACGGCGTTCAGATCAACCGGGAGATTCCTGCATATGTGGCAGTCCAGCTGTGCAGGGGATACACGCACGGCGTCAGGCAGTTCATGGCCCTTCATAGAAGGTGCAAAATTCGCTCATTTCCATTGGACGCCGATGGACAAGCTCCATCATATG
>OGPR01001840.1_pt1 | contig 16229 bp, 8 predicted proteins | sample 1552981 | NCBI WGS metagenome assembly OGPR01 (sample SAMEA2580260, study PRJEB22360) | human gut metagenome | biome: human gut; feature: human-associated habitat; material: faeces | place: Denmark | collected 2008/2010 | reverse complement strand
AGTCATCTATCAGAGCCTGAACATTTTCCCCCTGCGGGAAGGTCACCAGATAGCCATCCCCAGCCTCATGAAAACCGATGATTCCCGCAAGCCCTGCCATCTCGGCTACCTTGAGCAACGTGTGGTAATCGTACTCCGCAGCACTGAGATACAAATTCATCATAACACCCCGCAGTCGTAAAACATATCTGTATTATACATCGTCTTTTTTTCCTTTGCAAACCGATTTTAGAAAGGACACCCCATGTTGAAATTCTACCACATCCTGCTTTTAACCCTCGTTGCCGTTTTTATTGCAAGTGCCGCAAGTATTGCCCGCTATGCCGCCGATTCCTGTACGCAAAGCCGAATGTATCGGCAGCTTGCCGCGCTGACAGAGAATTTCCCCGGTGACGCCGTGTCAACGGGGAATAATTTTTTGCCGCAGTATCAGACGCTGTACACGCAAAACAGCGACCTTGCCGGGTGGATACAGATTGACGGAACCAACATCAACTACCCGGTCATGCAGTCAAAGCAGGATCCCGACTTTTACTTAAAGCACAACTTTGAAAAAGCAAATTCCCCGTACGGCTGCCCGTATGTGCAGGCAAGCTGCGACCTGCAAACGCCATCCGACAACATCCTTGTGTACGGACACAACATGAAGGACGGCACCATGTTTTCTGACCTGCTGCAATACAAGCGCGAATCCTTTTGGGAGCAGCACAGAATTATCCAATTTGATACCCTGACGGCACAGGCAGAATATACCGTAATGGCGGTATTTCGGGGCGAAGCGGAGGATCTGTTTGCCTATTATCAATTTGCCGATGCCGAAACACCGCAGGAATTTGCCGCCTATGTGGACGCCTGTAAGGGCACCGCATTGTACGAAACCGGCGTGACGGCTGCTTATGGGGACAAGCTGCTTACGCTGTCCACCTGCGACGATTCCGGCAAAAACAGCAGGGTGGTCGTTGTGGCAAAGCGTATAACCGAACCGAGGTGAGAGTATGAGAACGCCAAAAGAAAACAAACAAAAGCCCCGCGACCGTACCCCCAAAAGTACGGCGGGGACGATACCCAAAGCCACGCTAAAAGCGGTGTGGCTAAAAACGAAAGAACAAACCCGCACCGCCGCGCATGAAAATGACACCAATCCCCGACAACAGGCAACGACAGACCTTGCGGGTTCGGCTGCGGAACAGTCGGCAGCGTTTGTGTGGCATCAGGGGCGGAAATTGGCAGAAACCCAAGCCCGGCAGCACCGCCAAAAGGAAGCTGCTGCCCGCGTCCACGCCGCCAATGAGCGCGGTGTCAGCCCGAAACAAGCCGGGTGCGGCACGCTGCCCGATGTGGCGCAACGCCCGCGCCGTGGGGCAGATTTGCCCCGACAGCGGGCGAAAGAAAAAGCCATCACCGCCAAGACCGCCCCGCGCGATATTCGCGGTGTGTCACAAGGTCGGCGGCGATTGCGCACCGCCGCAAATGAAACTGTGCGCAGTGTAACGACCCAAGCGCAAATACAAACCCATGCGCAAAAAATACGGCTTGCCGCGCAAAAGGTTGCGGGCGGCACAGGCAAAACGGCTGTGGCGGTGCGCTCGGCAATTCGAAACTTTCTTGCCGATTTGCACAGCCTTACAGCGATTCTTGCGGCGGGCGCAAGCTTTGCCCTAAGCATAGTCATTATAATCAGCCTTGTGGCGTTTGTGTCCGGCTCGGCTTACGGCATCTTCTTTGCCGCCGATGCCCCCAACGCAGCGTCCGTCACCGTGCGCGAAGCCGTAGACACCCTGACCGAAGAATACCGCGACAGGCTGGAAGAAATCTCCGATACCGTACAGCACGACCGCCAAGACATTGTTGCCAACGATGATGTATATTACATCCGCTGGCAGGACGTCCTGGCGGTCTTTTCCTCGTATGTGGCAGGCAGCGAACAAGGCGCGCCCGTTGCGGCGCTGACAGAGGAGCAGGTGGATAAACTGCGGGAAACTATGTGGGCAATGAACGCAGTGGACTATTCCACCCACCCGGAGACGACTACCATAGACACTACCGATGAGGACGGCAATCCGACTACTACAGAAATCACCGAAACCGTCCTTGTAATCGAACTGACCCACAAAACACCCGCCGAGATGGCGGCAGATTACCATTTTACCGCTCGCCAAAGCACATACCTGCAACTTCTGCAAGACCCGCAGTATGAAGAACTGTGGGCAGAATTGCTCGGCGGTTTTGCACAGGGCGGTGGAGAACTTATGAACCCGGACAGCACCCGCATCCCGACAGGCACCCTGCAATGGCCGCTGCCTGTCGCGGGTACGATTACTTCTCAATTTGGTCACCGCGTGGACCCCATCACCGGCGAGGTCAGCTCCCACACCGGCACCGACATTGCCTGCGCCGATGGCACGCCGATTCTCGCCGCCGCAGATGGCACCGTCACCGTTGCCAACGGTCTCGACAGCTGGGGCGGCAGTTACGGTTACTACATCCAAATCGACCACGGCGGCGGGCTGGAAACACTGTACGCCCACTGCTCGTCCATCTGCGTTGCCACCGGCCAGCAGGTGCAGGCCGGGCAAGTTATCGGCTATGTCGGACACACTGGGCGGGTTACGGGCAACCACCTACATCTGGAAGTAAGAATCGACAGCAACCGTGTGGATGCAATGCAATATTTTACACTATAAAATTCAAGAGAGTCTTTGACAGATCGCTTTTTTGGTATAAAGCAATTAATACTTGTATTACAGTTATTCCATTTAGGATTATAGCTATTAACTCTGCTAATATATTGTCTCTGCTCAGTGTAACCCATGAAACCGCTGCATAAATTACCGCCAACGCAATGGAAAGCTTTTGACTCCCCTTTTTCCCTTTACCAAGTGGCGCAATATCAACTCTTGAGCAATCATACCCTAGTAAACTCAGTAGCTTTAATATAAATCTCTTTAAATTCAGTTTTTCTTTTTTTCTTTCTCCCATATCCTAATACCTTAACTTATTCTTGTATTTTAAACTTATACCACAAATATACGGCATTGCTATATTCCACATTATCAAGAAAGGCAGAAAGATACCACACAATTCTAGTGGTATCTTTCTGCTTAACATCACCTCGGTAGGATTTACAGTACCCACTGTCTTAGGTCAACCGTCACATCAAGTGTAACTATATAGTTTTTTATTATAGTACCGCATTTTAACTCGAATATCAATTTTTATTTTGCGGCTATTATGCCACTTACGAATATCTTTTCAAATGCCGTGCCTCTTATGCTTTAATTGCAGTGATTAGTCAAGGTGAAAATCACTGCAACACTGACAGTGAAGTGTCGCAAATATAAGCATTACTGCTATAATAGGAATTTGTACGGATGACCTTTATCATTAAAACATTGCCACCATTTACGCTGACACTAATTGGGCGAACATGTTCATCTCGTACAACATCGTCAACTCGCCCAACAAGAACATCATCAAGGTAGATTTCCACGCTCATATTTGCATCACGATTTGTATCTTCCGATGTAACAATATTTGCCGAAAAGGTATCATATTGTCCGTCCAACTTGAACTTGGCCCATGCGGTGTCGGAAGCGTCAAAACGATACGATACGCTGTGAGTGGTTCCATATAAATCTTTAACAGAGGGAACCTGCTCACAATCAACACTGTCCAGACATTCCAAATTATCTAGGCGCTTAGAAATATCTCTCTTTAATCCGCCTTGCTCGATTACGCTATTGATTTCGTCTGAGGAATATGTATTTAATAGTGTTCCCTTAAGTATTTGAATTTGATTTTTCAAGTCGTCATTTTCGTTTTGCAGGCTTTGGACTTGTCCCTGCAACGTTGATTACAGCGGCATATAGTCAAAATCAATGCGGCCAAGGGCAACGTTGGCACCGGCCACCTGCACTTTGACGGGGTCGCCCAGCATCCAGCGTTTTCCGGTCAGCGGGTCCAGAATGCTGACGCCCTCCACCACAGTGGCTTCGCCCTTGCAGAGCTGTGCGGCAGGCACAAAGCCCTCTACGGTGTTTTCCAGCGCCACAAAAATGCCGCGCGGTGTTACACCTGCCACGGTGCCGGTGTAGACTTCGCCCAGGTGGTTGTGCATATACTCGGCCTTGTACAGGTCCTCCACATCGCGCTCAATGCGCACGGCGGAAACTTCTTGGCGGCTGGACTGCTCGCTGGCGTGGGTGGCAAAACCGGTATAATCCTTGATGAGTTCCTGCTCCGGCTTGCCCACCAGCATATCCGTCAGGATGCGATGGATGGCAAGGTCCGGGTAACGGCGAATGGGGCTGGTAAAGTGGGCATAGTCTGCCAGCACCAGGCCGTAATGGCCTTTCGGCTCCGGAGAGTAGCGAGCTTTCTGCATGCTGCGCAGGATACCGGTGTGGACCGGGATCTGGATGGGCTGACCGCGGGTTTCGTCCAGAATGGCAGAAAGCTCCAGTTGGGTGGGCACTTCCCCGGCAAAGTGGACGTTCAGGCCGCAGGCTTTCAGGGTGTTGCTCAGCTTTTCCATGCGCTCGGCATCGGGGGCTTCATGGATACGGTACACAAACGGCACATGATGGGTACGGCCCGCATTGGCAGCGCACTGGTTGGCCAGCAGCATGAACTCTTCGATCATGCACTCCGACACACCGCGGGTGCGCTTGACGATATCCACGCAGCGGCCTTCCTCGTCCATGACCAACTTGGCTTCGTCGGATTCGATGTCCATCGCGCCGCGTGCTTTGCGCAGAGCCAGGCGCTTTTCGTACAGCTCGGTCATCGCGGGCAGCTGAGCCATAACGTCTTTATATTTCGTCACCAGAGCCGGGTCATTGGAGCCGTCCAACAGAGCGTTAATTTCTTTATAAACGCCCTTGACACGGCTGCGGATGACGCTCTTGACGAACTGATAGCTATGGATATTGCCGCTTTCATCCAGCTGCATCAGGCAGGAGAACGCCAGGCGCTCCTCCCCTTCATTGAGGCTGCAGATGCCGTTGGAAAGCTGGGTGGGCAGCATGGGGATGACTTTATCCGCGTAATAGATGGAAGTTGCGCGCTCATAAGCTTCCTTATCCAGCGCGGTGTCCGGGCGGACATAGTGGCTGACATCCGCAATATGAACGCCCAGCTCATAGCCGCCGTTCTGGGTCTTCATCAGGCTGATGGCGTCGTCGATATCCTTGGTCTCGGCAGAGTCGATGGTAAAGATCGGCAGACCGCGCAGGTCGGCGCGGTGGGCAGCTTCGGCGGGGTCGATGAGAGCGTTATCATATGCGTGAGCTTCGGCCAATACCTCCTCCGGGAATTCCTGGCGGACATCACGGCCATACAGCACAGCCTTGGCGCACTCTGCTGCACGGTCGGAAGTGCCGAAGCGCTCGGCAACAGCGCAGCGGTGGTCCATATGGCGCTGGCCGCGGTTGGTCAGGATAGCACCGACCTTATCCCCCAGCTGTGCACCGTTGACGCCTTTTTTATCCAGCACAATGCGCACATCACGGCAGCCGTCCGGCTCCACGGCAAGGCGGCCGTCCTCAGTCAGCACAATGGTACCGGCAAAGGTGTTGTGCGGGGTGGTCACCTCCACCACTTCACCCTCGGCGCTGCCCTCCACACGGGGGTGGTCGAACAGTTTGATGATGATTTTATCCTGCGGCATAGCACCATGCAGGGCGCGGCCGGGAATAAAGATATCGCCGGTGCCGTCATCGCGGGACGCAAAGCCGAAGCGGGCCGCCAGTTTGACCAGTGTGCAGGGAATGCCAGCGGGGGCATCGGTATTTTCCATCACGGCAAAGCCCGGAACATAGGTACCGTTGCGGGCGGACAGCATACCGGTAGCTACCATGCCGGTTACGGTGTTGCGCAGGCGGGAATTATCCACCTGCAAAGCATTCTGCAGTTCACGCAGGGTCTGGGGGCGGCGCTTGCACGCCGCAAGAATATTTTTCTGTAATGGTGTCATGTTTTCTCCTTTGGGTTGGGCACAGGCAGCGGCCCATGCCTTTGTTTTTACTCCTCGTTTACGTCACCCTGCCACCCGGCAGGGTCCTTCCATAGCAGGCGTGGCCTTTGGTTTCGCGGCAGCACCTGCACCATTGTGACCTTTTTATTTTTCCCATAAAAAACGACCCGCGGTATTGGGCGGGTCGTTGACGGTTCCTGAATAAGGGAAAGCGGAACGCCAACAAAATTGGCCAGACCGTTCTCCTTTCATTCAATTACAAGCGGGCACTCAGCACACCAACCAGCAGCGTAGCTACAAAGAAAACAGCGCCGCAGATTTTGGTCACTTTGGCCAGCTTGGCATCCAGGCCACGCTCGCGGCCGGCAGCCATAAAGCTGCTATCACCCATAATGGCAGCAGACAGGCCCTGCCCTTTCTGGGTCTGGGACAAAGTGAACACAACGATCAGAACCGAAACAATGATCAGCACAACGCCGAACGCGATTTCATAAGCGGTCATGGATTAACAGCAACTCCTTTTCAGGCCACAGCCAAAACGGATGTTTCGGCCTGCCCTAACTCTCATACAGGTTATAATATAACATACCAAAAAGCAAAATGCAAGAACTTTACCCTGCCTTGTGCAGAAAAAGATTGCATTGCCTTTTTTTGCTCCTTACAGACTCATCTGCTCGGTCGTGTCCTCCTGGCGGAGCAGCGCGCCGGCTGCGGGCAGGGTGCGCACGCGGTAGCGGTGCGGGTCTTTCAGTTCCAGCCCCGCCGCCAGGCGCACTTTGGCGATTCGGGCGTTCTTTTTCAGCGTTACCATGTTGATACCGGCGGTATCGCGGGTAGCCTTTTCGGGAATCAGCGCACTGCCGACCAGGATCAAGCGTGGGCCACCGGTGCCGCCGCTGGTGAAGACGGCCAGCTCGGTTTCTTCCTCAATGTGCAGCATTGCGGCAAGTTCTTCCTTATCGCTATAGGCTTTCAGCAGCTTGCGGCGGTTCTGCTTGGTCATATAGCTGGCCAGCGGGATCTTTGCACACTTGCCGTTCTGGTAGAAGAACAGCATGTAACCACGGTAATCGACTGTGACCGTCATGAACAGCGGCACTTCGCCCTCTTCCATTTCCAGCTTGGAAGCGACATAATCACCCAGCACGCTGGCCTTGGTATCGGCAAATTCCGATGCGCGGGATTTGTACACCTGGGCATGGTTGGTAAAGAAGAGCAGCTCGGCGCTGTTGGTGGTCTCTTTGGTATAAACCACCTCGTCGCCGTCTTTCAGCTTCTGCTCGCCAGACATGCGCAGGCTCTGCGGGGTGATCTTTTTGAAGTAGCCTTCCCGCGTAAAGAACACCGTGACCGGGTAATCCGGGATCTCGTTCTGCTCATCGGCAGCAGAATCGTCCGGCAGGTCGTACAGAATTTCCGTTTTGCGGGGGCTGCCATACTTTTTGGCAACATCGCCCAGCTCGGTCATAATGATCTTGCGGATGCGGGCGGGGCGTTTGAGAACATCTTCCAAGTCTGCGATCGCCTTTTCCAGTTCCTCAATTTCCTCGGTGCGTTTGAGGATATACTCACGGTTGAGGTGGCGCAGCTTGATTTCCGCCACATACTCAGCCTGCACTTCGTCAATGCCAAAACCGATCATCAAGTTGGGCACAACCTCGGATTCTTCCGCAGTGTTGCGCACAATTTCAATTGCCTTATCAATATCCAGCAGGATGGCTTCCAGGCCGCGCAGCAGGTGCAGACGCTTTTGCTTGCCCTGCAGATCATAGTAGGTGCGGCGGCGCACGCATTCGGAGCGGAATGCGATCCACTCCAACAAAATCTGGCGCACGCCCAACACGCGGGGCTGGCCGCCGATCAGCACATTGAAGTTGCAGGCAAAACTGTCCTCCAGCGGGGTTGCCTTGAACAGACGCGCCATCAGCTTGTCCGGGTCCTGGCCGCGCTTGAGGTCGATGGTCAGCTTCAAGCCGTTCAGGTCGGTTTCATCACGCATATCGCTGATCTCACGGATCTTGCCCAGTTTGACCAGCTCGGTGATCTTATCCATGATGGCTTCCACCGTTGTGGTCGGCGGAATGCGGGTGATGTCAATGCAGTTGTTCTCTTTATCGTAAGCCCACTGGGCGCGCACGCGGATGCTGCCGCGGCCTTTTTCCAGCACATTCTGCATCTCGGCGGCATCATACAGGATGGAACCGCCGCCGACAAAATCCGGCGCGGGCATCAGCTGGGCCAGGTCCGCCTGGTCGTCTTTCATCAGGGCGATGGTTGCATTGCAGAGCTCCACCAGGTTGAAGGAACAGATGTTGGACGCCATACCGACCGCAATGCCCAGTGTGTTGTTGGCCAGAATGGTCGGGAAGGTGACCGGCAGCATCGTCGGTTCGGTGGTGGTGCCGTCATAGTTGGGCACAAAATCCACAGTATCCTTGTCGATATCGCGGAACAGCTCTTCACACACGGGTTCCAGCTTTGCCTCGGTGTAACGAGCGGCGGCGTAAGCCATATCGCGGCTGTACGCCTTGCCAAAGTTACCCTTGGAGTCCACAAAGGGCACCAGCAGGCTTTCGTTGGAACGGCCCATACGCACCATGGTGTCGTAAATGGCGGCATCGCCGTGGGGGTTCAGGTGCATGGTGCTGCCCACGATGTTGGCGCTTTTGGTGCGGGCGCCTTTCAGCAGGCCCATGCCGTACATGGTATACAGCAGTTTGCGGTGGGCGGGCTTGAAGCCGTCAATTTCCGGCAGCGCGCGGGAAACAATAACGCTCATGGCGTAAGGCATGTAGTTTGTTTCCAGCGTATCGGTAATGGGGCTCTCGATGACCTCACCGGCAGAGAGGATCTCGACGTTATCGCCCAGCTGCGGGCGGGCAGGGGCGGCTTTCTTTTTGGTTGCTTTTTTTGCCATTTTGCTCTTTCCTCCCCTGATTAAGATACATCCAGATCGTCCAGATATTCAGCGCCGTGCTCCGCAATGTGTTCCTTACGGCCCTGCAGATTATCGCCCAGGAGCAGGTCAAACACCTCCGCCGTGCGCTGAACATCGGTGGGCAGAACTTTAATTAAGCGGCGGCTTTCGGGGCTCATGGTGGTCAGCCACATCATTTCGGGGTCGTTTTCGCCCAGACCTTTGGATCGCTGGATCGTAAACTTCTGGCCGTCGATCCGCTTCATGATATCGGCCTTTTCCGGCTCGGTATAGGCAAAGTAGGTCTTATTTTTGGTGTTGATCTCATACAGCGGGGATTCCGCGATATACACATACCCCTGATTGATGAGGGTGGGGGTCAGGCGGTAGAGCATCGTCAGCACCAAGGTGCGGATCTGATAACCGTCCACATCAGCATCGGTACAGATGACGATCTTGTTAAAGCGCAGGTTGTCCAGATTAAAGGTAGCCAGGTCCTTATTGTGGCTGCCGCCCAGCTCCACGCCGCAGCCCATCACGCGGATCAAGTCTGTGATAATGTCAGACTTGAAAATGCGGGCGTAATCGGCCTTCAGGCAGTTCAGGATCTTGCCGCGAATGGGCATGATAGCCTGGAACTCCGAATCGCGGCTCTGTTTGACCGCGCCCATAGCGGAATCGCCCTCCACGATGTACAGTTCGCGGCGGGTGGCATCCTTGGTGCGGCAGTCCACAAATTTCTGCACGCGGTTGGCCAGGTCCATCTGCTGGGTCATTGTTTTTTTGATGGACACACGCGCTTTTTCGGCGTGCTCGCGGCTTTGCTTATTGATTAGCACCTGCTTGCAGGCTTTTTCGGCTTCGTCCGGGTGCTCCACAAAGTAGACTTCCAGCTGGTGCTTGAGGAACTCCGTCATGGCCTGGGCCACAAACTTGTTGGTGATGGCCTTTTTGGTCTGGTTCTCGTAGCTGGTGCGGGTGGAGAAGCTGGAGGAAACCAGAATCAGGCAGTCCTGCACATCGTTGAAGGTGATGGAGCTTTCGTTTTTCTTGTACAGACCCTTATTTTTCAGCCAGTTGTTGATCTGGTTGACAAAGGCCAGGCGGACAGCGCGGTCCGGGCTGCCGCCGTGCTCCAGCCACGAAGAGTTGTGATAGTATTCCAGCGTTTGCACCGCGTTGGAAAAGCAGAACGCCACGTTCATTTTGACCTGATATTCCGGCTGATCATCACGGTCGCGGCCGATTGCGGAACCGGAGCAGAAATGCACCGGGGTCAGGGTTCCCTCACCGGCGATCTCATTGGCATAGTCCTGAATGCCATGCTCATAGAAATATTCGATTTTTTCGGCACGTTCGCCCGTGCGGTCGTTGAACACGAGAGTCACACCGTCATTGACAACGGCCTGGCGGCGCAGCATATCCTTGAAGGTATCCGCCGGAACATTGATGTCGGTAAACACATCGGTGTCCGGTTTCCAGCGGATGACGGAGCCGGTGCGGCGGCCGGTGAACGGCTCTTTTTTCAGCCCGCCGACATTCTCACCTTTTTTGAAATCCAGGTGATAGTGCATGCCATCGCGGTAAATATCCGCAGTCATCCATTCGCTGGAATACTGGGTGGCGCAAAGGCCAAGGCCGTTCAGGCCAAGGGAGAAGTCATAGTTGCCGCTACCCTCGCCATATTTGCCTCCCGCGTACAGTTCGCAGAACACAAGATCCCAGTTCCAGCGTTCTTCAGCTTTATTGTAATCGACGGGGATACCGCGGCCAAAGTCCTCTACTTCCACAGAGTGATCCGGGTAAAGGGTAACGTTGATTTTGTTGCCGTGGCCGTCACGCGCTTCGTCGATGGAGTTGGATACGATCTCAAAAATGGAATGGGCACAGCCTTCCACACCGTCAGAGCCAAAGATAACGGCCGGGCGCTTGCGCACACGGTCTGCACCTTTTAAGCTCTTGATGCTTTCGTTGCCGTATTCTTCCTTCTTTTTTGCCATTCGGCAGTTCCCTCCCGTTTTGGATGCAGGGAATCACGCTGCTGCGTACCCCTGTGCGCGCAGAATTTTGCTTTTTCAGGCGCGTAAAGATAATTAAACCACAGGTTGACAGGAATTGTCAAATCCAATTTTGCGTTTTTGCTGCACAAAGTTCCCTGTTGTGGTTATTTTTTGTCTGCTTTTTTGCGTTTGCGCGGCGGCTGGGCGGAGGCTTTTTCCTCTGCGGGCGCCGGGCGTCCCGGCTCTTCCGGCACGGGGGCCGGAGCTGTGCCCTGCAGTTTCCAGGCGCGCTCCAGCACAGGTTTCAGGTACTGGCCGGTGAAGGAGTTCGGGTTCTGGGCCACCTGTTCCGGCGTACCGGTTGCCACAATGGTACCGCCGCCGCTGCCGCCCTCCGGCCCCAGGTCGATGATATAGTCGGCACGCTTGATCACATCCAGGTTATGCTCGATCACGATCACGGTGTTGCCCGCATCGGCCAGCTTATCCAGCACCTTGACCAGGCGGTGCACATCGGCAATGTGCAGGCCGGTGGTAGGCTCGTCCAGAATATAGACGGTTTTGCCGGTATCGCGGCGGGCAAGCTCGTTGGCCAGCTTGACACGCTGGGCCTCGCCGCCGGAAAGTGTGGTGGCTGACTGGCCCAGCTGCACATAGCCAAGGCCGACTTCCTGCAGGGTTTGCAGTTTGCGCGCAATTTTGGGCTGGTTGGCAAAGAAATTGCAGGCTTCCTCCACCGTCATATCCAGCACATCGGAGATGTTTTTGTCTTTATATTTTACTTCCAGCGTTTCGCGGTTATAGCGCTTGCCCTTGCAGACATCGCAGGGGACGTAAATATCCGGCAGAAAGTGCATTTCGATCTGCACAATGCCGCCGCCCTCGCAGGCTTCGCAGCGGCCGCCCTTGACGTTGAAGCTGAACCGGCCGGGGCCGTAACCGCGCTGTTTGGCATCCTGGGTGTTGGAGAAGAGGGTGCGGATATCGCCGAACACACCGGTGTAGGTGGCCGGGTTGGAGCGCGGGGTGCGGCCAATGGGCGACTGGTCAATGCCGATGACCTTATCGATCCATTCCATACCCTGAACTTCGTCACACTGGCCGGGGCGGCTGCGGGCGCCGTTGAGCGCTGCAGCCAGCGACTTATACAAAATTTCATTGACCAGCGTGGACTTGCCGGAACCGGAAACACCGGTCACGCAGATCATTTTGCCAAGGGGAAAATCCACGGTAATGTTTTGCAGGTTGTTTTCCCGCGCTTTGACCACCGTGAGCATTTTACCGTTACCGGAGCGGTGGGCGGTGGGAACTTCCACAAATTTGCGGCCGGAAAGGTACTCGCCGGTCACACTGCGCGGGGCATTGCAGATGTCCTCCACACTGCCGGCAGCCACGATCTCGCCGCCATGCACACCGGCACCGGGGCCGACATCCACAATATAGTCCGCCTGGCGCATGGTGTCCTCGTCGTGCTCTACTACAATCAGGGTGTTGCCCAGGTCGCGCAGGCGCTTCATAGTGGCAATCAGCTTATCGTTATCGCGCTGGTGCAGGCCGATGCTGGGTTCATCCAGCACATACAGCACGCCGGTCAGTGCGCTGCCGATCTGGGTCGCCAGGCGGATGCGCTGGCTTTCGCCGCCGGAAAGGGACGATGCGCCGCGAGACAGGGTCAAGTACCCCAGACCCACGCTCTTCAAAAAGCCCAGACGCTCTTTGACCTCTTTGAAGATGGAGGCAGCGATGACTTCATCCCGCTCGGACACTTTTGCCGTCTGAATAAATTCCAGCTCCTCGTTCACGCTCATATCGCAGAACTTGGCAATGTTGATGCCGCCCACCGTGACGGCGAGGCTGGTGGGCTTCAGGCGTTGGCCGTGGCAGGTGGGGCACTCCTCGCTGGACATGACAAGGGCGATTTCCTCCTTGACCCACTCGCTGCCTGTTTCACGGAAGCGGCGCTCCAGGTTGGGGATAATGCCCTCAAACGTGTTCATATAGGTGCCGGAGCCAAACATATTCTCGCGCTGCATCTCGATTTTTTCAGTTCCGGTGCCATACAGGATGGCGTGCACGGCTTCTTTGCTCATCTCCTTGATGGGGGTATCCAGCGTAAAGCCATAGCGCTTGCCCAGCGCTTTGTAGTACATTTCAGAGATGGATCCCTCCGCATAATACCAGCCGCTGGCCTTGATGGCACTTTCGCGGATGGACTTGTGCGGATCCGGAATCACGCGGGCCGGGTCCACCTTCATAAAGGTGCCCAGGCCGGTGCAGGTTTCACAGGCGCCAAAGGGATTGTTAAAGCTGAACATGCGGGGGGAAAGTTCGTCAATGGAAACACCGTGCTCCGGGCAGGCATAGTTCTGGCTGAACTCCATCGGTTCGCCGCCGATAACATCAATGATGACAAGGCCGCCGGTCAGGGCAACGGCAGTCTCAATAGAATCGGCCAGGCGGCCGCGCACCGTATCATTGATGGACAGGCGGTCCACGACGATTTCAACGGTATGCTTGATATTCTTTTCCAGCTTGATCTCTTCGTCCAGATCATACATGTTGCCGTCAATACGCACGCGGGCGTAACCGCCGCGGCGGGCAGCGTCCAGCTCCTTGGCCTGGGTGCCTTTGCGGCCCCGCACAACAGGGGCCAGCACCTGGAAGCGGGTGCGTTCCGGCAGTTTAAGCACCTCGTCTACCATCTCGTCCACCGTTTGCTGGCTGATGACGCGTCCGCAGACCGGGCAGTGCGGAACGCCGATGCGGGCATACATCAAACGGAGATAATCATAAATTTCCGTCACGGTGCCCACGGTGGAACGCGGGTTGTGGCTGGTGGTTTTCTGGTCAATGGAAACCGCCGGGGAAAGGCCGGTGATTTCGTCCACATCGGGCTTTTCCATCTGGCCCAGGAACATGCGGGCATAGCTGGAAAGGCTTTCCATATAGCGGCGCTGGCCGTCCGCAAAGATGGTATCAAAGGCCAGGCTGGACTTGCCGGAGCCGGAAAGGCCCGTCATAACAATCAGCTTGTTGCGCGGCAGAACCAGGTTGACGTTTTTCAGGTTATGCTCCCGTGCGCCCTTGATCGTAATGCGGTTGTTGGCATCAATTTGAATGTTGCTCACTTTTTATAGCTCCTTCTCCCCTTGCCCGTTTTGCGCTGTTTTTCAGCGGCGCGGCGGGTGCTGGTATCGGCGGTAGGGTCCTCCCCGCGCTGCAGCTTTTCAATCTCATCACGCAGGAATGCGGCGTGCTCAAACTGCAGCAGGCGGGCGGCTTCTTTCATCTCGCGGGTCAGGCGGGTAATGGTCTGTTCGCGTTCAGCGCGGCTCATACGGTGCTGGCGCATCTTTTTGTTTTCTTCGCTCATGCTGATTTCCAGCCCGCCGCCGATGGCTTTCACGATAGTTTTTGGTGTAATGCCGTGTTCTTTGTTGTAGGCATCCTGGATGGCACGGCGGCGCTCGGTTTCCATGATGGCGCGCTCCATGCTGGGGGTTACTTCATCGGCGTACATCAGCACCACGCCGTTTGCGTTGCGGGCCGCGCGGCCAATGGTCTGAATCAGGCTGGTTTCGCTGCGCAGGAAGCCCTCTTTGTCGGCATCCAGAATGGCGATCAGCGAAACTTCCGGCAGATCCAGGCCCTCGCGCAGAAGGTTGATGCCGACAATCACATCAATGGCACCGGTGCGCAGGTCCTTGATGATCTCCATGCGCTCAAAGGTATCCACCTCGTGGTGCATATACTTGGTGTGCACGCCGTGTTCTTCCAGGTAGTCGGTCAGGTCCTCGGCCATTTTGACAGTCAGGGTGGTAACTAGGGCACGCTCGCCGCGGTCGATGCGCTGCAAAATTTCGCCCAGCAGATTCTCGATCTGGCCTTCCACTGGGCGCACCATGATGACGGGGTCCAGCAGACCGGTGGGGCGGATGACCTGCTCGGCCACGCGGCTGGAATGTTCCCGTTCATAGGGGCCGGGGGTAGCGCTGACAAAGATCGTCTGGCCGACCTTGGATTCAAATTCCTCAAATTTCAGCGGGCGGTTGTCAAACGCCGAGGGCAGGCGGAAGCCATATTCCACCAGCGTTTTTTTGCGGCTGTAGTCCCCGCCGAACATGCCGCGGACCTGCGGCAGCATCACATGGCTTTCATCCACCATCAGGATAAAATCTTTGGGGAAGTAGTCCAGCAGCGTGGTGGGGGTGGAGCCGGGGGCACGGCCGGACAGCACGGCAGAGTAGTTCTCGATGCCCTTGCACATGCCAACTTCCTGTAGCATCTCCATATCGTACTGGGTGCGCTGCTGGATGCGCTGGGCTTCCAGCAGTTTGCCCTCTGCAGTAAAGGCCTGCACCTGCTGTTCCATCTCGGTCTGGATCTTGGCGAGACCTTCTTTCATTTTTTCAGGGCCGACGATATAGTGGCTGGCGGGGAAAATGGCCACATGGCGCACAATATTTTTGCGCTCGCCGGTCAGGGGATCAAACTCGGAAATGCGGTCGATTTCATCGCCGAAGAATTCGACGCGGATGGCGTATTCATCATTATAAGCAAGGTGGATATCCACAATATCGCCGTGAACGCGGAACTTATTGCGGATAAAGTTCATATCGTTGCGTTCATATTGCAGCTTGACCAGGCGGCGGCAGAGCTCGTCCCGCTCCATCTGCATACCGGGGCGCAGGCTGATGACCATGCTGCGGTAATCGATAGGGTCGCCCAAGGAATAAATGCAGGAAACCGACGCCACAATGATAACATTGCGCCGCTCCGACAGTGCCGCCGTGGCCGAATGGCGCAGGCGGTCGATCTCATCATTGATGGCGCTGTCTTTTTCAATATAGGTATCGGTGGAGGGGATGTAGGCTTCCGGCTGGTAATAGTCGTAATAGCTCACAAAATATTCCACCGCATCATCGGGGAAAAATCCGCGCATCTCGGTGCAGATCTGACTGGCCAGGGTTTTGTTTGGTTCCAGAATCAGTGTGGGGCGGTTGCACTGTGCAATGATATTGGCCATCGTAAAGGTTTTGCCGGAGCCGGTAACGCCCAGCAAAGTTTGACCTTTATCCCCTGCTTTCAGGCCCTGCACCAGCGCTTCAATCGCCTGGGGCTGGTCGCCAGTCGGTTTGAACGGTGCTTTGAGGTGGAACACCTCGGTTTGATTTTCCTGTTGCTCCGGCATAGCGGACCTCCCCTGCTGTTGGTCGTTTATTTACAACTTAAGTTCGTCTTGTACAACTTACTGTTGTTCCATTATAGTATAGATCTTTTTAATTGTAAAGGCAATACCGCATAATTCTAAGTGCCGATACGGCGAGCGAGGTGCGGC
>OGPR01001839.1_pt1 | contig 16231 bp, 20 predicted proteins | sample 1552981 | NCBI WGS metagenome assembly OGPR01 (sample SAMEA2580260, study PRJEB22360) | human gut metagenome | biome: human gut; feature: human-associated habitat; material: faeces | place: Denmark | collected 2008/2010 | reverse complement strand
GAATTCTTTCTATGATATTCCACTTTTGCAAGCAATTCTCTATGATTCCAACGTTTCCAGCCATTAAACTGATCAACAAAATCACGCTTAAAGTTCTTCTTGAAAAACTTAGCAATCTTTTCATCTGTCAATGCAACGACTCGATCACTATTGAAATTACATTCAGATTTCAGGATTCTTGAATCTTTGATCGTATACTCAATTCTCATAGCATCGCAGTTTGGCATGTCTGCCTCATCAACTGCTGCCGTATCTCTCAACTGCTGTAGTTTTGGATATATCTTGACCTGTGTACTCTTGTTATTGCCGCAATAAACAGTTTCTTTCATTGATAAAGGTTCTCGTTCCTTATCCTTTAAATACTCTTCATATGTAGTCTTTGCGAAGTTCCGCACATAATGGCTGTTGTAAACACCTACCTTTATACGCCTGTGGTTCTGTGTTCCTGTGGCATATCGTTCTGGCAAGATTCTTTCCATTAAAGATAATACTTGTCCGTATTCGTGATATTTGTGCTTTATCCAAAACGTGGCGTTAAATTCAATCATGTTGATTCTCAGATCAGGCAAATAACCATCAATGTCAACGCCATATTCGTCACGCAATTTGTTAAAAATACGTACAATTCTCTGCTGGTATTCGAGGCAGTTCATATTCTGAAAATTGTTTTTCGTTTCCGTAAAGACATTCAATGTTGCGATCGTTCTGATTTCTCCAGATGATCCATCGCCTGTACTTTTCATATATAGATTTCCGATGTCTTTATCATCGATCCGCAGTTCGCCAATTCTTCGTCCGTCTTTAATCTTCAGATCAGACCAATCACTTATGACGTAGTACATAGTACCCTTTACTTCTTTCTGTTTTTTCTCAAATAAGTCATCATCAATATTTCGCAGTGAGAAGCCTGTAATAACCGACTTGTCAATGCCGATACGTTCAATCAGACCGCTCTTACTCACTTGATTTTTCAAATTCGTTCGTTCTCCTTTTAATAATGTATAATGTTGATACATTTTGTCCTTTGCTCAACGCTCGCCCATGGCTTCAAGCCCTCAGCAAAAGGCAAAAAAGGCAACAAAAACTAAACACAATGTAATTGTGCCAATTTTCTTTATTCTGTTTTTTTATAAGTCATCAATTTGGGATATAAAGAGGATAGATCAATTCCTCTTGTTAGATTCCTCTTGCGTTGTTCTCTTGTATCTAATATATGCCAACGCTTCTAATATTGAAACATGAGTGTTTCGATATGTTGTATTTATTTCCTTTTTGCCTTAATAATGCAAGGCTTCATTCATACTTTCTTTTTTAGGCATCTTCCTTTCTTTCAAGTCTCTATATATTAATATTCCCCAGATCAGTGGAATCAAACAACTTCACTTTTATTTTTTAGTGTACAAATCACGTCATGAATACGCAACCCCTTATTATTTAGTATTCGCATTTTGTCGTAAAAATACAAAAAGAAATTTAATGTTTTTTATTTCATATATTTAGTGTGTAACGTGTGCCTTGAAAATTCAACCAAACGATCAAAAAATCTCGTCATCTTTGATATAACAAGATGCTTTCGGATTTACCAGATAATTTTTTCAATGTTCTCTAAATAACTATCATACCCTCGCACTCTACGATATTCCAGTAAGTTTTTTATTTTTTTCGATTCATCAAATCAAACGATAATCGTATTATATCACTTCAAAAGTATATGTAAAGATAGTCAAATTTTACCGTAAAATATTGCACAAAGGCGTTTTGCCATCTCGAAATTCTGATACAATGTTCTCTTGCATTTTGTTGCGATTTCTGGCACGAATTTTCATTTTTAGGGCTTGTTTCAATGTCTTAATACCCTAAATTGTATAATCCATTTAAGAGGCATTTACGTGCGTTGTGTGGTGTCCAATTATTTCCATATCCTTTTATACTGTCAAAAAATTTTTTATTTTTGTTAAAGTTGCACATAGGATAACGTTTTAAAAATGCACGTATAATTTAAAAAATGCAATAAAAAAACGACTCTCAATCATTTCTAATCGAAAGTCGTTATATTCCTGGTTAACTTGCCAATGATTCTTGTTCTATGTCATCAAGCAATGTATATTCTCCTGATCTTATCAATGTTAAAACCTTATTGACAAATTGAGTTGATAAAAGATCTTTTGTATCATGTCCATATGTAATAATACTTGTTACTTCTTCAACTTTAAGATTTGGATAACTTTTGAATTGATCTATTTTTTCATCAACATTAAATTCCAGTGGATCATGAAATGTATGCCCACAGCCAAGATCATAAAAAAGATAATAATTGTAAAAAGATTCGCTCTCCATAATGTCGCCAAAGTATACCCTACGTTGCTCTTCGTCATCATAATATGATCCCTCATGAAAAAAGAAATCCATATATTCATCGTATTCTGGTTCATAATCGAAATATCTTACTCGATGGCTCCTAGATGTGTTTTCTCGATGTATACATTTTGGCTTAATTGGTGTCAATAGCATTTCTTTTTGAGAGTAATACATTTCTTTATTTTCTCTCGCCTTATCCGCTGTGCCGTACCAATCATCTGAATACTTTCCTCTATACTGATGCTCTTTATCACGCCAATTCTTTGCTCTTTTATTGACGCTAAAAATACAATCTGATAGCATTTTTGTTGTGATGATTCCATTCTTTACATTGTCTGCATACTCTTTTGGTGTTTTCATAGTCGTTACCTGTCCTTTCCCTAACGTGGCTTGATTAAATATGTTATGTAAAAATTAAAAACTATATAATTCGATTGCCAGTCGGTTATGATACTGGACTTTGTAACGTCTTTTTTTATATATTTTAGATATCTATTATATCACAACTATAACAATATATCAATGTTTTCGACAAAAAAGACACCAACATTTCTGCTGATGTCTTACGCTCCTTTCGAGGTGCTAATCTTCATAATGTGCTAGATCGTGTGACACTTGGTTATTTAATGCCAATTCATATTGTTCCTGGGCATTGTACAAGCATGTAATCATGTACGATCTCGGATTCTTTATCTTGTCTGTTTGTCCGATAAATTGATCGATTGCATATAAGATCATGTCTTGATTCAGTTTAAGCATACGTCCAACAACTGACATTGTAGGCTTGTCCTCTCCATTGACTCTGATCGTTTCTTTTGTTGAGTTCAATATTGTATACAATATATTGGCAACTGTATCAACAACTGCTGCCTTGGTTGGATTCTCTTTTTTCAATTCGTTTAAATTGTAAAAATCTATGATCCATTGCTCAGGGTAGCGTTCTTGTGTTTCTTGACTTTTTTGTATCATTTGTGTATTATGTGTATTAGATAAATTGCTAGCAATATTGCTAACTGCATTTGAAGTTTGATGACTTTGGGAAATCGTTGTCGTGGATGATTTCTCAGAGTCTTTTTTCTTTGTAATAATGTAACCTTTTCGTTTTAATCGCTCTACTAACTGCCGTTCTTCTTCCAGATCATCAAAATCTTCTGGTAATTTTCCAGTATTCCATACATCTGCATAATCATACAAGGTGTATAGTTTACTCGTCTCTCCGCCTTTTTTATCAAATCTTCTTTCTGATTTAATCACGCCCAATTCTTTCATATGACTTAGACATTTTCTTACCTTTGAGTAACTAATGCCTGTTACACTACTAATTGTTTTAAGGCTTGGAAATGCTTGTTTTGTCTTATTATCCGTGTAACTTTTTAATGTAATGAAAATCATCTTTTCATAATAATCTAACAAATTACTTTTCAAAAAGTCATCGTATATAAGCGTAAAAGCTCTTTGGTCAGTTTTGGCGATGATATGTTCATCTGCCATTTATTTTATTACTCCTTTTCTTTGTTCATGTCCTCTTTTATTAATCCTAAGATATAATCTTGTAGATTAAGCCCTTTTTTGATTGCATGAATTTTTATTTTTGCATGTAAATCAGGATTTACTCTTATTGTAATTCCTTTTCTTTCATCACTTGCCATTTATTCTATTACTCCTTTCTCCTTATTAAATATCCTACTGTTAGTATATCAATTAGTCATCAATTCATCAAGTTTAAAATTAGATTGTTATAAAAATATTTAAATGTTCTTTATTGCTAAGTCATTCGGTCATTCGGTCTTTAGAGTGATAGATGGATATAGTTAAATGATTCTAGATAAATGGATATAGTTAGGTGCTCTGTGAAAACATAGGGGGTGTTCTGTGAAAACAGGGGTACTGCTCTGTGAAAACATAGGGGGTGTTCTGTGAAAACAGGGGTACCTAAAACTCTCATTCAGTCCTATAAAAAATTGCACTCTATAGATCAAAAATCCATTTTTATTTTTTAGGCAACAAATTCTCCGTTTAAATAATCAAAGTGCATTTTTAATTTAATTTCGTGCCAAAAATCAAGCAACTATGGTATATAGATTCTCGCAGATGCTCCCTTATTTAGCACTCGATCAAGCACTTCCAACTGCTCCCTTGGGGTAGATAAAACACAAAAATATAGCACTCCAATGTGCCAAAACCCTTATAATTACTACGTTTTCGTGATATGTGATAAAATTTCAGTTTTATGTAAAGTTAAAATAATGCTATAAAAACTGTAAAAAAATAGCAAAAAACCCTTGTATTTAAAGGATTTTTTGCATCTGTTAATACCATGATAAAGGTAATAAAACTACTATTTGATGATGATTTATAGCGAGTGCCCACGTCATGCCCACGGAGAGTGCGGCACGAATAAGCACGTATATGCATAATATACATAAAAATAGCATGCGTGATACGTTCTGGTTGTGAAAAATATACGAAAAAAGCACAAAATAACACGATATAACATAGGTAGTCATTCGCAGTTGGGTTGGGTAACAACCCAATGGTTTTATGTAAATTTCTTTAAAATATAAGGGAATAACTGGAATTTCTGTAAATGATGTATATTGTGCTTTCCGAATTCATATGATATAATGCCAGTAGGCAAAATGATAACAGTGTCAAGTCATGACACAAAAAGAAGCCCCTCAGTACTGCGAATACTGGGGGCTTTTCTTGTCTATAATGGGACAAGATCCACGGTTAGGTTGATCGCTATTTATGTCTGTCTAACCATTTGCATAGGTAGTAGGCGACTACACTAGCCAATACAGACATAATAAATGATAACAATGTACTACTCAAGCCATGACCCCCTTTCTGTTGCCAGAGTGGGATGCGACAACGTAGTAATTATATCATGTTTGTATCTGCATTGGAATAGTTTAAAAAACCAGTCCTACACTTCGACAATCGGCATCCGATCTTTTCGCTGTCTGAATGATCTAATCGGTTTCATTTCATACTTGTAAGCAACACTGCTGCCAATCCAATTTGCCAATGTTCCAACAAATAATACCTTGATAGTTCCGTTTTTCGTTTGTGTTGCTACAATGAATTTTTCGTTCCAATCTATGTATCGATCGATCATATGACAGCATATTAATTCTTCTTTTTTCATATGTCCCCTTAAAAAGTAATAATAAAATAAGGTTATAAAAATCTTAAAATATCACTTTTAAAATAGTAAATAACTACTGCTTTTTTATGTACTCAATACAAGCATCTGTGACTAATTGCGAAAAACTCTTGTAATTTTCTTTTGCTAATTCTGATAATGTCTTGTAGAGATCAGGATTCATTGTTAAGGTATATTGTTTCTTTTTATTAGATACTTTCGGTCTGCCAGGTTTTTTTTCTTCTTCTTTTGATGGCTCTGTATCTTCGACATTGTTTTTGCTTTCGGTTTCTTCTACTGCTGCCTTTTCAGTTTCTTTCGTTGGTTCAGGTGCTTTTTTGTTGTCTTTACTTCTTTCTGACATCCAATCATTTGGATTCTTCTTTTTGAAATCTTCCTTTTTCATATACCTACCCCTCTACTTTCTTTAATAGTTCGGTTGTAAATGCTTTATAGTCAATGTTCGGCTTACTGCTTTTTGCATAATCGATCAATGGTACTCTCACAGTTTCCGCTTCTGGTACTGCCACGCCCTCTCTGATCGTAGCATTAAATACAGATGTATTCATGGCATGTGCTGTATCCTCGATCATGTCCTTTATATCCCTATTTAAGATTGTTCGATTATGGTACTTAATTAACAAGATTCCTAATACCCGTAAATCAGGATTCAATGATTCTTTTATACTCTGGATTGTGTTATTCAACGTTCCTAATCCTTTTAACGCAAACGGACGTGGCTCCGTTGGGATCACTACATAATCACTTGCTACGAGACTCATATAACTTAGATTTCCTAGTGCTGGCGGTGTGTCAATGATGATATAATCGTAATTTTTTTTGTAATCTTTTAGCACATTCTTTAACAACGTGCTTTTTACATCATTAGATAATTCAACGTTCGGCAGATATTCGTCTGCACCCAGTAGATCATAGTATTTGCATTTAATAACTGCATCTGGTACCGTACACGTTTCGCCCAGTACGTCTGTTATACTCTTTTCAAGGGTATCAATGCCACTGGCGTATGTGCTGTCACGCTGTCCATCCATGTCGATTAGCAAGACTTTTTTCTTCTTAAAACCTAGCGTACTTGCTAATGCAAGGGCTGTTGTTGTCTTACCGACTCCGCCTTTCTGTAAAGCAATTGATATTGTAATTGCCATGTTTTCACTCTCCTTTTTATCATATTTTTATAAGGTTATTTTATTATTATAATATTGTTTCTTTAATGCCATTATAACATGATAATAATGTTGTGTCGAGTCGATAATGAAAAATAGGCTCCTCACGTTCGTGTATCACGTTAAGGCGGTTTCTTCGCTTTTCAAACAACCAAATATGTAAAGTAGCCCCCTTTTATAAGCACAACAAAAAAAGAAGCTCCCCAACAAGTTGGGGATACCTCTTTTCTTTCCTCACAAGTGGGGAATCTATTCGGCAAGTACGAATTGCACATTGCAGTCCATACATAAAACGTTGATGTTTTTTGTCGCTCTGAAGCTATTGCCACAACATGGACATATGTATTTTCTTGTACTGCTCGGCTTTCTTATCTTCTTTGTCTGTTCTGCTCCGTTTCCGTTCTTTTCTCCGCCAACTGGTGCGATACTATCAAAAGATTTTCTAAAAAGTAAAATGTCCTCGAAATCATGATTGATGCAAAAGTCAAGCGTTTCTTCGGTTGGTTCCGTTATCGTCCATCCATAACGTGGATGACGTTCAATGTGCAACCCTCTTTCTTCTGCTAATTCTTTAAATCTCTTGTTGTGATATACGCCTCTGTTTGATGTATCTTTGATATTGTTCTGCATAGCGTATAAGTGACAGCCCTCATGAATTAATGTTGCTACTACGTTTTCGATTGGTCGGTTTAAGTAATCGGCTGATAAGTTCAGTTCGTGCGTTGCTGTCTCTCCGTTTGTCCATAACTTGCTAACGCTTACATGTCCATACGCTCCAACGGTTGACTGAATTGTTATGGTAGGTATCTCAAGTTCATTCTCGAAGTATTCTTCATTTACCGCTTTAAAAACCTTAACAAGATAGTTGCTGACTCTTTGGTAGTTTGTTAGTTGTTTCATTTTAATTACCTCGTTCTTTCTATATTAAATTGTTTATGTGGTAGTAGTTAAATCATTTCTTCTTTAACTGTCTTTATTATAACATGGTGTCATGCAAATTGCAAGTACATTTTTAATATTATTTATACTTTATTATAATAATAAAATAAGGTTATAAAAAGTTTAAGATAATTGCAAAATACTATTGACTTATACATGACACCATGTTATACTATAAACAAGTTAAGAGATAACAAATACTTAACTTACCTACCACATTAATAAATCAAACGAAAAGAGGTAATTATCATGAGTAAAACAACTAACACAACAAATATCAAAGATGTAATCAGAGAGATTAAAGAGTATCAGGCAATGCAAGATGAGTTGAAAAAACAAATCAATGAATTAAAAGAAGAAGCCATTGAGTGGCTTGACGAAAATGAAGTTGATGAAATCCTCACAGATGAGGGCAAGATAACATACCGTGAAGTAATCTCCAAAAGATTTAACTCAACTGCTTTCAAAAAAGATTTCGCTGATATTTATGATGAATACACTACGCAGACAAGCAACATGAGATTTACTTGCAAGTAGCAACAATAATTAAGTTAATACAGTGCTGAGGGCTACATAAGCCCTTGGTGCTTGTATCAAATAAACAGACTAACATACATTAAGAAAAGAGGTGTTAATATGTTAGTAGATGTACCTTTTATCAAGGTTGTTCTCTTAAGATGTGATGTTTTCGAAACATTCATTGCAGATGAACGCAACTTCAATTCATATGCTGAGGCAAAGGCGTATGCAGACTTGCATGACGATTTGATTCCGTGTATAATTGAACTCTAGTCGTTGCTTCATTGCATGACTACAAAAACACAAATTAACAACTAAACAAAATAAATACAAAAAGGATGATCGAATTAAGTATATACATTGGCAGTGTGTATCTTAAGAAGCAAGGTAACGCTTCATCTGTACTGAATGATAAGCTAATCTGTGAGTCATTCGGTGCAGATCATTCTTTCTTATTTGATGATTAGAGAGGCATAGAATCATGGCAATAACGTCAGATCCAAACAAGAAACATGGTAATCAATACAAATCGAAACTGCTCGCAGATGCAAGATATACTGGCGAGGGCTTATTGAAATATCTAAAAGATGGTACAATAACGCAAGAAGAGTACGATAAAGCAATGGCGAGAGCGAGAAAACCTGTCAAGGTTCGTATGTCTGGGGAACTGAAAGAAGCCATTGATAAGTATGTGGCAGATCATTCAGATCAATATAAATCAATGAATGAGTTTATCTGTAAGACATTAGAAGAAAAGATTAAAGAAGATTAAATTGAAAATGACGTGAAAATCGTTTATAATATATGAGTTAGTTGTGCTAAGCACGCCCGTGCTTGGTAATTACCTTATATGAAGAGTCGCAGTCTGTGGTAGGGCTCGGCTCTCTTTTTTATATAAACAAAAAGAAAAGCCCCAATTTATGAGGCTTCTTTTTTTTGTTTCTGATTCTGTTGATCTGCTTTCATTTCTTGCAGTCGTTCGGCTTCGAGCTGTTTCTTATACTTATAAAACGTTACTTTGCTGATTCCTGCAAGTTTCCATGTTTCTTCGTTATTTAATGATCCACCGAATGCAATGTTATGTTTCTTAATGACCTCTTTCGCTTCAATAGATTTCTTCGTGACTAGCTTTTGTCCTTTTAGGATTCCAATTTGTTTTCCATTATCTCTTGCCGTCTGTACGCCCTCTTTCGTTCTTTCGTGTAAAAAGTCAACTTCTTTTTGTGCCTGTTCAAATGCTTTAATAATCTGTTGTTTTGCAAGTAATCGAATGACTCTGTTAGTAGCTTCAATATAAATGTCTGCTATTTCGTTTCCTGTGCTTGAAATGGATTCTTCTATTGCTTTTCTGTATACCGCTGTATCAATGTAGCGTTCTTTTAAAAAGATAAGATCAACGCCCATATCAAATAATTCGAAATACTGTGCAACGCCCTCTTCTGCGTTACGACTCATTCGAGACACCTCATCAAACACAATCGTGTCTTTTGGTTTAACCTTTTTTAATATCTTATCGAATTCCTTTCTTCCAAAAAATTTTGTTCCAGTAAATGCTTCTAGGTACATTTCAGATGTTGGAAATGCACTAAGTATATTCCTTACTTGTCGCTGTATATTCTGCGTTTTTCTTGAGATTCTGCAATATCCATAAACTGCCATAATTCGCTCCCCTTTCTTCCAAAAAAGTATTGTAACAAACGTTGATTTCTTCTGTTACCCTTATTTTAACATGGTGTCATGTAAAAAATCAAGCACTTTTATAACTTTTTTGTTTCCCCTTTCTTATATGACTCTTTCAGATGAAAAATGTCATAAGCAAGTATACTCTCGCCTTGCCAGTGGCACTCATGCAAAAACAGTGCTTCGGACGTGTCGTCGATGGAAATTTCTAAATCATCAAAAACATAAGCAAATTGCTGACTTTTTTGTATTGGAAAATATTGTAACATTTCAAAAACGTGCAGTCGTTAAAAACGATAAAAACATAGTAATTTAGTAGGAAATATACAATCGTCAAGGAAAATAAAGCAAAATAAAAACGTGTCTCGGCAAAATGTAGGAAAAATAAGGATTTTTTAACGATAATTTTGGAAAATCTGAGACATTGGAAAAAATGCAAAACGCAAAAAATCCAGTAAAACTAAGGGATTTCATAACCCTCAATAATACTGGATTTTGTAATGTCGCTTCGATTCGATGAAAAAAATGACTCTTCTCACGTGCATATGGCATGTTATTTTGTCATTTCAGCATCTTTCAGCTTCTTCTTTTCTGCGATCGCTCGCTCTAATATTGCCTTTTGCCATCTCAGGCGTATCACTTCTTGCGATTCTGCGGCTGCTTTTCTGGTTAATGTATTTGTGATCATCTGCTTTATCATATATCATAGCCCCTTTCTGGAAATTTTATAAAGTGTATTTTAAAATTAGTTTATCTTTTATTTTGATAAATTTATAATAATGTATTAAATTCAATTCGTCAATATGATATAATATAAAAAAGTATAAATAAATCAATTAAAAAATGTGAGGAGTATAATTATGGCACTTACAACATGCCCAGAATGCGGCAAAGAAATTTCAGATCAGTCAAAAGAATGTGTGCATTGCGGATATCCAGTTAAGGAATATTTCGAACAATTAAAATTAAAAGAAAAGAAAACCAATACAAAATGTAATTTCAATGGTGTAGTAGTAGATTTTTCGGATATAGTTCCTAAGTTAAAAAGTAAATATTCTTCAGAGATCTTCGAAGAATTAACTGACAGAATAGATGAAAGTAATATCGATATTAGCTATAGTGGGATTCTTGAATTTATTAAAACAGTTATGACATCAGATATTATTCCTACTAATTATGACGATTTTGAAACACAAACTGAATTTAGAGAATATGTTATAAAAAATATACCCAAAAATAAAAGATGTATTATAAAGGATAATGATGTTACATATGATTTAACACTAGTGTATGATAGTTTAAAACAATATGGGTATTGTAATAAAGAGGCTATTAAGCATATTCAATTGATTCCAGAATTATCAAATCAAGAAAAGAATGAATTTATACATTTTTTAAATGATAAAAAATATATTCCATTTTCTTATCCGTATGATATACAATTAATTATGAAAGTAGATGCTATCAATTATATTACTAATTTCTGGGGCAGAGATACAGAAAGCAAACCACTACCTCAACAGCAACCAGTTATTCACAAACCTTCATGTCCTAACTGTGGTTCAACAAATATCAAAAAGATTGGATTTGCTTCGAGAGCAATAGGAATAATGGCAGTTGGAATATTGAGTTCTAGTATAGGTAAGACGTTCAAATGCAATAATTATGGATATAAATGGTAGGAGTACGCAAATGAATTTAAACAAAGGACATGCCTTGATTGCTGTTCTATCAATTTGTTTATCATTTAGTGTTGGAACTAATATCAAAACTAGCGAAGAACATAAAAAAATAAGGTCAAAATACGAAGATGTAAAAGGTTCTTATGATGATATTTATTCACGTTATTATGATCTTTCCAAAGAGAATGATAAAATACAAGAAGATTTGAGTCGTTCTAGTGGAGAATATAATGATCTATGGTATAAATATACGATACTAATTGACAAATACGATAAGTTAAAAGCAAAATATAAAAAGGTAGCAAAACCGAAAAAATCTACATCAAAAAAATCATCTAGCTCAAACAATACCAGTTCATCATCAAATAATTCGTCTTCTTCAGACTCCGATAATTCTTCATCCACAAGTTATACAGTTTACATAACAGATTATGGACAAAAGTATCATGCGGCTGGTTGTAGATATCTTAAAAAGAGTTCGATATCAATCTCTAAATCTGAAGCAGAACAACGTGGATACACAGCTTGCTCGCACTGCCACCCGTAGTGCAAGAAATACCTATAAATGCAATAATTGTGGATATAAATGGTAGATAACAAAGGAGAGTATAATATGGCGTTAATAAAATGTCCTGAATGTGGGGAGCAAGTAAGTGATAAAGCTGATCAATGTATACATTGTGGATATCCATTAACAAAAATTAAAGAAAATAATGATTATCAACGGATTGTAAATCAAAGACAACAGCAATTGTTCAAAAACCTGACCAATACAACTTGTAATATAAACGGAAATATAGTTGATTTTTCTAAAGCAGTACAGGCGATGAAACAATGGAATAAAAAAGAATCAATTCAGTATATTTTAGAATCAATTGATAATTCTGGGATTGATATATGTGTTGATAATAAAATGACATTATTGACACATATTATACAGCAATATTCGGTTCCAGAATCATACAACGCAATGACCAAAGAGGAGTATGCTAATGATTTAGACAACATGGATGGCTCTATCGTTATTTGTTATTTACATTACCATAAATACGATTTTGAAGATACTGCTAGAAATTTGTATTTTAAAAAGAAATTAACAAAACAAGATTTCAATTATATAAAAGAATTATCAATCTTGACAGAAGAAGAAAAACAACAATTAATTAGTGTATTGCAGTTGTCTAATGAAGTTCCATTGTCATTTCCCGAAAGCTGGGATGATGTATTATATCACAACGGCATTAAAGAGGCTGAAAAATTCTTCGATCAACATTATAAAAAAGTACATAAGAAAAAGAAGAAGAAAAATAAACAGCATTCTAGCAATAAACCAAAACAAATCATCCAGCAATCTAATGTCCCTCACTGCCCAACATGTGGCTCAACAAACATTGAGAAAATCAGCATGACAAGGAAGGCAATAGGATTCTGGGCAGTTGGTTTCTTGAGTTCGAGTGTGAGAAACACTTACAGATGTAAAAACTGCGGATACAAGTGGTAAAAATTTTCTGCAAATAAAAAAGACGTATCAAAGATTCTGTATCTCTGGTACGCCTTTATTTTTGTTATAAGATATGCCCATAAGTGTTATGTTTCTGCATTTCTTCTATTTTAAAATAGAGGTTTTCTAATGTTTTTTTCAATTCATTTAGCTCATTTCTACGTTTTTCTCTTCCGTCTGCTGTTGTAATACCCATTGTTAACCAGTTATTTTCTAAATCTTCAAGCTCTTTTTTAGAATATTGTTTCAAATTTTCTGAAATTGTCGCTTCATTTTCTTCATTAAATAAATTTGCAGTATTAGAAAACACTTCTGTTGACGCATATAAAATTGTATTTGCTTCATCTATATGCTCTTTTGCCTCATCTAATTCATTAATTGAAGCTAAATAATCTGCATAAACTACTTCTGTTCGTATTGATATATTGATTGCGTTTTTATTAAAGAAAATAATTTGTTCTGTGGAATTCTCATTAGTATTTTCACATTTTTTATTAAATGCAATTATTGATTCATATAGATTATCTTTTAATATATTTCCAAAAACAAAACCCTTTTCTTTTGCTTCTTCTAATGGAAGTGATACTGCTCGTTGAATTGATCCATCATAACGAAATGCTAACGTTGTATTATTTGTACAGTTTTTTACACATCTATAACCACACGCATTACCAAAAAATATATTGCCCTTACATTTTTCTTTTAGTTGGATCATGAAATTTTTTCCTATTCCTGTTAACGGGTTAGTCACGATATTGCACATCTTAAAATCCTCTAATGTCAAATTTTCGCCACGTCCAACAAGATTTATAGCTTTCTGAGTCGTATTATCAAATACGTTGATTCGATTTCCTTTTCTCAGAAATACGCACTTTTCCATATAAAATTTAATATTTTCTCTAATTTGCTCCATCGTAATAAACTCTAAATGAAATGGATCAATAGACACTGCAAGACCTGATTCATCTGGTCTTTTAACATACATAGACCATTCGTTATATACATCTGCGAACTCCTGTGACCGCATGGACATATTTGTTGTAATACCTAAATAATTTACTCTGATCCGCCTCTTTTTGAAAATCTTCAAGATCATTCGCAGTTCATCAACATATAACATAGGTTCGCCACCAATAAAATGTAACTCGTCAATCCATAAAACATTATCACATATGGCATTGACTACTTCTGGTGTGATTGCTACATCTTGTGATTCTCCTTGATAACAATGGCGGCATTTGAAATTGCATTTTCGCCCCAATTCAATACAGCATATTCTTATGCTTATTTTCTTCTTCTTTTCAATATATGCCATTTACGCCAATCTCCTCTTTAATGCTTCTGTATATCCAAAGATCGTTGCAAGATCACTGTAAATCTGTTTGATAACATCTGCACTATCATTCATCTTGATGATTCCATCTTCCTGGTATGCAATGGCATGATACAGTTTGCGGTACATCTTCTTGACCTCTGGGTGTAAGTCCGGATTATCTTTGGTTTCATAAAGATTCATAATAAATCCATTAAGCATTTTCTTGTATTCTGCTGTATCTTTTCGCTGATCCATAATCTTCTGATACATTGTCAAGGCTTCGCTGTACGTGTGCAGTTGATCTTCTGGTATCTTCTTTGCTTCTGGTACGTTTAATTCAGTGTTTTTCAATAACGTTTCTTTGTTAGTATCGAATAAGTATTTGTTTTTCATGTTTTGTTCCTCTTTTCTTTTATGGCTTGGTTTATTTATTTTTACGGTGTATTTTTTAATTTTAAGGATTTGGGCGGACGTTTTTATTAAGGAGGTTGTCCGCCCTGTAAAAATGATCAACTTCGTAATATCTCTTATTTTAAGAAAAGTTATATCCTGATTGAAAAATTAAACCCTAAGCTGATTTTTTATCATCTTTTTTATCAGATTCATTAAGTAGCTCTAACGCAATGAGGTGCCCTTGCACATCGTAGACTGTCCATTTACCAACCTTTTTGATTGGTTCCTGTCTCTTTGCAAGGATAATGTCTTTCAGATCAAGTCCAGTTTGTGCTACGATGTCTAAAGGGTGCAGATTTCTTGCGTTCTTGGTACGAAAAATACCGAACTTTCCAATGTCGTTGCAGTGCCTATGTAGATACTTCGGTAACCAGATCAGATTTTCCGATCTGTTATCTTGCTCGTTGTGATTTAAATGATGTATGTCTAACGGTATTGGATTTCCATTTTTATCTCTTACATCTTTAAAAAGGTTCGGGCAGAATAATTGTGCAACCGATCTGTGGATGAGTATATTTTTTGCTCTTTTCTTTCCCTTTTTACAAAGACAATAGTATTTATATCTCATTCCATCGGTTTTTCTTTTATCATACATGTTCAGCAATTTTACTTTTCCGAATTTGCATGATATGACACGCCCATAATTGCTTACATAATAGTCTGGGCACTTAAACTGTGGCACGAATATTTCATCATCTGCAATATATCCGCCTACTTGCTTGACCTTGTAATTCGCCAATTTTCGACTCTTGATTCTACGCTCAATCTGTCCCTTTTGCTCAACCAACTTCTTTAAATCTGTTTTCTTAATCTCAACCATTTTTTTATTCTCCTTAAAATGAAATATTATTTAGTCAGCTGATCTCTTGAAAGACCTAACATCTATAACATTTCAAAGGACGATTCAATTAATAAAACAGTATTGTGTGTCGTGTATTCAGTTGCCAATGTGCTTACGCTTACACATGTATTATGTAAGGTTCGCTTAATGTATATAAAAGGAAGTATTATCATTCTTCGTTATGTTAATGACGAAAAATCATTCAGGACGATCAGCGGTTTCACGCAACTTTTCCACGACTTTCACGCTGTCAAATGCCTCTTAGGTGTACCCCTTAAAAGGGTATCCTTGGCACTTCTTCCTGAGTTTTTACTTCTTTTACATATTCATTACTTTTTCAAGTATTTCTTTTGCTTTTTCATTATTGCCAACCAGATCGGTCTCATATTCAAGGCTCTTTCTGAATCTGGTAAACTTCTTATTGCCTTTCCTTGGGCTATGTTCTAACTCTTTTAGGACTGACCGTACATCTTCAATGTCGAATAGTAGAGGTGTTCCGTTCTGCTCCTGGACGTATTTTCTTGAATCTCTAATGAAGTTCGCTGTCCATTTGTCCGAATTCTTTCTATGATATTCCACTTTTGCAAGCAATTCTCTATGATTCCAACGTT
>OGPR01001833.1_pt1 | contig 16271 bp, 17 predicted proteins | sample 1552981 | NCBI WGS metagenome assembly OGPR01 (sample SAMEA2580260, study PRJEB22360) | human gut metagenome | biome: human gut; feature: human-associated habitat; material: faeces | place: Denmark | collected 2008/2010 | reverse complement strand
ATGCGCCGGCACCCGCGGGCCGTTTCAGCGGCCCCCCCCTTCCGATCCGAAGGCAGCAGCACGATCATGCCGTCGGGACGAAGCACGTGCAGCGACCGGACGAAATTCTCGCCGCCGACCGTATCGAGCACGAAATCGATCTCCTTCGCCCGCTCCTCGAACCGCTCCGTGTTAAAATCGATCACCTCGTCGGCACCGAGATTCCGCACGAAACCGGCATCCCTGCCAGCCGCCGTCGAGATCACGTAACAGCCTAACGTCTTTGCGATCTGCACGGCATGATGCCCCACGCCGCCGGCTCCGCCGTGAATCAGCACGCGGGCCCCCGCCCCGATGCGTCCCGTCTCGACCAATGCCTGCCAGGCCGTCAGCGGCGACTGCGCAGCCGCCGCGGCCTCTTCGTGCGAAACGTTCAGCGGTTTGAGGGCGAGGTGTTCCGCCGGTACCGCAGCGAACTCGGCATAGGCGCAGCCCGGCCCGGGGAAATTGACCGTTCCGAAGACAGGATCGCCGATGCGGAACTCCTCGACGCCCTCCCCCGTTTTCGACACGACACCCGAAAGATCCCATCCGAGGATCATCGGCCTCTGCCGACGCAGGGAATCGGCGATCCCGCCGCCCCGCCGCGTCTTGACGTCGATCGGATTCACACCGGCGGCCTTTATCGTAACGAGCACCTCGCCCCTCTTCGGAACGGGGGCGGGAACCGTCGCCACGGCGAAACGCTCCGTTCCGCCGAAACGTTCGAGAATCATCGCTTTCATAACGGTAACTTTATGCTATCCACGGGAAACGCCATCCGGCCCCTCCGCCTCGGGAATGCGGGAGTCGGTAAAACAGAGGCAGCCGTCGTAAACGGCAAAGGAGTCCGACCGGCAGTTCCCGCCTCGAAGGATTTTTCGTAACCGGCACACAGAGCCCGCTCAGAGAAACCGTCCCCGAAAATTTCCGTGACGGAACAGGAGACACCGTCGTGCCGACGCGGAAACCAGACGCACATCCTGCCTCTCTCGCAGATCGCAATTCCGGTGGGTTGCACTCCTCGGAACGAGGCTACGGGAAAAATGCCGACGCGGTCGGTCTCCGTCGTTTTCATAGCGGTCAATCGTTTTTGTCCCGCTACGGCAAAGATAGTGCCCCGCTGCGTGCTTCTCTCGGCAGGCATCGCCGTTCGGTCCCTATTTCGCCCGCCCGAACCGCCGCCGGCATCCGAACGCCGCACCGAGGCATCGATTTTGCATATCGAATCGAAAAGCATACGAATTCGGCCCCGTCGACCGTTTATCCGATACGAATCAAAACAGAAAGACTATGGCAACGACAAAATTCAAGGACATGCCGGTACATCTCTCCGGTGACTTCATCGCAACGGGCGCTGCGGCCCCCGACTTCGAGCTGGTCAAAACCGACCTCGGAACGCTCTCCCTGAGCAGCTTGAAGGGCAAGCGCGTCATTCTGAACATCTTCCCCAGTCTCGACACGGGGGTCTGCGCCATGTCGGTGCGCAAATTCAACCAGCTGGCAGCATCGCTGCCCGACACGGTGGTGCTGGCCATATCGAAGGATCTTCCTTTCGCCCACGCGCGTTTCTGCACCGTAGAGGGGATCGAAAACCTCGTTCCGCTCTCGGATTTCCGCCATTCGGATTTCGATGAAAACTACGGCGTGCTGATGGCCGACGGCCCGCTGCAAGGATTGCTCGCCCGCTCGGTCGTGGTCATCGACCGGGAAGGCAAGGTCGTCTATACGGAACTCGTTCCCGAAATCACGCAGGAACCCGACTACGACCGCGCCGTCGAAGCGGCAAAGAGGGCCTGAGTCCGTCCGAAAAACACGGCGGCCGGCATCCTTTCTCGGATGCCGGCCGCCGTGTCGAATCTACTCCTCCATCAAACGGAACTTCTCTTTCGGCGCCCCGCAACGGGGACAGTGCCAGTCGGCAGGCAGCTCCTCGAAGGGCGTACCCAGGACGATTCCGTGCTTCGGATCGCCTGCGGCCGGATCGTAAATCCACCCGCAAACGCTGCATTTATACTTTTTCATGGCTTCGTCGTCTGAACCGTTACAGCCTGTCGGCCACCTTCTGCCAGTCGACCAGATCCCACCAGTTCTTCACGAACTCGGCGCGCCGGTTACGGTAATCGATATAATAGGCGTGTTCCCAAACGTCAACCGTCAGCAACGGTTTCAGTCCCCGCGTCATCGGGTTGCCGGCATTGGATTCCGCCACGATCACCAGCTTGCCGTCGGGCTGCTGTGCGAGCCATGTCCAGCCCGAACCGAACAACCCTACGGCCGCCTTCGTAAAGGCCTCCCGAAAGGCTTCGACCGAGCCGAAGTCGCGCGCCAGCGCCGCCGCCAGTTTTTCGGGCATCGGCTGCTGGTCGGGCGTCAGCGTGAGGAAGAAGAAGGTATGGTTCCAAGTCTGCGCGGCGTTGTTGAAGACGCCTCCGTCAGCCTTGCGGACGATTTCGTCGAGCGGCATCTCGGCATAGGGCGTCCCCTCGATCAACTTGTTGAGATTGTCGATGTAGGTTTGGAGATGTTTGCCATAGTGGTACTCGAAGGTCTCCGCGCTCATCTTCGGCGCGAGCGCTTCCATTTTATAGGGAAGCTGAGGCAACATGTGTTTCATAGTCTGTCGGTTTTTACTGTTTGACAATGTGTCGATATTTGTTGTTAAAACGTTTTGCGTCACGATTTTATTATCCGGATTCTTCACGAGGATATATCCGTTGAGGTAGGTCGCGAAGAGGATCCACAGCACGTAGGGTGCAAAAAGCCACGCCGCCGAAGGAGTCCGGTGCCGCACCCGGCAGATGTAGACGATCACCAGCGCATCGAGCAGGAGGATGTCGACGAATCCCGCCAGCGGGCTGCGCAGGTAAAAGAAGAAGACGCTCCACAGAAAATTGACGGCCAGTTGCAGGAACCACAGCGTGACGTAGCGTTTGTCGCCGTATCGGAGCACGCGCCCCAGCGAAAGGCCCATGCAGAGGTAGATGATTCCCCATGCGATCGGAAAGGCGATGTCGGGCGGCGTCAGCGCGGGTTTCGCCAGCAGGGGATACCATACGGCGACAGACTCCGCTTGAAGACGCCCCGCCACGAGACCCGCGATCAGACACAGCAGGACGGGGACGACGTAATAAGCAATCTTTTTCATAGGGCAAACGTTGCGTTGCAACCGAACGACCGTGCAAATTTCAGGCGGAACGCACTCCCAAGTTAAGAAAAATTCGGACAGATTGTTACGCTCTTCGGAAGAAAAAAGTGCTGTTTCGGGCCGAATGCCGAAAACGGTCGCCGATCTGCGCCGTTCGTACCGCCGGTACGGCATCCGATGCAGTACGAACGTGTCGGTGCGTGCCGGTGGCACGCACCGACGGACGGAAAGCCGGCAGCGACGGCCGTTTTCCGTTTTTTTCGTACATTTGTCAATGAAAGGCACCGGAAATGCACTGCACGTCACACATGGGAAAACGGTTACTGCTACTCCTCTTATCGATAGGATGCTGCCTGGCGGGATTCGCCGCCGAGAGCTACACGCTGCGCGGCCGTGTCATCGACCGGCTCACGCGCCGCCCCGTCGCCTATGCGGCCGTCGTACTCGACGGACAGGGCGACAAGGGCGCTTCGACCGACTCGACGGGACGCTTCGCCATCGAACGCGTCCGCCCGGGCATCTACCGGCTGGCGGCCTCCTGCATCGGCTATCGCAACACGCTCACGCCCGAATACGTCGTCTCGGCCGCCACGCCCTTCATCGAGATCGAGCTTGTGGAGGACGCCGCGCAGCTCGACGCCGTGACCGTCACCCCCACGCCGTTCCGCCGCACGGCCGAGAGCCCCGTCGGGTTGCAGGTGATCGGCCTGCGCGAGATCGAAAAGAGCCCGGGCGCCAACCGCGACGTTTCTCGCATCGTGCGCTCCTATCCCGGCGTATCGTTCTCGCCCGTCGGTTACCGCAACGACCTGATCGTACGCGGCGGCGGCCCGTCGGAGAACGTCTTCTACATGGACGGCATCGAGATTCCCAACATCAACCACTTCGCCACGCAGGGCGCTTCGGGCGGCCCCGTGAGCATCGTCAACGCCGATCTGGTGCGCGAGATCAGTTTCTACACCGGCGCCTTCCCCGCCGACCGGGCCGGAGCGCTCAGTTCGGTGCTGGATTTCCGCCTGCGCGACGGCGACCCCGAAAAACACTCCTTCAAGGCGACGCTCGGCGCATCGGAAGTGTCGCTGAGCGGCAACGGCCCCCTCTCGGAGCGGACGACCTACCTCTTCTCCGTACGCCAGTCCTACCTGCAACTGCTGTTCAAGATGCTGGGACTTCCTTTCCTGCCCAACTACATCGATGCGCAGGTCAAGATCAAGAGCAAACTGTCAGCCCGCGACGAGCTGACCGTGCTGGGACTTACCGGCATCGACAACATGCGTCTGAACACCGACGAAAAGGGCGAGGAGGCTGAATACCTGCTCAGCTACCTGCCCCGCATCCGGCAGGAGACCTTCACCGTAGGCGCCGTCTACCGCCACTACGCCGGACAGCATACGCAGAGCGTCTCTCTGAGCCACAACTATCTGAACAACCGCAACCTGAAATACCGCGACAACGACGCATCGAGCGACGAGAACCTGATGCTGCGGCTGCGCAGCGTCGAACAGAAGACGACGCTGCGGGGTGAAAACCGTTCGTGGCTCGGACGATGGACGCTGACCGAAGGCGTCGAACTGAACTACCGCCGTTACACCAACCGCACGCTGCAACGCCTCTACGGCCGTGAAACGGACTTCTCCGACTACGATACACGCCTCGGTATCGCGGGGGGCTGGGGGCTCTTCTTCACCGCCGCCTACGAGTCGTCCGACAAACGGTTCACCGCCTCGGCGGGGCTGCGTGCCGACGGCTGCGACTACTCAGCGCGGATGCGGCAGTTCTGGCGGCAGCTTTCGCCGCGCCTGTCGCTGGCCTATGCGCTCGGCGACGCATGGTCGGTCAAGGGCAGCGCCGGCATCTACCACCAGCTGCCGCCCCTGACGGCGCTCGGACTGCGCGACAACGACGGCGCGTGGGTCAACCGCAGCCTGCGCTACATGCGGGTGAAGGCCCTGAGCGCGGGGATCGACTGGCGGCTGCGCGACCGGCTGATCGTCTCGCTCGAAGGATTCCGCAAAGGCTACGACCGCATCCCGCTGTCGCTGGCCGACGGCATTCCGCTCGTCTGCAAGGGCGACGACTACGGCACGGTGGGCGCCGAACCGCTCGTCTCGACGGCCGAAGGCCGCGCCTACGGCGCCGAACTGACGGCTCGCTGGCAAATCCCCGGCAAAATCAACCTCGTCGGCTCGGCGACGCTCTTCCGCAGCGAGTACCGCAACGGCCAGGGCCGCTACGTCCCCTCGGCCTGGGACAACCGCTACGTGGTCAACCTGAGCGGCACCTACGATCTGCCCCGCTCGTGGAGCGTCGGAGCGCGCCTGAGCTGGATCGGCGGAGCGCCCTATACCCCTTACGACGAGGCGAAGTCGTCGCTCGTCTCGGCCTGGGATGCGCAGGGGCGCCCCTACTACGACTACGCACGTTACAATACGGAGCGGCTCGCGGCCTTCGGGCAGCTCGACCTGCGCATCGACAAGACCTTCTATTTCCGCCGCTGCATGCTGGGCCTCTACATCGACCTGCAAAACGTCACGGCAAGCCGGCTCGAACGCCCCGACGTACTGATGTCGACGGGCGTCATAGCCAACCCCGCGGCCCCCGCCGACGAACAGCGCTACCTCATGAAATACATCGGCCAGTCGAGCGGGACGCTGATCCCGACGCTCGGCGTGACCGTCGAATTTTAATCCCGCAACCATGAAAAACAACCTGCTCAGCGAGAAACTGGTCTACACGGGCGACACCCGCACCCCGACCCACCTTCATCTGGTGCGTTATACGCCGGACGAGGTGCACGAATACACGGCCGACAGCCTCCCGCCGATCGAACCGCAATTCTCCGAAAAGGGGATGATCTGGCTTCAGGTGCACGGGCTGAAAGAGACCGAAACCGTGCGGCAGGTCTGCGACCGGTTCGGTATCGACTTTCTGGTGATGCAGGATATCCTCAACGCCGACCACCCGACCAAGGTCGAGGAGCACGAACGCTACATGCTCGTCGTGGCGAAATTCTTTCGCGGCGGGGAGGAGATGCAGGTCTGCCTGGTGCAGGGCGCCGACTTCGTGCTGAGCTTCATCGAGAGCGAAAGTCCGCTTTTCGACGACATCCCGCAGGCGATCCGCAACAACGTGCTGAAATTCCGGTCGCGGCCGTCGGACTACCTGCTCAGCGTACTGCTCAACAGCATCACGGCCAACTACGCCACGCTCATCTCCAAACTGGACGGCGACCTCGACGACCTGGAAACCGGACTGCTCTCGACGACCGACTGCCGCGACACGGGCGGCCAGATTCAGGAGCTGCGCCACCGCTACCTCCAACTCAAACAGGCCGCCCTGCCCCTGCGCGACCAGTACGCGAAACTGCTCCACTCCGACTCGGCGCTGCTTCACAAGAACGTGCGCCCCTTCTTCAACGACGTGAACGACCACCTGCAATACGTCGTGCAGCAGATCGACCTCTGCCGCGAAACGCTCTCGTCGCTCGTCGACCTCTACATCTCGAACAACGACCTGCGCATGAACGCCATCATGAAACGGCTGACGATCGTCTCGACGATCTTCATCCCGCTCACCTTCCTCGTGGGCGTATGGGGCATGAACTTCCGCCGGATGCCCGAACTGGAATGGGAATACGGCTATCCGGCGGCTTGGGCGGCGATGCTGCTCATCGGCGCGGTCGTCTACCTCATTTTCCGCAAGAAGGAGTGGCGCTGAGGCCGCCGGTCGTTTCGGAACTCTCGCCGGAACGCAACTGCGGCCTGCAAATTGCATGACCTAAGATGCAGGACAACGTCGTCCGCCACAACGTTTCACGTCATGCCGAACAATCGCAACAATATCCTCGTCGACCCGCGCGGGGAGTACTACCACGACGCCTACCCCGCCCAGCAACAGGAGCCGCCGGGACTCGAAAGCCGGATGCAACCCCGTCCCGACACCGGCGAAGAGAGCTATCGCGGACACGGGCGGCTGCTGGGGCGCAAGGCGCTCATCACGGGCGGCGACTCGGGAATCGGCCGTGCCGTCGCCATCGCTTTCGCCCGCGAAGGGGCCGACATCGCCGTCAACTATCTGCCGGCCGAACAGCCCGATGCCGCTTCGCTCCGCACGCTGCTCGACGGCGAGGGAAGCCGCCTGACGCTGCTGCCGGGCGATCTGAGCGACGAGCAGAGCTGCCGCCGCATCGTCCGCGACGCCGTCCGCGCACTCGACGGACTCGACACTCTGGTGCTCAACGCCGGCACGCAGCACGCCGTCAAGGAGATCGCGCACCTCTCGACCGAACAACTGGAATACACCTTCGCCACCAACGTCTTCTCGCTCTTCTGGAGCGTACAGGAGGCGCTTCCCCACATGGAAGCCGGCGCCAGTATCATCACCACTTCTTCGATCCAGGCCTTCCAGCCGTCGTCGTTCCTGACCGACTACGCCGCATCGAAAAGCGCCGTCGTGGGGTTCACCCGCTCGCTGGCCAAACAGCTCGCACCGAAGGGAATCCGCGTCAACTCGGTCGCTCCCGGCCCCGTCTGGACACCGTTGCAGGTGAGCGGCGCGCAGCAGCCCGAGAATATTCCCGGTTTCGGAAGCCGGACACCGCTGGGGCGTGCAGGGCAACCCGTCGAAGTAGCGCCGAGTTACGTCTTTCTCGCCTCCGAAGAGTCGAGCTACATTACCGCCCAGATCATCGGCGTCACGGGCGGACGCTACATTCTCTAAACCCCGCGACCATGAGAACACCCGCCGCCCACCCCGACCGCCTCACGGCCGAAGAGCGCCGCGAACTCGACGACGATGCATTCGGCATCCCCTCGCGCCGCGAATTTCCGCTCGTCGACGCCGCCCATGTTCGCGCCGCCGAGAGCTATTTCCGCTACGCTCCCGAAGCCGACAAACCCGCCCTCGCACGGCGCATCCTGTGCCAAGCGGCGGAGTTCGGCATCGAGATTCGCAGCGAAACGATCCTGCGCTGGGCGGCACGGACCGCAAAGCGGTAACGGCAGACAGCTGAAAAAAACGTATCTTTGCAAAAAACGATGTACATGAAATCTCTTATTCCCGTTACCGCCGCCCTGCTGCTGCTCGCGGCCTGCGGCCAACGCAACGCATCCCGACAAACCGCGCCGGCCGCCGCGCAAACCGCTGTACCCGACATGCACGACGCCGAAAACGCCCTCGACTACCAGGGTACCTATACCGGCGTCTTTCCGGCCGCCGATGTGCCGGGCATCGCCGTCACGCTGACGCTCGGCCCCGACGGACGCTACACCGAGGTGAACCGCTACTGCGAACGCCCCGGCCAGTTCACCGACTACGGACGCTACACCGTCCGCGGGAACATACTCACCCTGCGCCCCGATTCGCCGAAAGACATCCCCGCCTACTACCGGGTCGGCGAAAACCGGCTCTGGCGGCTCGACAGCCACCAACAGCCCATCACGGGACCGTTCGCCGACCAGTACATCCTCACCAAATCGGATTCGGCAACTCCCGCAGGCTGCTACTGACGCCCCTGCCGACACGATCCATCCCTCCGGTATGGGAGTCTCCGCCGTCCGCCCACGGACGGTCGCGGCACCGCGGCCGCCGCTCCGACAGGGGAAATCAAAAAACCTCCCGCACGGGTTTCGTGCGGGAGGTCGATCGAAACGGCACCGAAGCGCCGTTCAGGTGTATGCGCTGCTATTATTTGTTGTTGTAGGCAGCCATCTTCTCGATGAGCATGAGCACCTTGTTCGAGTAGCCCCACTCGTTGTCATACCACGAAACGACCTTCACGAAGGTGTCGGTCAAAGCGATACCGGCAGCCTTGTCGAAGATCGAAGTACGGGCGTCGCCCAGGAAGTCGGACGAAACGACTGCATCCTCGGTATAACCCAGAATACCCTTCAATTCGCCTTCCGAAGCCTCCTTCATGGCAGCGCAGATCTCGTCGTACTTGGCGGGCTTCGCCAGATTGACGGTCAGGTCGACGACCGATACGTCGAGCGTAGGAACGCGCATCGACATACCCGTCAGTTTGCCGTTCAACTCGGGAATCACCTTGCCTACGGCCTTAGCGGCGCCCGTCGACGAGGGGATGATGTTGCCCGAAGCGGCACGGCCGCCGCGCCAGTCCTTCATCGAGGGACCGTCGACGGTCTTCTGCGTCGCGGTGGTCGAGTGTACGGTGGTCATCAGACCGTCGGTGATGCCGAACTTGTCGTTGAGCACCTTGGCGATCGGAGCCAGGCAGTTGGTGGTGCACGATGCGTTCGAAACGATCGTCTGGCCGGCATAGGTGTCGGTGTTGACGCCGCAAACGAACATCGGCGTATCGTCCTTCGAAGGAGCCGACATGACGACGTACTTGGCACCTGCCTTCAAGTGAGCCTCAGCCTTCTCCTTGGTCAGGAACAGACCGGTCGATTCAACGACGTACTCGGCGCCCACCTCGTTCCATTTCAGGTTCGCGGGATCCTTCTCGGCCGTTACGCGGATAGCCTGACCGTTGACGATCAGCTGGCCCTTCTCGACGTTGTAGTCGATCGTGCCGTTGAACTGGCCGTGCATCGTATCGTACTTCAGCATGTAAGCCATGTAATCCACCGGTACGAGGTCGTTGATGCCCACTACTTCGATCTGATCGTTGGTGCATGCGGCACGGAACACCAGACGGCCGATACGGCCGAAACCGTTGATACCAATCTTAATCTTTGACATAGTCGTAATTTTTATTGTTAGGAAAAAACTTTACTGTTATTCGCGTCACAAAAGTACATACTTTGTATATATTTAACAAATAATCCAACTAAAAAATTTTAATTTCCGATCCGACGCCCGATCGTGGAAACGGGTTCGCAATTATCGTGCTAACCCCGCCCGCCACGGACGGGGAACCTCCTGCGCCGCGACGACGCCCGCCCGATGCCGGCGTTCCGCGGCGCGGAAGCGTACGGACGGGGCCGCAATCCCCCGAATTTTAGATAATAAAAATATCGTTCAAGATTGATTTCTAACAACTTTTTTCCGAAATTTGCATCAACAATACTCCAAAGAGTGTTTTTTTAGCAAAATAGTTTTTATCTTTGTGCTGTCGACGACTCCGGTCGCCGACGGACATATTCGATGAAAGTGTTTAGCTTTTGTCCTTGAGCGAAAATGTGGTAGTTTTCAGTAAACAGGGATAGCAATAACACTCGTCACTTGTATTGGTACGCGATGTGCTCTGCTCCGTGCTATACAGGTGTGGAGTATTGTTTATTTGTTTACGGGTATACCACAACCTTCGCTCAGATAAACTAACGACTCCACACTTTCTTTTTTTGGATCCCACCTCTCAGGAGTCGGCAGGTGACAAACCGAAACAATCATGGAAACGAGTAAAGGCTGCAAGAAACTTTACCTGGCCCCGACGTTGTCTCTCTCGTTCGTTGAAGTCGAGCAAGGCTTCGCGACCTCCGAGACAGGCGGCAGCGGCGACTGGCGGGAGGATCCCATCGTGCCCGGCGACGGCAGCGACTGGGATTGACACCGCCCGCAATACGGGCAGTCGCCCGCCTTGCAATCCGACTTATTTATTAACCAATTCACTCTATCCGAACGAAAATGAAAACAATCTATTGGGGATTGTTGTCCCTGTGGCTGGCTCTAGCCGGCTGTACGAAGGGTGTCGACGAGCCGACACCGGCCGGTGCAACGCCGGCGACCGATGAAACTCCGTTTTACGGCACGATCGAAACCGATGCCGACACCCGCTGCGCCACGAAGGATTCCGACGGGCAGATCGACGTCCACTGGAACCCGACCGACGAGATCGCCCTCTTCAAAGGCTGTCCGCTGTGCAGTTGCTACGGCGTGCAGCCCGACCAGAACGATCCCAGCCACTGCGAACTCTATTTCAAGGAAGGAGCCCACGGCGACCAGTTCGGCGGCGCGACGATCGAATACGACGCCAACTATGCGCTCCATCCCTATTACGCCGATGGCGTGGCCTGCGACAAGGTCGGCGGCGTACCGACGATGACCTTCTCGCTGCCCGCCACGCAGCGTTACAACGCCGCGGCGCACGCCGGCATCGGCTGCGTACCGATGACGGCAGCCACCCGCTCGCGCACCGAAACCAACCTGCCGTTCATGGTGGCCGTCGGCGCCCTGCGCCTTCAATTCTACACGACCGAAACCGATCCGGTGAAGGTGACGGGGCTGCGCTTCATCGCCAACGGCGACGAGGGCGTTGCGGGTGCCGCTGCTGTGGCGATGAACTATCTCGAGGAGGGCCAGTCGGGCGAACCCCGTCTGACGATGGCTGCCGACGCCGCAAAAGAGGTCGCAGTCGACTGCGGCGAAGGCGTCGTCCTGAGCACCGATGCCGGTTACCCCACGCAGTTCGCTGTCGCTCTGCCCCCGCAGACCTTCGACCAAGGCTTCACGATCGAACTGACCGACGACCGCGGACGCACCATGGAGGTCACCAAACCGGCCGAGTCGGCTTCGCCCGTCACGATCGTCCGCCGCGAGTTCTACGCCATGAAGGCGATCGAGTTCAAACCCGAACCCGAAGCGGTCGACCTGGGCAAACCGGCCAACTGCTACATCGTTTCGCAAGCCGGCACCTACATGTTCCCCGCCGAACTCGTCGACGGCACCGCCATCAAGGGTTCCTTCGACACGGTCGACTGGACGTGGCGTACGACGGGCGTCGAACTGAGCGACATCGCCTATGTCGACGGCTATATCCGTTTCACGGTGAAGAAGTTCGTCAAGGGTAACGCCTCGATCTCCGCCTACGACGCGCAGCAGCATCTGATGCTGCACAACTGGCACATCTGGCTGACCGACGCCCCGCAGGAGATGGGAACGGTCGCCGGTGCCTCCTCGCCCGTATTCCTCGACCGGAACATCGGTGCCGTGGCGACCGATCCCAATGACCCGAACAGCTACGGCCTGCTCTACCAGTGGGGACGCAAAGACCCGTACCGCAACATGGCTGCGGGCAGCATCAACGAGCGACCGGAGATCAACCCCGCATGGAAAACCGTCACGGGCAACACGGTCTATTGGAACGACTGGAACATCCAGAACGCATGGAGCAGTTGGGAGAAGCGCAACAACTATCCGCTCTGTTTCATGTATTCGCGTACTTATTATGACGGCCGCGACTACAACTGGGTGAAATACGAAACGGCACCGACGCACTATCTGTGGTTCACGCCCAAGACCAATTTCGACCCATGTCCCGCCGGATACCGCATTCCGACGCAGCAGGAGTTCGACGTCGATTATACACTCGACGACGACGGGAACATCGGCTTTACGGTGGTCGCCGACCGGCAATTCAATCCGCTGCCCGCGCAGGGTTATCTGAAATTCGACGGAACACCCCGTTTCATCGGTCAGGAAGTGACACTCTGGACGTGCCAGCCCTATGCCACCGGTGCAGGACAATTGGGTGCATACAACTTCGACTACTACATCGGCGAGCCGTCGTCGCTGACGAATACAGACCTTGTCAACCGGTCGTTCGCCATGCCCGTTCGCTGCGTCAAGATCAAATAAGCGGAGCGGAACCGGCATCCGTAATCGCAGAACATCTCCTTGCGCCCGTCAGCCAGCGGGAACGATGTCATGTGTGTGTTGTTTCGGAGAAGCCATCGCAAGGGGCTTCTCTTTTTCATGTTCATGCTCCCCTTGCTTTTTTGCCGACGCACCGGCGGGAGGCGAACCGCCCTCCAATACGGGGCGAAACATACGGAAAGGCGCAGTCCGTCGTGCGGAGTGCGCCTTCGCCCGCCGTACCGGCCGCCGTCAGCCGATCGCCTTCTTCGCGCGCTTGGCCATGGCCGAAGCGAAGACGAAATCGTTCAGCTCGCGGTTGTCCGTGTGCAGGATGTCCTCCTTGGTGCCTTCCCACCATTTGCGGCCCTTGTAGATGTAGACGATCTTCTGCCCGATCTCCATGACGGAGTTCATGTCGTGGGTGTTGATGATCGTGGTGATGTTGTACTCCTCGGTGATCTCGTGGATCAGGTTGTCGATGACGATCGAGGTCTGCGGATCGAGGCCCGAGTTGGGCTCGTCGCAGAAGAGGTAGCGCGGGTTCAGGACGATCGCGCGCGCGATGGCCACGCGCTTGATCATGCCGCCCGACAACTCCGAAGGGTAGAGATCGTCGGCGTTTTCGAGCCGCACGCGCCGCAGGCAGAAATCCACGCGCTCGCGTTTCTCGGCCTCCGACTGATCGGTGAAGAGATCCAGCGGCAGGCGGATGTTCTCCGCCACGGTCGACGAGTCCAGCAGCGCTCCGCCCTGAAAGATCATGCCGATGTCCTTGCGGATCGCCTTGCGCTCCTTGAATCCGAGCGCCGTATAGCGGATGTCGTCGTAGAAGATCTCCCCCGAATCGACGGCGTGCAACCCCACCAGACATTTCAGCAGCACGGTTTTGCCCGAACCGCTCTGCCCGATGATGAGATTCGTCTTTCCGGTCTCGAACTCCACCGAGATGTCGTCGAGCACTGTGCGCCCGTCGAACGACTTGAAGATATGTTCCGCGCGTATCATGTCAGCAGGATTTGCGTGAGGATCAGGTTGAAGATCATGATGACGATCGACGAAGCGACCACCGCCCGCGTCGAAGCCTTGCCTACTTCCAGCGAATTGCCCTTGGCGTAGTAGCCGTAGAAGGCCGACACGGAGGTGATGATGAAGGCGAAGAAGCAGGTTTTGATGAGCGAATAGACGATCGAATAGAGTTTGAAATCGTAGAGCAATCCCGTGACGTAGTCGTCGGGGATCATGATGCCCGTGAAGACGGCGATCATCCAGCCGCCGGCGATGCCGATCAGAATGCTCAGGATCGTCAGGAACGGAAAGAAGAGCACCGTAGCCACGATCTTGGGCAGGATGAGGTACGACGCCGAGTTGACGCCCATGATTTCCAGCGCGTCGATCTGCTCGGTAATGCGCATCGTACCGATCTCGGAGGCGATGTTCGACCCCACCTTGCCGGCCAGTATGAGCGCCACGACCGTCGAGGAGAATTCCAGGATCATCGTCTCGCGCGTGGCGTAGCCGATGATGTACTTCGGAATGAACGGCGATTCGAGGTTGATCGACATCTGCAACGTGATGACCGCGCCGATGAAGACCGAAATGATCGCCGTCAGCCCGATCGAGTTCAGGCCGAGCGCATCCATTTCGTAAATGATCCGGCGACGGTAGATCGGAAGCTTCTCAGGACGCGAGAAGACCTTTCCCATCAGGATGAAATATTGCCCGACGAGGGCGAAGAGTTTCGACAACATAGCAATCTATCCCGGCGACCGGACTGCATTCGGCCGCCGCAGGTTTATTTTTTCGGGTTCTGCTCCTCCACCTCCTCGAACTCGACGTATTCGCCCACCGAGTCGTTGATCCGCTTTTCGGGCGTGTCGGAGGTCTTGTAGACCTTCACGTCGCCTTCGTCGCGGCGCGAGTACCACGTATAGGTGCGGCGGCGCGGGCCTTCCTGCGAGAAGCCTCCCTGCTGCCCCATTTCACGGCGCAGCTTGTTGACACGGTATCGGAACAGAAGGACGAAAACGACGCCCAGCAACAAAATCGTCAGCATAACGTAAAAGATAAAGTTGGCGATACCGACCAGCACCGACGGCGCGGCGACGGCCAGTATCAGGATAACGAGGCACGTCACAGGGTTGCGGCGGACGAACTCCGTGAGGCCGTATAGAATCCGAGTGAAAAATCCCATAACAACATTCACCATTATTCGGACAAAGATACGAAAAGTCGAGTGCAGAAGCAAACATTCATGTTTGATTATGCCGAGACGGAGTATCTTCGGCGTCAGCCAAAGATACGAATAAGCGAGGGCAATGTCAAATTTATTTGAACATTGCCGGGCGGGAGCATCCAAGGCATCAGCCAAAGGTACAAAAATCAAACGAAAAAACGCAATCCGGACCGGATTCCTCCGGAACCGATGAAAAAACGCTAATTTGTCCTGATTATTTTCCGAATCCGCCATGAATCTCCCTGCCTCGCCCCGTTCGCTTTCGCGCTCGGCCAATTTCGGACTGCTGCGCATCGACCGGGGACTCGACCGCATGGCCGACGGGATCGAACGTTGCCGGCTCGCCGCGGGCAAACGCATCCCGTTCGGAGAGATGTCGTGACAAGTACCTCTTTCGACAGCCGGCCGCTCCGTGCGAAAACAGACAAAAAGATTGAAAAATACGGCGATCGAGCAGGTATTTCCGAAAAAAAGCTTATCTTTGAAAACCTTTTCGACAAGCCGGGCGCAGAGCCGAACTCAGTTCGGACTATGCCGAGGCGGGAAAAGGATTGCGAAAGCGGCGGAATCCCATCCGACGAACAGAGACCGCACCCACAACAAAAGCGGCGCTCGTCCATTCGATGTTATCTCCGTGTAAATTTTAGCGAATCGGCAAATTTTCGAAATCAGATGAAAAAACGACTTATCCTCTCGATCCTTCTGCTCGCCGCCTTCGGCTTGCAGGCCCGCGCGCAACGCAAAATCGCAGGAACGCGCACGGCGGACTTCACGATCGTCTACTGCTCCGCACTCGAAGACGAGGAGGGCATCGATGCCGCGCGGACGCTCCGACAGGAACTCGCCGGCGCCGAACAGCCCGAATTGCGGATACTGCCCGACACGGCGTTCCGCCGGGGCCGGGCCATCCGGCTCGTCCGGTCGGAGGATCGGGCGCCCTTCGACTACGCCGTCCGCGTCTCGCGCGGCGATCTCCTGATCGACGGCGGCGGCAACTGGGCCCTGACGAAGGCCGCGCAGCATGTCGCGCAAATGCTCCGGGAGGGCGACATTCCGCGCGACGCGCATATCGAAGGCTCGGTCGAGGGCGAATGCCTCTTCGCACGCGCTGCGGGTTCGAACCTGCGCATCCTGGCCGACAACATCTGGGATTACAGCCGCGACGACATTCCCGAAGCATGGCGCCTCATCGGCGAAGATCCCCGCGACGACGTGCGTGCTCCGCAATTCGCCCAGCTCGTGCGCGCCTTCATGCCCGACGTGCTCGATTTGCAGGAATACAGCCTCCACATGCACCAGCGGTTCTACCCGCTGATCCGCCGATACGGCTAACGG
>OGPR01001824.1_pt1 | contig 16382 bp, 9 predicted proteins | sample 1552981 | NCBI WGS metagenome assembly OGPR01 (sample SAMEA2580260, study PRJEB22360) | human gut metagenome | biome: human gut; feature: human-associated habitat; material: faeces | place: Denmark | collected 2008/2010 | reverse complement strand
GGCGATGTCCATGCCGTACAGGCGGGAGCCTTCGATGCGGGTGGGCTTGCCGTAGCTCAGATCGTCGACGACGACAACCTTTTCGCCGGCCTGATGAAGTGCGTGAACGACGTGGGCGCCGATGTATCCGCACCCACCAGTGACGAGAACTGTCATGTTCTGGCCTTTCCTCCGAATGAGCAGTAAAGCGCAACAGTTGGTGAAAATGTCAACCATTGTTCACTTTTGCTCAGGTTTGTTACCTTTTGAACAATTTGAGTATAACACGTGAACACGAACGCACACTAACGGCTCGTTCCTGCGTTTCCTCTATAAATTAGGGTATGCAACATGACGAAAACACGCCGACCGATGGTCGCAAAACAGAAGAAAACGCACAGAATATACAACATGTGCAGTCGGCCGCTGCTGGCGGCAGGCCGGCCCTCTACGGTCGCAAGGTGCTGTCCTTCGTGCGGCGGTCCGCCCGGCTCGATGCGCGACTGCAGCGGGCCTGGGACACCTACGCCGATACGTATCTGCTGAACATCAACGCGGGCGAAGGGTCCCTCGACGTGCGTGAGGGTTTCGTGTTCGACCAAGCCTATATCCGCGAAACGTGGGGCAATACCAATCCTCTGATCGTGGAAATCGGCTCCGGACAAGGCGAGAACGTCGTTGCCGCCGCAGCCGCCCGGCCGGACGTCAACTTCCTTGCGCTGGAAGTCTACGATCCGGGCGTGGCGCACACGCTGCTGCTCGCCGGCAAGCAGAGCCTGAAGAACCTGCGGATCGCCCAGATCAACGCGCCAGAACTGTTCAAGGCGGCCGTCGACGGCTCGATCGCCGAAGTGTGGACGTTCTTCCCCGACCCGTGGCCGAAGATGCGCCATCACAAGCGCCGCATCGTACAGCCCGAGCTCGCCGCGGACGTCCACCGCGCGTTGACGGACGAAGGCGTGTGGCGCATCGCCACCGACATCGAGGATTACGCGCTGCACGTCCATGAGGTGATGGACGAGCTGGACGGCTTCCATAACGACGGCGCATTGACCGTGAGCCTGCCCGTCGAGCACGTCGGCAAAGGCAACGCGGATGAGGCGGCCGCATTGCGACACGCCGATTTCGCTGAATCCGAGCGATTCGATGGCCGTGTTTTGACCAATTTCGAGAAGAAGGGACTTGCCGCCGGGCGCGTGATTCACGATTTCACCTATCGTCGCGTGTAATGCGATAAGGCTTGGAATTTCAGTGTTTTACGAGGATTCCTGTCTTATTGTGGCGGTGTGTGACACCGGCGCGACACGCCGAGGTTTGCATGTCGGCCAGATTCGCGTATAGTAGGGCAAGTTGTCAAGCGGAAACGCTGAAAGCGCCCCCTTCGTCTAACGGTTAGGACACCAGACTTTCAATCTGACAACGAGAGTTCGACTCTCTCAGGGGGTACGTACCTTGGAAACAAGGTGGCAATGGCCGCGTAGCTCAGTTGGTTAGAGCGCCGCCCTGTCACGGCGGAGGTCACCGGTTCAAGTCCGGCCGTGGTCGCTGGAACAGCGCAAGTTGTTCATGGCTCTGTAGCTCAGTTGGTAGAGCGAACGACTGAAAATCGTTAGGTCAGCGGATCGATGCCGCTCGGAGCCACCAGATACACCCCGGAGCAATCTGGGGTTTTGTTTTTCTCGCATATCTTTTCCGATTTACCTGCGTGATTTCCGCTCGTTTTCCAACACAAGCGCCATCCGAACCATATCGGCGAAAGACATACGCCCATTACCCCCAACGAAGGGGGATGTTCTGTCCCCTCTGTTGCTAAACTATGGTGCAGGTAGACAAGGGGTTGACGGCTGTACTGTTCCATGATGTTGACCTCTAAACGGGTGTATCCCTGGGGTGAGGCGAGTGGAGATACTGTTAATCGGCAACACCGACTTCGTGACGAAGCAGTGGATCGAGCACACGTTCCCCCAAGACAAGGTGGTGGTGGCCCTCCGCAAAGGGACCGAATCCAGCGGCGAGGATCTCAAAATCATCGACATGCCCGACCGTGACGCCGTGTCGGAAGTGTTCTCCAACTACGAATTCGATCGAATCGTCTACTTCTCCGAAGATCTGACGCCCCGCAGCGAACGTGACGGCGACCTGGGCTACCTGCGCCGACTGCTGCACACCGTCCGCAATCGCAAGGTCCAGATGCTGATGGTGAGCGGGCCGGAATCGGAATTCGCCTATCCGCAGGAAACGGACGTGCACGAGACCAGCAAAAGCCTGATGTCGCGTGCCGGCGAAGAGCTCGGCCTGTACTATGCGCGCACCTACGATCTGGAAGTGAAGATCGTGCGCTGCCCCTATCTGTACGCGCCGCAACGCAATGGCGTCACCGCATATTTCAACGGCTTGTTCGAACAGGCACAAGCGGGAGAACTGCGCTTCCATGAACGCGCCGAACAACGCACCTGCTTCCTATGCGCCGACGATCTGGCCGAACTTATCTACCGCATATTCGACGACTGGACCGCCGACAGCGAGCTGTTCCACGTTCCGAACGTGTTCGACTTCACTTACGGCGATTTGGGAACGCTGATCGCGGGATATTTTCCGGGAACGAAGGTCGTATACGGCGAGGACCGTCCGCAGGCATACCCCGCCGACGACCACGAATTGCGATTGCGGTACGGCTTTTCGCCACGATACTCGCTTCGCGAGGATTTTCCGCACGTCATCGAAGGCTGGTTGAAGCTCCGCGAGAACAAAACCGACAAGTATCCGGTATGGGATTTCCTACGCAGCCACAACAAATGGTGGACCGTGCTGGAAATCATCGGCGCGTTCCTGCTGACGGAATGGCTCCGCACTTTTACACAAGGCAACAGCCAGCTGGAAACCGTGGACCTGCGATTGCTGTTCGTGGTGATCGTCGGCACCATCTACGGGCTGCATGCCGGCGTGTTCGCAGCCGTACTGGCCTGCGCCGGCGTGGCCATGTCCTACGCGTCGCAGGGCGCGTCCTTCGCCCCGTTGTTCTACGACACATCGAACTGGCTTGCCTTCGTCATTTATTTCGTGGCCGGATCGGTATGCGGCTATGTGCAGTCACGCAACCAGGAGAGCGTGAGGTTCGTGCGCGACGAGAACAGGTTGTTGCGCAATCGTCTGGACTTCCTGCGCGGGCTGTATCAGGATGTGCTCGACGACCGCAGACAGTTGCGCGACCAGATCATCGGCAGACGCGACAGTTTCGGCAAACTGTACGCCGTGACCCGAGAATTGGACGAAGTGCAACCGCAGAAGCTGTACCATACGGCGATTCGCATCATGCAGGAAAGCCTCGATAGCGACAGCCTCGCCATCTTCCGAGTGGACAACAGCGGACAGTTCGCCCGTCTTGTGGCGGCGAGCCCACGGTTCGACGTCGGCAGCTTCCGCTCCGTACGCGTCTCGGATTACGGTGAAATCATCACCGCGCTGGAACACAACGGCATATGGGTGAACCGAACGTTAAAGGACAAATTCCCGATGTACGCCGTCGGCGTGCGTGACCGTGGCGAACTGGCCGTGATCATCACCATGGGAGAGGCCAAACCGGACCAGATGAACCTGTACTTCCAGAATCTGTTCAGCATCATGTGCGGTCTGGTCGAATCGGCCATGATCAGGGCCTTCGAATACGAGGACGTGGCGCGCCGGTCCATGCTGGTGCCGGGAACGAACCTGCTGAAGCCAGAAGCGTTCCTGCCGAAGGTGCTGGCTGCCAACGACCTCAAACACGACCATATGGGCGACCATCTGCTGCTCAAAGTCGAATGCGAGGGAAACCTTGAGGACGTGGACTCCCTGCTGATGCAAAGCATCCGCCAGACCGATGAGGCCGGCATGCTGACGGATGACGGCGTGTATCTGCTGATGAGCCAGGCGGGGGAGAAGGAACTGCCGATCATCCTCAAACGTCTGACCCGTTCCGGCTTGCACTGCTTCTACGTTCCGCAGACCCAAGAGGATGCCCTGCTTTCCGAAGCCCAATCGCATATCGCGCAAGCCGACGATGGGGGTGAAAGCTGATGGGGTCGACGACTATCGCCGCGTTGATCATCATCGCCGTGCATCTGCTGGTCTGCATGACGCTGTGTCTGCTGCACCACGTCGGAGTGCTGAAAGTCGATGGACTGCTGCTCCCGTTCATGGCGTTGATTCCTCTATGGGGGCCGTTGAGCGTGGCGCTCATGCATTCGCGTGCCGTGCTTCGTGGGGGACGACGGATTCCCGCCGGTCTGCAGGAACTGAAGGTCGAGGATCAGGAACAACGCAACATTCTTGTGGACGACCGTACGGATTACGCCAACACCGTGCCGTTGGAAGAGGCGCTGATCGTGGACAATCCACGGCAGCGTCGTAATCTGATGCTGTCCATTCTTAACGAGAATCCCGGCCAATACGCCAATCTGCTCTCCCAAGCCCGTCTGAACGAGGACGTGGAAGTCGTGCATTACGCGGCCACGGCCATGGCGCAGATCAGCGCGAAGGAAGACATCGCGTTGCAGCAACGCATGGAGGAATACGAGCGGAACCGCGATTCGGACGAGGCGCTCGACCGGTACCGTGAGGCGCTCGAACACTACTTGGAATCCTCCATGGAACAGGGGTATGCCAGAACGTTGCAGATGCGCCGATACGCCGACCTGCTCGCCGAACGGCTCAAACGGCATAACGACTACCGCACCGTATGCTCGTTGGCGAAGACGCAGATGGATCTCGGTTCGTTCGATGCCGCGTCTCGCACCATCGAAGCGGCGCTGTCCGCATGGCCGCGTCAAGGTGACGTCTGGCTGATGAAACTGCGATTGGAAGCCGCACGTCACGATGGCGAGGCGGTGCAACGCACCGTCCGGCACATCAAGGACGACCACATCTACCTTGGCGGCCGAGGCCACGACATCCTGCGATTCTGGCTCGGCGACAAGGAGGCTGGGCGCGCATGATACGTTCCGCATGGCGCATATGGAAGCGCTTCCGTTGGAAAAACCTGGTCCGCGTGTGGGCCGTATTCATGGCCATCGCCTTGGTGCTGTTGGCGCAAACCTTGGGCATCCACTACGGCGCGACGAAATTCACTTTGAAATACATGGCTCGTAACGAGGCCATTCCGGCCCAGAACGCCATCATGGGGCAGCGCGCCACGAACCTGATGCTCGTGGATAGTTCCCAGGATGGTGTGGACGAGGCCGAAGCCATGATGAAACAGGTGCTGCTCGACATGAAAGTGCCGACCGCCACCGTGGATCTGGCCAAAACCGATCCCGACGACATCCCCTCATTGAATCGGTACCGCACCGTGCTGATCGTCATGCCGGAACTTGATTCGCTGGGGGATGAGCTGGTGTCCATCATGAGATGGGTTGAAGGCGGCGGCAACATGATGCTTGCCATGACGCCTGAAAAAACAGGCTATCTGGACGCGATCGGGCCTCAAATCGGCATCGAATCCTCCGCATACGACTACGTGATGACCAAAGGCATCAAGCCTGCCAGGGACTTTATGCTGGGTGGCGGGCACACCTACATGTTCAGTGGCCCGTTCAAATCGTCGTTGAGTCTGAACCTCAATGAGAAGGCCACCGTCGAAGCGGTCAGTGCCAACGGCCATACGCCACTGATCTGGAGTGCCGATGTGCGTTCCGGACGAACCGTGACCTGCAATATCGGCATCTATGGCAAGGTGGTGCGCGGCTTCTATGCCTCCGCGTTCAGCCTGCTGGGTTCCGCCACGGCATACCCGGTCATCAACAGCGCCGCGTTCTATCTGGACGATTTTCCATCCCCGGTCCCCAGCGGAGACGCCACCTACATCAAACGCGACTACGGCATGAGCATCGCCGACTTCTATTCGAAGGTCTGGTGGCCGGACCTGACCAAACTTGCGGAACGCTACGGTATTCGGTTTACCGGCGTGATGATCGAGAATTACGGGGACGATACGAAAGACGCTCCCGTACGGCAGAAGGACGAATCGCATTTCATCTATTTCGGCGGACTGCTGCTCAAACAGAACGGCGAAATCGGCTACCATGGCTACAACCATCAGCCGCTCGTACTGCCGAACACCGATTATGGCGACGAATACGCGTACCATCAGTGGCCGAATCGCAAAGCTGTCGTCGCCTCGCTGCGCGAGCTGATCGCATTCCAAAAGTCCGTGCTGCCGGCGGCCACAGCGTCGGTATATGTGCCGCCGTCCAACATCCTGTCCAAGGAAGGACGGCAGACAATCGGACGAGACGTGCCCGAAATCCGCACCATCGCCAGCACCTACCTGCCAAGCGACAGCAAACTGCCTTACGTGCAGGAATTCGGTGTGGCCGATGACGGCATCGTCGAGGCGCCGCGCATCGTCTCCGGCGGCATGGTGGGAGATTACATGCGGCTCGCCGCAGAATCCGAACTGAACATGCATTTCGTCAGCACCCACTTCATGCATCCGGACGACATGCTCGACCCTGACCGTGGCGCGAAAGAAGGCTGGGCGGTCTACAGAAAAGGCCTTGAGAACTATCTCGACTGGCTTGAAGCGTCCGCACCGTCCATCCGCATGCAGACGGGCACGGAATGCGCGTCCGCGGTGCAACGCTTTTCTGGACTGACTGTCAAGATGAGGGAATCCGCCAATGAGTGGGAATTCGACTTGGGCAATTTCAAGGACCAGGCTTGGCTGCTGCTCCGCGCGAACCATGGCACGCCCGGCAGAATCCAAGGCGGAAGCATGATCCGGATGACGGGAAATCTGTACCTCATCAAGGCCACGGACTCCACAGTGCACGTCGAACGCAAGGCTGGAGGCGCGGCATGAGAGTCTGCCTGGTATTGGAAGGTTGCTACCCGTACGTGCATGGAGGCGTGTCCACATGGATGCACAGCTACATCACCGCCATGAAGGAACACGAGTTCGTGCTGTGGGTGATCGGCGCGAAAGCCAAGGACCGTGGCAAATTCGTGTACGACCTTCCATCCAACGTGGTGGAAGTGCATGAGGTGTTCCTCGACGACGCGTTGCGTCTGAGCGGTGAACATGCGAAAGTGATCTTCACCGACGAGGAAGTCAAGGCACTGCGTGAGCTGGTGAATCTGAGCGATCCCGACTGGGACGTACTGTTCAACCTGTTCCACAACAAAGGCGTGCATCCGCTGTCGTTCCTGCAAAGCAACGAATTCATCGACCTGTTTACGAAGATCTGCATGGAGGAATACCCGTACGTCGCCTACGCGGATGCGTTCCACACCGTGCGATCCATGCTGCTGCCGGTGCTGTACCTGATGACGGGAGAAGTGCCGAAAGCGCAGATCTACCATGCCATCTCCACCGGTTACGGCGGCCTGCTGGCATGCTTGGGCGGCAGTATCAACCACGCACCCGTATTACTAACCGAACATGGCATCTACACGCGCGAACGCGAGGAGGAGATTCTTTCCGCCGAATGGGTTGCGCCCGCGTTCCGGCAACGGTGGATCCGTTTCTTCGCCATGCTGTCGCAGGAGATCTACCGTAGGGCATGGCGTGTGACCAGCCTGTTCGGCCGCGCTCGCCAGACCCAGATCGACATGGGCGCTCCGGCAAGCAAATGCCTGGTCATTCCCAACGGCATCCAATACGAACGGTTCTGCGACATTCCGCTCAAGCCTGAGGACGGTTGGGTGGATATCGGCGCCGTGGTACGTCTGGCTCCCATCAAGGACGTGAAAACCCTCATCCACGCGTTCAGCGAACTGTCGAACCGCGTGGACAATGTCAGGCTGCACATCCTCGGTGGTGTGGACGACCAGGACTATGCCGACGAATGCTATGAGCTGGTGAAACAGCTTGAAGTGAAGAACCTTGAATTCACCGGACGCGTGAATGTGGTCGAATACATGCGCAAACTGGATTTCACGGTGCTGACCAGCATCTCCGAAGGCCAGCCTCTGTCGGTGTTGGAATCGTTCGCGGCGGCCCGCCCTTGCGTGACCACCGACGTGGGCTGCTGCCGTGAACTGCTGGAAGGCGAGGAAGGCGACGACCTCGGCGTGGCCGGCTTCTACGTGCCTCCGATGTACCGCGAGGGCCTTGCCCGCGCCATGGAACGCATGTGCGCGAGCCGCAAGCTGCGCGAAGCCATGGGCCAAGTGGGACGCGAACGCGTGAAAACCTACTATCGGCATGAGCGCATGCTTGACGAATACCGTGCGCTGTATCTCGATACCGCCGACCATTACGGGTTGGAGCACTGATATGGCGGGAATCGGATTCGAACTCAAGAAACTGTTCCACCGCAAGGGCCTGGTCGCCATGGTGCGCGCCTACGGTTATGCCGGTGTGATCTGCACCGGACCGATGCTGCTGGGCATCCTGCTGCAGTTCGGCGTGCTGGCGGTCAGCGGTTGGTGGCACGTGCCCCGCGCGGACCAGAATCTGCTGGTCTGCATGATCACGTACACGCTGCTCGCCTCATTGGTGTTGACCAGCTTCCTGTCCATGCCGGTGACGCGTTTCCTTGCGGACATGCTGTTCGAACATCATGAGGAGACCATTCTTCCATCGTTCTGGGGATCCACGACCCTCATGCTGGCGGTGGGTGCGGTGCTGTACGCGGTGTTCCTGCTGTTTTCCGGCGCGACCCTCATGCAGAGGTTACTCTGCCTATGGCTGTTCCTGGAAATGATCGTCAATTGGAATGCGATGAGCTATCTGACGGCCATCAAGGATTACCAAGGCATCATGTGGTCGTTCGTCGCGGCGGTGGTCGTGGCGTTCCTGTCCGCATGCGCGATGATGGCGCTGGGCCTGCCGCAGGTGGAAAGCCTGCTGGCCGCAGTGGCGTTCGGCTACGGCGTGATGATGGTCTGGGACGTGGTGCTGCTGCACCGGTATTTCCCGCAAAGCTCGGAAAGCCCGTGGACGTTCCTCGCATGGCTGGACCGGTTCCTGCCGCTCGCCCTGACGGGACTGCTGACCACCCTCGGCTTGTTCTCCCACTTGGTGATCACCTGGTGTGGTCCGCTTGGCGTGCATGTGAAGGGACTGTTCTACGGTGCCCCCTACTATGATGTGCCCGCATTACTGGCGTTCCTGACGATTCTGATCACCACCGTGAATTTCGTGGTGTCGGTGGAAGTCAATTTCTATCCGAAATACCGTGCCTACTACGCGCTGCTCAACGACGGCGGCACCGTGAAGGACATCGTGGTGGCCGAACGCGAGATGCTCGCCGTGCTCAACCGTGAGCTGTACTACACCGCGTTGAAGCAGCTGTTCGTCACCGCGGCGGTCATCTCGTTGGAAAAGATGGTGTTGGGCGTGCTGCCGCTCGGTTTCAACGATGGCATGCATGGTTATTTCCGTGTGCTGTGCGTCGGATACGCCCTGTACGCGGTCGGCAACACCGTGCTGATGATTCTACTGTATTTCACTGATTACTTCGGCGCGGTGTGCTGCGCCGCGATATTCGCCGGGTCGGCCACTGTCTTGACTGTCATTTCGCAGTTCGTTCCGGTCACGCTGATGGGATTCGGCTTCCTGCTGGGCGCGTCGGCGTTCCTGCTGGCCGCGGTCGTGCGATTGGCGGTGTTCACCGACAATCTGCCGTATCGTGTGCTCGGCGCGCAGCCGATTGTGGCGACCGAAAAGCGCGGATGGTTTACGAAACTGGGCGAAGCGTTGGACGAATTCGGCGAACGGCTGCATGGAACTTTCGGACGGAAGGAATCATGAGGGAAAGCGTGGAAAGCATGGAAAGGAACGGACGAATGACGATGGGTAATCGGCCGTGCGGCCGCAATGCCATATTCAAATGCGTGGCGATCATCGCCACGGTCGTGACGACGTTCTCCTGCGTCGCCTGCGGAAACGCTGCGGACAGTGGTTCCACGGCAGACAAATCGGCGGCGCAATCGCAAGGAAAGCATGAGAAAGTCAAGAAAAGCGCCACGCAGGGGCTTGACGGCGCGCATCTGCGTGACAACGACTCGCTGTACAAGGTGTATGACGACAGCGGTGTGGAAACCATGTATCTGACGGTCTCGCGCGGCAACAAGTCGGAAGGCACCGACCACAGTTGGAGCGAAATCAACCAGTATTCCGTGGATGATTACGCGGCCATGCGCACCAACCGGTACCAAGTCAACGGTCTGCTGCAGGTCGGCGACGAACAGGGGCCTGTATCCGGCGAACTCGGCTACGGTGAAAAAGCGCCGAACGCCACCGTGCAGGTGCGCGGCCAGTCGTCCAGTCTCAATAAGCAGAAGAACTACAAAATCGAGCTGAAAAGCGGCAAAGGCAAATGGCGCGGGCAGCGCACCATCGCATTGAACAAGCATATGGGCGAAGGGCTGCGATTCCGCAACAAGATGGCATACGACCTGATCCGCGGCATCGACCAGATGATGGGACTGCGCACGCAATTCGTGCACCTGTACGTCAAGGACGAAACCTCCGGTTCCAACTCCTTCGACGACTATGGCCTGTACACGCAAGTGGAGCAGCTCAACAAAAGCGCGCTCCAAGCGCACGGCCTCGACAAGAACGGCCAGCTGTACAAGGTCAACTACTTCGAATTCCAACGCGACGCGGACGTGATCAGACTCGCCGACGATCCCAAATACAATCTGTCGAAATTCGAGGAGAAGCTGGAGGTCAAAGGCAACAGCGACCATACCAAACTCATCGCCATGCTCAACCAGCTCAACGATTATTCGGTGCCGATGAGCAGCATCCTCGGCAAATATTTCGATACGGAAAATCTCGCATACTGGATGGCGTTCCAGCTGCTGACCGGCAACACCGACACGCAGAGCCGCAACATGTACCTGTACAGCCCTACGAATTCCGACACCTTCTATGTGCTGGACTGGGACAATGACGGCATGCTCATGCGCAAGGAGAACCAGCTGCGTAACACGTCCGAAGGTTCCAGCTGGGAACAGGGCGTCAGCAACTACTGGGGCAACGTGCTGTTCCGCCGCTGCCTGCAAACCAAGTCGTTCCGCGACGAACTCGACACGGCGGTGAAACGGGAATACAACTACATGAACGCCAATCGAATCAACGGCATGGTGAGCCACTACGAATCCATCACCAACCAGTACCTGTGGAAAACGCCGGATTCCACATACGAGCCGTTGACCCGCGCGCAGTATGACGTGGTGGCCGGGCAACTGCACGATGAGATCGAGCAGAACTACAAAACCTACCGGGAAAGCTACGACAAGCCCATGCCGTTCTTCATCGGCGCGCCGCAAGCCGACAATGGCAAGCTCAAAATCAACTGGGACACCTCGTTCGACTTCCGAGGCGAGGGTCTGAGCTACGACATCACCGTGGCCAAGGACTATCTATGCAAGGACGTCGTCTTTAGCAAGACCAATCTGGCATTGCCCCAAATCGTGATGGACCTGCCGTCCGATGGACAGTATTTCGTTCGGGTGCGTGCGCGCAACACCTCCGGCAAGATGCAGGACGCCTTCGACTATTACGTCACGGAACATGGCAAGACGTACGGCACGAAATGCTTCTACATCAAGTCCGGCCAGGTCGTGGAGGACGACAATGGGCAGTGATGAGACCTCGACGTCGCTGCTGCGGCGAATCGGGCGGCGCGTCGGGCGGCGTATCGGCGAGGAGCTTGCCATGCCGCCACGCCGCTGCGAGGAACGTTACCGTCACGAGCTCAAATATCTGATTTCGTACGGTCAGAAGGCCGACCTGAACGTGCGCATGGCACCATTGCTCGACCATGACAGCCATGCCCGTGACGGCAGCTATACAATCCGCAGCCTGTATTTCGACGATTACTGGAACACCGCCTACCAAGAAAAAGTGGACGGCGTGCTGACACGTAAAAAATACCGCATCCGCATCTACGACTACAGCGACCGGGTGATCAAGCTGGAACGCAAGCGCAAAAGCGACAGTTGGATCTACAAGGAGGACGCGCCGCTCACGCACGAGCAGTTCGACCGGATACTGGCCGGCGACGTCGGATTCATGGAACACAGCGAGCATCAGCTGTGCCGGGAATTCTACGTGGAATACGTGAGCAATGTGCTGCGGCCTCGGGTGATCGTCGACTACGAACGCGAGCCATGGATCCTCGACGCCGGCACGGTGCGCGTCACGTTCGACATGGACGTGCGCGCCGCGGTCGACGGATTCGACATCTTCGACCGCACCCTGCCCACCCTGCCCGTGCTTGAGCCGGGCAAGCTGGTGATGGAGGTCAAATTCACCGAATTCTTGCCGCAGATCGTGCGTGACATTCTGCCAGGCAAGGCGCAGGAGATAACGGCCGCCTCGAAATACGTGCTGTGCTATGACAAAGCCTCGTATCTGCGGGGTTTCGACTACTGGCAGGAAGGCTGGAACGTGCCGAGCGTGTGACTTGAGCGCACCGGTCGGACGTATTGCGGAAGACCGAAAACAGACGGACGAAAACGCGCAGCCGAAAACATCGGCAATCGTAGAAAACGTAATAACCGAACAATCGCAAAAGAGAAAACGAAACCATGAGCGTAAACGACATGATCAAGAAATCGGTGCTGAACTCCTTCAGCCAATACAACGTGCCCAAAATGGCGCTGGCCCTGCTGGTGGCGCTGCTGGTGGGCATCGTCATCTACTGCGTATACCGGCGGTTCTACACGGGCGTCGTGTATTCGCGCAGCTTCGCGGTGACGCTGGTGGGCATGTGCGTGCTCACCTGCATGGTCACATTGGCCATCAGCACGAACATCGTGATCTCGCTTGGTATGGTGGGCGCGTTGTCCATCGTGCGTTACCGTACCGCCGTGAAGGATCCGATGGACCTGCTGTACCTGTTCTGGGCCATCACGTCCGGCATCGCGGCCGGCGCGGGCATGTATCTGCTGGTGGTGGTCGCCGGCGCGGTGATGATCGGCATGCTCGCCCTGTTCTATTCGCATCAGGACAAGGGCCGCGTGTACATCGCGGTGATCCATTACGCTTCCGACGCGGTCGGGGACGACATCACGCGCGCGTTCGGCCGCACGAAGTTCTTCGTCAAATCCAAAACCATGCGTGGCGACCATGTGGAGATGGCCGTGGAAGTGTTCTGCGACGACAAGGACATGACGTTCGCCGAGCGGATTCGTGCCATCGAGGGTGTTGAGGACGTCACCCTGATACAGTACAACGGTGAATATCACGGATAGGACGTGGTGACAGGAAGGAATCTGTTTGGCTGACACACCGGAAATGGGCAGGACGCCGTCCACCGACGAGCTTGTGCCGGAGCTGACGTTCGACGAGATCGACCGTGCGTTCGACAACAACGAGTTCTGCTTCTACCTGCAGCCCAAATGCAATGCGGCTACGGGTGCCATCGTCGGTGCCGAGGCGCTGGTGCGTTGGAACCACCCCAAATATGGTGTGGTATCTCCGGGCAGGTTCGTTCCCATGCTGGAACAGGCCGGACAAATCTCCCGACTGGACGTGTTCGTATGGCGTTCCGTGGTCCGGATGCTGGCACGTTGGGAACGTGAGGGCCGCAATCTGGTGCCGATTTCCGTGAACGTCTCCATGGTGGACATCGACCAGATGGATGTGGCGGACACGCTCACCGGACTGCTGAACGAATACGATGTCGACGCTCGGCTGCTCCAAGCGGAAATCACCGAAAGCGCCGTGGCCAGGAACCTGTCCAAAGTGGAAAGCACCATCCGCAAGCTGCATGCGGACAACATCGCGGTGCTGATGGATGATTTCGGATCGGCGTATTCGTCGCTGAACATGCTCAAGGACATCAACGTCGATGTGATCAAACTTGACATGAAATTCATCGACCTCGATGAGGACAATGCCAGCAAAGGGCTGAAAATCGTCGAATCGGTGGTCAACATGGCCAGAAAGCTGCGACTGCTGGTCATCGCCGAAGGCGCACAGACCAAACAGCAGGTCGACCAGCTGCTGTCCGTGGGATGCCGGTACATCCAAGGGTATTACTTCCACGAACCGCTTCCGGTGGGACGGATGGAGAAGCTGTTGGCCGAACGTCCCGACGACCGGCATTTCTGGGATATGTCAAACGATTTCATGCATGGCAGCTATGTGCCCGTCAACGGCCGTACCATGCTTGAGACGTCCGCGCTCGCCGCCAGCACCTTCGAGATTCTGGCCAATGGCATGGCGGAACTCTCCCGACTGAATGTGAAGACGGGCGAGTACCGCGCGGTCAAACGCGATGGCATACTGCCGACGCCGGAAACCGATGATTTCGAAACCTACGTGCAGACGCTGATCGCCGAACGCGTGGTGCATCCGGACGATGCCGACAGGTTCCGTGCTGATATGGATCTGGCTTCGCTCCGTTCGCTGCTGTTCTCGCAGAAATCCGCGTTCGGAGTGTACCGCAGTGAGGTGCTGGCCAGAACCGGCATGATCTCCTTCGCGGTGATTCCCTCACGTGAATGCTCCGAAAGCGATCCATGGGCCGTGGTGATGGTTGGCCGGAACCTGCCGATAGAGTCCTTTGTCCGGTTGAACGGCGAGGAGTACCGACGGGATTCATTGACGGGGCTGCTCAACCGCAACGCTTTCGACGATGATGTGGAATTCATCCAAGCCACCCATGACAAGCCGTTGACGGTGATGTACATGGATCTGATTGGCCTGCATGAGATCAATAATCATTTGGGTCATGCCAGAGGCGACGTGGTGCTGTGCGAGCTTGCGGACGCGGCGCGCGCCTATTTCGGCGACGATAATATCTACCGCATCGGCGGCGACGAGTTCGTGATCATCAGTTTCGCCCATTCGATGGCGCAGAGCGCCCGACAGATGGGATATATGCGTCAGGAGCTGCTTGATCACGGTTGCGAGCTGTCCGTGGGCATGGCCGAATCCGATGACGGCGAGGATATTCCGGATCTGGTCAACCAGGCGGAAAACGAGATGCGCAAGGACAAGAAGCGCTACTACGCCAGCGGCAGCGGCAAAAGGCAGTTGCGCACGTTGAACAAGCAGCTTGAGGACATCCTGGTACGCAACAAAGACATGGAATCGTTGCTGCAGCATTTGAATACACGGTATTCGATCGCTTATGTGGTCAATCTGCGTGCCGATACGCAACGGCCGGTCGTGGTTCCCGGCTATGTGCAAAAAATGCTTGACAAACATGGCGGTTCCTTCCACGAGATGCTGCTCGACTATTGCGACAAATTGGTGGCGCCGGCCTACCGGGACGGCTTCCGCATGCTGTTCGACTACGATTACGTCCGCGACCGGATATGCAGGGAAGGCGCTATACGGTACGCCTACGTCAGAAACGACGGCGAACGGTTCCTGATTACGATTTTCCCCGACACCCATTCCGTGGACGAGGTCATGTGGGTGTTCGCCAAAGAAGACACGTCGTCCGAAGAATAGGATTTCGGGCATCGGACGGTATGCTGTCCGGTTTTGCCGGTGTTGTGGGATATTGACGAAAAAATTGTGTGTCGTGGGTGCTTCCTCGCATGGAAAAGGGCTTATGATGAAACCGTTGGCCGCGGCAATGGATGCCGTGGTCTTCGCTTGAACACACAGTCGCTTAAAGGAGAGCACTATGGTCTATCGCATGATTTTCAACCAGACCGCGTATTTCGGCCGCGGAGCCATCAAGGAGATTCCGGGCGTCGCCAGGTCCCATGGCTTCACCAAGGCGTTCATCGTCACTGATCCGGTGCTGCTGGAGACCGGCACCGTCAAGAAGGTCACCGACGTTCTTGACGAGGCGGGCATGCCGTATGAGGTGTTCGACAACGTCAAGCCGAATCCGCCGGTCGAGTGCATCCAGGATGGCGTCGCCAAGTTCGCAGCCTCCGGAGCCGACTTCCTGATCGGTCTGGGCGGTGGTTCCCCGCAGGACACCTGCAAGGGCATCGGCATCGTGACTGCCAATCCGGAATTCGCCGACGTGCTGTCCCTTGAAGGCGTGGCCGACACCAAGAACCCGTCCGTGCCGATTTTCGGTGTGCCGACCACCGCTGGCACCGCGTCCGAAACGACCATCAACTATGTGATCACCGACACGGCCAACAAGCGCAAGTTCGTGGCCGTCGACCCGCATGACATCCCAATCGTCGCCTTCGTGGATCCGGACCTGACCGACTCCATGCCGCGCGGCCTCAAGGTGGCCACCGGACTCGACGCCCTGACCCACGCCATCGAAGGCTATATCACACCGGGCGCGTGGAGCCTGTCCGACTGCCTGTCCATGCAGACCATCCGCATGATCGCCAAGAACCTCGCCAAGAGCGCCGATGGAGACATTCCGGCCGGCGAACAGATGGCCTACGCCTCCTACATCACCGGCATGGCCTACTCCAACGTCGGCCTCGGTCTGGTGCACGGCATGGCCCACCCGCTGGGCGGCCGCCTCGGCGTGGCG
>OGPR01001819.1_pt1 | contig 16431 bp, 8 predicted proteins | sample 1552981 | NCBI WGS metagenome assembly OGPR01 (sample SAMEA2580260, study PRJEB22360) | human gut metagenome | biome: human gut; feature: human-associated habitat; material: faeces | place: Denmark | collected 2008/2010 | reverse complement strand
CGGGTGCCCTACCGGGAGTAGCCCCGACGGTTGACAAAACTATAGGAACACCCAAGTGCCGGCAGCTGGGGACGTTCCTTATGTGCCGGCATTCGGGGACACTCCTTGCGGGTTTGCGACCGATTTGTTCGTTTGCCGACGTACGGGTGTTCATTTGTCGACTTCTTGGGCTGTGGTCACCTGTTGTTTCTGTGGTGGCTACGGGCATCTGGCTCAAAAGAGCGGGTTGGCCGTCTATGTTTACCTGCGGTTTTGTTGCGGCGCGCATATTCGGTCAAGTGTCCCGTCAAGTGTTTGGTCAGCAGTTGGTTTGCAGCCGGCGGCCTATTTTGTCCGTGCTGACAGTGGCTGCCCACCCTCCTCGTAAGCTCAAATTGAGGTTCATCAGTTTGAGGAGGATGCCGTGACTGACCACGTTTTAGACCGAGCTCATCTGGCCGAAGCCGTCGGCAACGATATTGCCGACATGGCCCATTTTTGGATGCTGCGGAAGTTTCAGTTTTTGGAGCCGGCGCGCGAGCAGTTTGAGATTATTGTCGACCCGTGGCTCAGCTATCGCACCGAGCCTTCCCAAAACGAAATCATGGCCTACAACATGGCGTTTACCGATTGGCTGCTCTTCGAGCGCCCCTATCGCCATGGCAAGACGCTGCTCGAGCTGTATGTTGATGAGCCGCCGGCATCGCTTTCGCCTGCCTCGCTTAAGCGGCTCGAGCAGGTGCGCGACACACAGTATTTCTCGCGCTTTGGCATTTTGGACAAGGATCCTGCGAACGGCATGGTTGCGCTGAAGGATACGCGCGCCGACCTTCGCTTTGATGTCTACGACCCGCATATCGTGCAAAAGGAGCATTGGAGCGACGGCGCGATCGCGGTGCGCCTCGCCTGCGTCGACGATGTCTGGCTGACGGCGGGACAGCTCTATCTGTATGACATCGCGCGCCTGAGTGACACGGCGGTCGATGGACCGGGTGCGGTGCATCCCGAGGATCTGCAGGACGGCTTTGACACCTCGTGCGTCAGCTTCTTTTTGCGCCTGGTCCGCGACATCATGGGCGCCCAGGGGCGCTACGTGAAGTCCCTCAACATCTACGAACAAGAATGGGAGTAGGGGATGTGACTGGTGCCGCCCTACAGCCCTGACTTTGTCTCAATCTGTAACGTTTGGCGGCTGTTTGAGCCCGTAACTGTTACAGATCGAGACATTCCCCTGATGTTGCTGGGATGGGGCTGCAACGTATTCCGTCCCCCACATCCCCTCTTCCCTCCGTTAACCGATATGTCTGTGGCAATCGGGCTACACTGGATAATAATGGACAGATGTTCAAGTTTTCTGAGGGGGAGGAGCTCGATATGGCGTCTGCCGATCGTTCCACGTTGTTTATCAATGCGACCGTCCTGGATGGTTCGGAACATATGGAGCCGCAGCCCGACATGGCCGTGGCCGTTGAGCGCGGTGTCATCACATGGATGGGGCCGAGTGCTGTGGCGCAGGCGCCTGCGGGTGCCGAGGTCATCGACCTGGCAGGTGCGTATCTCATGCCCGGTCTCATCAATATGCATGTGCATCTGTGCGGTTCGGGCAAGCCGGTTTCGGCGGGCGATGCGGGCGCGCTGATGAAGAAGCTCGATAATCCCGTGGGGCGCGCCATCGTGCGCCATATTCTTAAGGGCAGCGCCCAACAACAACTGGCAAGCGGCGTGACCACGGTGCGCGGCGCGGGCGACCCACTGTTTGCCGACATCGCCGTTCGTAATGCCATCGACGCCGGCAAGTATCAAGGTCCTCGCCTGGTGGCGCCGGGAACGGGCGTCACGGTGCCGGGCGGCCATGGTGCGGGCTTGTTCGCCCAGGTGGCAAACAGTCCCGCCGAGGCAGCCGAACAGGTGCGCGACCTGTATGCGCGCGGTGCCGACGTCATTAAGCTGTTCGTAACGGGCGGTGTGTTCGATGCGACCGAGGTGGGCGAGCCGGGCGTGCTGCGTATGCCGGTGGAGGTTGCCGCGGCGGCGTGCAAGGCGGCGCACGATATGGGCCTTCCGGTCATGGCCCATGTCGAGAGTACCGAGGGTGTGAAGGTTGCGCTTGAGGCCGGCGTTGACACGATTGAGCACGGCGCTCCGTTGACGTCCGAGATTCTGGAGCTGTACCGTGGCGCCGCGGGCACGCAGCTCGAGGGGCGTGCGCCCAGCGTTACCTGCACTATCAGCCCGGCGCTGCCGTTTGTATTGCTCGACCCGGAAAAGACCCATTCGACCGATACACAAAAGAAGAACGGCGACATCGTGTGCTCGGGCATCATCGAGAGCGCCCGTGCCGCACTGGAAGCTGGCGTTAAGGTGGGCCTTGGCACGGACTCGAGCTGCCCGTTCGTGACGCAGTACGACATGTGGCGTGAGGTGGCCTATTTTGCCAAGTACGTGGGTGTGAGTAACGCCTTCGCGCTGCATACGGCCACGCAGGTCAATGCCGAGCTGCTGGGGCTGGGCGGCGAGACCGGCACAATCGAGTGCGGCAAGGCCGCCGATATCCTGGTGACGCGCAAGAACCCGCTCGATGACCTGTGCGCACTGCGTGAGCCGGCGTACGTGATGTGCCGTGGTGATCTGGTGCGCAAACTCAAGGTGAAGCGTATTCCCGAGGTGGACGCCGAGCTCGACACGATTATGGCCATGCCGTCCGAGGCACTGGCCGAGGAGCTCGCCCTCGACGGCGTGGCATAGGTGTGACAAAGGGGCAATCCCTTTGTCATAATCAAAAAAGCCGAGGTCTCAGTGCGAGGCCTCGGCTTTTATTTGTCCCATGGTATGGCGGCTAGGAGCGCGTCTCCATCTTGGCGTGGCACTTGGGGCAGGTGACGCGGATCTTGCCCTTGCCCTTGGGGACGGAGAGCATCTGGCCGCAGTTGGGGCACTTGAGATAGGCCGTGGTCTTGCGGCCCTTCCACATCTTCTTGGCTGTGCGCTTGGCACGTTCAAAGTCTTCCTTGCTAGTACCGGCTGCGCGCGAGGCGTTGGCCGCTGCAGCTCCGCCGCCCAAGCTGGCGACGAACTTGCCCAAGCCGGGAACATTGGCGGTCGTGGCGACAAAGGCCTCGTTCTCCTTGCGACGTGCGTCGATATTTTTGGACAGGCCGCGCAGCACGCCAATCACGATTACGGCGATGGCAATCCAGCTGAGCCACTGGATGCGGGCTATCGATCCGATCATCGCGATGACGATGCCGGCAAAACCCATCACGATGGTGAGCTCGTCAGCGCCATTGCGGCCCTTCATAAAGTCATTCATGCAAATTGCCTTTCGTTCGATATGCTGCACGCCTTTATACCCGATTTAGAGCAAAGGGGACAGGTTAATCTGCACCAATGTGGTGCAAACGTACCTGTCCCCGATGCACCAAGATGGTGCAAAGCGGTCTGTCCCCATCGCACCAATTACTTGGCGAGTTTGTCGACGACGCGCTCGATCTCGGCGAGCTTGGTGGCCTTGAGTTCCTCATCGCCCGATTCAATTGCCGAAGTCACACAACCCTCAATGTGAGCCTTGAGCACATCGGCGTTGATGCGCGCGATGAGCGCCTGCGTTGCCATGAGCTGCGTGGAAATATCGACGCAGTAGCGGTCCTCCTCGACCATCCGCAGGATGCCGTCGATCTGACCACGTGCCGTCTTGAGCATGCGGGTTACCGATTTATGGTCTGCCATCATGGCGGGTCCTCGTTTCTGGTCGATCTTTCGGATGTCCTCGTCAGTTGCGGTGAAATACGGACCGTTCAAAGGCCTAGGGCGGCACAACAGTCCGTATTTCACCGCAACTTCTGAGGATTGAGTAGGCAGCGTCTGCTACGCGGCGGTCACCGAAAGGGCGTGGAACTTCTCGCCGGCGCCCTCGACGGCGGCAGTGAGCTGTTCAGCGGTCACGGTGTCGGCGCACTCCACCTGTACGGTCTGAGTCTCGTGATCGGCATCGGCGTCGGTCACGCCGGCAACGTTGAGCAGCGCCGTCTCGACGGTGGCGTCGCAATGGCCGCACATAAGGCCGGAAGTCTTGATCGTGTAACGCATGGGTATTCCTCTCTGTTGTGTCGGCTTTCCCAGGCACCCGACCTTGACCTTCAAACCGTCGCTCGCGTACCAAAGTACGCGTCGCTCCTCTTTCAGGTCAATCTCGGGTACCTGGAAAACCCGTTCTAAATGAACGTAATAGTGATCCTATTTTGCCACTTTAGGCATAAAGGATTTTAAGCGCAGGGCATTGGACACGACGCAGACGCTCGACAGGCTCATCGCTGCGGCGCCAAACATGGGCGAGAGCTGCCACCCGGTGAGCGGGAAGAACACGCCCGCGGCGAGCGGAATGCCGATGCCGTTGTAGAACAGCGCCCAGAACAGGTCCTGCTTGATGTTGCGGATCGTGGCGCGTGAAAGCTCGATGGCGCGGGCGACGTCCATGAGGTCGCTGCGCATGAGTACCACGTCGGCGCCCTCCTTGGCGATGTCGGCGCCGGTGCCGATAGCAAGGCCCACGTCGGCGCGCGCCAGGGCGGGGGAGTCGTTGATGCCGTCGCCCACCATGGCGACCTTGCCGCCCGCATCCTGCAGTTCGCGCACGTGGCGTTCCTTGTCGGCGGGGAGGACGTCGGCGATGACCTGTTCGCTGCTCAGCCCCACGCGGCGGGCGATGGCCTCGGCCGTCACGAGGTTGTCGCCGGTGAGCATGCGCACGTCGACGCCGAGCTTGCGGAGTGCGGCGATGGCCTCGGCACTCGTTTCTTTGACCTCGTCAGCCACGGCGATGGTACCAACGAGTTCGCCGTTCTTGGCAAAGAACAGCGGCGTTTTGCCCTCGGTAGCAAATTGCTCGGCAAGACCGGCGGGCACCTCTGCGCCCAGCTCGCTCATCAGACGAACGTTGCCGGCTGCGATGGCGTTTTGCCCCTCGCGCGCCGTGACGCCGCGACCGGGCACGGCGGCAAAGTCCTCGACCATGCGCGCGACGATTCCGCGCGTCTCGCACTCGGCCATAATCGCCTCGGCCAGCGGGTGCTCGCTTGAGCGCTCCAGTGCAGCGGCAAGCTTGAGCAGTGCCCTTTCGCTCATGGCGGCAACCACAATATCGGTCACGGCAGGCTTGCCGCGGGTGACGGTGCCTGTCTTATCGAGCACCACGGTGCCCACGCTGCGCAGGTTCTCCAGTGCCTCGGCGCTCTTAAACAGAATGCCCATTTCGGCGCCCTTGCCGGTGCCCACCATGATGGCGACGGGCGTGGCCAGGCCCAGCGCGCACGGGCAGCTGATCACCAACACGGCCACGGCGGAGGTGAGCGCTTCGTTGATACTTCCGGTTAAAACCATCCATGCCACAAAAGTCACGGCCGAGATTGCAAACACCACGGGCACGAACACGCCGGCGACCTTGTCGGCCATGCGGGCGATGGGCGCCTTGGTGGCGTTGGCGTCCTCGACGAGCTGGATAATCTTGGCGAGCGACGTGTCGGCGCCCACGCGCGTAGCGCGGAAGGTAAACGATCCGGTGCGGTTGACGGTGGCGGCGTTGACGGTGTTGCCGGCGGTCTTTTCCACGGGGATGGACTCGCCGGTCAGCGCACTTTCGTCCACGGCCGAGCTGCCCTCGAGCACCACGCCATCGACGGGGATGGACTCGCCGGGGCGCACGCGCAGGACCTGGCCGGGAAGGATGCTGTCGACGTCGACGGTGGCCTCAGTGCCGTCGTCGGCCACGACGGTCGCGGTCTTGGGCGCCAGGTCGATGAGTGCCTCGATAGCGCTGCCGGTTTTTGACTTGCTGCGCGTCTCGAGGTATTTGCCCACGGTGACGAGCGACAGGATGGTGCCAGCGCTCTCAAAATACAGGTTGTCCATGCTCGTCATCATGGCCTCGTGCACCTGACCTGCGGCTAGCTGGTCGGCCATGATGAACATGGCGTAGAGCGACCAGGCGATGGAGGCGGTGGCGCCCACGGCAATAAGGGCGTCCATGGTGGGCGCGCCGTGCGCGAGCGATTTAAACCCGTTGATAAAGTACGCGTCGTTGACGTAGACGATGGGGATGAGCAGGACGAGCTCGGTGAGCGCGAGTGTCATGCTGTGGGTATGGTCGGTGAAAATACCGGGCAGCGGCCAGCCGAGCATGTGCCCCATGCCTATGTAGAACAGTGGGATGAGGAATACGATCGAGATGATGAGGCGGGTGCGCATGGCGGAGGCGGCGGCCTCCAGCTTTTTGGTGGGCGACTCCATATGGGCGGCGCCGGACCTGGCTTGCGTACTGCCGTTTTGGGAGGCGTCGATGCCCGTGCTGACGGGCGAGGCCGAGTAGCCCGCGCGGTCGACAGCGGTGCAGATGTCGTCGGGGGAGACCTGCGCAGGGTCGTAGTCCACCAGCATAGAGCCGGCGAGCAGATTGACCGCGACGCTTTGGACGCCGTCGAGCTTGCTCACGGCACGGTCCACGTGCGCTTGGCACGCGGCGCACGTCATACCGTCCACGTCAAACTTATCCTGAGCCATGGCTTCTCCTTTCTGTAATTTGGTGTTGGAATTGTTAACCTGCTGATACTATACACCCATACCCCCTGGGGGTATACAGTGGAGATTGAAATGTATGCCATTCTGTTATTGGCCGAGGTGATAGCCAGGTCGGCGGACCGTAGCCGGTCTAATGTCTCAATCTGTAACAACTAGACCCTTTTTTGTCGAGTAACTGTTACAGATCTAGATATTACATCGAGCCACAACTTAACGTCTCAATCTGTAACATCTGGGGACTGTTTTGCCTGCTAGATGTTACAGATCGAGACAAACCATTCGAGGGTAACCCGAACATCTCAATCTGTAACAGTAAGACCGATATTTGGGTCCTAGTTGTTGCAGATCGAGACAATCTCGGAGCAGATGCCCTGGCCGTTCAATGTAAAACGCCGGGGCGCCCGCGTGATGGGTGCCCCGGCGTATGCTGAGCAGGGTTTGCGAAGCGGTGGAAGGGAAGAGAAGCCGTCCTCCCGAAATCCTTACTCCTGACGACGTTTCTTGTCGGTTAGGAAGACGCCGGCGGCTACAAGCACGACGCCTCCGATGACAAACGTCTCACCGGCGAGCGCAGCATTGTCGCCTGTGATGGGAAGTGCCGAGTTGGCGGCCGTCTTGGCGTTGCCAGCAGACGGCTTTCCAGCAACCGGCTTAGCGGCAGCCTGCGTGATCTTGGCCTGCTCGGCCTTCGCTGCCTCTTGCTCCTGGCGGGCGATCTCGTCCTTCAGGGCTTGCTCGGCGGCTACGCGTTTTGCCTTCGCCTCGTTGTAGGCATTGAGCGCCGCGGTGTAGGCGGGCGTCGCAGCATCAAGGTCTGCCTGAGCGGCATCAAGTGCGGCCTTTGCGTTATGTTCTGCCTGCTTGGCGGCGACGCACTTGGCAAAGAGGGCATTGAGCGTATCGTTCGCGTTTGCATCGGAGCCGGTTGCGATGCCGTTTTCGACATTGACGGACTTGAGCTTTCCGAGAGCGGCGGCAGCGGCGTCCGGTGCGGCCTGAGAATTCTCGACCGCCTGCTCGGCATTCGCTACGGCATCATTCGTCGCACTAAGAGCAGTTTCGGCCGCAGTCACTGCTGCGTCGGCGTCCTTCTTGGCTGCCTCGGCCGTGGCGAGATTATCGGCCGCGTTGTTCAACGCATCGGCATGTGCCTGCTTTGAAGCAAAGTCGTTTTCCGCCGTGGTCAGATCGCTCGCGGCGTGCTCCGCGGTCGCTGCCTTGGCCTCGACGCCGTCCTTGGCGATAGTGAGGGCCTGCTTCTTGGCAGCCGCGTCGCGCTCCGCCTTTTCAAGAGCGCTCTGGGCAGACGTCTGAGCCGCCGTGGCTTCATCGAGCGTTTGATGGGCCTTGTCAGCCTTCTCCTGGGCCGCAGCAACATCGGCAGAATACTTGGCAAGTTCCTTCCTTGCATCTTGCAGAGCCTGCTGCTTTAAGAGAGCCTCTGCCTTGGCGTCATCAACCTTCTTCTGACTCTGAGCGGCTTGCTCTTGCGATGCCTTAAGCTCGGCGCGCTTCTGGTTGACGACCTGCTCTGCGGGCGCCACGTTGCTTTGGGCGGCTTTAACCTGGTCTTCGGCTTCGGCAACTTTTCCGTTTGCCTTGGCGAGATTCTGCTCTGCTTGAGCGACCTCGGCAGCGGCACCTGCCACGTTGCCATTTTCGGTGGCAAGGTTGCTGTTCGCGGTATCAACGCCTTCTCGCTTTTGAGCGACGAGGGTCTCTGCTGCCTTTACGGCATCGGCTTTCGATGCCGCTGTGCTGCGCTTTTGCTCAAGGTTCGCTTTTGCAGCGGCAAGGTTTTCGCTGGCCTTGGAGAGACTCAGCTGATACTGATCAAAGAGACTCTCGAGTTCATCGATTGAATATTCTTTCTCGTACGAACCGTAGTTGTCGTCAACCTCCAAGATGTAGGTATATGAGAGATGAGTTCCTCGAGAATTAATGCCGTATCCCATGGTTTTGGCGTCAGGCTGTACGATATTCAAATAGTGGCCGACGGTGCCAAAGCCTACCTTTTGCTCTCCGAATTCGGTGCCGTGGCTCCAGAAAGTATCCCAAGCATCTTTGGGGGCAATTTCGCCAAGGCCGGCTTTCGCTGCGGCCTGGTCAAATATATTCTTTTCCTCATCAACCCACTGGTGTGCGACATTTCTTTTCAAGTCATAGTTCCATGCGGCATTTTCGAATCGCGCATAGTCTGAATGGTCTAGCATGGCGTCTGAGTAATTGGAGTTCGACTGAGCAATTGCCATCTGCTCGGCCGTCACCTTAAGCTCGCTAAGGCCGACGCTTTTGCGATATTCATTAATCTCGCGCAGCTTGCCAAACGAAAGCTTGGCGTTGTCGAGTGACGTGCCGTCCTTTTTATCGCCGATGGTCGTTGGGTTTAAGTCGCTCTGCTTATAGATGATGTCTGCAGCATCGTTGGCACCGATGAATTGGTAAAAGCCGATGACGCTCTGCGCCTCCGCCGTCGTAGCCTTATCGGCTGCCGCCTTGCACGTATCGTATGCTTTCTGTGCATCGACAACGGCTTGATCGGCGGCCGCCTGGTTTGTCTTGGCAGTTTCGAGCGCCTTGTCTGCTTGCTCCTTCTCGGCTTTTGCCTGGTCGACTTGTTTCTGAGCGGCCTTTGCCTTCTCCAGCTCGGCAGCATGCACCTGCTTTGCCGAGGTCAACTCCGATTGCGCCGCATCGGCTTTCGCCTGGGCTGCCGTTACATCATTTTCGGCTGCTGCGACTGTCTGCTTCTTGGCTTCGAGCTCGCTTTCGGCCCCGGTGAGGGCGTCCCGCTTGGATGCAACGTCACTATTTGCCTGAGAAAGACCTGCTTCGGCAGCCGCCTGCTGCTGCTTCGCCTGATCGAGTGCGCTTTGGGCGGCATCGACCTTTGCCTGAGCGGCGTCATACTCCGGGCCCTCGGCGCCTGCCTTTGCGGCTGCCAAATCGGCTTGCGCGCTGTCATACGCTGCCTGTGCCGCGACTACCTTACCATCCGCGGCGGTCTTTGCCTGTTGAGCGGAAGCCAGCGTGCCTGACGCCTCGTTGTAAGCGCTCTGCGCGGCGCTCCGAGCCTGCTGGGCATCGGCGAGTGCGGAGTCGGCAGCGGTTTTTGCGGCCTTTGCCTGGTCAAGAACCTTCTGGGCATCTGCGGCAGACTGCTCGGCGGCCTTGATTTCCTCCGGCGTTGCGTTGGCGGCTGCCTTCTGGGCTTCCTCAAGCTTGGCCCGTGCGTCGGCTGCCGCCTGCTTTGCGGAGTCGAGTGCCTTCGTCTTGCTTTCGGCATCGGCCTTGGCCGTGTCGAGCTTGCTCTGGGCATCCTTTAACGTGGCGCTGGCGCTGTTGGCCGCCTTGACGCTTTCATCGAGTTGACGGGCGTATTCGGCACGCACGGCGGCTTCTGCCTGCGAATTGTTGGAGACGGAAGCGTCGTAGGCAGTCTGGGCGTTGTCGCGGACCGTCTGCTTTTCGGTATAGGGGGCAACCGCCGTGTCGTAGTCGGACTTGGCTTCTGCCTCGGCAGCCTTTGCGGCGTCGATTGCGGCCTGCAAGTCGGCAATTTTCTGGGCGTTCGTCTTTACTGCGGAGCCTGCCGCCTCGCCGGCGTGGGCGGCGAGCGGGGACATGATTGCGTCCTGTGCCGTGGTGTCGCTCAGATCGTTGGCAAATGCCGAGAACGGGGCGAGCAACGACGAGCCGGTCATTGCGATGGTGGTGGCTGCGGTGACGGCGAGTCGCGCGGTCTTGTGACCCGCGAATGCGCGATGGGGCTCGGCGCCGCCTGAGACTTCCAAGTGTTTAGGTGCGTACTTTGCCATTTCTTCTCCCAATCGTTGAAGGGGTACCTATGACAATTCGTACGTTACGACCGCCGAAAGGGTTTCTGTTGCGCAACATTGGCAAGAAAATATCGACACACTTGAGTCACATTTATGAGTCGAAGTTCTCGGCAAGCTAATGTCTCGTTCTGTAACATCTAGCAGCAAATATGACCTCTAACCGTTACAGATCAAGACAATTGCCGGGGAGGGGTCCCGTCACGGCAAGACGCCCGCCGCCTAGATGCAGAACCCGGGGATCACACAGGTTAGCTTGTTTGGCTTGTCCGCAGGCGTTGCGTACGTAAAGGCGTCGCCGTCGTGGCCCACGCGATTCAAATAGAGTGTGCCTCCACTCTCCGATGTGTCAGGACTCACCGTGCGCTCCCACCAGCAGGTGTCCTTGCCCTTCCACTGGCGGACCATCGTCTCGTTCGTGGAATACGGGCTCACCTTGAGCTCGCGGAAGAGCTGATACTCTTTGCCCTCGCCGTTGTAGATGTCTGCCAGGTAGTGATAGTCCTTGGCAAACGAATCGGGCGGTTGCGTACCGCACAGCTCGACCATAGCGGGCAGCCAAAGGGTTGCGGGCAACTCGCTCAGACACGATGCACTGTTGGCGGCGCCAGCGTTATTCGAGACCTTTTTGACAGATTTGATGAGTGCGCGTAGCTCATTGGGCAGCAGCTTAAGGCCGTCGCCGTCGAGCCATTCTCGCAGCTCGCAATCTGCCCAGCCGGAGCTCGGCGGTTCAGCCGCAGCGTTGCGCTCGGCAATACCGGCGTCGAACATAAACGTTAGCCCTGCCTTGCCCGTACCGTCCAGAAGCTCATCGTGACGGATGCCCACAAGCTGCGCGCCGACCTCCAGCCCGTTGGTGAGTTTCACGCGCTTGGTACACGGATAGGGGATATGCCCATCGGCATCGAGCAGGTGGTAGCGCTTGGCAATCTCGCGTGCCTCGCTACGGGTCTCGGCGGCCTTAATCTTGAGCGAAATCTCCTGCAGCTGATCCCAGGTGTAGTCGTCAAGTGAACCGCGGATGCCATCGAGGTAGTCGGGGATGCCAAAGCCATGGGTTGCCGCGCCAATGACGCCGAGCCCCGCAACGACTGCAGCGACGCCGCCGATAATAAAGCGACGGCGGGTCATGGCATCGTTCCGGGCCTGCTCCAGGATCTCTCGCGCGCGCTCGCCGGCGACGTCGACCTTAAGGTGCGTACCGGAGTCGATGTCAATCGCGGCCTCGTCTCCTGTGCCTTCGCGGCCCTCGGATTCGGCATCGGTGAGGTATGCCGAGAGCACCTCGAGCATCTGCTGCTCGGTGGGACGATCGCACTGCTCGACTGAGAGACCCTTCATGATGATTTGGACGAGCGCTTCATCGCCCTCGCAGCGCGGCTCGAGCGGTGCCGGCTTGGTCTTGGTCTTTACGAGATAGAACGAGCCGGTTGCAGCGGCGTCCGTCGACTCAAAGTCAAACGGTTTGCGACCGCTGTAGAGCTGGTACAGAATGCTCGAAAGCGCATAGACGTCGATTGCCGGCGAACGGCGAAGGGCCGCGATGCCTTCGATATCCTGCGTGAGCATCTCGGGCGCGGCGTATGCGGGCGTGGCAAAGCGCCAGATGTCGGCGCGTCGGGTGATCGTGTCGTCGCCGAGAGCCATGGTCGCGGAGCCCATGTCGATGAGGCAGGGGTCAAAGGAACAATCAGCAATCTGCTGCTCGAGCGTTCGGCTGGTGGTGCGGAACATGATATTGGCAGGCGACAGGTCGCGATGGATGACCGGATTCACGAGGCCTTGGGTCATCAAGAGCGCACGAAGCACGGCGTTTCCGACGGCGGCGACCATCTGGGTGGTCAGCCCGCCCGAGGCGTCGTGCGGAAGCAGGGGCAGCGCCTGCTTGAGCGAGGTGCCCTCGACCCACTCCATGAGGATGAGAGGGTCATCCTCGCACGATCCGTAGCCATAGACGCGCGGAAATCCGCGCAGGTACGAGACGGTACACAGATGACGGTACTCCTCGAACAGCGCGGCGGTGCTGGCCAGGTGCGCTGCCGATTGCTCGGCGGAGCGGTCGGGGGCTTGGCCGGAAAGGATAGCGTTGTCCTTGAGCAGCTTGACGGCAAAGACCTCGCCGCTCGTGTTGGTCGCGCGCAGCACGTGCCCGATGTTGCCGTTGTTGCGGTGGGCCGCCTGGAGAATAAGCGTCATAAACCGACGTTTGGCGTCGTCCTCGGCGCTGGGGTCGACCGCCACGGCGGTATCGAACGTATCGAGACGGATGAGTTTGTCGCCATAGGCGCTATCGGTAGTATCCATGGCGTTCCTTTGTCTGGCATGGGTTGCCGCACGTATACGCGAGCAGTGCGGATATCGGTAAAGTACCATGATAGCCGCACTGCCCACGTATACCGCTGAGCATTGTCGTTTACGACGCAGAAGGTAGAAGACGAAAGACGGACGGCGACCGTCTTCCGATCGCCGTCCGCGCTAGTCCACAATGACAAGGAATGTCGTGTAGAGACCCAGATGGAGCCTGTCGCTGTTTTCGATTTCCACTGGGGGATAGATCTTGCCAGGCTCGCGTTGGTCGCGCGGCGGCTCAATCACAATATCGCCGTCACCCGCGCCCGATTCGAGCACTGTGCCGTTGGTCGACCCAAGGCCCTGGGCGTACCAGTGCTCACCCTCAAGCCAGATGCGAAGATGCTCGCGCGATGCGTCGGCGCCCACATCGGTGATGCTGGGCGAGGTTTTGGGAAAAGAACCAATCACGGTGCCGCGCGGATCGCGCGTGAGGGGATGGATTTGCATGCCGGCGCAGTTGTCGGCATGGGTTCTGAGCAGACCGAGGTTGGGGGCGACGGTGCGCGGCTGCTCCAGGCTGCTCATAAAGCCACGTCCGACGGTAGTTTCGGTGGTGCCAAAGTGCTCGCCCGTCTTGCTGTCGCAAAAGCGCTCGACGGTGGCCACGCCCTGAACGGGATCGGCGAGCGCCCCCGTTGCCACAAAGAGCATAAGGTAAAGCGTGCTTTTCTCGCGCACGGCATTGCCGTCAAAGTTGTCGATGCGATTGAGGGCATTTGCATATAGGCGGCTGTCCAGCTTGTAGCTGGCGAGAGCCGACATCATTTCGTTGGCGGCCGGACCGCGATAGTGCTCGGCGATTGCCCGATAGGCGGACTCGCCGCCGCCGAGCTTGCTGCAGATTGCCGAGGAAAGGTTGAGCGTGGTGACGGTAAAGTCGCTGTAGATGGAGGGCGCGCACTGGTCAGGCTTGCGATGGACGATGTAACGGGTGAGATACGAGCGGTTGGAAGAGCATTTCTCGAGCAGGGTACTGCCGAGATAAGAGTTTCCATTGATGAGCATTCGGGCGATCTCGAGATGTTTAAGACCGCCGAACGAGCGAATATCGTTATAGAGGACCGAGCAAGGCGTCTCTGCTGCCACGGATACCTCCTTTGATTGCTTCCTAGCCAATATGGCGATAGGAATTAATGGCCCCCGGTGGGCGACGTATTAAATGGCTGCGCAATATATAGCGTAACCAAAGCAACATTATAGGCCACATGTTCGAAATTGCAGGAAGACTGAGAGATTTGGTTTGGACTGGACGGAAATCCCCCTCTGTCTTGATTTATAACAATTAGGGCCGATTTTACTCGTTAACTGTTACAGATTGAGACGTTTGTGAGCCGTGTCGACCGTTTGTCTCGATCTGTAACACGTAGAGGAAGATTTGCCCTGTAGATGTTACAGACCGAGACAATCAGCCGGGCCCACCTCGTCCGCCTCGTCATCTGTGGTTTACGTGGGGGCATACGGAGTACGGGTATACTAACCGGCGGCGAATCTGCTCCATCGCTTAGGGCCGCTGCGTCTGGACGGCGCGTGATAGGGCTGCCAAAGCGATCGCCAGCGTGCTGAGCAACGTCCTCTCTGTGCGCACCCGTTTTTGTATGTATTAGCGCACTACCAAGCACGCCCGCGCGGCCGCATGCCGTGCCCCTTGCGCGTGCAGATAAGGAACAACAACATATGCGTAATTCTGTATCCGACGTCACCGACGCCGAGATTCTGGACGAGACCCGCGAGGCCATGACCCAGGCTGCCTTCGATGCCGCCGATGAGGCCAACGCTGCCCAGGCCGTCGAGTCCGCTACCGAGAGCCTGCCCGCCTTTGACGAGCTGGGGCTTTCCGACGAGATGCTCCGTGCTATCGAGAACCTGGGCTACACGGCGCCGACGCCTGTCCAGGCCGGCTCCATCCCCGTGGTGCTCGAGGGCCGTGACCTGCTTGCCGCCGCCCAGACCGGCACCGGAAAGACGGCCGCCTTTTTGCTGCCGACCATGAACAATCTGGAGCACATCGCTCCTCCCAAACCCGTGCGCGAGCGCGGCGGCCGCAACCGCCGTCGCGGTGTTAAAAAGCCCGAGGGCAACGGCCGTGGCCCCGTGATGCTCGTCATCACCCCTACGCGCGATCTTGCCCAGCAGATCGACGAGGTCGCAAGCAAAATCGCCGACGTCACCGGCCATGTTGCCGTGACCGTCGTGGGCGGCGTGAGCTACAAGCCGCAGACCGCGGCACTTAAGTACGGCTGCGACATCCTGGTCGCAACGCCGGGCCGTCTGGTCGATCTGATCGAGCAGGGTGCCTGCCACCTGGGCGAGGTCAAAGTGCTGGTACTCGACGAGGCCGACCGCATGCTCGATATGGGCTTTTTGCCCGCCGTCCGCCGCATTGTGCGCGAGACGCCGGCCGAGCGCCAGACGCTGCTGTTCTCGGCGACCCTCGACGAGGAGGCCGTGGGCGAGATCACCGATCTAGTGAGCGACCCGGCCCGCGTGGAGATCGCGCCCGCTACGTCGACCGCCGACACCGTCGACCAGTTTGTATTCCCGGTGTCCATCGAGGCCAAGAACAACCTGCTGCCCGAGTTCCTCAAGAAGGAGGGCCCGGAGCGCACTATCGTCTTCATGCGCACCAAGCACCGCGCCGACAGCTGCTGCCGTCGTCTGGAGCGTAAGGGCATCAAGGCCGCCGCGATTCACGGCAACCGCAGCCAGGCCCAGCGCGAGCGTGCCCTTTCGGCCTTCCGCGACGGCACCGTCGACGTGCTGGTGGCAACCGATGTTCTCGCCCGCGGCATCGACATTAGCGACGTGCGCTACGTCGTGAACTTTGACGTGCCGGCCGAGCCGACCGACTATATCCACCGCATTGGCCGTACGGGCCGCGCCGGCGAGCTGGGCTGGGCCATTACGTTTGTGACCGAGCAGGACGTCGATGAGTTCTACGAGATCGAGAAGCTCATGGACAAGACGGCCGATATTTACGAAGCCGGCGACCTGCATGTGGGTCCCAACCCGCCTGCGGTTGATCCCGAGCGCGACCCTGCGGCCTTTAAGGTGAAGAAGAAGACTAAGCGCGGCAAGTCCAAGAGCAAGAAGAAGCTTGAGCAGGCGCGTCGCGACGGCAAGCGCAACGGCGACGATTACGGCGATGTTGCCGGTCGTTCCAACCGCGGTCGCGACGAGCGCCGCGGCGACGGCGAGCGGCCGAGCCGTCCCAAGCGCGGCGGCAAGACCCGCGTGCGCGAGGGCGTTCAGGCTCGCGTGGACGAGGCTGTTGAGAGCGTGGCTCGCGAGGTAGCTGCCGAGGAGCGCGGCGGTGCTGGTGCCGCTGAGCAGCCTGCGCGCGGCAACCGTGCCGAGCGTCGTGCCAAGCAGTTCCAGGGCGAGGCACACCGCCGTCGTCGTGAGGACGAGGACCGCGGCGGTCGTCGTCGTGTCGAGCGCGAGGACGAGGGCCGCGGTTCGCGCGGTGGCAAGCGCGGTGCGGGCGACCGCCGGCGTTCCGGTCGTGATGACGAGCGCGGCGGCCGTGATGAGCGTCGCGGCGGCGAGGGTCGCGGTGAGCGTACTGCCCGTGGCGGTGAGTCCCGTGGCGGCAAGCGCTTTGAAGAGCGCGGTAGCCGCGGCGGCGAGCGTCGCGAGGGTGCTCGCGGCAATGGCGGGCGCGGCGGGGGCGGGGGGTTTCAAGCATCTTACT
>OGPR01001806.1_pt1 | contig 16545 bp, 18 predicted proteins | sample 1552981 | NCBI WGS metagenome assembly OGPR01 (sample SAMEA2580260, study PRJEB22360) | human gut metagenome | biome: human gut; feature: human-associated habitat; material: faeces | place: Denmark | collected 2008/2010 | reverse complement strand
CATCCTCCATCCCGATCTGCTCCGCGTCCGGCTCCTCGGTCTCCTGGGCCGCAAACTCACCCCGCGCCCGCTCGCGGTAAAACTGCTCGGTGCATAGCGCCTGAAACTCCGACAGGTCTGCCAGATACTTTTCGGTCACAATCCGCACCGGCATGATCGCCGCCAGCACCTCGAACCCGTCATGCACCACCAAATACCGCTGGCCGCTCTCCATTTTTCTGACCGTGTACCTGATGTAGTCGCTTTCCTTGATCTGCTCCGCCAGGGGAGAGAGCATCGCCTCGCGGTAAAAAATCAGCTCACCATCATCCATGCTCCGGCGGCAATCGCACCAAAGCCCATCCGGCGCTGCCATCACTTTCAGTTTTTCGGTGTCCTGCTCGCCGTCCGCATAGTCAGAAAGGTTCATCCCAAAGATGCTTTTAACTGTGCCCTCCCAGCGCTCGTCAAAATGAACTTTCTCCCATGCCTTTTCCGGCATATCCAGAACCGTGCGCACCTGTTCTTCTCCCACCATGTCCGGCAGCTCGGTTGCTCGGAAGATTGCCGATCTGGTTCCCAGCCAAATCCCGCTATCTTCCACATGGGCGACCATGCAATATCCGCCGCCCTTGACCAGCTTCACATACTTTGACAGCTTCATGTCTGCCCCTCCTTATCCAAACAGGTACAGAATACAGAGTTTCAGCAGTGCAGGCCCGGCCAGAATAAGGGCTGCGGCCCAAGTTACCGTCACCGCTAAGAACAACGCAGCAGACAAGATTTCAAAAAACTTTTTCATGCTTGCCCCTTTCTCACTCCAACAGTCACATACGCGTTACCTTTGCTGTTCAGCTCCATGTCCACCGGTGCCTTGCAATTCAGGCAGGTGTGGGTGATGGTCTGTGCTGTGACATTGGTTTTGTATCGGAAGCTCTTTCCGCATTTGCAGTGCATGAACAGCGGGCGCAGATTTTCCAGCGGGGTTTCATGCCCACAGGAACACTTAAAGGCGTAGGTCTCTCGCTTTGCGCAGAACGCTTTGACTGCTCCGCACTCCTCGCACTCGATCAGCAAGAACCCCTTATACGGCCCCTGTCCATCGTCCGCCGCCGGTGTAGCCCAGCTATCACGGCTCCCAAACATCCGCTCGACCCGGCTCATTCTCTGGCCCGGCATTTCCTGCGGCTGTCTGCTCTCGGTCATACCCGCCCGCTCTCCGGTGCTTCCGTATCCGCCCCGGTTTTCGTTTCCCAGGCTCTCCACCTGCACAAACTCAACAGGCGGCGCTTTCTCCACAAGCCGGAACTGACAAATGCGTGTTCCCTTTGGAATGGTTGTCCCGTCCTTGCGCAGGCACACCGCCGGGAAGCCCCACACATCCCCGTCGCCGCAGTAATCGTTCTCGATCACACCCATGCTGTTGGCAAGAAGGATGCCCCACTTCCCGAATGTGGACGACCTCGGCACGATATGGGCATAGTAGCCCGCCGGAATTTCAATAGAAATGCCCAGGGAAACGATCTTGTACTCCAGAAAGCTCAGTGTGGTGTCCTCTGCTGTGCAAAGGTCAATCCATTCTCCGTGAGCCTCCGGCAAGGCGTTTCCATGGGCGTTAATTCTCACTTTCATATTCAGTTCCTCCGATCATCTCAAATCACTTGCAACCAGGTTGCAAAACTCTTTCGGTTTCACTGCCGGGCCGTCTCCTGGTTTTGCCACCATGACCGACGCGCCGGTGATCTCCGACCAGTCGCAGTCCCAGTATTCCGCCGCATTCATCAAGGCCGCGAGGTTGGAGCTGTGCGGCACCACCACAGAACCGTACTTAGGATGGGTGACACAGGCCCGGCCTTTTGCGTTCCAGCGGTTTTCCCGCTCTCTTTCGATTGCCCGCCGGTGGATGGCCTCTCGTTCCTCGGTCATTCCACTTCTCCCCGTTCCCGCATCCGGCGCAGCCACTCTGCATTTTCCTCCTGGCCGTAGAACGCATGGCCCAGCCAGCCGCCCAGCACCATCAACACCAGCCCGGCGGCCCCGGTCATGATAATCGTGGAAATTTCCTCAGTTCCTCCCGCACAGAGAAGCAGCAGAAATCCCAGCATACCAACGCCCGCCCCGATGTTCTCCCTAATTCTGTTCAGCCTGCGCCGCTTTGCCGCATACGCCTCCCGGCGCTCCCGCTCCAGCTTGCGGCAGCCCAGCTCCAGGCCGTATCCCTCCTTAGAATAGTAATTGACCGTCACGCAGTTCCGGCCCCGTTTGATTTCGCAGTATGCGGCTTTCATATATGTACCCCTCTCCCTGGTCAGGCTCTCGCCGTTCTTCTCTGGCGGTAATTTTCAAGAAGTCTCTGCTGCGCCAGCTCCGCGCTATACCCAAACCGCCCATTTTCGTCCATCTCTCCGGTGTCTCCGCGCTTCAACTCGTTGTACACAGTGGAGCGATGGACTTTCAGCTTCGTTGCGATCTCCGCCGCACCGAACCCTATTCCATACAATCTTTCAAGTTCCATGCGGTCTTTCAGCATGAGATGTCTTTTACTCAACCTGCCCGCCTCCTTTTCTGCTGGCTTTTTGACAAAAAAATAAATGCGGGAAAACTCTTGTCGAGTTCTCTCGCATTTATTCTAATTATTCAGCGGAAAATCCGCTTGTTTTTATCTGTTCCGCGCTCTATAATAATGTCTGCCATATTGTCTGTAAAGGAAGCGAATGCCATGGCGTCCAGAAAACGAATCGTTCTTTGCTATATCCTCCTGCAGGCCAGCTTCTGGGGCATGATCAGCTCCATCTGCGCCTATCAAGCCGCGATCGTCCTCGACCGGGGCTTTACGACCGGACAGGCCGGAATCTTCTGCGCGCTGTGCTATCTGGCAAGCCTGTTTACACAGCCGGTCATCGGCGGCTGGGCTGACCGGCACCCGAGCGTCCCCATCAAGCAGCTGCTGATCATCATGCTGCTGCCCGCCGCCGCGCTCAATCTTGTCTTTTATTTCACGCGCCCCGGCTTTCTGCTCACAGCGCTGATCATTTTCCTATTCGGCGTACTGGAAACGAACTCCTATCCGCTGATCGACTCGATGGGCATGCAGTATGTGAACGCAGGCGTGGAGATCCCCTACAGCTTCGCGCGCGGGATGGGATCGCTGACCTACGCAGTTTTATGCGTCGTGACGGGCCTGCTGACGGCGCGGTTCGGCATGCAGGCGGCGCTTCTGGCACACTGTGCCGAGCAGCTTCTGCTGCTGGTCTGCCTGCTGGCGTTCCCGAGCATTCCGGCGCGTCTTTTGCCGCAGCCGCAGGCAAAGTCGGCCTCCGGCCATTCGATCTGGCAGATCTTAAAGAAAAACAAGGTCTTTACGCTCATGCTGATTGCCTGCTTCTTCGGCATGATGGGCGTGATGCCGATCAGCAATTTCCTCGTCTCGCTTGTAAACAGCCACGGCGGCGGCAGCACAGCGCTCGGCGTCGCGCAGTTTTTGATGGCCGCCTCGGAGCTGCCGTCGGCACTGGTGTTCGGGCTGCTACAAAAAAAGATGAGCAGCGCGAAAATCCTGCTGATCTCGATCATCTTCATGGTGGTCAAGCCGCTGCTGATCCTCGCGTCCGGCTCGCTTGGCATGCTGCTGGCTGTGCAGCCGGTACAGATGCTGGGCTACGGCCTGTTCTTCCCTGCCTCAGTCTATTTTGCCAATGAATCGGTCTCCCCTGCCGACCGGGTACAGGGCCAGTCCATCCGCACAATTCTCGCCATCTCGCTCAGTACGCTGCTGGGCAGTCTCGTCTCCGGGTATCTGATCGACCTCGGCGGCACGACGCTCATGCTCTGGTTCTCGACCGGCTGTGCATCCATCGGCGTGCTGATTGCGCTCGGTGCGCTGGCTGTGCAGAAAAAATCAGTGCGCGTGTAAGCCTCCGGAGGTTCCCATTATGTCCAACATTCTTGTTTTTGTATTAGAACTCATCGGCACTGTCGCGTTTGCCGTTTCCGGCGCCATTGTCGGCATCAAAAAGCAGATGGATCTGCTCGGTGTGATCGTCCTCGGCGTCTGCACGGCGGTCGGCGGCGGAATTGTCCGCGACCTCATTCTCGGCATCACGCCGCCCGCGACGTTTCAGGATCCGGTCTACACACTTACGGCGGCCGCCGGCCGTGTCCGTTCTCATGTTCCTGCCGCATGTGCGCGCCCGTGTCGGGCGGCATGAGCCGGTCTTTGACCGGCTTCTGCTGGTGATGGACGCGGTCGGCCTTGGCGTGTTCACGGTTGTCGGCGTCCAGTGCGCATACCGGCAGGCGGAACACTATACGCTGTTCCTGACCGTTTTCGTCGGCCTCATTACCGGCGTGGGCGGCGGCGTGCTGCGCGACGTGTTCTCCGGGGAACGGCCCTATATCTTTGTTCGGCATTTCTACGCCTGCGCGTCAATTATCGGCGCGCTCATCTGCGCGCTGTGCTGGAACCGGCTGGGTGCGAACGCGGCCATGCTCTTCGGCGCAGCAGCCATCGTCGTGCTGCGCCTGCTGGCAGCATATTACCACTGGAGCCTGCCGAAGTCTGACTACCACGACGATACGCAGACTCCCACCGCACTGCGGAACTGACAACTCAGAAGCTGGAGAAACCATGATGACAAATAAAAAGTTGAATTATCTCGAAGTTGGAAAAGAAGCGGCAATCTTGACCGCAGCGGTGGCAATCATTGCGGCGGCAGTCTTCTTTTTTCTATCTCCAAGCCACACCTCTGTCAGCAGCATATCCGGTCTTGGAATCGTGCTGTCCAATTTTATTTCGCTTCCACTGTCGGCCATCACAATGATTTTGAATATCGTCCTTCTGATCATCGGCTTCCTGACCTGCGGCAGAGAATTCGGAGCAAAGACCGTCTATACAAGCATCACGCTCCCGCTGTTTCTAGGACTGTTTGAAATCCTGTTTCCGGATTTTGAATCCATGACCGGCAGCCAAGAGTTGGACGTACTCTGCTATATTCTGGTCGTCAGCATCGGTTTGAGCATCCTTTTCAATCGGAACGCATCGTCCGGCGGACTAGATATCGTGGCAAAAATTCTGAACAAATACCTGCGCATGGATTTAGGAAGAGCCATGTCTCTGTCCGGTATGTGCGTGGCACTGTCCGCAGCGCTTGTCTACGACAAGAAAACCGTGGTTCTGAGTATCCTCGGCACATATTTCAACGGGATTATTCTGGATCATTTCATTTTCGACCACAACAAAAAGCGCCGCGTCTGCATCATCACCGAAAAGGAGGAGGCGCTGCGGCAGTTCATCATCAACGAACTGCACAGCGGCGCCACGATCTACGAGGCCATTGGCGCATACAATTTGCAGAAACATAACGAGATCATCACCATCGTCGATAAAAGCGAGTACCAGCGGCTGATGACCTTCATCAACCGCGAGGACCCAAAGGCGTTTATTACGGTCTATAACGTCTCCAATATGCAGTACCAGCCGAAGATCTGGAAAAAGTGACAATTTAGAATTTCAGGAGGCAGCTATGCTGAACAACAAAGGATTTGACCTGTGGGCAGATGGATATGACAAAAGTGTCGGTCTTTCTGACGAAGCGAATACCTACCCGTTTGCCGGATACAAAAAGGTACTTGCCGCAATTTTTCAGACTGTCATGCAGACCCCAAACGCTTCTGTGCTGGACATTGGGTTTGGAACTGCCGTGCTGACGGCAAGGCTGTATGAACAGGGCTGCACCATTTACGGACAGGATTTCTCGTCCAGAATGCTCGAACTGGCGTCCGAAAAAATGCCGGGCGCGCATTTATATCAGGGCGACTTTACGCAAGGTCTGGTAGAACCGCTGCAAAACCCCCGCTATGACTATATTGTCGCAACCTATGCGCTGCACCATTTGACAGACACGCAGAAGGTCGTATTCCTATCCGCGCTGCGCGGCTGTCTGAACGAAAACGGAAAAATTCTGATCGGCGACGTTGCGTTTGAAACCCGCGACGCTCTGAACCGGTGCAGGCAGGAAGCGGGAGCGCATTGGGACGACGATGAAATTTATTTTGTCGCGGAAGAAATAAAAAAGGATTTTCCAGACCTTTTATTTACGCAGCTATCCCCCTGCGCCGGTGTTCTGACAATCAGCAAGTGATTTGTAGAGGCCGACGACTCTGTCCACCGCGCGCAGAGAGCACCTGTTCTACAGAAATCCCCCAGTGCCCCGTATGCACTGACATATTGCAATGTAGGGGCCGCTGCCCACATCGGCCCATTGGGAAGTTACGAATTCGCCGCAGATTTCCGTAGAAACAGTGCATTCTGCCGGGCCGATGTGGGCATCGGCCCCTACGGCGAATGGAGGAACAATATTTGGAGGGCTTATGAAACAGGTTCTTTTAAGCGCAGACGGCGAGATCAGCGTGTACTGTGTTCCGGATGCAGTGGCGGATGATCTCGAAACATACTGTCTGGAGTTCAGCTGTCATTGGCTGCACGAAAGCCCCGATGCTGCAAGGTATCGGGTGAAACGGGGTTCTGCGGTCGTGGTATGCTATACCGAAAAGGACTTTATCGAGTATCTGAACCGTTATATCTGCACAGATCCGTCTTCGCTCGTCACAACACTTCACAATGTATATTGCAAAGAGGAACTGCCGGAGAAATACCGCGGCCTGCCGTATTTCAATTTTTGACTTTAGAAAAACTCCTCCGTATGCCGCGGCATACGGAGGAGCGTTTTTTACTGTCTGGATTTCATCAGGGCACGCATTCTGGCTGAATGGTCGAGTTGGCGCTTGCGCATACGGAGGTTTTTCGGCGTGACCTCCAGCAGTTCATCGTCGGCAAGGTATTCCATGCACTGCTCAAGCGACAGAACCGTCGGCGGAACGAGGCGGATGGCGGCGTCGGAACCTGCCGCGCGCATATTGGTCAGCTGTTTTTTCTTGCAGACGTTGACGGCCATATCCTCATTGCGGTTGCACTGACCGACGATCATACCGGCATAGACTTCCACGCCCGGCCCGATGAACATCGAGCCGCGGTCCTGCACGCCGCCAATGCCGTAAGCGGTCGTCTCTCCGGTTTCAAACGCGACGAGCGAACCGGTCAGACGGCGGGAAATCTCGCCCTTGACGGGTGCGTAGCTGTCAAGCGTCGAGGCCATAATCCCCTCGCCTCTCGTATCAGTCAAAAACTCGTTGCGGTAGCCGAACAGGCCGCGCGTCGGGACGAGGAATTCCAGCCGCATGCGGCTGCCGATCGGGGTCATGGAGACGAGATCGCCCTTGCGCTGGGAGATTTTATCGATCACGGAGCCGACGGAATTTTCCGGCACATCCGCGATCATGCGCTCAATCGGCTCGCAAAGCTTGCCGTCGATGGTCTTATTCAGAACGTGCGGCGTGGACACCTGGAACTCATAGCCCTCGCGGCGCATCGTCTCGATCAGGATAGACAGGGGCATCTCGCCGCGGCCTGCAACGTTAAAGGCATCGGTGCCCATCTCTGTCACATGCAGAGAGACATCCTTGAGCAGTTCTCTTTGCAGACGGTCACGCAGGTTGCGGGACGTGACGTATTTGCCCTCGCGGCCCGCAAACGGAGAATCGTTGACGGAGAAGGTCATTTCGATGGTCGGGTCGGAGATCTTGACGAATGGCAGCGGCTCAACGGTCTCCAGATCGCAGAGCGTACGGCCGATGGTGATATCCGAAATGCCGGAGAACGCGACGATCTCGCCGGCAGATGCCTGCTGGATGGGGCTGCGGCCAAGGCCGGTAAACTCGTACAGGGCGACAACCTTTTCCTTCTTCTTGACGGACGGGTCGTGGTAATCGCAGACGATGACCTCCTGGTTCTGGCGGATCGTGCCGCGTTCGATGCGGCCGATGCCCATACGGCCGACAAATTCGTTATAGTCGATGGACGAGACGAGCACCTGAAGCGGCCCGTTTTCATCGCCCTTCGGGGGATCGATATAGTTGACGATTGTCTCAAACAGCGGGATGAGATCGGTGCCCTTGTCGTCGGGGCCGTAGGAGGACGTACCTTCGCGGGCGGAGCAGAAAATTGTCGGGGAGTCAAACTGTTCTTCGGTCGCATTGAGATCGAGCAGCAGTTCGAGAACCTCGTCCATGACCTCATGCACACGGGCGTCCGGGCGGTCAATCTTGTTGACGACAACGATAACCTTATGGCCAAGTTCCAGCGCCTTCTGCAGCACGAAGCGCGTCTGCGGCATGGGACCCTCCGCCGCGTCAACGAGCAGCAGAACGCCGTCAACCATCTTCAAAATACGCTCGACCTCGCCGGAGAAATCGGCGTGGCCCGGGGTATCGACGATGTTGATCTTATAGTCTTTATAATGGACAGCGGTATTCTTGGCGAGAATGGTGATGCCGCGCTCGCGTTCGAGATCGCCGGAGTCCATCACGCGGTCAACGACCGCCTGATTCTCACGGTACACGCCGCCCTGCTTGAGCATCTGATCGACCAGCGTGGTCTTGCCGTGGTCAACGTGCGCGATGATTGCAATATTCCGAATTTTATCCTGCGTCATACTTGGCGCCCCTTCCTTCTTTGCCTGAATAAAAATCTCACAAAAAAGAATTTTAACACAGACATCTTGGAAATACAAGATTTTTCTGCGAGAAAATCGTGCAAATTTGCCGCTTTCGTGTGGGATTTTTTGTGAAACCGCACAACCCGGCCTCGCAGCGCATACGATGAGGCGAAGGAGGGAGATCCCATGCAACCACTCACGGAAAAACAGACGCAGCGGGTCTGGAGCCGCGTGATGAGCGCGCAGGCCGTGCCTGCTGCCCAGATGAACGAGCAAACCGGCTCCGGCAGCGCTGCGGCCGATTCCCTGACGCCCGAAAAGCTGCTTGAACTGATTGCGGACGAACGCAATGACAGCGCGCTCTATGCGCACCTCGCCTGCCGCATGAAGGGCAAAGCACAGGCGATGCTGCGTGAAATGGCCCGGCAGGAGGCCTGCCACGCGAAGCAATTCGGCGCGGTCTATTTTCTCAAGACCGGCAAAAAGGCCTGCCCCGGCAGGCCGGAAGCGCCGTGCGTCACCTGTATCAACGAGACGCTCCGCCAACGCTATTCCGAGGAGCACACCGCGCACGAGGCATATGAGACGCTTGCCGAGAACGCCGGAACGCACCGCTGCATGCTGCTGAGAATTGCTGAAGAGGAATGCGAACATGCGCAGATGATCCTGTGCATCCTGCAGACCTGTCTGTAACGCTCCATACACAACAGGCCCGCTGCAACATGCAGCGGGCCGTAGCCTTTCAAAACAGCCGCAGAAAATCATGCCTGTTCAGCAGTTCCTGTTTCAGCGTTGTGCACTTATTTCAGCTTCCACGCGAGGTCGTTCAGGAACAGTTCCTGCTCCAACCCCTCGACCGTGGTGTCCTTCGTGATGTGGACGAATTCAATTTCCATCATTCTTGCCCAGTCGCGCAGCTGCTCAGCAGTCACGTCGTAGCTCAGGACGGTGTGATGTGCGCCGCCCGCTGTGATCCAGCACTCGACGCCGGTGGTGAGGTCGGGCATCGCGCGCCACATGACTCTGGCGACCGGCAGGTTCGGCATGGGCATAATGGGCTTGACAGCCTCAATATCCTGCACGATGAGGCGCAGTCTGCCGCCCATGTCGATGAGGCTTGTGACAACGCCCTTGCCCGCTTTGCCCTCGAAGACGAGGCGGGCGGGGTCTTTTTCGTTCATGCCGATGCCGAGGAAGTGCGTCTCGATGCGCGGACGGCCGGCTGCCACGGACGGGCAGACCTCCAGCATATGCGCGCCGAGGGAATACTCCTGGCCCTTGACGAGATGATAGGTGTAGTCCTCCATGAACGCGGACGCGCCGTTGCCGTTTTCGCCCATGGCTTTCAGGATGGCGGTCATCGCTGCGACCTTCCAGTCGCCTTCGCCGCCGTAGCCGTAGCCCTGCGCCATGAGGTGCTGGGACGCGAGGCCGGGCAGCTGTTCCATGCCATAGAGGTCCTGGAACGTGTTGGAGAAGGCTTTGCAGCCCTCCGCATCCATCATCTTCTTCATAGCGATCTCTTCGCGCGCCTGATAGCGGATGGCAGCGATATCGTCGGTCGCAAAATCGTACTTTTCGCGGTAAACGGCCATGAGCTCGTCAATTTCAGCCTCCGTGACGGCGTTCATTTTCTTGACCAGATCACCGACGGCCCATGTGTTGACTTCCCAGCCGAGTTTCTTCTGGACTTCGACTTTATCGCCCTCGGTGACAGCCACGTTGCGCATATTGTCGCCGAAACGCATGACTTTCATGTTCTTCGAGACGGCGACGCCGATGGCGGCCTTCATCCAGCTGCCGATGCGGGCCTGCACATCCTCGTCCTGCCAGTACCCAGCGATAATCTTGCGCGGCTTGCGCAGGCGCGCGCCGATGAAGCCGTGTTCCCGGTCGCCGTGCGCGGCCTGATTGAGGTTCATGAAGTCCATGTCGATTTCTTCATTGGGAATCTCACGGTTATACTGGGTCGCAAAGTGCAGCCACGGCTTCTGGAGCATATCCAGGCCGTTGATCCACATTTTGGACGGGCTGAATGTATGGCACCATGTGACGATACCGGCGCAGGAATCATCGTAATTAGCCTCTTTTACGACCTGCGTGATCTCAGCGCTGGATTTGGCTGTGACCTTATATTTGAGCGGATACGGCAGGACGGCGGACAGCTTCTGCGCCATCTCCTCCGCACGCCGTGCGACAGTCGTCAGAACATCCTCGCCGTAGAGCGTCTGCGAGCCGACGATAAACCAGAATTCATAATGTTTCATATTTGATATCTCCTATTGAAATACGGTGTAATGCCTGTAAAGGCGCTTATTCGTCCTTGTTTTTGCGCGACAGGACCAGACTTTGAATCACGAGGAACAGGCAGATCATGGCTGCGACTGTGATATTCGTCCACCATGCTTCATCAAGTCCCAGCGAGGAGACGATATTCTTGATCGTACTCAGGGACAAGACGCCAAAGAGCGTGCCGATGATGTTGCCGACGCCGCCGGTCAGCATCGTGCCGCCGATGATAGAGGACGCGATGGCGTTCATTTCCGCGCCGCTTGCGTGCGACGGGGAGCCAGAGCCGACATGCAGGAAGTACACAAAACCGCCGATGCCCGCGAGAATGCCGCAGATGAGGTGCGCAAGGAACTTCGTGCGCTTGACGTTGATGGCCAGCATATTGGCGCTGTAGCTGTTGCCGCCGACCGCGTAGACACTTCTGCCGAACTTCGTCCAGCGGAGCACCACAAACAAAACCGCCACAACCACCAGCGCCACCACAACGCCAATCTCCACATAGGCGGGAACATACGCACCAAGTTTATTGACGGAGCCCATACCGGGCACATAGATGCGCGTTTCCTTGAGTGCCTTAAATGCTGCGTTTTCCACGTTAAACTGCGTCGCGTTGACGATGGTCGTCATACCCTTGGCAAAGAACATGCCCGCAAGCGTGACGATGAACGGTTGAATTTCAAGATAGGCAATCAGGAAGCCTTGCACAAAACCAAACGCCATGCCGATGCCGAGGGCCAGCAGGATGGCCGTCAGGACGGTACCGCCCTGATAGTCGAGATTGACCGCGCAGCTCATGCAGACAAGCGCGGTAAGCGTGCCAACGGAAATGTCGATGCCGCCCGTGATCATGACGAGGCTCATGCCGCACGAGAGAATGAGCAGCGCTGCGTTTTCGTTGAGAATGTTAAAGAAGGTCTGCGGCTTTTTGAAGCCGGAGCCAAGAAACAGCACCGCGCACACATACATGACGACAAAAACGCAGATTGTAATGATCAGCAGCAGCTTTGCGTCTGTCAGACGGCCTTTGTGCGCAAGTGAAGGCGCTTTTGTTTTATTCCGCATGGGTGCCAGCCTCCTTCTTTTCTTCGGTTCTGTGCCGCTTTTTGAGCGCTTCCAGCTTTTCGCGGACAGTCGGCGCGCTCAGCACGACGAGGATGATGACCACGACTGCCTTGTAGGCCGGCAGTGCGCTGGAAACGACATTGAACTTGAACAACGTCGTGGTGAGGAACTGGATGACATACGCGCCGAGGACGGAGGCCCAGATGTTGAACTTGCCGCCCGAGAGCGCGTTGCCGCCAAGTGCAACAGCCAAAATCGCGTCCATTTCGATGTCCTTGGCCACAACGGAATAGTTGATGGTGGAGAAGCGGCTGACCTTGATAAAGCCCGCAACGGCCACGCACAGGCCGAGAATGACGTAGGTCAGGAACTTTACGAACTGCGGGTGGATACCGTTGAGCCGCGCGGCACTGGCGTTGATGCCGACTGCCTGCGAATAAAGCCCGATATTCGTGAACCGCAGCAGCGCCCACGCGAGTATCATGCAGATCACGGCAATGAAAATCGGCGTCGGAACGGCCACGCCCGGCAGGAAATTGCCGTAATACGCAAACGACGGATCGGAGATCATGGGCAGTTCGTTGTTATTGATCCATGCAGCAATGGAACGACCGGCTGTGTAGAGAATCAGCGTGGCAACCATCGGCTGAATTTTGAAAACAGCAACGAGCGTGCCGTTGAACGCGCCGAAGAGCATAGAGACGACGCAGCAGGCCAGAAATGCCACAAGGATCGGTGCCTGCAGCGTATCCGGGCGCGAATTCGTGCCGCACAGCACGCGAAGGACGACGCTGCCCGCAATAGCGATGGCGGAGCCGACGGAAATATCCTGTCCGCCGGAGGCCGCTGTCACAAGCGTCATACCGATGGCGAGAATGACAAGTTCGGATGCGTTATCGAGGATTGTGATCAGGTTGCCCGTCAGGACCAGATCGCCGAGGCTGTTTTCCTTCAGCGTAATGGCGAAGAACGAGGGGTCTGCGATAAAGTTGAATACGATCAAAATCAGAAGTGCAGCCAGCGGGATAAAAATCTGCTTGCGCACCAGCCGGGCAAGGAAGCTGCCCTGCGGTTTTTCGGTTGTCCGGGTCATGCCTGTTCACCTCCGGCAATGGTTTTCATGATGCTGCTCTGGTTGAGGTCGCTGCCGCGCAGTTCGCCGACGACCTGCCGGTCGCGCATGACGACAAGGCGCGAGCAGACGCGGAGCATCTCGTCGATTTCGGACGAGATAAACGTCACGCTCTTGCCCTCTGCGGCAAGCTGCAGAACAAGCTTCTGAATCTCGACCTTTGTGCCGACATCGATGCCGCGCGTCGGCTCGTCGAGGATCATATAGACGGGATTCGCCAGCAGCCAGCGCGCCAGAATGACCTTCTGCTGATTGCCGCCGGAGAGCGCCTTGATGGGCGTGTCGGTCGAGGCCGTCTTGATGCTCAGGAGTTTGATATACTCCTCGGCGTATTTTTCCGCCTTTGCCTTGGAAATGGGATGGAAGAAGCCGTCGAGCACCTGCCGCGCGAGAATGATATTGTCGCGCACAGAGAGCTCTCCGATGATGCCGTCGCGCTTGCGGTCCTCGGGCAGATAGCTGATGCCGTGCTTCATGGCGCGCAGCGGCGAGGTAATCTTCACCTGCTTGCCGTCCATCTTCACAGTACCGCCGGAGACATGATCCGCGCCGAAGATCGCGCGCACGGATTCGCTGCGGCCGGAGCCGAGCAGACCCGTAAAGCCGTTGACCTCGCCCTTGCGGATGGAAAAATCAAACGGGCGAACGCCTGCCGCACTGGAAAGCCCGGCTGCCTCATAGACGACCTCCGCGCCCTCAAGTGCGTCTGCGGCGCCTTCGCTCTTGATCTCGGACAGATCATCGAGTTCCTTGCCGAGCATCTTGGACACAAGCTGCACACGCGGCAGGTCGGCAATCTTGTATTCGCCGACAAGTTTGCCGTCGCGCAAAACGGTAATACGGTCGCAGACGGCGTAGACCTGCTCGAGAAAATGCGTAACAAAGATAATGCCGACGCCGCGTGATTTGAGGTCCAGCATAAGTTTGAAGAGTTTTTCAACCTCCTGCTCGTCAAGAGAGGATGTCGGCTCGTCGAGAATAAGGACCTTGCACTCCATATCGACTGCGCGGGCAATGGCGACCATCTGCTGCACGGCAATGGAGCAGCTGGACAGCTGCTGCGTGGGCGCGGCGGGAATGCCGAGCGACTCCAGGAGTTTTTTCGCGTCCGCGTTCATTTTGCGCCAGTTTGTAAACGCGCCCTTTGTTCTTCCAATGTATAGATTCTCTGCCACAGTCAGATTCGGGCAGAGGGTGATTTCCTGATAAACCGTACTGATGCCCGCTTTCAGCGCGTCCTGCGTCGTGCGGATCTGTACGGGCGTTCCTTCCATGGAAATGGTGCCCTCGTCTTTGGAATACACGCCTGTGAGCACCTTAATAAGCGTGGATTTGCCCGCGCCGTTCTCCCCCATCAGTGCATGGATTTCACCCTTGCGGAGCGTAAAATCCACGCCGTCAAGCGCGCGGACACCGGGGAAAAATTTGCAGATCCCCCGCAATTCCAGTAAAGCTGTTTCCTGCATTGTGTTCGCCTCCATAATGGCACGCTGCGTGCAGCGCGGATACACGGAATGCTCCATATACGCCGTGCCGCACGCAGCCATTTCAGTCTTTATGCGAAGTTCAGTGTTTGATTAAATGCCGTAGTTGTCAACGTCTTCCTGCGTGATAGTGGAAGCGTCGAAGCCCTTTTCGTCCATGACGATGGTCTTTTCAGCCGGGGCCTTGCCGTTTTCCAGATCCTTGATGATGGCGTCAATGTAGGAAGCCTGGAAGGGGTTGCACTGGCCGTCGTAGTTCCAGTTGCCGGCGAGCAGTTCTTCAAGCGCCCACTTGTTGCAGTCGAAGCCCATGACGATGACATCCTTGCCCACGCCGTGGGAGATGTTTGCCTTGTCCAGAGCCGCAACAGCGCCCTTGGCCATGTCGTCATTCTCAGCGTAGATGACGTTGAATTCCTTGCCGGAGTCGATGACGGACTGCACGATCTGCTGGGCAGTTTCGGCGTTCCACTCGGCGGTCTGCTGGGTCACCATGTTCCAGTTGTCATTGGCAGCGACCTGCGCGTCCAGCGCACCGGTACGGCCGATCTGGGCAGCGGAGCCCATGACGCCCTGAATGTGGATGATGTTGTAGGAGTCAAGGCCCTGAGAAGCCAGCCAGTCAACAGCGGTCTGGCCTTCCTTGGCCATGTCGGAGACGATGGAAGCAACATAAAGGCTCTCGTCAGCGTCGATGGTGCGGTCAAAGAGGATGACCTGGATACCGGCAGCCTGTGCGTCCTGCAGGACGGAATCCCAGCCGGAGGTACCAGCGGCGGAGATCAGCAGATAGTCAACCTCGTCCTGGATGAACTTCTGGGCAGCAGCGATCTGCTCGTCGTTCTTGAGGCTGTAGGCGAAGGAAGCGTCATAACCGTTTTCCTCGGTGAACATCGCCTTCAGATCCTTGTCGTTGGCGGTGCGGTAGCCGGATTCGTTGGGGTCGTTGTTGATGATGCCGACCTTGATGAGTTTGCCATCGGAAGCGGCAGGTGCGTCAGAAGCGGTGTCTGCGGAGGTATCGGCCGGAGTCGTGTCGGCGGGCTTCTGCGCACAGGCGCAGAACGCGGCAATCATGGTGATTGCCAGAAGCAGAGCAAGAATCTTTTTCATGATTTGTTTCCTCACTTTCAAATTGTGTTGGTTTTTCACAGGTCTTACAGGTGTTCGCCTGTTATGGCTTTATTTAAGCGTGTGGAGAGACAAAAATCAATCTGACGAACAAGTTCTGCGCCAAATTCGGCGCAGCGCGCAGACAGCTTTTGTCCGTATTCCGCCAAAAACGGACAGCTCTTTGGAAACTGCTCTGTTTTTACAGTATTTATTTTATTTTCTTCCGATTGATGCACCTGTTTTGTTTGTTTTTTTCTGTCTCCGTCTTGATGCTGCTGCGAAGTATGTTTTTGTACAGCACTGACAAAATGCTAAGTTCTGTGCAAGGCTTGTTTGATTTTTTCTGTAATTGTTTGAAAATTTCTTAAAACTTTCTCTGTTTTTCTCGTGTTATCCGCAAAAGCGCAGAATTTCTTTCGGCTGTCTGACAAATCTCCGAAAGAAAACAAACAAATCCGGCAATGCGGTTTGCGGATGGCTGTGGTACAATGGAAGCGAACGCAGCCTCGGCAGCAGAAAGCAGCGAATTTCGCATATATTGTCGGCGAATTCGCAGGCATCCGCACATTCGGTTGTAGGGGGCGATGCTCACATCGGCCCGTTGGGATGTCACGAATTCGCTGAAAATTACCGTAAAATAAGTGTATTCTGCCGGGCCGATGTGGGCATCGGCCCCCTACAACGAATGTGTAAGTGCTTGCGTTTTTGCTACAGGCTTCTAAAATACGAGACAGGAGGCGGGTGCGTATGGCGCCGAAATATGAGCAGTTGGTGCAAACGCTCCGGCAGACGCTGCCGCAGTGGTACGCAGACGGCCAGCGGAAACTGCCGTGTGAACAGGAACTCGCTGCGCAGTTTTCTGTCAGCCGCCAGACACTCCGGCAGGCGCTTGCCGTGCTGGAGCAGGAGGGACTCATTGAAAAACGCCGCG
>OGPR01001770.1_pt1 | contig 16900 bp, 8 predicted proteins | sample 1552981 | NCBI WGS metagenome assembly OGPR01 (sample SAMEA2580260, study PRJEB22360) | human gut metagenome | biome: human gut; feature: human-associated habitat; material: faeces | place: Denmark | collected 2008/2010 | reverse complement strand
GCCACCGATCTGGCCGGTTTCGTGGCCGCCACATGGATGCGTGGCATCCGCTACGTCAACTGCCCGACCTCGCTGCTGGCCATGGTCGACGCCTCCACCGGCGGCAAAACCGGCATCAACACTCCACAAGGCAAGAACCTCGTCGGCTCGTTCTATACGCCGGCCGGCGTGCTCGCCGACATGGGAGCACTTGCCTCGTTGCCGAACGACATCTTCATCGAAGGTCTGGGCGAAGTGGCGAAATCCGGTTTCATCATGGATCCGGAGATTCTGCGCATGCTTGAAGACCATGCCGACGAGCTGCGCTCGTTCGACGGTTCGACGTTCCTTGACTCCGATCTGAAGGATGTGGTCGCCGAACTCATCGAACGTACCGTGACGGTGAAGGCGTACCATGTGTCCGCCGACCTCAAAGAAGCCGGATTGCGTGAATTCCTCAACTACGGACATACGCTTGGCCATGCCATCGAAAAACTCGAACACTTCCGCTGGAGGCACGGCAACGCCGTTGCGGTCGGTTGCGTCTATGCGGCCGAACTGTCCCATCTGCTCGGCTACATCGACCAGGATCTGGTCGACTACCATCGTTCGCTGCTCGGCTCGCTCGGCCTGCCGACATCATGGAACAATGGCAGCTGGGATGATGTGCTGGCGCTCATGCACCGAGACAAGAAGGCCCGCGGCAACAAACTGCGTTTCGTCATACTCGGCTCGCTCGGCCATCCCATCCACCTCGAGGATCCGCCGGCGGACGCCGTCGAGGAGGCGTTCCGACGCATCCAGCGGTAGGACGCAATCGCAAGAACGAACACAAAAGGAAGCAATATGACCAAAGTAGTGGTTGTCAACGGACCGAACCTCGGCCGTCTCGGAGTGCGCCAGCCTGACGTATACGGCAAGCAGGATCTTGAGACCCTGCGCAAACTGTGCACCGAATGGGGTCATGAACTGGGGCTTGACGTGGAGGTGCGTCAAAGCGACGACGAGGCCGAGATGATTCATTGGATGCATCAGGCCGCGGACGAGAAAACGCCGATCGTGATGAATCCGGCGGCTTTCACGCATTACTCCTATGGTTTGGCGGACGCCGCGCACATGGTGATCGACGAGGGACTGCCGCTTATGGAGGTGCATATCTCCAACCCGTCCGCACGCGACGAGTTCCGCAAGCGTTCCGTGATCTCTCCGGTGGCCACCGGTACCATCACCGGCATGGGATTCTATGGCTACAAGCTGGCAATCGAAGCGGTTGCGCACTTGTTGGAAGAACGCTGACATCGACATTCCGTCATGGATTCAGCCGGATGCCTGTCTTTAAGGCATCCGGCTTTTTCGTGCCAATGAGGACGACGCATATCCCGGTCTCCCCGGATTGGTATACAGTGATATTGCAAACGTATGCAAACCGGGAGCATGGCGAAGTGACGAAGAGGTCGATGACTATGGGCGCAATCGCAAGAAGAATCACACGTGTCATTACGGCGGTCGTATGCGTCGCGGTATCGGTCGGTGTCTCAGTCGCCACGCTTCACGTGCCGACACGTGAAGGCGGCGGGGAACGTTTCAATCCCGCGCGATACCGCAGCGACGTGATCGTGACCATGTTCCAAGCCAATTGGAAATCCGTCGCCCGCGAATGCGGCGAAGTGCTGGGACCCGAAGGCGTCGGCTACGTACAGGTCTCGCCGCCGCAGGAAAGCATCCAAGGCACGCAGTGGTGGACGAGCTATCAGCCGGTAAGCTACAAACTTGACTCCAAAGAAGGCACCGAAGCTGAATTTAAGAACATGGTCCGGCAATGCAAGGCCGCGGGCGTCGGCGTGATCGCGGATACGGTCATCAACCACACCACCGGCGTCGACAAAACACAAGGGACCGGCACCGCCGGAAGCCCCTACGACAATAAAGGCTATTTCCCTGAAGCCGGATACACGCCATCGGACTTCCATGCCCCCTGTTCTATCTGGACGTACCGCGACGCCGAAAGCGTGTGGAACTGCCAGGTATCGGGTTTGCAGGACCTTGATACATCAAGCCCGCACGTGCGCGACGTGCTGTCTGACTATTTTGTGAAGCTTCTCGACTACGGCGTCGCCGGATTCCGCGTGGATGCCGTCAAACACATGCCTCCGGAAGACGTGCTGGCCATCAAGAAACTCGTTGCGAAGAAATCCGGACGTTCCATGAACGACATCTGGTGGACGCAGGAAGTGATTGGCGACAATGCGGAAGCCGCCGAAATCCAACCGAGGAACTATCTCAAAACCGGCCAGGTGAACGAATTCCAGTACGCATATCGGCTTAAGTCCCTGTTCTCCAACTCGCTGGCAGGCGGAAGCCTGTCGATCAAAGACATTCCGCAGAACATCACCGACAGTGGCAAGGCCAGCGTATTCGTGACGAATTGGGATACCGAACGCAACAACATGACGCTCACCTACAAGGACGGCGACGCCTACCGGCTAGCGAACGCGTTCATGCTGGCCTACCCGTATGGCGCCCCCAACGTGTTCTCCGGATACGAATTCCATGACACCGACTCGGGAGCTTCAGGCGCCACTGCGACCAGCGTGCCCGATATTGACTGCTCCAAAGACTCCGGCTGGAGCTGCACCGAACGCTGGCCTGACGTGCACGGTATGGTCGGCTGGCATAATGTCGCAGGCGACGCGCCGCTCTCCGATTGGCAGGATGACGGCGACAACATGATCGCCTTCGGTCGAGGGGGACGTGCCTTCATCGCCATCAACAATTCCGTGCGCACACGTACTGTGACGTACCACACGGCTTTGCCGGCAGGGGAGTATTGCGATGTCTACGCTTCCGCCGACTGTTCCGGCAGCGTGCATGTGCGTTTCGACGGGGATGCCACACTGACGGTTCCTGCCGGTAGTGCAGTGGCCTTCCATATCGCCGCGACACCGTATACCGTGAGACAATGATTGCAATCGTTTGCTGTTTTTTGCAGCTATTTCTGAATGTTTTCTGCTTGACTTGCAGAAAAAAATTTTGATTGCAGCAACAGGTTGCACTTCGGCATATATGAAGTGCATGTGCAGCAGAGGGTCACGCTGTTTCATTGCCACGCGCAGCCATTGACATACAATTAACTCTGATTCGGAGTGTGAACGTATGCATATTCATCGTCGAGTATATTCTGAATTATCCGCGTGGATGCGGATGACCATGGCGCATACGTTGCCGGTCGCAGCGCCTGCCATGGGCGTTTGAACCGGCCTCATAGATGAGAACGGAGAACGATGGTCGTTCAAACAAACCGTCCATTAGGCCGTGTGGTGGCGATGGGCGTCACCGCGGCCATGGCGTGCGCTTCGTTGGTCGCGGCACCGATCGTGGCCCAGGCGCAATCCAAAACGCAGGCCAATCAACAGAAAGATGTCCAGGTGATTGCGTTCCAGCAGACGTGGAACACCATCGCCAAGGAATGCACCAACACCTATGGTCCGGAAGGTGTGGCCTATGTGGAGGTCTCGCCTCCGCAGGAATCCATCCAAGGCACGCAGTGGTGGACCAGCTACCAGCCTGTGAACTACAAGCTCGACTCCAAGCTGGGCACGGAAGCCGAATTCAAGAACATGGTTCAGCAGTGCTCCGCGGCAGGCGTGGGCATCATCGCCGACGTGGTGCTCAACCAGACCACCGGCGCCGACGTGGCCGCCGGAGACCAGAAGGGCGTGGCCGGCAGCGAATACAACGGCTCCACCGGCAGCTACCCGGGCTTCGCCACCAAGCAGTACCCGGACGGCATCACCGCCGCCGACTTCCACAGCTGCACCAAGAACATCTCCGACTACACCAATCAGAAGGAAGTTCAGGAATGCCGCCTGAGCTCCATGTGGGACTTCAACTCCGAAAGCGAGAAGGTGCAGGACATCCAGTCCGACTACCTAGCCTCGCTGTGGAACGCCGGCGTGCGCGGCTTCCGCATGGATGCCGTCAAGCACATCCACACTGACAGCATGAAGGCCATCAAGGAGAAGTTCGCCAAGAAAATCGGCAAGAACGCCAACGACATCTACTGGATTCAGGAGGTCATCGGCAACGCCTCCGAGGCCGCGGGCATCCAGCCGAGCAACTACGTGCAGAACGGCACCGTGACCGAATTCGGCTTCAAATCCGAGATGAACCAGACCTTCAAGGACAAGATCGCCAACCTCAAGGGGCTGAGCGATCGCCTGAGCAAGGATCTGTCCTCCGAGGACGCCAACGTGTTCGTCACCAACTGGGACACCGCCCGCAACGAGGGTGCGCTGACCTACAAGGACGGCGCCAAGTACCAGCTGGCCAACGCGTTCATGCTGGCCTACGACTACGGCACCCCGCGCCTGCTCTCCGACTACAAGTGGGACGTCAACGACAACGGTGCGCCCGGAGCGACCGCGACCTCCGTGCCCGACGTGGATATGGACAAGGCATGCTCCACCAACGATTCCGATTGGAACTGCGAGCAGCGCTGGACCTCCACCCGCGGCATGATCGCCTTCCGCAACTATGTCAACGGCACCAAGGTCGCCGATTGGCAGGATGACGGCGGCGACAACATCGCCTTCTCCCGCGGAGCCAAGGGCTTCATCGCCATCAACAACGGCAAGAAGGACAAGGACGCCTCCTACACGACATCCCTCGCCGACGGCGAATACTGCAACGTGTACGCCACCATGGACTGCTCCAAGACCGTGACCGTCAAGGGTGGCAAGGTCGAGACCACGGTGCCGGCGCACTCCGCCATCGCCCTGTATGCCGGTGCTACCAAGGCCTCGCACCCCGCAGCCTCCGCCGCCACCGATCCGTCCGATCCCGACGTGAGCCAGGAGGAGGATGACGCCCTGCCCGACGACAGAAGCGTCACCATCTACTACAAGCCCGCCAACTCTGAGTGGAAGACCCCGAAGGTCCATTACGGCCTCGGCAACGATTGGGAGCAGCCGGAAGCCGACATGACCCTCGACGTGCAGGGTTACTACACCGCCACCATCAACACCAAGGGCAAAGCGATCGACTTCGTGTTCCACGACAAGGACACCGATGGTTGGGAGAACCCGAAGGACGGCGGCAACTACCATGCCAACGTCGGCATCACCCACGTTGGCGTGAGCGAGCAGGCCGCAACCGTCGGCAACCCCGAATCCATCGGCGCCAAGACCCGTCTCGTCGTGCACTACAAGCCATCCAGCGCCTCGGACAACCGCGGCGTGTACGTGTGGGGCACCGATGTGAACGGCGGCAACATGGACGCCAAGCACCACGCCTTCACCGGCACTGACTGCTGGGGCAAGGTCGCCGTGCTCAATTTCGACGGCAAGTACGACAAGTTCGGCTTCCTCGTCACCACCAGCGATTGGAACAAGTACGGCGCCGACCGTAGCGCCACCGTGAGCGCCGACGGCACCGCCGAGGTGTGGATCGACGGCACCAAGTACCCGGACCAGGGCGAGGCGACCACTGTCGAGACGCTTGATTCGGCACCGGCCGATTACGCCTGCAAGGCCAACACCGTCAAGGTGAAGGTGCACTACAACCGAGACGACGGCCTGTACTACAACGCCGAGGACACCAGCACCACTGTGCCGCAGTGGGATATCTGGACCTGGGCATCCAATTGGAACGGCGGTGCCGCTACCTTCACCACCCATGACGATTGGGGCGAGATCGCGGAGTACTCCTTCACCAACTACACCTACTACAACAACGACGGCGCTTCCGATATCGGCATGCTGCGCCGTTACGGTAAGGACGCGTGGAAGGCCAAGGACCCGGACGACGCCGATCACAGGATCCCGTCCAACGCGCTCGTGTTCGACGCCGACGGCAACGCCTCTGCCGAAGTGTGGCTGCTCGGCGGCGACGCCACGGTGTATACCTCCCGCCCGTCCCTCGGCGCGACCATGAAGTCCGCCGAGATCTCCGGCACCAACCAGCTGTCCGCCAAGCTTTCCAAGAAGGTCTCCACGGATGACCTGAAAGGCAAGGTCACCGTCACGGACGCCGACGGCAAAGCCGTCGATGTCAAGAGTCTCAAGGCCGACGGCACCAAGGTGATCATCACCGCCGACAAGGATCTGGACGTTCGCGGCAAGTACACCGTCGAGATCAAGGGCTTCGGCTCCCAGAACGCCATCGCCGGTTCGGTGGTCCGCACCGACGCCTTCGACAAGAAGTACGCCTACAGCGGCGAGGATCTGGGCGCGACCTTCACCAAGAAGCAGACCGGCTTCAAGGTGTGGGCGCCGACCGCCGCCAAGGTCGAGCTCATCACCTACAAGTCCGCCGACCCGAATGCCGAGATCGATCAGACCATCGACATGACAAGCGAAAGCAAGGGCGTGTGGAGCGCCACGGTGAAGAAGCTTGCCTCCGGCACCGCGTACTCCTACAGGCTCACCTTCGCCGACGGCACGGTGAACACCTCCGCCGATCCGTACGCCACCGCGGCCGTCGCCAACGGCGAGCGCTCCGTAGTGCTCTCCAAGAAGGCCATGGGCAAGGCGGGCAAGCGCATGCCGGCCTTCGGCAAGACCACCGACGCCTCCATCGCCGAGATGAACATCCGCGACTTCTCCATCAACCCGGCCTCCGGCATCTCCGCCGACAAGCAGGGCAAGTACCTGGGCGTGGTCGAATCCGGCACGAAGACCGCCAAGGGCGCGACCTCCGGCCTCGACTATCTCAAGTCGCTGGGCGTCACCCACGTGCAGATCATGCCGATGTACGACTACGGTTCCGTCAACGAGACCGGCGACCTGAGCTACAACGCCGATGGCGCGCAGAACTGGGGCTACGACCCGGAGAACTACAACGTGCCGGAAGGCTCGTACTCCTCCGATCCGAGCAACCCGAGCTCCCGCGTCACCGAAATGAAGCAGATGGTCAAGGGCCTGCACAAGAACAACATCCGCGTCATCATGGATGTGGTGTACAACCACGTCCACAATGCCGCGAACCATTCGTTCAACAAGACGGTCCCGGGCTACTACTTCCGCTATGACGACAACGGTTCGCTCGTCAACGACTCCGGTTGCGGCAACGACACCGCCTCCGAACGTGCGATGATGCGCAAGTACATCGTCGACTCGGTGACCTACTGGGCGAAGAACTACAACATCGACGGCTTCCGATTCGACCTCATGGGTCTGATCGACACCAAGACGATGCAGGAGGTTCGTGCTGCCCTCGACAAGATCGATCCGTCCATCATCGTGCTCGGCGAAGGCTGGGACATGAACTCCACGATGGACAAGAGCGAGATGACCATCCAGCCAAACGCCTACCAGGTCGCTTCGGACGGCACCAACAACGGCATCGCGTTCTTCAACGACTCGATCCGCGACGGCCTCAAGGGTTCCGTGTTCTCCGACACCGACACCGGTTTCGTCTCCGGCAAGGCCGATCAGGAAAGCCTCATCGCCCACAACGTGCTCGGCTGCCAGTACGACGCCGACGCCATCACCACCTGCTGGAACGGCAATGCGCAGGACCACTACGCGGATGCCGGTCAGGTGGTGAACTACGCCGAGATCCACGACAACATGACCCTGTACGACAAGCTCAGGAAGTCCGTGCCCACGGATGACGAGGCCACCACCGAGGCGCGCGCCAAGCTCGCCGATTCCGTGGTCTACCTGTCCGAAGGCATCCCGGCCATCCAGCTGGGCCAGGAGTTCCTGCGCACCAAGGGCGGCAACGACAACAGCTATAACGCCGGTGACGAGGTGAACGCCATCGACTGGGATCGCACCACGCAGTACTCCGGCTCCGTCGACTACGTCAGGGGCCTGATCAAGCTGCGCAACAGGATCGCTGCCCTCCGCCAGACCAGCTACAACGACATCAACGCCAGCGTGACCATGCTCAAGTCCGCCAACGGTGTCGTGGCCTATCAGGCGAAGGACTCCAGCGGCACCTACGTGGTGATCTTCAACGCCAACAACGATGCCGCCGCCATCGATGGCGTCGAGGCCGGCAAGTACGAGGTGCTCGCCGCAAACGGCACCGTGTACGGCGACGATGATGTCAAGAGCGTCACCGTCCGCAAGGGCTCCGCATACACCGCTGGCGCACTGTCCGCCACCGTGCTCAAGGTCGCCTCCGCCGACGACGTCGTTCCCGTGATTAGCGGTGTGAACGAGTCGACGACCATCACCGTCGGTTCCAAGTTCGATCCGATGGCGGGCGTCTCCGCCACCGACGACATCGACGGCGATCTGACCGACAAGATCAAGGTCGAGGGCACCGTGGACGCCAATAAGGTCGGTGACTACAAGCTGGTCTACTCCGTGACCAACTCCCGTGGCAAGACCACGACCTTCACCCGCACGGTGCACGTCCAGAAGCAGGCCGTCACCCCGGCCGCCGATAAGAACAATGGCAATGCCAATGGCAAGATCAACGGCAAGGCCGACAATACAAAGGAAGACGCGGAGAAAAACGCGGCGCAGAGCCCGGCAACAGGCTCCAACGTCGCCGGAATCGCCTTGGCCGTCATGGTGCTCGCCGTTGCGGCGGGCGTGTTGATCGTCCTCCGCAGGAAGGAGGCCGGCGACCGATAAAATCGCAATCGTCTGACTGTATTTCCTGAATTTCCGAAAGGCGGGACCGCGGAGCAATGCGGTCCCGCCTTTTCGTATCACGATGGAACACGCCGCGTCTTGCGCCGCTGATAGACTGAAGTTCCATGGTTAGAAGACAACATGGCAATTCTCAAGAACACGTCACCAAGCATATTTTCGTCACCGGCGGCGTAGTGTCCTCCCTTGGCAAAGGCCTGACCGCCTCCTCCCTTGGACGCCTGCTCCGTAGCCGCGGCATCAAGGTTTTGCAGCAGAAGCTCGATCCGTACATCAACGTGGATCCGGGCACGATGAATCCTTTCCAGCACGGTGAGGTCTATGTCACCGAAGATGGCGCGGAAACCGATCTCGACATCGGCCACTACGAGCGTTTCCTCGACGTGTACCTGAGCCAGAAGGCCAACGTCACCACCGGCCAGATCTATCAGGAGGTGCTGCGCAAGGAACGCGCCGGCGAATACCTCGGCCAGTGCGTGCAGGTCATCCCTCACATCACCAACGAAATCAAGTCCCGTATGCGCGCGCAGGCGTCCGATGACGTCGACGTGATCATCACCGAAATCGGCGGCACCGTCGGCGACATTGAATCCCAGCCGTTCCTGGAGGCCGCTCGTGAAGTACGCCGCGACCTGGGCGCCGAAAACTGCATGTTCGTGCACGTCTCCCTGGTGCCGTACATCGCCGCCGCGCATGAGCTCAAGACCAAGCCGACCCAGCATTCCGTCATGATGCTGCGCCAGCTCGGCATCTCCCCGGACGCGCTCGTGCTGCGTTCCGACCGGCCGCTCAACCAGTCCATCAAGGACAAGATCTCCCTGATGTGCGACGTGGACTCCGAAGGCGTCGTCAACTGCGTGGACGCTCCGAGCATCTACGACGTGCCGAAGACCCTGTTCGACGAAGGCCTCGACGCCTACGTGGTGCGTGAACTCGGCCTGCCGTTCCATGACGTCGACTGGGACGAGTGGGAGGACCTGCTCGAACGCGTGCACCATCCGAAGCACGAGGTCAACGTGGCCATCGTCGGCAAGTACATTGACCTGCCGGACGCCTACCTGTCCGTCACCGAGGCCATCAAGGCCGGCGGCTTCGCCAACTGGGCCAAGGTCAACGTCAAGTGGGTGGCCGCCGACAAGTGCGCCACCGAAGAAGGCGCCGCGGCGGCCCTCGACCAGGTCGACGGCATCGTGATTCCGGGCGGCTTCGGCATCCGTGGCATCGACGGCAAGATCGGCGCCCTGCGTTACGCCCGCGAGCACAAGCTGCCGGCCCTCGGCCTGTGCCTCGGTCTGCAGTCCATGGTCATCGAATACGCACGCGATGTCCTCGGCATCACCGACGCGAACTCCTCCGAATTCGATCCGGATTGCGCCAACCCGGTCATCGCCACCATGGAAGAGCAGAAGGACATCGTCGCCGGCAAGGGCGACATGGGTCACACCATGCGTCTGGGCTCCTACCCGGCGGAACTGGAGGAAGGCTCCATTGTCGCCGAGCTGTACGGCACCACGCATGTCACCGAACGCCACCGCCACCGTTACGAGGTGAACGTGGCATACAAGGATCGTCTGCGCGAAGGCGGTCTGGTCATCTCCGGCCAGAGCCCTGACGGTGAACTCACCGAATTCGTCGAACTGCCGCGCGAGGTGCATCCGTTCTACGTGGCCACCCAGGCCCATCCGGAATTCAAGTCCCGTCCGACCAAGCCGCATCCGCTGTTCGCGGGTCTGGTCAAGGCCGCTCTGGACCACCAGCAGGCGCGCTGAGACGATTTGAGCGCATAAGCTCGATTCATCGCAAAGCGGAAGACCGAATCTGCATGGTCTTCCGCTTTTTTGTAGGGCAAATCACGGGCGAATACTGTCGAATTTCGAATAAGGTCTAGTGTTTCGCTGTGTGTTCTGTTAGGTTGTCATAGGTATCAATGAGTGAATGGAGGCAGCGTACGGTGGCAGAGAACCAAGCGTCCAACGCCGCGGCCGACGTGGAGATGAGCCAGTATGTGGCTGATCGCACGCGCGTGAACGAAGACAAGATCAAGCAGGATGACGAGATCATCGAGCAATTCGGTGACTACAACTACGGTTGGCACGATACGGACTTCGCCGGCGAGGCGGCGAAGAAAGGCATCGACGAGAACGTCGTGCGTGCCATCTCCGCCGACAAACACGAGCCGGAATGGATGCTGGAAAAGCGATTGGAAGGGTATCGCGATTTCATCAACCGTCCAATGCCGCAGTGGGGCGTCGATTTGAAGGACTTCGACGCCGACGATTTCAAGTACTACGTCAAGCCGATCGACAAGCAGGCCACCACTTGGGAGGAACTGCCCGACGAAATCCGCTCCACGTACGACAAGCTCGGCATTCCGGAAGCGGAGAAAAGCAGACTCGTCTCCGGCGTCGCCGCGCAGTACGAGTCCGAGGTCATCTACAATTCAATCCAGAAGGATCTCGAAGAGCAGGGCGTCATCTTCGTCGACACCGACACCGCCGTGCAAAAGTACCCGGAACTCGTCAAGAAGTATTTCGGCAAATGCATTCTGAGCAACGACAACAAATTCTCGGCATTGAACACCGCCGCATGGTCGGGCGGCTCGTTCGTATACGTGCCGAAGGGCGTGCACGTGGACATCCCGCTGCAGGCATACTTCCGCATCAACACGCCGAACATGGGACAGTTCGAACGCACGCTGATCATCGCTGATGAAGGCTCCTACGTGCATTACGTGGAAGGCTGCACCGCGCCGATCTACTCCACCGACTCGCTGCATTCCGGCGTGGTGGAGATCTTCGTCGAGCCGCACGCCCGTGTGCGTTACACCACCGTGCAGAACTGGTCGAACAACGTGTACAACCTGGTGACGCAGCGCGCCTACGTGCGTGAGGGCGGCACCATGGAATGGGTGGACGGCAACATCGGCTCGAAAGCCACCATGAAGTATCCGGCATGCATCCTCGCCGAGCCGTATGCGAAGGCCAGCACCATGTCGTTGGGCTTCGCCGGTAAGGGACAGTACCAGGACACGGGCGCGAAGATGATTCACCTCGCCCCGCATACCAGCTCCACCATCGTGGCGAAGTCGATTTCCCGTGGCGGCGGACGTTCCGCATACCGTGGCCTCGTCAAAATCGTCAAGGGCGCGGAAGGGTCCTCCAATTCGACGGTCTGCGACGCTTTGCTCGTCGACGAATTCAGCCGTTCCGACACGTACCCGCATGTGGATGTGCGTGAGGACAACGTCTCCATGGCGCATGAGGCCACCGTTTCCAAGGTCTCTGAAGACCAGCTGTTCTATCTGATGAGCCGCGGCCTGTCCGAAGACGAGGCCATGGGCATGATCGTGCGCGGCTTCGTCGAACCGATCAGTCGCGAGCTGCCGATGGAATACGCGCTCGAATTGAACCGTTTGGTGGAATTGCAGATGGAAGGATCGGTGGGCTGATCACCATGGCACAAACTCAGGAAATCAACATCCCCGTCGCGGATCCGTCCGATCCGTACGCGAACCCGGCGGCCATGCCGTCGTCCGCGGACCGCGCTCCACGCTCATTCGACATCGAAGCGTTCGCCAAGCCGGACCGCAAACAGGAGGACTGGCGCTACACGCCGATAGAGCGCATCGAGGAGTTCTTCGATGTGTTCGAACCATCCAATGAAACGCAGGTCACCGTTTCCATGATCGACGGGTCGCCGCTTGCCGAAGGCGTCACGTATGCCGAAGGCACGGTGGGGGACACCGGCACAGGCATCGTCTCCAAGCCGAACGACCGTGTGTCCGCAGTCGAATGGAATTCCGGCAAACGCGCTGGAATACTGACCATCGACGGTGAGATCGACCAGCCGGTGCTCGTCAAAATGCATGGCATCGGCAGGGACCTCGACGCGTTCCACCTGTCGATCATCGCAGCCGACCGCGCCCATGCCGACGTGGTCGTCGAACATGACGGCGACGCACGTCTCGCCGAAGGCGTGGAAATCACCACAGGCAAGGACTCCCACATTTCCACCACCTTCATCCAGGAATGGAACAAGGACTCCAAACACGTCGGCAACCAGCGCATCCACGTGGGCGAGGAGGCGTCCCTGCGCCATTCCGTGGTCACCCTCGGTGGTGATGTCGTGCGCATTCGCATGGACCAGGACTTCGGCGGCGAACAGGGCGACCTCAACATGCTCGGCATCTACTTCGTGGACCCGGGCGAGCATATCGAACACCGCACGATGGTGGTGCACAACCATCCCGAATGCAAGAGCCGCGTGGTCTACAAGGGCGCGCTCGACGGCAAGGGAGCGCACTCCACATGGGTCGGCAACGCGCTGATCGAGCCTACCGCGCCGGGCACCGACTCCTACGAGCTCAACCGCAATCTGGTGCTCACCCCAGGTGCCATCGCCGATTCCGAGCCGAATCTGGAAATCGAAAACGGCAACATCATCGGTGCCGGCCACGCCTCATCCGTCGGACGATTCGACGACGAAGAGCTGTTCTACCTCGAATCGCGCGGCATCTCGGAAAACGAGGCACGCAAGCTCGTGGTGCGTGGCTTCTTCGGCGAGCTCGTCGAGGAAATCGGCATTCCGGCGATTTCCGAGCATCTTATGAACGTCATCGACAAGCGCCTGGCCCGCGGCGAAAGCGACGCGATCGCACAGGTATTGGAAGAGAAATAATCGTCAGGAGAAACCATGTCAACCCTTGAAATCAAAGATCTGTACGCGCACGTCGAAACCAAGGACGGCATCAAGCCGATTCTCAAAGGCGTGAACCTGACCGTCAACTCCGGTGAAACCCATGCCATCATGGGCCCCAACGGTTCCGGCAAATCCACCCTGGCATACACGCTGGCCGGCCACCCGAAGTACATCGTCGACTCCGGCCAGGTGCTGCTCGACGGCGAGGACATCCTCAAGATGACCCCGGACGAGCGAGCCAAGGCGGGCATCTTCCTGGCCATGCAGTACCCGGTCGAAGTGCCGGGCGTGTCCATGACCAACTTCCTGCGCACCGCCAAAACCGAAGTGGACGGCAAGGCGCCGGCCATCCGTACATGGACGAAGGAACTGTCCGAAGCCATGAAGCGGCTCAAGATGGACCCGAAGTTCGCCACCCGTTCCGTGAACGAAGGCTTCTCCGGCGGTGAGAAGAAGCGCGCGGAAGTGCTGCAGCTCGAACTGCTCAAGCCGAAGTTCGCCATCCTCGACGAAACCGACTCCGGCCTCGACGTCGACGCGCTGCGCATCGTTTCCGAAGGTGTGAACCGTGCCAAGGAAGTCAACCAGTTCGGCATCCTCATGGTCACCCACTACACCCGCATCCTGCGTTACATCAAGCCGGACATCGTGCACGTGTTCGCTGACGGCCACTTCATCAAGACCGGCGGTCCGGAACTCGCCGACGAGCTTGAGGAGACCGGCTACGACGCATACCTGCCGGAAGGCTCCGATTCGGAAAGCGCATTGGCATGACCGATTTCGCAGCGATCCGCAGCCAATTTCCGATTTTCGACCAGGAAATCCACGGCCATCCGCTGGTATACCTCGATTCCGCCGCGACATCGCAGAAGCCGCAGTGCGTGATCGACGCGGAATCGGACTTCTACCGCACCATCAACGCCGGAGTGCACCGAGGCGCGCATGAGCTTGCCGCGCGTAGCACCATGGCGTTCGAGGATGCGCGCGCCAAAGTGGCCAAGCTGGTTGGCGCCGATTCGGCGGAAGGCGAAGAGGAGATCGTCGTCACCGCCGGCGCCACCGCAGGACTGAACCTGTTGGCCACCGCATTCGGCAACGCGTCGCTTGGACGCGGGGGAGAGGCCGCCAAGCGTTTCGCGTTGAAACCGGGCGATGAGATCGTCGTCACCAAGGCGGAACACCATTCCGTGCTGCTGCCGTTCCAGGAACTTGCGCTGCGCACCGGCGCCACGCTCAAATGGTTCGACTTGGACGAGGAAGGCCGTGTGCGTTCCGACACCGCGAACGAAGTAATCACCGACCGCACGAAGATCGTTGCCGTCACGCATGTGGGCAATACCACAGGAGCGATTACCGACATCGCGCCGATTATCCGCCGCGCCCACGAGGTGGGTGCCGTGTTCGTGCTCGACGCATGCCAGTCCGTGCCGCACCTCAAAGTGGATTTCCACGCTTTGGACGTCGATTTCGCCGCATGGAGCGCCCACAAAATGTATGGCCCGACCGGCGTCGGATTCCTCTATGGCAAGCGTGAAATGCTTGAGGCATTGCCTCCGGCCAATTTCGGCGGATCCATGGTGGAGCTTGCCTGGATGGACCAAAAGGTTATTTTTGATAAAACTCCATTTAAGGCAGCATTGCATATACTGAAGAAACGCTATAATGTAGATTTTATTGTAAACACTTCGAAATTTGACAAATATACATTTACCGGAGCGTTTACAGAACAATATATAGAAGAGATTCTGGAGAATTTTAAAATATCCTCACACATACGCTGGCGTAATGTGAAACTGACAAATAATCAAAGTGAAGAAAGGAGGCAGATTGAAATATATTAAAGCCTTTCATGTTTAACCAATAAAATTATAATACGTATGAGAAACTTCCAACCGCCTTAAAAAAGCATACAGGCAGATGTTCCCGCATCCAGCCTGTATGAGAAAGCCTTTAACCTGTTTGAATACAAACAGAGAAAATTATTTCTTAACTTTAATTCATGCAAATATATGAAGAAAAACAATTATGTCCAACAATTGTGGGCGGATAATCCCGTTTTTATTGTTTGGAAAAAAATTCCTTTGTCTATGAAACTGCTCTTTGTTTTCTGTTTTTGTTTTGTTGGGCTTCTATGTGCTAACGACAGCTACGCCCAACGTACTATGATCTCTGTGAAAGCACAAAACTTGACTGTGAAAGAAGTTCTGTCACAAATTGAGGCACAATCTGATTTTAGCTTTTTCTACAATGACCATCATATTGATGTAGACCGCCGGGTATCGGTAGTTACCGAACGGAGCAATATATTTACCTTATTGAATGAAGTGTTTAAAAACACCAATGTCAAATATGCCGTACGTAATAAAAAAATAATATTATCTACGCAAATAGTGGAAGCGCCTGCCGCGAAACAAACCGTGCAGATAAAGGGAAAAGTGACGGATATGTTTGGCGATCCGGTCATTGGCGCTACCGTAATGGAAGATGGCACCCAGAATGGTACAATTACAGACCTGGATGGGAATTTCATATTGAATACAGCATCTGCCAATGTGACGATTACGGTTTCTTACGTAGGCTATATGCCCCAGACCGTGAAGGCACAATCCGGCAAAAGTCTGTCGGTCATCCTGAAAGAGGATACCAAGACACTGGACGAAATCGTTGTCGTAGGTTTTGGTACACAGAAGAAAGTCAACCTGACCGGTTCGGTATCTACGGTAAATGCCGAGGATTTACTGTCACGTCCGGTTTCTAATGTAAGCCAAGCATTACAAGGATTAGTTCCGGGAATGAATTTTTCTTATGCTTCGGATGGCAACGGTGGTGAAATTGGTGCAGACATGAAAGTGAATATCCGTGGAGCCGGTACGATCGGTGACGGTTCCAATGCATCTCCGCTGATTCTGATCGACGGCATGGAAGGAAACATGAATATGCTGAATCCCAATGATATTGAAAGTATTTCGGTGTTGAAGGATGCGGCTGCCTCTTCCATCTATGGTTCCCGTGCGCCATTCGGCGTAGTGTTGATAACGACTAAAAAAGGAAAAGCGGGGAAAGTCAACATTAATTATAATAATAGTTTCCGCTGGTCAGAAGCCATTAATCTGCCGGATGTAGCAGATGCCTACACTTATGCCATGTACTTCAACAAAATGCAGTTGAATGATGGTAAAACAGCGGTACAGTTTGACGATACCCGTCTTCAGGCTATCAAAGATTACGCATCAGGCACAATTACCACTACTACCCAACCGAACAGAAATACTCCTACTATCTGGGACTGGATCGGTAATACGAATACAGACTGGTATGACGTAGTTTTCGGAGGTACGGCATTCTCGCAGGAGCATTCTCTCAGCGTCAGCGGAGGAACAGAAAAAATACAGTATTATTTCTCCGGCAACTATATGGGACAGGAAGGAATGATGGCTATCCGCCGTGATAAATTACAGCGTTATTCGGTGAGCAGCAAGATTAACGCACAGCTTTATCCGTGGCTGAACATGAATTACAGCATGAAATATATGCGGAAAGATTATAGCAAGCCTACCGCGATGACTGATAATACCTTATATCAGAATATAGCCAAACGCTGGCCGATGGAACCAACT
>OGPR01001768.1_pt1 | contig 16901 bp, 14 predicted proteins | sample 1552981 | NCBI WGS metagenome assembly OGPR01 (sample SAMEA2580260, study PRJEB22360) | human gut metagenome | biome: human gut; feature: human-associated habitat; material: faeces | place: Denmark | collected 2008/2010 | reverse complement strand
ACGATTGTTTCACACAGAGCGCGTTCGTCTTCAATTACTAAAAGGTGCATGAGAGCCCTCCTTTTTATTTCTCCGTTTTTGTGTTGTTTTCATTATAGCAAAAATAGATAAGATTTGCGTTAAGTTTTCGTTCTTAACAGAGACTTTAACTCTCCCGCGCTATGATGGGGGCACAAAATCGGAAAGGGTGATGAAAAATGAGCTGCGGAAAAAAGGCCGCGGCGCAGATCGCGCTGCTGATGGCCGGAGCCTCCATGCTGTGCTTTGGTGTCTGGCGGGGCGAGGCGGCGACGGTGCTGAGCAAAGCCATCAAACTATGTCTGGAGTGTGTGGGCATTGGATAAAAAGTTTTCAGGCGTTTCGCAGACCATGTCCCGCTTCCGGGGCTGGATTCAGGCGGGGGCGACGCTGCTGACCAACCTGCACCTGCCGAACTTCCTCAAGGGCGGACTGTATCAGGGCGCGGGGAAGACCGTCTGCGTGCCGGGACTCAACTGCTACTCCTGCCCGGCGGCGTCCGGCGCCTGCCCCATCGGGGCGTTTCAGGCAGTGGTGGGCTCGTCTAAGTTTAGCTTCTCCTATTATATCACAGGCTTTCTCATTTTGCTGGGCGTTCTGCTGGGGCGCTTCATCTGCGGCTTCCTCTGTCCCTTCGGCTGGTTTCAGGAGCTGCTGCACAAGATCCCCACCAAGAAACTCTCCACAAGAAAGCTCAAGCCCCTGCGATATCTGAAATATGCCGTTTTGCTGGTGATGGTATTCCTGCTGCCGGCATTCCTTGTGAACGATGTGGGCATGGGAGACCCGTTCTTCTGTAAATACCTCTGCCCCCAGGGCGTGCTGGAGGGGGCTATCCCGCTGTCCCTTGCCAATTCCGGCATCCGGGCGGCGTTGGGCAGCCTGTTTACATGGAAATTCGGCATCCTGATGGCGGTGATCGTACTGAGCGTGCTGTTCTACCGCCCCTTCTGCAAGTGGCTGTGCCCGCTGGGCGCGTTCTACGCGCTTTTTAACAAGGTCTCGCTGTTCCAGATGAAGGTGGACACGCACAAATGCGTTTCCTGCGGAAAATGCGCGAAGGTCTGCAAGATGGATGTGGACGTAACGAAGACGCCAAACCATCCCGAATGCATCCGCTGCGGGATGTGCATCCGCGCCTGTCCCACAAACGCCGTGTGCTTCCGCTGCGGCTTTGGCGACGGGAAAGAAAATACAACAAAAATAAATACGGAGGAATCAAAATGAAGTTTAGAAAGTTAACTGCGCTGCTGCTGGCGGTGCTGCTGCTGGTGCTGTCTTTGGCGGCCTGTGGCACAAAGGACAACGAAAAAAAAGCGGATATGAGCAGCAATGACTCTGCCATGACCGACGAGCCCAAAAATGCCGAGGAGGCACTTGCTCTGCACAAAAAGCTGATGGAAGAGGAGAACACGATTCTGTCGCAGAATACTGCGCTCTGGGAAAAGGTCTTCATGGAGGCCGACAAGGGCATGGCCATGGTGGAGGACGGCAAAAACTATGGCGAGTTCCTGCTGGATACCATCGAGAGCGCCAAAGACCAGTTCACCGACAAAGAGTATGAGATGCTGAAGGAGTCGGCCACGGAGATCAGCAATATCGAAAACAAGCTGACCGAGCTGGAAAACAAGTACCCCGAGATTATGCAGGAATCCGTGGACGGCGATATGAGCGTACCTGCGGGCAGCGACATGACCACGCCGCCCGACGACGGCAGCATGCAGAAGTTCCCCGCATTTGAGGGCAAAGACTTGGATGGGAATCCGGTGAAGAGCGACGAGCTGTTCTCCGGCAATGCTGTCACCGTGGTGAATTTCTGGTTCACCACCTGCAATCCCTGCGTGGGTGAGCTTGCCGAGCTGGACGCGCTGAACAAAGAACTCGCAGAGAAGGGCGGCGCGCTCATCGGCGTCAATACGTTTACGCTTGACGGCGACGAAACGGCAATCTCGGAGGCGAAGGATGTGCTGGCCAAGAAGGGCGCGACCTATCAGAACGTGTATTTCGCTTCCGACGGCGAGGCCGGAAAATTCACAACCAACATCTTCGCCTATCCCACCACCTATGTGGTGGACCGCAGCGGCAACATCGTGGGTGACCCCATCGTAGGCGCCATCACGGAAAAAAAGCAGGCGGAGACGCTGCAGAAACTCATTGACCAGACCCTTGCCGCCGACATGGGCTGACAAACGGTTTCGTCAGCGGTTTCGCAAAAGATGTTTTCTGATCATATAAACAGCGCACCCGGATGCGAAGGCCGGGTGCGCTGCCCGTCTGAAGGATCATTGGAAGGTGGAAAGACCATAGCTGTTCGCCAGTGCGTCAATTCGCTGCCCGGCTTTGCACATCCGGCACTCACCGGTTGGATAGGTTTCATAGCCCGGGATATCGGCAGGCGTGAACAGACTTAATACCGGGATGCCGTCCAGCTCTGGGATCGCGCTGAAAACCGCCGCAATGCCCTGCGTTTTGCCGCCATAATATTGGATACAATCAAGGGCGCGCCGCGCAGTTTTTCCGGAATTGACTGTCGAGATCAATAGAAGCATGTCTCTGCCATGGATCATGGAAACCAGATTTTCACGGAACAGAAGCTGACCGTTGGAGTCATATTCCGGTGTGACGACACAGATGCTCTTGTTATTGTTGACAGAGAACAAAATTTTCTGCGTCAGCTGTCGGGCCAGGAACGCGCCGATGACCTCGCTGCCATCCATGCAGATGATGGTGTCGATCGACTTTTCGTAGATGTAATGGTTTGCGAGCGCAAGCGCAGTGTCGTGCGCCAGACTGTATTCGTGCTTCAGCCGTGTGATGTCAAGGTAATGACTGTTATGGGAATGCCGGGTTGCAAAATGACCATGGAATGCAATGAGTTCGAGATTAGGATTCTCTCTGGAACGGATGGCTTGTGTACTCATAGACAATACCTCCTTGCATATTCACGTCGGAATGGCGGCGGGTGCAGGCGGGGCAAAGCTGCTTTCATATGGGTTTCCTGTGGTGGTTATATTATAATAGATACCGAGTCCTGATAGCAAGCGATTTATAAAAAACAGTAGTATTGCTCCGCCTGATCATGGTTCCTGCTCCTTTGCAGCAGCCTCGGCGGCAGCCTTTTTTGCTTTGCGCTTTTTTACCCAGATCCGGATGCAGATGATGACGGCTGCCGCGAGAACGAGCAGCAGTATCAGCGCAGGCAGAGAAGCAGCAAGACCGAGGAGCAGGTTCTGTGTGCCGCGCATGAATTGCGTCCACCCGTCGGAAAGGGCAATTTCAAGCTTTTCTCCAAAGCTGCGCCGGATGGGAACCGTCGGTGTATAAAGCTCTACCTCCCGGATGGACAGATCGATGGTGGAATATCGGATCTGTGCGTCATAATTGCGAAGATTTCTCTCGATGGCTTCAATTTCATAGCGCACATCCGACAGGCGCTGCTCCAGCGCGATGAGCGTTTCCACATCTGTACTTTTGGAGAGCATATCGAGCAACCGCTCCTCCTGTGTGTTGAGAGAGGACAGCCGCGCCTCAAAATCCGTATAGGAGGATGTGACGTTCTGGGCGCTGCGGCTGGTTGACAGGACATTTCCATATGTGTGCGTCAACTGGAGAAAATACTCAAATTTCTCTGCGGGGATCCGGAATGTGTAATAGGCCCAGCGGTTGACAACGGAGGTCGTTCCATCATTGTTCCAGCGCGTATCGCCGGAAACGTTGGAGTTTTCCACGAAGCCTCCGAGCGAGCGGATCTTCTGCTCTAGTCCGGAAACAGATGCGTCAAAGTCGGTCGTCTCGATGGAAACGTACGCGGAGTAGATGATTTTTTCCGTGATGTCCGCAGCACTCCCCTGCGATTCAGGGCTTCCGGTCGGCGCTTCTTCTGCTTCTGCAGTGTCGTCAAAGCTCATTTCACCCATTGCACCGCCGATTTCTGCTTTGTATTCGTTTGCCATTGGTGCTTCTGCCTGCGGCTCTTCGGCAGGGGCATCGCGCGTGTAGGAATAGTCCTCGGCGTAGGCAAAATCAGTGGCCGCAGGGGTCATGGACGTGTTTTTGCCCGCAGCACAGCTGGATAAAAAAATCAGAACCAGCAGGGCGGCAAGCAGAATTACAAGTTGGCGATCCTTTTTCATAGTGTAATCTCCTTTCGTTTGTCGCTCTGTTTATATAGACAGGAAAACAGAGGCTCCGTTGCAGGATTTGTTCCGGAACTTCGGCTTCTCTCCTCTATTTTGAGTATATCTGATTCAGTTTCGTTTGACAAGGGGGGAAAAACGACAGGAAATCTGCTGCCAAAAACCGCAATTACTGGAATGTTGACAGCCGATATATTTTGCGGTACAATTCATATATCTGCTCATGGATAAGGGCGGAAAGTCCGGATTTTTCATGGCAGACGATGAAATTGAATGATATGAGGGCAGGCGGAAGCAAGATGCAGTACCGAAACACACGGCAGCGTAAAATTGTTCTGGAAGCGGTACAGGAACACCATGACCATCCGAGCGCAGACCAGATCTATCTGGAGATCCGTGCAAAAGACCCGAGAATCAGCCGCGGAACGGTTTATCGGAATTTGAATATTCTCTCTGAGGAGGGGCAGATCACACATGTAAAGGTTCCGGGAGCGGATCGGTATGATTGCAGGACGGATTTTCATTATCATCTGATCTGCACGGGCTGCGGTGCAGTCTGTGATGCCCCGTTTTCATACGACCCAACGCCGGACAAAACGATCGCAGCGGAATCCGGGTATCGGATCACACGGCACAGATTGATCTTTGAGGGCGTCTGCCCGGCGTGTCAGAAGGCTGAGCGTGAGAAATAAGCGCTGCACAGAAACTTGGAACGTGCAGGATTTGAGCGGGATCCGCTCAAATCCTGCACGTTTTTGTTGAGGTATGCGGAGCAGCACTAAATTAAACTGAGACTTCATATTATTAGCATTGCGGATCTGCCAATTTTCCTGTATAATATAAAAACAGAAAACACAGCATGACAAGAAAAATATTTGTTGAAAGGAGGCGCGGCATATGATTTTGGGGATTTTGCGTGAGACGAAGAAGGGTGAAAACCGAGTGATCTGTACGCCAAAAGAGGTGGAGACCATCACGACCGCAGGACACACTGTTTATGCACAGCGCGGCTGCGGAGAACGAGCCGGTTTTTCGGATGAAGCGTATGAATCTGCGGGAGCGCTTCTGACAGACTCTGTGCAGGAGCTGTTCAAGGTCTGCGATATGGTTGCCAAGGTCAAGGAGTTTACGCCGGAGGAATGGCCGCTGATCCGGACAGGCCAGCTACTTCTCGGTTGCCTGCATCCGGCGGCAAATCCGGAGGAGGTCGACGCGCTGATGAAAAGCGGCTGCATTGCATTTACGGCGGAGGATTCCCATCGATATGGCTCCCCGAACTGTGAGGCAGCGGGGAAGCAGGGGGCGCTGTTCGGGCTGGAATCGCTGCTGACCATCCACGGCGGAAAGGGAAAATATGTCGGCGGCTTTGCGGGGGAGCCGGGTATCCATGCGCTGATTCTCGGAAGCGGAAAAGTCGGCAGAGGCGCTCTGCAGGTCTTACAGGCGCTCGGCGCCAACTGTACGGTCATGGCCAGAAATATGCACAGGCTCCGTGCGCTCTCAGCACAGTATAATGGCCGAGTCCGCGTTAGGCGCTGCTCACGGGCGCATATTGCGGAAGAATTGCCGAAAATGGATATCGTCCTCAACTGTGTCAAATGGCAGAAGGAGAACAAAGAGTTCCTCATCACCCGAAACATGCTTTCCCTCATGGAAAAGGGCTCAGTGATCGTGGATATTTCCAACGACGAGCCGGGCGCGATCGAGACCAGCCGCGCGACCACGCATGAAGATCCGCGGTACATTGTAGACGGCATTGTGCATTACTGTGTTGCAAATATTCCGGGTGCGGTTGCACACTCTGCGTCTGTTGCCTACGCAGCACAGATGCTGCCGCTGATCCTGCACCTGCTGAATGACGGCGAGGAGGAGACCTGCATCCGCGACGGCTATTACCGGCGGGCACTGACGATCTACCGGGGGCTTCTGACGCATGAGGAAACGAGCGCCGTACAGGGAAAACCCTGGGTTCGCCCGGAAGAGGCGCTCGGGATCTCCGGCTTCCGCCTCGACCCTGCACCGCTGGCGTCGGATACGCACTCGACCCATTTTTATTCCTGGGCAGAAGACGGCGGAGCCCAAACTGAACACAGTTCATAAGGATGACACAAAGATCTATACCGAGCAAAACGTACAGGCTGAATAAACAAAACGAGCAGCGGCGCAAAACAACGCCGTTGCTCCGGCGCGTATTAGGGCTGCCTCCGGCTTTTGAAATGGGACATATCAAATTACGAATAGACGGTCCGCAAAAGAAGAATGAACGGTTTGATAAGATTTTATCGATAAGTATTGACCGGTATCCGGTGGATATGCTATGATTTTTTTGGATTAAAAAATGCTATTTATATCAAAAAATAGAATAAAAAGATCAGAAAAGCAGAAGGAGTGAGCCAGCCTTGAGCAGATTGGATATCAAAACCGCAAGCAAGGCCCAGACGGTCGTTGACCGCCTCTACAAGGACATGGAACGCAGGATCGCGTCCAGTCCTCCGGGCCTGTGTCCCATCGATATGTCGCTGACATTTTTGCAGCTGTGCCACGCGCAGTCGTGCGGCAAATGCGTGCCCTGCCGCATTGGACTTGGCCAGCTGAGCATATTGATGGGGCAGGTGCTCGACGGTACTGGTACGATGCTGACCATCGACACCATCGAAAAAACGGCGCGCGCCATCGTCGCCTCTGCCGACTGCGCCATCGGCCGCGATGCGGCGCAGCTGGTCCTGAGCGGCTTTGCGGGCTTCCGGGACGATTATGTGAACCACGTTCAGCACCACCGGTGCCTCGCGTCGCTGCAGAACCCCGTGCCCTGCGTTTCGCTCTGTCCTGCGGGCGTGGACGTGCCGGGCTATGTTGCGCTGGTGCGCGAGGGGCGGTACGCAGACGCCGTGCGCCTGATTCGCAAGGATAACCCCATGCCGACCGCCTGTGCGTATATCTGCGAGCATCCGTGTGAAGCGCGCTGCCGCCGCAATATGGTCGACGCGCCCGTCAATATCCGGGGCCTCAAGCGCTATGCAGTCGACCACGCAGGGGATGTTCCGAATCCTGCCTGTGGGAAGTCGACCGGCAAGCGCGTCGCCATCATCGGCGGAGGCCCGAGCGGCCTTTCCTGCGCGTATTATCTGCGCCTCATGGGGCACAGCGTGACGATCTTTGAGGAAAAGAAACAGCTCGGCGGTATGCTCCGCTACGGCATTCCCGCCTACCGCTTCCCACGTGAAAAGCTTGACGCGGAGATCGAGTCCATTTTGTCCACCGGCGTTGAGGTACATACCGGCGTGACGATCGGAAAGGACATTTCCTTTGAGCAGCTCCACAAGGACTACGACTGCCTGTATGTCGCCATCGGCGCGCATACGGACAAAAAAACCGGCATTCCCGGCGAGGGCAGCAAAAACGTCATGTCCGCTGTCGAAATGCTGCGCGCCATCGGTGATGATGTGATGCCGGACTTCACCGGCAAGCGCGTTGTGGTCATCGGCGGCGGCAACGTCGCAATGGATGTGACAAGAAGCTCCGTCCGTCTGGGTGCTTCGAGCGTCACCTGCGTCTATCGCCGCAGAATTGCGGATATGTCCGCGCTTCCCGACGAGGTGCAGGGCGCAATTGCCGAGGGTGCGGAGATCCGCGAGCTTTCTGCGCCGGTGCGCATTGAGGAAAACGAAGCAGGCGAGGCTGCCGCCCTCTGGGTGCAGCCGCAGATCATCGGCCTTGCCGACAAGACCGGCAGGCCCCGCCCGGACGCGGCAGACCAGCCAGAAGAACGCATTCCGGCGGACATCATCGTCGTCGCCATCGGGCAGGGCGTGGAGATCGCGGGTTTTGAGCAGGCCGGTATCCCCATCAAAAGGGGAACGTTTATGGCCGAAAGCTCCAGCCAGATCGACAACATGGAAAACGTCTTTGCCGGCGGCGACTGCGTGACCGGCCCGGCCACCGCCATCCGCGCCATCGCGGCAGGCAAATATCGACGAGCAGCTCGGCTTCCACCATGAGATCCGTACCGATGTGGAGATCCCTGCGCCGCATCTGGACGTCTGCCCCGCGCGCGGCCGCGTCAACACCAAAGAGCGTGAGGCAGCCCAGCGCAAATGTGATTTTGAAGACATTGAATGCGGCATGACGCACGAAGAGGCCTGCGCGGAGAGCGGACGCTGCCTGCGCTGCGACCACTTTGGCTATGGCATCTTCAAAGGAGGGAGGACGGAAAGATGGTAACACTCACGATCAACGGCAAAACCGTCTGCGTGCCAGAGGGAACCAGCATTCTGGACGCCGCGCGCGCGGCCAATATCGACATCCCGACGCTCTGCTATCTCAAGGATCTCAACGAGATCGGTGCCTGCCGCATCTGCATGGTCGAGGTCGAGGGACAGGAAACGCTTGTCGCCGCGTGCGACAACGAGGTGCATGCGGGCATGGTCATCCACACGAACTCTCAGAAGGTGCGCATGACGCGCCGCGTCAATCTGCAGCTTCTTCTCAGCCAGCACGAGGTCAACTGCGTCAAGTGTACGCGCAGCGGAAACTGCAAGCTGCAGAAGCTCGCCAACGACTATAATCTGCTCGGCGCGCCCTATCAGAAAAAGCTGCGTCCGGCGCCGGTCGACTATTCCGCGCCCATTTTGCGCTTTGAAAACCGCTGCGTCAAGTGCATGCGCTGCGTGCAGGTGTGTGATAAGATGCAAGGCGTCCATATCTGGGATCTGGTTGGCACCGGCTCCCGGACGACCGTCGGTACGGCAAAGGCGGACAGCCTTTCCCAGTCCCTCTGCACCTATTGCGGCCAGTGTGTGACCCACTGTCCGGTCGGTGCATTGGAGGAGCGCGACGATACCGACCACGTCTACCGCATGCTCGCCGATCCCACCCTCACGACCGTCGTACAGGTTGCACCTGCTGTCCGCGCGGCGTGGACAGAATATTTTGGTCTCTCACCCGAACAGGCCGCGCCGGGCGTTCTGGCTTCCGCACTGCGGGAGCTGGGCTTTGATTATGTATTCGACACCAATTTCAGTGCCGACCTCACCATCATGGAAGAGGGCAGCGAGTTCATCGAGCGCTTTACGCACAGAGATGTGTATTCCTGGCCGATGTTTACCTCCTGCTGTCCCGGTTGGGTGCGGTTCGTAAAGGGGCAGTTCCCGCAGTTTGCAAAGAACCTCTCTACCGCGAAATCGCCGCAGCAGATGTTCGGTGCGGTGGCCAAAAGCTATTTCGCAGAGAAGATCGGCGTCGCCCCCAAGAACCTTCGCGTTATCTCCGTCATGCCGTGCACGTCCAAAAAGGCAGAGGCGGCGCTTCCCACGATGAAGGATGCATGCGGCGACCCCGATGTCGATGTGGTCATCACCACGCGCGAGCTCGTGCGGATGCTCCGCTGCTCGATGATCGACCCAGCGTCCTTGGAGGAGAGCAGCTTCGATTCGCCGCTCGGCTCCGGTACGGGCGCGGCGGTGATCTTCGGCGCGACCGGCGGCGTCATGGACGCGGCGCTTCGCAGCGCGTACTATCTTGTGACCGGTGAAAATCCGGACCCCGATGCCTTTACTGCTGTGCGCGGCATGCAGGGCTGGAAGGAAGCGAGTTTCGACATTCCCGGTGCAGGCACGGTCCGCACGGCGGTGGTCAGTGGACTCGGCAACACCAGGAAGCTCATGGAGGCGATTGCCTCCGGCCGCGTGCAGTATGACTTCGTTGAGGTCATGGCCTGCCCCGGCGGCTGCGTAGGTGGCGGCGGTCAGCCGATTCACGACGGCGAGGAGTGCGCCGAGGCGCGCGGAAATGTCCTGTGGAGACTTGACTACAAGATGCCCCTTCGTTTCTCGCATGAAAACCCCGATGTGCAGGCGCTTTACAAAGAGTATCTCGGAAAGCCGCTGTCCGAACGTTCTCACCATCTGCTGCATACCGATATCGAAGCCTGGCAGATGCCGCAGGAGCTTTGATTGGCGCTGCTTTCAAGGGCACAGCACAAATACGAATATGCGGGACAAGCTTGCCTTGTCCCGTATGTTTTATGTTGGTATTGCCGCTTCAGCCACTGCACAAATTTCCTCTGTGAGATCTTGGTCGCTCTCGCACTTCTCTTTTTCCTTCTGCGCTTCCTTACTCCACGCGGAACATACTTTCTGCTAAATTTTTCCTACGCGAATCCACGCGAAGCGGCGCATGTACTCACGACGATAGATTTTGAGCAACTCGTCCTGTGCGTGACTTTGCACATACTGCCGCATAGCGCCGACCTCCTTGCAGGTGCGGCCACGGCTATCGAACATGCGGCTACAATATTCCGTGCTGCCGTGAACCGTGAGCGCAAAATATCTGCCGCAGCTTTGCAGATGCGCATGGAAATTCTTTGTCAGACGCACCCGCGCATGGAAAAGTCGACATCAGTCATGCTTGCGTTCAGCGCCGTCTGGAGCAGGCGTTTGGATTTGCTGATGCATAGTCGCCAAATTGCCTGGAACGTGCGCCAATTCCCTGTGTGGCAGAAGCTTCATTGGATTTTTTGCAATCCGGTGTCGCCAGTTTTAATCTATCGCTCCATTCCAGCCACAGATAGAAGAAATACGGATGCATGTCCTTCGAAATCATCCAGAAGTTTCTGCACTAGGGTGTATCTGAAAACAGCGCTTGGATGTGCAAAATGCCGAAAGCGACGCAGATCGCAGCGACCATACCGACCTAAACGTCCACAGCCTGCGCCACACGGCGGCAAGCCTGTTCATCGCCAGCGGCACGGACGTCGGCACGGTTGCCGGACTCTTAGGACACAGCCAGCCATCGACCACGTTGAATATCTACACCCACGCGTTCGATAAGAACAAGAAAGCCGCCAGCCAGATTATGCAAAGCAGCTTGGAGATCTGAGCTATCTCCCGAAAAGCTCTGTCCGGTTGCGCTACGCTGTAAAAGCAGATAATTTGAACAATTTTATATAAAAAATGCCGTGAAATCATACGCTTTCACGACATTTTGGTACGCCCGACACGATCCGAACGTGCGACCTACAGAGTCGGAGTTTTCAGGCATTAACGGATAAAATGCTGTGTTTTCAAGGGTTGTACGGTTTTTAACGAGAACAGCCAGCTTCTCTGAACTTTACGAAAACCATTGAAAACACTGGGAAAATTAGCTTTTTCGGTTTTGCGGATGGTAGTAGTCAGATGCAAATTATGGTTTTGGCTGAGTGATTCGCTTTTGCTGCAGCTCTGCGCGGAGGAGAATGCCGAGTGTCAGGCAGAAGTCCGGGTTTTTGAGGTCGCAGCCGAGCATCTGTGTGATGTGGGCGAGGCGATCCAGAAGGGTCGAACGGTGCAGATAGAGCGCCGCCGCCGTTTTGGTCACGGAGAGGTTATTATCGAGATAGACGCGCAGCGTCTCCAAATAGGAGACCTGCGAATTCTCGTCGTGCGCCTTCAGCTTTTTCAGTCCGTCCGGGTAATAGACCCACGAAGGTCTGCCTGCCAGCGCACCGGAGAGAAGCTGCGGCAGTAGATAGTCCTGAAAGTAAAAGACTGGGCAGCTTCCGTCCTGCAAAAGTCCGTTTTGCAGCGCGCTGGACGCTTGAAACCACGCCTGATTTGCCTCGTACAGATTGGAAAACGCGCCGGATACGCCGCAGATCAGACCAAGTTTGTCCAAAAGCGGCAGCAGCTGCGCCGTCGTCTCGCGCTCGGCCTGCGCGGCGGGCAGAAACGCGGCGACGGTGCTCTCAAACTCGAATGCCATCGCGCCGGGGTGCCGTTCCTCCAGTGCGGCGGACAGATACGCGCCCGGCAGGGGCGCCGCGCCATGCTTCGGCTGGAGGCGAACGCAGACCCAGTCCGTTTTTCCGTTTTCCTGACTGAGCGCCCGCCGAAGCTCAAAATCGACTGGTTGCCCGGCAATGACGCTGCGCAGTGCGCGGCGGACGGCAGACCGGGTGCTGGCGAGCACCGGGTTTTGCTGGATCGCCTGCCGCAGGAGCTTGACCAGAAAGACCGCAAGAGAACGATCAGAGTCCCGGAGCGGGCGGAAGGCTTCAAAGATCGTCAGACAGCCGAGGTATTCCTCCTGATCGAACACATTGACCGACAGCGTCCGCGCGCCCTGCAGCTCCAGTAAGAGCGGTTCATGGACATGGGTGGAAAGGTCGTGCAGGGACAGAAACGTCGCCATTTTCTCCGCATCAAACGTCTCGGTATCCAGCCGGATACCGAGATTTTTTTGAAAATATCCCTCGTCTGTCACAGCAAGATACCGGAAGTCCGAACCGATCAGCAGCATGGGGTTTGAAAGAATGCTGCGGCTGATCTCCAGCATCTGCGGCAGGCTCGCGCCGTGGCGGAGGATGTGCCAGAGGCGCTCCTCCCACGCCTCGTATCGGTCAAAAATATGCTGCACCAGATTGAAGACCCGGAAAATGTCCGTGTCTGCCTCGACCACGATCACGCTGCACCGGTCATAGAACGCCGTCAGGTTCCAGTGCTGCCCGAGGCAGACGAGGCACACATTTTCGCGCAGCGACGGCCGTGCGGGCAGATGGTCGGCGGAGCAGACGTAGACGCGGTTTTTCTCAAACGTCTGCGTCCGGTCGAGATAAAACTCCGGGCGGCTCAGCGTCAGCTCCAGACTGCCCGCGCCGTGCAGCTCGACGGTCTTCAGTTCCTCTTTCAGCCTCCAATAGAGAATGTCCGCGCACAGCTTCATGGGATCTTCCTCCAATTTCTTTTCTGCTTTTTATTATAATCCGACGGAAAGTGGCTGTCAACGAAGCACCCGTACAATTTGTATGGGTGCTTTACTATTTGCCGCTTAAATAGTGGTATTGCACAAAATCTGCACATACAAATTGTATGATTTGCTTCCATACAAACTGTACGGCACAAAGCGGCAAAAACCGCGCAATTTGCAGCATTTCCGCGGCATGGGGTATTTTCTATAATAAGGGTAACGCAGAAAAAGAACTAGGAGGAATACCATGCTAAAGGAAAAACTGGAGCAGCGGAAATGCTTCCCGACCGCGTGGGGCAAGCTCATCACGGAGGAAGAAGCCTACCGGCAGCTCAACCGCCAGATCGCGGCCATGACCGCGAATCTGTTTCAGGTCATGCGCATCTTCGAGCCGAGCTGGGAAAAGCGCACCGAGGCCATCTGCGACATCGCCAACATGATGAACATGGCGGTCGCGGGCACGCCGGAGGAACAGAAGGACTACGTCAACGCTTCGCTCTACGAGGCGTTCAACATCCCGGAGCTGTGCGAAAAATCGAGCTGGCTCGGCGGCATCACCGGCGACTCCGGCGACGAGTGGGAGAACATGGCGGGCCGCGTCGTGCAGTTCACGCGCAATCGCGTGGAAAAGGAGCTTGATACCTGTCCGTGGGACATTGTCGGCAGCGAGCTGTGCAACATGACGACCAGTATGTTCACGGCAAACTTTGACTTGGCTTCGTCTAAGGGCACGGAGAACGAGGTCGCACTCAACATGTGTCAGGCGCGCGGCTGCGGCAACAAGCACTGCCGTGTGGTAGCAGAGCGCCGCGATGTGTATAACCTCCCAAAGCAGGGGTGGCTCGATCATATGCAGCAGCCTGTCGATCCCATCCACGACACGCCGCGTGAGCGCATGGTGAAGGAAGGCCAATGCCTGCGCAACGGCCAGTACACGCAGAACTTCGGCGAAGAAACGTCGCTCGAAAAAGCCTATCACTGGGTCGCGCAGATGGGCTGGGTCTGGTCGATCCAGTTCCCAATGATGGCCATCAAGGATATGGCCCCCGACGAGGATGAATTCCTGCGCGTGTTCCGCATCGTCTTTGCCACGGCCGGCAAGAATCAGTTCATCGATCCCTTTGCCAAGGAGGGCCTGCGCAGCTATCTCGGCGTGCCGCACGAGATGGACGAAAACGACGGTCGTATTCTGGGCGGCTACATCCGCTATATGCTCGATGTGCAGCAGGTGCCGTATGAGATGGTGCGCTGGACGAAGGACGAGACGTGGATCAAGGTCAAGAGCGAGGACTTCACAGCCCGCTATGAGATGGCCCCGCTCGACGAGCTGGTCGACGCCTACGAGGCGCAGTGGAACGGCGCGGCGAAGACGCTCGTCAGCCCGGAATGGTCGTGCGTGATCGAAGACCGCGACGAGGAAGATATGCTCATCAAGGTCATCCGCAAGGAAGACCTGCGGATGCTGTAAGGAGGTGCTTGGATATGCTGTTTAAGGAAGACAAAGTCGCACGCGCCGACGCCGAGGCCATCCGTAGAGGCGTGGGCTTCTACCGCTGGACGCACGATCTCGTGGAGATCACCGGCAAGGACGCGCTGGAGGTCCTGCAAAAAATTTATATCAGCGACATTTCCAAGGTCGCGGTCGGGCGCTCGAAATACACCGCTTCGCTGGACGAAAACGGTGAAGTCATCGACGACGTGATCGTCATGCACATGGCGGACGGCCTGTACTGGGTCTCCGACCTCTACGGTCCGCGCCTGCTGCCGTGGATCGAGCAGCACAAGGGCGGGGCCGATATCCACGCAAAGATCATCACCTATGACTGGGATATGTACGCCGTGCAGGGCCCGGACAGCCTCAAGGCGATGAACGCCATGCTGGACGCGCCGGTTGACGATCTCAAGCGCTTCGGCATCTGCGAACGCAAGCTCGGCGGCATTCCCGTCTACATCCACCGCTCCGGCTTCACCGGCGAAAACGGCTATGAAATTTACTCCGCATTTGACAAGAGCGCAGAAATCCATGATCTGGCACTGAAGGCAGTCGAGGCCATCGGGGGGCGCGAGCTTCAGACGCTCGAGGTCTACGTCCGCTCCATCCCGATGGAAAAGGGCTTCGCGCTCAAGCAGGATTTCAAGCACCTGAGCCCGTATGAGTGCGGCCTTGGCTGGGCCGTCGCCGCCGACAAGGACTTTATCGGCAAGGAAGCGGCACTCGCGCGCAAGGAGTACCCGAAATACCGTATGGTCGGTCTGGAATTCTCCCGCGAATCGACCGAGGACATCTCCATCTGGGAGCGGGTATACTGGTACGGCGTTGAGGTCGGCCGCTGCGCGCAGACCATCTACGGCTACACCGTGGACAAAAACATCGGCTTTGCCACCGTTCGCGCGGACGTGCCCGACGGCGCGGAGCTGACCGTCGGCTGCAACGATTCGCCCGCTGTTGTCGTAAACAAGGTTTTCTGCTGAGGAGGACATTATGGGAAGATTAGATGGTAAAGTCTGCATCGTGACCGGCGCTTCCGCCGGGATTGGCCGTGCCACGGCGGAGCTGTTCTGCCGCGAGGGCGCGAAGGTCGTGGCGGTCGCCCGCCGCGAAGAACGCCTGAAGGAGTTGGCCGAGGAATGCAAGGATGCTCCCGGTGAAATGACGTGGTACGCGGGCGACGTCGGCGACCCGGCGGCAGCCGTGGGCATGGTGAAAAAGGCAGTCGAGACGTTTGGACGGCTGGACGTCGCGGTCAACTGCGCGGGCGTGATGGACGACAACACGGCCATCGCCGATATGTCCGACGAAATGCTGGAAAAGACATTCCGCATCAATACGTTCGGCCTGATGTACGGCCTGCGCGAGGAATGTAAGCAGTATCTCGCGCAGGGCGATGGCGGCGTGATCGTCAACATCTGCTCCGTCGGCGCAACGCACCAGACCGCGGGCGCGGCCTACTGCGCGAGCAAGGGCGCGGTGCTGGCGGCGACGAAGAACACGGCGTTCATGTACATGGAGGAGGGCATCCGCTGCAACGCGCTCTCGCCCGGCGGCGTCGTGACCGATATCCCGCTGGTCATGCCGCCCGCCGACGAGTTCGGCTTCGGCAGGACGAGTAAGCTCCTGGACTTCTCCGGCGAGCTTGCCATGCCGGAGGACTTGGCGGACGCGATTTTGTTCCTTGCCAGCGACCAGTCCCGCTATGTAAACGGCGAAGAACTCAAATGCGACGGCGGCTGGACGTGCTTCTGAGAGAATACAAACGAAAACACAGCACAGGCGGCCCATACAGAGCCGCCTGTGCCGTATCCAAATCAGGGAGTCACACATGAAGAAAACAATTACGGTCGTGACAGGCGGTCACGGCGGCATGGGAAAAGGCGATCTGTAAGGAACTCGGAAAAACGTCCGTGATTGTGCTGGCGGGGCGCAACCTCGCAAAGATGGAAGCGGCAAAAGCGGAGCTGGACGAGCTTGGCGTGGAGAGCCACCTTTGCAAAACGGACATCGCGGATCGGGCGCAGGTGCAGGCACTGGCGGCGTTCGCCGCTTCGCTCGGCGACGTGAAGCAGATCATCCACACCTCCGGCGTTTCGCCAAGCGACACGGCAACGGAAAATATCATTAAAAACAACGCGGCCGGTACGGTCAATATGGTCGAGGCATTCTATCCGGTGCTGGCCGAGGGCGGCGTGATAATCAATTTCTCTTCCGTCGCAGCCTACACCATGCCGCAGACGGACGAATGGACACGGGCATTCGAGGCATGGAACGAGCCGGATTTCTATGACCGGCTGCTGGCGCTGGCCGGGGAAGCGGAGGACGAGGAGGGCGAGTTCTTCCGTGCGGGTCTCGCCTACGCCATGTCCAAGAAGTTTGTGATCTACTTCACGCAGAAAAATGTCTCCCGATTTGCGGAAAAGCACTGCCGCATCCTGTCGATCTCGCCCGGCTGCTATTTCACGCCCATGCACCAGAAGCTCATCGACAATCAGCCGGAGACGGCGGAAAACCAGCTCGAGCTGATCCCCGCC
>OGPR01001764.1_pt1 | contig 16915 bp, 5 predicted proteins | sample 1552981 | NCBI WGS metagenome assembly OGPR01 (sample SAMEA2580260, study PRJEB22360) | human gut metagenome | biome: human gut; feature: human-associated habitat; material: faeces | place: Denmark | collected 2008/2010 | reverse complement strand
CCTTAAATTTATTTTTTCCTTCTGGAAACTCCAAATCCAAATATTCCGAAGATTAAAACAACCAATAAAGCAAGTATTGGATTTCCTGTTTTTGCCATTGCATCAACACCCATTGCAACTTCATCAGAATCCATAATATCTTTATCAGCAGGATGTACTGGAGCAGGAGCCGGAATTACAGTAACTGAAACATTACCATAATTGTTAGTCATATTCAAGTCAACTGTACTTCCATTTACAAATACTTCATTAGATATTACGCCGGTTTTTAAAACAATACATGTAATTTCCAATGTAGCATTGCTTTTGTTAGTTAAATTACCGATTGTCCAAATACCAGTTACCGGATCATATACTCCTACACTTGCTTTATATGAAACAAATTTAAGAGCATCTGATAATTTATCTACTACATAAACATCTAATGCTGTGTCAGGACCATTATTTTTAACAACAATAGTGTATGTGATTCTATTTCCAACACTTACCCTATCAACATTAACTATTTTTACAACAGACAAATCTGCTGTTTGAGGAACAGTAATATTCACAGTAGCATTGTTGTTAGTTACGTTAGGATCAAAACCTGTTCCATTTACACTTACATTGTTTTGAATAAATCCTGTTTTAACTATTTTTACAGTAATAACTAATTTAGCTGTTTCATTATTAGTTAAATTACCGACTGCCCAAACACCATTTGTTAAATCATAATATCCTTTAGAAGCATTAGCTGAAATGAATTTGAAATTATCTGCCAATACTTCAGATACTTTAATATTGGTTGAGTTATCCGGACCGTTGTTTCTTACAGTTATTGTGTAAGTTATTTCGTCTCCATAATTTGGAGTAGCATTATTTACTATTTTAATAATTTCTAAATCAGCAATATTTACATGTATTGTAGTATTTGAAGTGTTTCCTTCAGGATGCTCATCACTAGTAACATTTACACAATTGAAGATATCCTGACCGGTTGTACTTAATATTGCAGCATAAATATCTACAACTATCTTACTGCCAGTATGCATATTTCCTAATGAAATAATTTGAGTGTAATTAGTTAAATTACCTCCATTTATTCTGTAGGTTGCAGATTTAACATCCAACAATCCAGCATCTAAAATATCTTCCAATTTAACATTTAATGAATCTGAAGACCCACCAGCAATAACAGTAATGACAAAGTGTGCTGTATCTCCGGGGTTAAGTGCTTTGATTTCAGCATCCTTAATTACAGCCAAAGTAGTGTTGGCTATTACATTAACTGTTTCATTAGCTGTAAAGTTACCTCTAGCATCATCAACACTGGTAGTAATATTAACAATGTTTAAAACATCACCACGAACAGAACCATTAACCTTAGCTCTGAAATACACAGTTACATCAGCACCTGCATTAATATTACCTAAATTAATCGCTTCATCGTAATCTAACCAATCTACACCATTTAATGAATATTGTAAGTTAAGCAATTCATTACTGTTGAATATGTCTTTTAGAACAACATCACTAGCAACAGAAGGACCGTAATTGTTTATAACAACAGTATAACCTACATTTTCACCAGCAACAATTATTGTTGAATTTGCAACTTTTGTAATATTTAACAATACTGATTCAGGAACATTAACACTAACAGAATCATTATTATTAGTTAAATTACTATCATGACCAGTACCAGTAACATTAACATTATTAGTAATATTTCCAACCCTAATAACCTGAACAACAATCTTTAAAGTTACACTTTCATTAGCATCTAAATCACCAACAAACCAAACACCAGTATCTGGATTGTACTGACCAGTAGAACTAATGAATTTAACACCATCAGGCAACAAATCACCAACAGTAACATTAAATGACTTATCAGGACCATTATTAACAACAACAATAGTATACTCAATCATATCCAAATACTTAGGAACAGAATTATTTACTAACTTATCAACAGCCAAATCAACAATCCTCACATGAACAGTAGTATTAGAGTTATTTCCATCAGGATGCTCATCACTAGTAACATTAACTGAATTAAAAATGTCCCTATCAGCAGTATCCAATATTTTAGCCCAAATATCAACAGTAACAGCAGTACCTGTAAGCATATTACCTAAATCTATGCTTCCAGTCCATGAACCTTTGTTTACACCATTAACAGCATATGTAGCACCAGCAACATCTAACAATTTAGCATCTAAAATATCATTTAAGTTTACATTCAATGAATCTGAAGATCCGCCAGCAATAACAGTAACAATGAAATGAACTGTATCACCAGGATTTAACTCCTTAATTTCAGCATCCTTAATTACAACCAAAGTAGTGTTAGCAATTACATTAACTGTTTCATTATCAGAGAAATTACCTCTAGCATCATCAACACTAGTAGTAATATTAACAGTGTTTAAAACATCACCACGAACAGAACCATTAACCTTAGCTCTGAAATACACAGTTACATCAGCACCTGCATTAATATTACCTAAATTAATCGCTTCATCGTAATCTAACCAATCTACACCATTTAATGAATATTGTAAGTTAAGCAATTCATTACTGTTGAATATGTCTTTTAGAACAACATCACTAGCAACAGAAGGACCGTAATTGTTTATAACAACAGTATAACCTACATTTTCACCAGCAACAATTATTGTTGAATTTGCAACTTTTGTAATATTTAACAATACTGATTCAGGAACATTAACACTAACAGAATCATTATTATTAGTTAAATTACTATCATGACCAGTACCAGTAACATTAACATTATTAGTAATATTTCCAACCCTAATAACCTGAACAACAATCTTTAAAGTTACACTTTCATTAGCATCTAAATCACCAACAAACCAAACACCAGTATCTGGATTGTACTGACCAGTAGAACTAATGAATTTAACACCATCAGGCAACAAATCACCAACAGTAACATTAAATGACTTATCAGGACCATTATTAACAACAACAATAGTATACTCAATCATATCCAAATACTTAGGAACAGAATTATTTACCAGCTTATCAACAGCCAAATCAACAATCCTAACATGAACACTGACATTAGAAGTATTACCCTCAGGATGCTCATCACTAGTAACATTAACCAAATTGAAAACATCCCTATCAGCAGAACTTAAAACTTTAGCCCAAATATCAACAGTTACACTATTTCCAGTAGCTATTTTACCTAAACTTAGACTTCCAGTCCATACTCCTTTGTTTACGCCATCAACAGCATATGTGGTGCTATTTACATCCAATAAAGTTGAATCCAATATATCTTTTAAAACAACATTTAATGAATCTGAAGATCCTCCAGCTGTTACAGTTATTATATAATGTATAGTGTCTCCAGGGTTTAACTCCTTAATTTCAGCTGTCTTATCAACTTTTAAAGTAGTGTTAGCCATTACATTTACATGTTCTTCAGCACTGAATATTCCTCTTGCATCATCTGTGTCTGTTGTAATATTTACTACATTGTGCACAATTCCTCTTGTAGAAGCATTTACCCTTGCTTTAAAGTAAACAAGTATGCTGCTTCCTGAAGTCATGTCACCTAAGTTAATATTAGCTCCTTTAGTATATGGAATCCATGTAATATTATCTAAAGAGTATGCTACAACAGTTAAATCTTTAGTTTGATAATTATCAGTTAAAACCACATTAGCTGCAGTTGAAGGACCATGGTTAGATACAAGTACCTGATAAATAACTTCTTCTCCAGCAACTACATTTTTAATACCACCAGTAATGTTAATAACACCGCCAATAGCTACTTTGTTTACATTTAATATTACACAATCCGGAACTGTTATTGTAATATTATCATGGTTATTAGTTAAATTTACATCATAACCGCTACCAGTTACATTTGCATTATTTGTAATAATTCCCGGAAAGATTGCTTGTGCTGTTATAGTTAAAGTTGCACTTTGACCTTTAGCTAAATGACCAATAAACCAAATTCCAGTTACAGGATTATAATTTCCACTTGCACTAATAAACCTTAAACTATTTGGCAATACATCACGAACAGTAACATTAAATGAATCATCAGGACCATGATTTGTTACAACGATTGTATAAATTACATTGTCCAAATATTTGTAAGTCACTTTATCTGATGTTTTGTTAATAGCTAAATCAACAGTATTTACATGAACTGTTTTATTAGATTCATTAATAAATCCTTCTTCATTTTCAACAATAGCTTTGTTGAATATATCTTTATTTGCACTGTTTAATGCTTTAACTTCAATAGTTACAGTTACTGAATTTCCTGTTTTTAGAGTTCCAATATTATATGAACCATTCCATTTTCCTACATAATTTCCATTTACATAGAAAACAGCATTTTGAGCATCCAATAAGCTTTGATCTAATTTATCAGTTAAAATAACTCCCAATGAATCAGATGAACCTTCAGCAGTAATTACAATTGTATAATTGAATAAATCTCCAGGATTAATAGCATCAACATTTGAAGTTTTATTAATAACTAAAGTTGAGTTATCAATAGCTTTGACTGTTTCATTAGCTTCAAAATTACCTCTTGCATCTTTTATGTCAGTTGTGATTTTAACAGTGTTGTTAATTAAACCTCTTGTAGAATGATTTACAGTTGCTCTAAACAGAATCATTACTGCTTCATTTACATCAATGTCCCCTAGTGCAATTCCATTATTATATTTTACCCAGTTGCCGTTTGAATTATATTCCATGTTAAGCAATTCATCAGCATTGAATAAATCAGTTAAATAAACATTGGTTGCTACAGAAGGACCATAATTGGATACAATTACAGTATAAGTTATTTTTTCACCAGCAATAACTTCTTTATTTGGTTCTTCAGATACTATTCCACCAGTAGCTACTTTAGTAATATTTAAGATTACACAATCCGGAACAGTTATATTAACACTTGCATTGTTATTTGAAAGGTTACTGTCATAACCAGTACCATTAACAGATACTTTATTTTCAAATTTGCCAACAGCTGTTGTTTTAGCTGTAATTGTAAGGGTAGCTATTTCATTAGAACCTAATTCACCAACATTCCAAATTCCAGTAGCTGGATTGTATGTACCTGTTGATGTTATGAATTTTAAACCGTTTGCCGGCCAAATATCTTTAACAACAACATCTGTAGATGCATCAGGACCATTATTAACAACAGTGATTGTGTAAGTTATTATTGAGTCAAATAATGGATTTGCATTATCAACTACTTTTGTAATAGCCAAATCAACCAAAGGAGTTACTTTAACTGTTTCAGAATCATTATTATTTGAAATATTTGAATCAAATCCAGTACCATTAACTTTAATATTATTTATAAGGGTTGCATTTGATTTTGCAGCTTTTGCTATAATAGTAATTAAAACTTTTTCACCATTAGCTAATTTTTCACCATTTATTGTGATTTTATTATTGGATATACTAAGAGTCCAACCACCAGGAACATTAGCATTAATAAATTTCAATCCTTCTGGTAAGTTGTCAGTAGCTATAATATCAGTAGCTATTCCAGGACCATTGTTAATAATTTCAATAACATACTCAACATTATCCCCATAATTATATGTTTTATTTTGATGATTAGCTGTTTTGTTAACTGCCAAATCAATTACATTAATTTGAACAATGTTTGTATCATTAGCTGTTTTGTTATCTGAATTAATTACAGATGCAAAGTTTGTAATGCTGTTTAATTTTCCAATATCAACATATGCTTTAACTGGAACTGTAATTACTACATTAACAGTCATTCCTGAAGAAATGGTTCCGAGGTTTGCATTTCCTATCCAAGCACCTTTGTCTATTCCGTTTACAGAATAAGTTGCCTTACTAACATCAAAGAACATTTCACTTAAATTATCAGTTAAAATAACATCTAAAGAATCTGACAATCCTCCTGCAGTTATTTGAACAGTATACTTAATTACATCTCCAGGATTTACAATAGTGGTATTAGCTACTTTTGTAATGTCCAATGTAGTATCTCCTTTAACATTTACAGCAACATCATCTTCTAAAGTACTATTATCTCTTAATTTTGTTGAAGAACCAATAACCGCTTTATTTATTACATTTCCACGAACAGTTGTTTTAATGAATCCTTCAAATAATATTGTTTTATTTTGACCATTAGCTAATGTTCCAATATTAATAGAAGCATCATAACGAGTCCATGATTGACCATCTAAAGAATACAACATATTTGTTAATTCAGAATCATTATAAATATCTTTTAAAATAATATCACGTGCATATGAAGGTCCATTATTGGTAATTACTATTTCGTATTTAATAATTTTACCTGCAATTGCTTCAGTAATATTAACTTTAGTAACATGCAATTCAGCTAATGTAGTAACATTTTTAATGTTTGTAGCTTCATTATCATCGAGTTTTAATTCTCCAGTAGTGGTGTTGACTCTGACAGTATTGTTTAATATTGTATCATCAACAATACCTGCATCCAAATGTCCTCTGATATAGACAGTTTTAGAAGCTTTAGAACTGATACTTCCTAAATCAATAGGCTTATTGTAAACATTCCAAGTTTTACCATCTAAAGAGTATTCTAAATTAGTTAAATATTCTGAATGATAATATTCATTTAATTTAACATTTTGAGCAGTATCTAGTCCGTTATTTGTAATTATAATTGTGTAGTAAATATCTTCACCAGCTATAACTACTTTATTATTACAGTTTTTAACTACACTAAGATCAGCTTCAGTAACATGAACTTCTTTGGTTGTTTGAGTAGTGTATGTCCTATTATTTGGATTTGTTCCATTAATTGAAACATAAGCTACATTAACTGAGTTTATAAAGTTTTGGCCAATTGGTGAGTATTTTACACCATCTATTTCCCATTCATCAAATGAAACTTTATATGTGAATGTGAATTTGTCACCAACAGTTAAATTAAGACCATTAACTGTAAATGTTCGTGTATTTTCATCAAATTCAACAACCCATCCATTTGACTTGGAAGTTGAATTAATACCAGTGTATTTTAAACCTAATGGCAGCACATCTTTAATTGTGATATTATATGCTATTCCGTTTCCATTATTTGTAATTACAATTGAATAAGTTGCATTTTCATAATATTCATATTTTTGTTTATCTGATGTTTTAACAACACTTATATTAGGTTCAGCTATTTTAACTTGTGCATTAGAATTATCTATTTTATCATCATTTAAATATAATTCAACATTATTAGATTTAATAGATTGTGCTTTGTTAGATTGATCATTTAAGACAACAGCAGATAAATTAAATATAATGTTGTCAGAATATTTGTAAGATGTAGTATTTCCAAAGTTTATAGTTACAAGGTTTCCATTTACACTGACATCACTGATTAAAGTACCATTTGATAAAATAACTGAATTTTCAAGATATTCAAATCCCTGTGGAAGGATATCTTTAACCTGCAAATTAGTGTAATTACCTTTAGGTAACTTTACCATAATTTGATAAGTTACATTTTCACCAATATTTGGTGTAAAAATGTTGCCTTCTTTATTGCCAAGTGTGGTTCCAATTACTAATTTAGTAATACTTGGCATTTTAGTTTTTAAAGTATCCTTACTTTCATTATAGTAAATTCTACCATGATAAGGTGCGGAATATCCGACAACATAAGCCATATTTACATACTGACTTCCAATTTGGATATCTGACCTTATAACAAATGAATATTTTGCATGAATTATATCTCCAGGATTTAACTGAGCCACATCAATTTCAACATGAGAACCAATCCATCTGATTTTAGCATCAATTGGGTTTCCATCAGCACCAGTTACTTTGACAACCACATTATCTTCACCCGGTGTTTGACCAATAAATGAAGCAAGGTCTTCCAAATCATCAATAATAGTCACTTCAAATAATGGAGTTTTACCGTTGTTTTTAACAATTACATCAAATGAAACATGATCTAAGCCTTCAACTTCAGTTACATTGAATTTTTTAGTAATGTCTGCCGTAGGTTCTACAATTGTAACCTTTGCACTAGACCTGCCCATAGTCTTATCATTTAAGAACAATTCCACATTATTAACTTTAACCGCACCTTCCTTATTGGACGGATCAAATATTGTAGGTCTGGCAGTCAAATTAATAGACAAAATACCATTTGCAAAGCTACTGGAATGAACATTATTAATTGTAATAGTTATATCATAATTATTTACATTTACAGTCCAATCCTTACCATTTACTAATTTTGTACCGTTTGCATAAAATGCACCTGCACCAATATACTCAAATCCCTGAGGCAAAGTATCCTTAATCACCAATTTAGTATAATTACCAACAGGCAAAGTTACATTAACACCATAAATTACCTTTTCACCAATAGTTACCTTATCCTTACCATTATCAATAGATGAATCAACAACCCATTTAGTAATTACCGGAAGTTTGGTGGTAAAACTGTCTTTTGCAGCATCAGTGTAATTTCTACCGTTAGACGGTGCAGAGTAACCTATTGCATTAGCTGTGTTAGTATAACTACTACTTATAACTACATCTTCTCTTATTTTAAATGTAAATCTGTAAGTTAATGATTTGCCTATACCAAGTTCAGCAATATTTATGCTTACAATATTGTTATCCCATGTCGGAGTTACAACAGCACCACCAGATGTAATATTAATGCCTCCACTGACAAATTTACTAATTAAATCACTTAAATCGTCACTAAGTGTTACATTAAATAATGGAGACTGACCTCTGTTAGTTACAGTAATATCAAAGTATATTACATCCCCACCGATAACATTGTCTACATTGAAGTTTTTAGTAATATCTATGGCCGGTTCAACAATGCCGACAGCTGCATCAGATGTGGATTCATGAGTATTCCAGGCAAGTACTGCTTTATTAGTTTTAACAGCTCCTGCTTTGTTATTGTTAACATTTAATACAGTGGCATTTAAAAATGCCTGGAATTTACCGCCATATTCTTAATAATTTCATCTGCAAATTCAGAAGCAAATGTTAATTCTACAATATTGCCATTTACAGTTACAGTATAATCCTTACCTTCAACAGCTTTATTTTGAGTATTTCCTTTGTAAACTACAATTGAACCGTCAATGTATTTTAAACCTTCCGGAAGAGTGTCTGTAACTTTTAAAATATTGTATTTTCCAACAGGCAATATTACAGTTATATTGTATGTTACATTTTCACCAACAGTTACCTTATCCTTACCATTTACAATAGTTGTGTTAAATACAGTTTTATTTACTTTAGCATCGTAAGTGTGTAGGGTACTGCTTGCCTGGTTAGAGTAATTTCTTTTTTCATCGAATTTTGTTTCATTAAAAATAGAATAATAATCTACTTTAGCTATATTCTTAAATTCTTTTCCAATAACAACATCATTTTTTACATTGAATGTAAATTTAGCACTGACACTTTGACCGGCTAAAAGTTCACCAACATTCAAAGTAGCTACATCATTATTCCAATTAAAAATAACTTTACCTGTTTCATTACCTTTTAGTATAGTTACACCTATATCACTCCTACTATTTACAAAGGTTTTGATAAATTCTGTTAAATCATCTGTAATAGTAGTATTATAAGCAGTACCTTTACCACTGTTAGTTACAGTAATTGTGAAACTAGCCTCATCATTACCCTGAACTATATTAGGTCCAAATACCTTATTTATGTCTATTTTAGGCTGATATATATCAACATAAACAGTATCAGAATTTAAGGTATTATTAGTCCAACTAATACTTGCATGATTACTGGTTGTTACACTGTCTGCACCAGTTGGAATAACATTTTCATTATTAACAACAGTATAATATGCATTAACAATTAATTGGTTATTCTTAGCATAAGCAGGTACAAGGTCACCATTAAAGTCAATAGTCAAATAACTTTTTTCAGGATGAGTAGCACTTGGAGTATAAGTTACTGTATATGCATATTCAGGAACAGTAACACCATCACTGGTAGTTATTGTAAAGTTAGTATACTTAATTCCATATGACTCATCTTTAATAACTAAGTTTGGAACTCTTAAGTCTGGGAAGTTTACAGTTATTTTATAAATACCCACTTCACCAACAAACAGTATTTCAGTATTGTCAGTAACATTAGATCCAATGAACTCTTTTGTAATGTTTAACCCTTTAGCTATAATAGTTGCATTATCCCTATACTTATCTTTGTTGGTTGCAAAGTTTGTACTATTAGGATATGCTGCAAAGTTTGTAATCCATACATTGTTAACAATACTTTCCTTTGGGATTAAATATTCACTAAACCTGACAGTATATATAATACTGCAGGAAGTGTTTTGAGCTAACTGAGCTATCATATATCCTTTTGTAAATAAGTCATCTTTAAATGCAGTAATATCAACAACAGTTCCGTTTGAGTAAACCAAACTAACAGATTTAACATCAGCTTTTGTAATTCCATTTGAAGTTGTTCTGTTAACAAAATCATCAGCTACAATTATATCATAAGCAGCAGAATGACCTGTGTTAGTTATAGTTATATTATATTCAACTTCAGTTGCATTTTCAATATTTTCTAAAATTTTTGTGTCATTTACATATTTTGTAATTTTTAATTCAGGTTCATTAGTAAGCATCAGTACAATATTTGAGCTTGCATATACAACATCAATGGAATCCTTAAACTTCATTTCAGCAAGATTAGCCAAATTAAGCTGGTCTGCCATAGGTTCTGAAGATACCTGAAATGTAAACCACAATCTAACATCAACAGGATGAGCCAGGTTATCTAATGTATTTCCAAAATTAAATGAAAGTGCATTATTAAAAGTATCTATACCAATTTTAGGAACAATAATCTTACCTGTATTTTCATCATGTAAAAATCCGCTGTCATTTGCATAAGCCCAATATCCGCCTTTAGGAATTACTCCAGTAGTGGAATTAACCAGATTAAATCCTTTTAAGTTAAATAATGGAATTGGTAAAAAGTCAGTGACAATAAAATCGTTTACAGAACCTGTAGGAAAATGAATATCCAATACAAAAGTTATATTCTGACCAGGATAAACTTTATAAAAGTCAGTATCATTTATGATTTCACCATCAACTGCAATAATATCTTTCTTAAGTGTAACACTTGGAACTCTTAATTGTGTGTAACTGTTATCAGAAACCGTATTAAATGTATTTAAAACAGTAGCTGATGTTTTAATATGATTAATAACCAAATCATTTGATACAACAGAAGATCCGTTTGAATAATGAATAATAACTTTTGCAACAAAATTTAAAGACCCTACCATTGCACCCTGATTAACGCTTCTATTTGTATAATATCCGCCTTTTAAGCTTGTACTTATATTGTTATCCTTTAAGAATTTTGAAATATAAAATGTAACTGATTCATCAATATCTCCTAAAGAAACAACACTGTAATAACTTTCATTTAATTCATATGTTTTTCCATAAATTGATAGGACAGGTTCATATTCGCTTAAGAATTTTTGAGCTGAACCTACTTTATGGGTGTCAAATTTATCATAAATTACCAAATCATCAAAAGCAAAGTAATCAGAAATCTCAAAATCAATTTTATACACAATTAAATTATGAGGAACAACAGGATGTAACTGACCTGATCCTGTTAAAATTTCTGAATATTTTTGAGTAGCTAATGATTTTAAATATATGCTATAACTATTTGAAGCATTGTAAGTATCATTAACATAAGTATAATTCATATCCACAGTACTTGCAGCAGCAACACCTCCACCAGTTTCAGAATTGATAATGGTTATGTTGTCACCAGTACTGTTATCAAATTCCGGAGCATAAGCCTTATACTTTAAAGTGATACTTGTGGTGCTTAAATCTCCAACAGCTTCCTTTAATTTTAAAATTAGTTTTCCACCTGTTTTATTACCAGCAGGTTCTTCAATAGTATATAAACCAGAATCTATAACTCTTCCTTTAGAATCATATAAAACCGGACTTCCCAAATACATTACATCAGACGGAATTACATCTGTAATAGTAATATTTTCAATTTTTGCACCATTAGCTATGTTAATATTTACAAAATAGCTAAATGGAAAATTTGAACCTGTAGCAGTTTCATGTTCATTAAGACTTGAACTTTTATCTATTTTAACAACAACAGGATTTACCCATCCTGTGACAGTTTCTCCATAAATTGGAGGATAATTCACCGGATCATCAATAGGACTGTTCCCATATCTAAAAACTGGAGTAACAGTAAAATTAAGTAATTTTCCTATTTCCAATACTCCGATACCTGAAGTAATGTTTAAAACCGCATCAGGAGCATCAACAGTAAAACTACCTAAAGGATACTGAAGAATATAAAAAGTACTGTTTGCCGGACCGTGCACTTCTTTTTTAGTAAATGGATCCCTTAAGGTATATAAACCCGTTGTATTGTCATAAGTACTTTCATTAAATATTCCAACTTTTATCGGAACTATCTTCCTATTAGAATATGAAACAGTAAAATGTGTTAATTCATCCGGAGCTATTAACTGAATATAAGGTTGGAATCCAGTAGCGTCCCCCAAATTCTTAAATACCATTTGGAAGTTGAATGATTCATTGATAAAAACATCTGCAGGATTATTAAAAGACATATTATTGCCATTTTCGCCTTTTAAAGTAATATCCGGAATAGACGTGTTATCATTTTCTACAATAGGACCTTCCCTAATCGGAACATCCCAAATAGAATTATCTCCAATAACAACTTCCTCACAGTTATTGCTTGTGATAAGTTTATCATAGGTTAAGCTAGCGTTTTCAACAGTAATTGTATCGTCAATAACTGCATTAACTCCGTTAATATCTGGAGAATCAGCTTCACCTGCACCATAAACTGAACCACAAAATATAAACAATAAACTAAGTATTGCTAATACTTTCAAATAATTCATTAATTACACCAATATAAAATTTTTTGATAATTACGAATTATATATTATTTATAGCATATATAATTTTATAATAACTTTCATATAAAAAAAAGAAATTCATTTAACAATTACTTAAAACATTAAACAAGTAGTATAAATAATAGCAATAAGTGATGAAAAGAGAAGATAATAATGGTAAAGAGATATTACCATCATCCAATTAAATACAACAGGTGAATTTGATATTTAATTATTTTAAACAGCCATTAAATTAAATTAATTGATTTTTTTAACATAAATCATAAATCCATCCTCTTCAAAGCTAAATTCAAATTCTATATCCATTGAATTTGCCTCCATATAATAGATTTTTTTAAATGTTTAGATTTTTGTGAAACTTACAGCCAAACTGCCGCTGCAGTTTCACAGTAATTATTTAATAACTTTTTTTATTTATAGTTAACTGTACAAAAATTAAAGTTAATTTTAATTAATGTTCATTATTTTACATATTAAAATTAACATTTTAGTTATTCATTCATTTTATCCGGAACAGAAAATCCCGGAAGTTTAAAATGCCAAAACAATAAGTCAGTTACAATAATTTATAAAACAAAGCTGAATTAGCTAATTTTGAAAAATCAGAATTATTAATTATTAAAAATTATGTAAAGCCAAAAAATAATGCTTCAAACTATAAAACAGAAAGTTTAAAAAAATAAAATAAAAAAGAAAAGACATTAAAGTCTTTGCTGTGTTTCATCCCAATCTTTGGATTTTGCAGGCAATTTCTTAAGTATAACAGTAAAGCCAATTAGAATAACAGCTAAAATAGCTAAAATACTTAATTCCACAAATGAACCGGAAGATATAACTCCAAACAGTCCTCCAATCCATACAAATCCTAAAACAATCGGAATAATATATTTAATTGCAACTATCCACCATTTGCCAATTTTTAAGGTTTTACTATTCTTATTAAGTGACGGGATGATTTTACCTGCATCAAATATCCATGCAAATAGTATACATTCACATATAACCCCAATCAGCAGAGCTATCTGATTTAAAAATGTATCTGCTATTCCCAGAATATATGAACCCATAGCCGTTGCATAAATCATTGAACAGGCTCCTCCAACAATACATAAAACAGTTACTGTTTTATTACGTGTCCAACCAAACTTATTCTGAATAGATACGGATACCGGTTCAAGCAATGCTAAAACACTTGTTATACCAGCTAAATATACTGTAAAGAAGAATAACGGTCCGATAATATTAGCTATGCCACCAAGCACATTAAATACTTCAGGATATACAATAAATACCAATCCAGTTCCCTGAGTTACCAAATCAGGCACTGCCACCCCGCTTTGAAGTGACATATATCCGAGAATTGAAAACACACCAATAGCTGCAAAGTTTTCAAAACCGCAGTTTGCCACTGCAACATACAAAACATTTGAAACCAGATCAGAGTCATCCTGAGCATAGCTGGCATAGGTAAATGCAATACACATTCCCAAACTTAGGGAAAATATAATCTGACCAAATGCAGCCATCCAAATATTGAAGTCACCCAACAAACTCCAGTCAGGATTAAAGAGCTGTGAAAGTCCGATACCTGCTCCAGGTAATGTTAGAGAAAATATTACAATACCAATCATTATGATAAATAACAATGGCACTAATGCTTTTGAAACCCTACCTATTCCGTCTTCCAGGTTTCTGTGTGAAATAAACCACAATATAAACCATCCTGCAAGAATTGATATAGCTATTATCGGCACAATCGTTGCAATACCGCTGACAGATTCTGTTGATTGCAAAAAGGTATTTGTAAAGTAATTGTTGGGATCTGCTCCCCATCCCTTAAATGCAGACAGGATTACATAAAATCCGTCCCATCCGAGAATTGAAATATAGTAAACCAGAATCATAAAAATAGCTACAGGTAAAAACCAGCCTAAATATTCCCATTTCTTTGAAATGCTTCTAATTGCCTTTGGAAAAGAAGATTTAAAATTATATCCTACACCATATTCCAAAATCAGAAACGGAATACCTAAAATCAGTACTGCTGTAATATATGGAATGTAAAATGCTCCTCCACCATTGCTATAGAGAACATAAGGAAATCTCCAGATATTACCAAGTCCAACTGCAGAACCTATCATAGCCAGCAGAAATGAGATATTGCTTCCCCATTCATTTTTTTCATTTGCCATAATATCACATTCAATAAAAAATTAAAATAGGATTAAAGTCTCTGTTTGACTTCATCCCATTCGCCGGATTTTGCAGGCAGTTTAGTAAATATAAATGTGGCACCAAGTAATATTACAGTTAAAATAGCCAAAATAGCCAATTCCAACATGGATCCTGAGGAGATAACTTCCAAAATTCCTCCAACCCACACAATTGCAATGAAAATCGGCAATACATATTTAACTACAACAAGCCACCATTTACCTAATTTAATTGATTTGCTTTTTGCATTGAGTTTAGGAATAATGTTTTCTGCTTTAAATATCCAGGCAAATATAATACATTCAAATATAACACCAATTAAAATAGCTATCTGATTAACAAATGTATCGGCTATTCCCAGAATATATGAACCCATAGCCGTTGCATAAATCATTGAAACAGCTGCACCGAAAACACATAAAATAGTCATGGTTTTATTACGTGACCAGCCGAATTTGTTTTGGATGGAAAATGATAAAGGTTCAATTGTTGATAAAATACTTGTCAGACCGGCCAAATATACTGTAAAGAAGAATAGCGGTCCAATTACAGAAGCCCAATCACCAAGAACATTAAATACAGTAGGATATACAATAAATACCAATCCAGTTCCCTGAGTTACCAAATCAGGCACTGCCACCCCGCTTTGAAGTGACATATATCCGAGAATTGAAAACACACCAATAGCTGCAAAGTTTTCAAAACCGCAGTTAGCTACAGTTACCCACAATGCATTGGAAACCAAATCTGAATCATCCTTGGTATAGCTTGCATAGGTAAATGCAATAGACATACCTAAACTTAATGAAAATATCATCTGACCAAATGCAGCCATCCAAATATTGAAGTTAAGCAACAGACTCCAGTCAGGATTGTACAGCTCTGCAAGTCCGATACCTGCTCCAGGTAATGTTAAAGAGAAAAGTACAATAAAAATCATTATAGCAAATAATAAAGGTACTAAAACTTTAGAAACCCTACCTAAACCTTTTTCCAAGTCAGTATGGGAAATAACCCACATTATAACCCATCCTACAAGCATTGCAATAGCTACAAAAGGCACAAAAGTACCAAGACCACCTAAAGTATCATTTGCCTGAAGGAAACTGCCTGTGAAATAGGCATTTGGATCAGCTCCCCAGCCTTTAAATGCTGAGATAATTACATAAAATCCGTCCCAACCAAGAATAGCTGAATAATAAATAAGAATCATGAAAACAGCTACTGGTAAAAACCAACCTAAATACTCCCATTTCTTTGAAATGCTTTTAACCGCTTTTGGAAAAGAAGATTTAAAATTATATCCGACACCATATTCCAAAATTAAAAAGGGAATCCCCATAATCAAAATTGCAACAATATATGGTATGAAAAATGCTCCACCACCATTACTGTACAAAACATAAGGATATCGCCAAATATTTCCAAGTCCAACTGCCGAACCTATCATAGCCAACAGAAATGACAGGTTACTTCCCCATTCGTTTTTATCTTTCGTTTTCGCCATAAAAAATCAACTGCGATAAAATTAAATTTATTGTTATTAATTCAACATTATTACTTTAGTAGAAAATACTATATTAATTATATACATTTAATTCAGAGATTAAGTGAATAAAAATTAGTTAAAATTTAAAATAAGTTGAATAAAATTCTATGAAAAAAATAACAGATTATATAAAAAGAATTTGGAAAAATATGATTCTGGAAATT
>OGPR01001761.1_pt1 | contig 16931 bp, 15 predicted proteins | sample 1552981 | NCBI WGS metagenome assembly OGPR01 (sample SAMEA2580260, study PRJEB22360) | human gut metagenome | biome: human gut; feature: human-associated habitat; material: faeces | place: Denmark | collected 2008/2010 | reverse complement strand
GGGCCGACCAGCCAGCCGCGTCTTCCGAATCCGAGGATGTCGGCGAACCGATCGACTGGGAAGCCAAATACAAGGAAGCCCTCGGACACTCGCGCGACTGGGAAAAGAAAGCGAAGGCCAACAAGGCCGCCGCCGACGAGCTGGAAAAGCTCAAGGAAGCGAGCATGACCGAACAGGAAAAGGCCGCCAAACACGTCAAGGAACTCGAAGACAAGGTCGCCTCCTACGAAACCGCCAAGCAGCGGGCCGAGTGGAAGGCGCAGGCGTCGGCCGAGACCGGCGTACCCGCCGACGTGATCGAAGGCGACAGCCTCGAAGCCATGCAATCGCACGCCAAGCGCATCCACGAGCTGCTCAACCCCAAACCCAAGGCCCCGGCCGTGCACGGCGCGGACCGCCAGCCGTCCGGCAAAGGCCCGAACGAGAGCATGGTCAACTACCTGCGCAACCTCGGCCTCTAACCGGCCAACATCTCCTCACCCCTCATCTGAAAGGAAACCATCATCATGGCACTCGACACCAGCAAGGTGCTGCTCCCCAAGGAAGTAGCCACCGTCATCACCAAGCGCGCCAAGGACACCAGCACCATCGCCGCACTGTCCCCGAGCGAACCCCAGCTCTTCCTCGACAAGGACTACATGGTCTTCACCGGCAATTCCGAAGCCGAGGTCGTCGCCGAAGGCGCGCAGAAGTCCAGCTACGAGGAAACCCTCACCCCGGTCGTCGGCAAGCGCTTCAAGGTGCAGACCACCACCCGCCTCAGCAACGAGCTCCAGTGGGCCGACGACGACGCCAAACTGGAGATCATCAGCAAGATCCAGGAAGACCAGGCCGCCGCGATGGGCCGCGTCCTCGACTACGTCGTCTACCACGCCTTCGACCCCAAGAAGAAAACGACCCTCGAAGGCTTCAACGCGCTCGCCAAAAGCGCGGTCAGCGTGCCGGCCACCGACGATCGCGTCGCCGACATCGACAGCCTCGCCGAGGCCGTCAGCGACGAGTACGACATCAACGGCATCGCCCTGTCCAAGACCATGGCGAACGAGCTGCGCAAGATCCGCGTTCCCTCCACCGGCCAGCGCTTCTACCCGGAGATCCCGATCAACCTTCAGGTCGGCAACCTCGACGGCATCCCGGCCGCCACGTCCGGCACGGTCAACGGCCGGCTCGTCACCCCGGCGACCGGCATCCTCGCCTTCCTCGGCGACTTCCGCCTCATCAAGTGGGGCATGGTGCGCGACATCTGGAGCGAGATCATCGAATACGGCGACCCCGACAACACCGGCAAGGACCTCAAGGGCGTCAACCAGATCGCCTACCGCACTGAGGCCATGTACTCCTACGCGATCCTCGACCCCAAGGGCATCGCCGTGCTCAAGAAGTCCACATCCTCCGTCAAGGCGAGCAAGTGATGGCCGCGCCCCTCACCCAGACGCTCGTAGTACAGGAACACGACGAGGCCGACGAGACCGGCCTGTCCATTCCCGTGCGTCTGGTCAAGCCCGACGGCACCCCGTTCGCGGAAGGCGTCGCAACCATCGCATGGTCGGCCATCGCCGGCAAGCCGTCTACGTTCACGCCGCCCGCGCCGACCGCCGGCGCGCGCGGCGGCGTGCTCCAGCAGGCGGCCGAAGCGCAGCTCGCCGCATCCGCCGACTCGGCGGCCATCGTCGCGAAGGTCAACTCCACGCTGACCAAGCTCAAGGCCGCCGGCCTGCTCGCCTAAGGAGACCCCGCATGGACGGATACCCCAGCACCCCGCTCAACCTGTCCGACGGCACAACCGTGACGCAGGCCGGCGGGGGAGAGGACGAAACGGACGACGAGAAGCCGTTCGCGCAGGTCGGAGACCTCGAAGCACGCTGGCACGCGCTCACCGGCGAGGAATACAACCGCGCCGAAGCGCTGCTCGCGGACGCATCCGACCTGATCCGCACCACCTGCCCGCGCTGGCCCGCCGCCAAGCCCGCCACGTTGAATCGCATCGCCTGCATGGCCGTCAAACGAGCCATGCAGGCCGGCCCCGACATGTCGGGCGTCACCCAATCCACCCAGACGGCCGGCAGCTACAGCGAAAGCCTGAGCTACGCCAACCCCGCCGGCGACCTCTACCTCACCACGAGCGAGAAGGAAGCCCTGGGCGGCGACGGCGAGGCATGGGCCTACGACATGGCCGGAGGCGCGGCATGAGAGGCGAGACCATCACCCTCATCCACCGCGTCAAAGCCGGCGAGGACCCCGGCGGCGGAATCATCTGGAACACCCGCGAGGAACAGGTGGACGACGTGCTCATACAGGACGGCAGCCAGTCGAACTCCACCGACCCCATCCGCCCCGACGGCATCCGCACCGCCAAAACCATCCACATGCCCCGCGCATGGCCCTACCGAAGCCTGCGCGGGGCCAAAGCGAGAATCGACGGCGTCGAATACACCGTGATCGGAGACCCCCGCCCCTACACGGGCGGCATGACCCCGACCCGCTGGAACCTCACCGTCGAACTCGCCGACACCAGAGGCTAGGAGAGCAACGCATGGCAAAGGTCAAACTCAACCTCGCCGGCTTCCGTGCGGTACGCCAATCCGCACCCATCCAGCAGACCATCGACCAACAGGCCGCGCTCATCGCCGCCCGTGCCAACAGCATGGCACAGGTCGAAGGCGCGACCTACGAGGCCGCAACCCATGTCAGCACCCCCAAAGGCAGCGTCGCGCTCGCCACGACCGGGCACGGCTCCGAAGGCAACGTGAAGGCGATGGAGGACAACGCGAAACACAACACGCTGCTCAAGTCGGTGAAACAGCAATGAGACTCAACCTCGAAAAAACAGTCAAGGACTGGATCGACGCCGACCCCGACGGCGACGGCCTGACCGCCTACCTCGAAGTGCCCGCAGACCGGCCCCAACGGTTCGTCACCATCGAACGGGTAGGAGGCCGGGAACTCGAATACAGCAGCCATCCCACCATCGCCGTGCAGGCATGGGCGGAAAGCCGATGGCAAGCCGCCCAGCTCGCCACGGGCCAAGTGCTGCCCCGACTGCTCGACCTCGACCTGCTCGACCCCATCGCCGCCGTCACCGTGGAAAGCGTCATCGACTTCCCCGACCCCGGCCCGCCGCCCCAGCCCCGATACCAGATCACCATAAGCCTCGACGCCGCCACCCAATAAGACGACGCCGCACCATCCGAAAGGCACCATCATGGCCGAAACCAACCACAACAACAAGAAAAACGTCAGCCTCGGCAAGCCCAAGAAGACCGGCTGCCTCTACTACGCGCCCGCCGGCACCGACCTGCCGACCGACGCCACCACAGCCCTGCCGGCAACATACACCTGCGTCGGCTACCTGTCGGAGGACGGCGTCACCAACGCCACCGACACCGACACCACCGACGTCAACGAGATGGGCGGCATCAAGGTGCTGTCCGAGATCAGCGGCTACGGCGAGACATGGCAGTTCAACATGATCGAAACCAACGAAGCCAGCCTCAAACTGCGCTTCGGCACCGCGAACGTCACCGGCACCGCAGACAAGCTCACCGTCTACCACGCCATCCCGTCCGGCGAAAGCCTCGTGCTCGTGTTCGAGATCGCCATGACCGGCAACCGAGTCAAGCGCATCGTCGTCGCCGACGGCACCATCACCGAATTCGACGACACCACCTACAGCGCCGGCGACGCCATCGGCTACGGCGTGACCATGAGCGCCAACCCGAGCGACCTCATCAACGGAGCCACCAGCGTCGAATACATCGCCAAAGTCGCCACCGCCTCGCTCAGCAAGTGATCCCACCCCGCGCCCGCCGTCCGGCGGGCGCACCCCTCTGAAAGGACACGCATATGGCAGCCAAGCAGCCGCAGGACCACAAAACCCCGAAAAACCAGCCCAAGACCGTCGAGGCCATGGGCGTCACCCTCGCCGTCAGCCCCGCGATCTTCGACGACCTCGACATGGTCGAATACCTCTACGACCTCCAAACCGCCCAGTCCGGCAACGGTGCCGGCGCGTTCGCCATCGTCCCCTTCCTCAAGAAGCTCTGCGGCGACCAGTACACGGCCATGAAGGACGCATTGCGCGACCCCGACACCGGGCGCGTGAGCATCGACAAGGTCAGCGAATTCATCGCCCAGCTCCTCGAACAGGTCGCCCCAAACTCCTGACGCTCATAGGAATGCTCGCCACGGCACCCGACGCGCTCGAAGCGGACTTCCAGCGTTTCTATGGGCTTAACCCCGACCTCATATGGACGGGCGAACTGCCCGCCAACCGGGCGGCCGCACTGGCCGCCAACCTCCCCCGCCAGTCCATCATCTGGCAAAAACTCAACCCGCGCCTCGCATGGGACGACCAAACCTACCTCCTCGCCGACATCCGCGACAGCCTCGTGTTCCTCGCCTGGACGAAAACCAAGGAAGCCTCACGCAAGGGCGCGCGCTGGCGCGGACAACTCCAACGCCCCGGCACCGTCCGGCATGAAGCCACGGGCGGCGAGGCCGTGGCGATGGACGACGAACAACTAGCCGCATACCTGGCCGCACCGCGCACCACCATCAGGGAGGCATAGCATGGCAATCGAGATCGCCACCGCGTTCGTACAGATCGTGCCCAGCATGAAGGGCGTCGGCAAGGCCATCGAATCGGCGTTCGGCAGCGCATCGGAAACCGCCGGCAACACCGCCGGCATCAAAGCCGGCAACGGCTTCGCCGGCGGCTTCGGCGCGAAACTCGGCGTCATCACCGGCATCGCGCAAAGCGTCGCGGGCAAGGCCATCGAAGCGTTCATGGGCCTGTCCGGCGAGATCACCAGCGCATCCGACAGCGCCCAGAAGTTCGCCAGCACCCTGAACTTCGCCGGCGTCAGCGAACAGCAGATCAAACGACTCACCGCCAGCACGCAGGACTACGCCGACAAGACCGTCTACGACCTCAACGACATCCGCAACACCACCGCCCAATTGGCCGCCAACGGCGTGCCCAACTACGACAAGCTCGCCGAAGCCGCAGGCAACCTCAACGCCGTCGCCGGCGGCTCCGCCGACACCTTCAAGTCCGTGGCGATGGTGCTGACCCAGACCGCCGGCCAGGGAAAACTCACGACCGAGAACTGGAACCAGCTCTCGGACGCGATCCCCGGCGCGAGCGGCAAAATCCAACAGGCACTCAAGGAGGCCGGAGCCTACACCGGCAACTTCCGCGACGCGATGGCCGACGGGCAGATCACCGCGCAGGAATTCAACGACGCGATCATGTCGCTCGGCTTCACCGACGCCGCCGTGGAAGCCGCCACATCCGCCAGCACCATCGAGGGAGCCACCGGCAACCTCGAAGCCGCGTTCGTCAAGCTCGGCGCGAGCGTGCTCGACAGCGTCAAACCCGCCATCACCGGCGGCATGAGCTGGATCGCCGACGGCGTCACCAACGCCGTGCCCGTCGTCCAGGCAGGCATCGAAGGGCTCATCGGCTGGTTCCAGCGCCTCTACTCCAAACTGGAGGAAAACGGCGCGATCACCGCGTTCAAATCCGCGTGGGACACCATCAGGGACGCGATCATGGGCGTCGTCAACATGGTCATCGACTGGGCGCACATGATCCCTCCCGAAGGTCTCGCCGACGGCATCAAACTCGTCGCCGACACGCTCAACTGGTTCATCCAGCACGGCAAGGAACTCGCGCCCATCATCATCGGCATCGGCACCGCGTTCGCCGCAGTCAAGGGCTATCAGGCGCTCAACAGCGGTCTACAGGCGCTCACCGGAACCATGAACACGGTGACGACCGCCGCCAAGGGCATCAGCAACGGCATCATGCTCATGATGGACTTGGGCGGCCCGATTCAAATGCTCAAACAGATGGGCTCCAGCCTCAGCCTCGTCAAGACGGCTCAGACCGCGTGGAGCGCCGCCACCAAAATGGCGACCGCCGTGCAGGGCGCGTTCAACGCTGTCATAGCGGCAAACCCCATTGGCGCTATCGCCGTCGCCATCGCGGCCGTCGTGGCCGCGCTCGTCTGGTTCTTCACCCAGACCGAGGTCGGCCGCAAGGCATGGGCCGCGTTCACCTCATGGCTCACGGACACGTGGAACACGATCGTCGCCACCGCGCAAGACCTATGGAACGGGCTCGGCGAATTCCTCGCCAACCTATGGGCCACGATCACAGGTACCGTGCAATCCGCATGGGACGGCATCGCCGGCTTCTTCACGGGCCTATGGCAGACGATCAGCGGCGGCGTCACCGGCGCATGGACGTCGATCACCACGTTCCTGTCCGGCGTGTGGACCGGCATCAGCACGACCGCCACGACGATCTTCACCGGGATACGAGACTTCATCGTCAACGTGTTCACCGTCATCGGCGCGCTCATCGTCGCACCCTTGCAGGCGATCCAGAACGGCATCAACACCGTGTTCGGCTGGATACTCTCGTTCATCACCCAGCAGATGAACAGCACGAACACCGTGTGGAGCACCATCTGGACGGCGATCTACAACGTCGTCTCCACGATCTTCACGCTCATCAGCGGCTACATCTCGACCGCGGTGAACGCGATCCGCACCGTCATCGCCGTGTTCCTCAGCTTCCTCAAGGGAGACTGGCAGGGCGCATGGGACGCGATCAAGGACTTCTTCACGACCACATGGGACGGCATCAAAGCGTTCCTGTCGAACATCCTCGACGGAATCAAGGCCGTCTGGACCACCGTATGGACCGCCATCAGCACGTTCTTCACCGACGTGTGGAACAAGATCGTCGCGTTCTTCATGCCGATCATCAACGGCATCAGGACCACGATCGGCACCGTCCTCAACGCGATCCAGAGCGTGTGGACGAGCATCTGGAACGCGGTCAGGTCCGTCGCGTCCACCATCTGGAACGCGATCAGCGGCGTGGTGTCCACATGCATCCAGAATGTGCGCAACACCATCTCGACCGTCCTGAACGCCATCAGCGGCGTATGGACGAGCGTATGGAACAGCGTCAGCTCGTACCTGTCGAACATCTGGCACGGGATCACGTCGGCCGTGTCCAACGGCATCCAATCCGTGTCGAACACCGTCGGCCGCATCCGCGACACCGTGCTCGGCGCGGTCAGCGGGGCCGGCGGATGGCTGTACGACACGGGCCGTCAGGTCATCCAAGGCCTCATCAACGGCATCGGCGGCGCGTTCCAGTGGGTCAGGAACACGATCAGCAACCTCGGCAGCAGCCTCGTCGGCTGGGCCAAGAGCGTGCTCGGCATCCACTCGCCATCGAGAATCTTCCGCGACGAGGTCGGCAAATGGATACCCGCCGGCATGGCCCAGGGTATTGACAAGGCCAGCGGCCTCGTCGCCGACAGCATCGACGGTCTGACCGACATGGTCCCGACCGTGAGCCTGAAGACCGACACCAGCCGACTCGAAACCCCGCTCGCATACCACGGCACCGTCAACGGCGGCCGGATCGCGTACACGATGGACGAACAGGCCGGCGGATACGCCACCAAACAGGACATCATCGACGCGATCGACGCGGCCCTCGCCGCCGGCATCACGCTCAACCTCAACGACCGTGGCGGCGAGGTCATGGCCGGCAAGCTCGCCAAACCCATGAGCTACGAACTCAACAGCCTCGCCATGAGAGGCCGTTAAAACCAGAGAGGACAGCATCATGCTCTACCAGCGACGCATGCGCCTGCCGCATGTCGAAGACCCCACGCTCAACGGCGTCCCGCTGGAACGCATGATGCTGTCCCTATCCTCCGACGGCGTGACCATCGACGCCGCCAAATCGACCTTGAGCATGCAGGACATGCCCGGCCGCGACGGCCGGCTCGACCTGACCCTCACCGACCCGACCGGGGCAGCGTACATGGGCGACCGCGCCATCACGCTCAGCCTGTACGCCATCGGCGGCGAAGACGACATCCTCGCCGCCCAAACCCCGCTCGCCGCCCCAGCCGGCACCATAGTCTCACTCTCATGGCGCAGCCTGCCCGGCGAATACCAAGGCCGCATGAGCCTCGGCGCGTGGGAAGACAAATGGGCCGGCGACCACCAGATCGCCACCCTCGTGCAAGCCGAGATCGACGCCCACCCCTACCTGATCGGCCGCAGCCAATCCATCGCGCTCAAAACGGACGCGAACACGATCCACGTCAAAGGCAACCGGCCATGCTGGCCCACATGGACGCTCACCCCCGCCGCCGACGCCAAGACCGTCAGCATCAAGGACGCGCACGGCCACAAACTCGCCGTCACGTCCACCACCGCCATCGCCGGACGCATCTCCATCGACACCGACCCCGACCACCGGGAGCTGCGCGTCAACGGCAACCTCATGACACCCACACTCGAATCCGACTACTTCCCCCTATTGCCCGGCCTGAACACGCTCACCCTCACCGGAGCCACCGCCGCCAGTCTCGCGTACAGGCCACTCACACTCATCTAGGAGCACACTCATGCGATACATGATCTTCGACCGCTGGGGCAACCCGCTCGGCGACCTGCCCTACGTCATCAAGGCCATCCGCACGAGAGCCACCGACGGCACCGACACCCTCGACATCACCACCATCGGCGAGATCAACAAGGACGAACGCATCGCGTTCAAGGACTCGATGGGCCGCTGGGCGGAATACCTGTGCCAGTCCACCCAGACCGCCCGCGCCGCAGGCATGCCCGTCACCGTCGCCTACTGCACCGGCAGCATCGCGGAACTCTCGCGCACCTATATCGAGGACAAACGCAACCGCGCCGCCAACGCCAAAGCCTGCCTCGCCAAGGCATTGGAAGGCACCCGGTGGGCGGTCGGCACCGTCGAGACCGGCACCATCACCGGCACGGCCAACCTCGCCTTCTACCACTGCACCGTCCTCGAAGCCGTCCAGAAGACCGCCGACACCTACGGGCTCGAAGTCCAGACCGAATACCAGCCCGACCCGACCGGCAACCGGATCGGCCGGCGCATCATCCACCTCGTCGAACACCGGGGCACCGCCAACACCACGAAACGCTTCGAATACGGCAAGGACCTCACCCAAATCAAACGCGACATCGACAGCGGCGACGTCATCACCCGCCTCTACGGGTGGGGCAAAGGCATCGAACAAACCAACGACCAAGGCGAGGCCACCGGCGGATACAGCCACAAAATCAGCTTCGCCGACGTCAACAACGGCAAACCCTACGTCCAAGACGACCAAGCGCTCGCCAACTGGGGCATCGTGGGAGCCGACGGCACCAGACACCACAGCGAGGCAAGCGTGGACTTCCCCGACTGCGAAGACCCCAAGGAACTCCTCACCCTCACCAAGAACGCGCTCAAGACCCGCGCCACGCCCGTCGTCTCCTACACCGCCGACGTGACCGCCCTCGGACAAGCCGGCCTCAGCGCGGAAGGCACGGACGTCGGCGACAGCGTGCAGATCATCGACACCAGCTTCACCACACCATTGCGCCTCGAAGGCCGCATCCTCCAGATCGAGGAAGACCTGGCCGGCAGCCTCGCCGACACCAAGATCACCCTCGGCAATATCCGGCAATCCTACACGCAGCGCCTCGCCGCCCAACAGCAGGCGCTCGACAAACTCGTCTCCAACTCCGGCGCATGGAACAGCGCCGCCGGCGGCACCGGCCCGTACATGAAGGACCTCATCGACCGCATCAACCAGATCATGAACGCCACCGGCGGATACACGTACCTCAAACCCGGCCAAGGCATCTACGTGTACGACAAGCCCGAAGACCAGAACCCCACCCAATGCATCCACATCGGCGGCGGCTACTGGCGCATCGCCGACCACAAGAAAGCAAACGGAGACTGGGACTTCCGCAGCCTCGCCAACGGCAAGGGCCTCTTCGCCGACACCATCTTCACCGGCCGCCTCTCCGACGCCGCAGGCCTGAACCATTGGGATATGGACACCGGCGAATTCAGCCTGTCCGCCCGCAGCACCGTGGGCGGCAAGACCGTGCAGGAATACGCCGACGGCGCGCTCTCCGACGCGAACTCGTACACCGACGCGGCCAAGCAGGCGGCGATCACCGAGGCCAAGCGTCAGGCCGACGCGGCCGACACGGCCAAGCTCGCCGAAGCGAAGAAGTACGCCGAGGCCAAGGCCGGCGAGGCCGAAACGGCCGCCAAGGCGCAGTCCAAGGCCGACGGCGAGGCCGCGAAGGCGGCGGCGCAGGCCTACGTGGACGCCCTGGACGAATCATTGGGCCAACGCTCGATCTTCGACCGGCTCACGAACAACGGCAAGACGCAGGGCATCTACCTATCCGGCGGACTGCTCTACCTGAACGCGACCTACATGAGGACCGGCGTGCTGGACGCCGCGCTCGTCAAGGCCGGCCGGCTCACGGACAAAAAAGGCCTCAATTTCTGGGATATGGACACCGGCGAATTCAGCCTGTCCGCCAGCAGCACCGTGGGCGGCAACAAGGCCAGCAGCCTCGCCACCCAGACCCAAGCCCAGAAACTCGCCACGAACGCGCAGACCGCCGCCAAAGCCTACGCCGACAGCGTCGGAACCAGCACGCTCAACAGCGCGAGAAACGACGCGACCACCAAGGCCGACACGGCACTGTCCGGCGCGAAGACCTACGCCGAAACGATTATGGCCTACGGGTCGAACCTCGTGCGCAACCCGAACGGCAACCCAGACCACGACCTCGACAAGCTCGGCGCAAGCAAACTCACGAAGACCATGCCGGCAGCACACCCGGAAGGCATCACGAGCGCGATCCGCTTGGGCAACGTGCGCGACACGTACTTCGGATGGTCATTTGACTCGTTCCGGGGTCACACGTTCCGACTGTCCGGCTGGGTATACCGCAAGGCGGGCAATGTCACCAGCAGCTTCGGCATCCACTGGATGGACGCCTCCGGCAGCAACCACTGGCAAACCATCGCCAAAGCCGCAGCCACGGCAAGTGGCTGGACATACGTATCAGGCAGCTACACGGTGCCGTCGAACGCCAATACCGCCCGACTGTGGATGCAGGTGGACCGCGACACCACAACCGCAAGCGACGCCGACTGGTACTGGACCGGACTGCAATGCACCGACGAGACCGCCGCCCGCAGCTACGTGGACACCTTCGAAGGAGAACTCACCCAGACCTATATCTTCAACAAACTCACCAACAACGGCCAGAAACAAGGCCTCTACCTGTCCAACGGACTGCTGTACGTCAACGCGACCTATATGAGGACCGGCACCATCACCGGCAAACGCTCCTACTGGAACCTCGACACCGGCCAGTTCGCCATGACCAACTCCGACGGCAAAGAAACCGTCCACTTCGACAGCGACGGCGCCAACAACCTCCTGACCGGCACCTTCCAGACTGGCATGTCCGGATCTCGCCTGTGGATGAGCCCGAAATTCAAACAGAAGCCGATCGGAGGATCCGCCGACATCACCGGCGCCGGCATCTCGTTCATCCACGCGACAGATGCGGCGCAGCAGCCATACATCGCTGCCGAGTCCACGAATTCCGAGGTGGGCGAGATCTCGACGCTCACCTTCAACGGCGGTCGTCGCGCGAACACAGATCCAGGCGCCTTCGTACGAGTCGGCAGCACGAAAACCGACAACGCCAAGATGCGAGGTGTCTTCCAGGCACTCGTCATGCGCGACTACAGCCTGTCGTCAAATGACGCGAAAAGCTCCGGCGCACGACTGGTGTCTTCGGCCTCTCCAGACACAAACGCGATGGACACGTATTCGGAACTTGCGGCATGGGATCCAAACGGCGCCGTCGGGGTGCAGGCGGACATCAACACCGGATACCTCTACCTAGGGGGCTTCCTCGGGGGCTATGCGAACCGTCACACACTCGATGGATCCAGGGCATGGAAGGCATGGATGCCGAACGGCGGGGCAATATCGGTCGGCGCGGCCGTGACCGCGCACTTCACCGCGTCATCGCCGGCAAAATACGGCAGATACTACGCCGTCGCAAACGCTGACGGAGAATGGGGCGGCATCATCATGCACGTCAAAAACACCGGAGGACAATCCGGATGGGACATCCTAATGTACAACGCCGACCGGAACCCATGTACGGTCGACATGTATTGCGACACCTTCGGATGGCTCGTCAAATAAGGAAAACCAAACATGAGACAAACCATGACAATGAGCGACGGGAACATCATCGTCAACTGCGACGAACCCATCAACGGATACCAGCAATTCGTGTTCTCCCCAGGAACCATTGCATCCTGGACGGCACTGCTCGGACTTGGATCCACAGCCGAAGCAGTCGCCGCGATAATGCAAGGCGTCGAGGACACGACGCGATACGATCCGTCAACCGGCAGGGGGGTCTGGACGGAGGCCTATGAAGCGCTCGAAGCGGCGCTGAACGACAGTGCGGCGGACCTGTCAATGCTCGCCGATGACGGAACCGTCCAGAACGATCCGCTGACTGTAGCCCGCAACGACACCAGAAAAGGCATGCACCTACCAACCATCCCAAAACAGTCGCAATCGGCGTCCGCCTACGCCCTCGAAGACTCAGACGCCGGAACCGGCATAGACACGTCCTGCGTTGACGCACAGGCGCTTTCCGACCTGCTCTCGGACAAGACGGTTGCCAATGCCATCGACAACGCCGAGGAAAGCTTCTACGCAAGCCTCATACCGCAACCAATAACCAGATGAAAGGTAGTAGAAAAATGAACGATGACCAGCAGTACGTCAGCTTCGACCGACTCGTATCACAGAAGCTTTCCGAACAACTCGCCGACGCGAACCGGCAGATCGCCACACTCGCCGCCATGTGCGACATCAAGGACGCGCAGATAGCCGAACTCCGCAGCCAGCTCGAAAACAAGGACGACGGCAATGGCAACGCTTGACAGCTTCCGCGAAGCCACAGGCGAACCCATCCAACTCGACCTAGCCAACGGCTACATCGCAGACATACGCCTCAACGCCGGCGACATCAACGGCCGCACCATCACCGTCGAACTCACCGACAACGGCACCCCCATCACCGACCCCACCGGCATCACCGTCGCGCTCGCCTACAACACCAGTCCCGGCAGCGGGCTGGGCGACCGCGTGAGCATGCCGGCAGTGTTCGGCATCCCCACGGCCACGTACCGCGTCGCCGTGCCGCGCAAGGCGTTGCAGCACGCCGGCGCGATCCTCATGGGCATCGAGGTCAGCGTCAACGGCACGAGGATCTGTTCGCGCAACTTCCACGGCATCGTCGAACGAGCCGTGTTCGACGCGACCGCGCCCGACGCGCAGGATCAGATGGGCGTGCTCGACAAGCTCATAGACGACGCGACCACGGCCATCAACAAGGCCGTCAGCGCGGCCGGCGAGGCCAAGGACGCGGCCGTCGCGGCACGCACCAGCGTGATCGAATACCGGCAGCTCTCCGACGACTGCAAGGCCAAGATCGCGGCCAGCGCGGCCGCCGGCGTGGTCTTCGCGACCCAAGCCGACATAGACGCCCAGTACGACACCGTGATCGCGCCGGCATTGTCCGACGCCGAAACGATCCCGCCGCTCACCCAGTCCGACATCGACTGGGCGCTCGACATCATCAACCGATAAACAGGAAGGAGCCATCATGGCGAACACACAGAAGGTCATGACCCTCGCCGACACCGCCAAGCTCATCGCCAAGGTGCACGCCAACGCCGCCAAGGGCGTGCGATTCGAGTACGACGGCACCAAGGGCGAATACGGCAACATCGCCGCCTACTTCGCCGCCCACAAGGACGGCAAGGTGTACGGCGTGAGATTTCCCAAATACACGTACAGCAACACGCCAACCGGCGTGAAGACCCGAGACAACGCCAACCTGACCATCGAGATCAGCACCAACGCCAAGGCCGGACGCGACGACTACGCGCCCCTGAACGCCTTCCGCACATGGGACGTCAACGCCACCGTGGACGACGACGGCGTGCCCCATGTCACCGCCATCGACGGCATCGACACCCGCTTCAAACGCGACGGCAGCAACGGCGACGTGTACGTCATGACATGCCCCGGATACTACAAGCTCGAAAGCACGAGCACCCACAACGAATTCCTGTACAGCGACACCCAGTACGACGGTTACGCGCCATTGCCCGGCGTGCTGCTGCCCGACGGCAGCAAACGGCCATGCCTGTTGTTCGCGAAATACGCCGCCTCCCTCGACTCCCAGCAACGCCCCCTGTCCGTCAGCGGCAAGGAGATCGACCGAGAATTCGGCTCCCAGAACCGAGCCATCGACTACGCGCTCAAGAAAGGCAAGGGCTACGCCGGCCGCTGCGCCGGCGACACCTTCTACGTCCAGCTCATGCTCATGCTCAAATACGCCACCAAAAACTCGGACGTGCTCGGCGGCTGCTGGCAGTACACGCCTCAGACCGCCGTCACCAAGGCCGAAACCGGCGTCAAGCGCGTCATCATCGCCACCAGCTACGCCAACAACTTCGACGTCGGCAGCACCGTCAACGTCGGCACCGACAAGGAACGCAACAACACCGGCAACTACAGCGCCGCCCGGGCACGCACCATCCTGAGCAAGACCGCCATCGACGCCAGCAACACCGCCCTCAACCTCGACGGCGACGCCATCACCACGACCACCGCATGCTTCGTCAACAGCATGCCGTGGAAGACCGGGGCCACCGACAAGCTGCTCGGCACCGACGGCCGCCCATCCACCGCGTCCGCCGCCAACCACCAACCCATCCGCCTACAGGGCATCGAACTGTTCAACGGCATCTACGAAAGCGACGCCGACCTCATCGCCAACGCCGTCAAGGACAACGACAACCTCGGCCGCATCGAACTCTACCGCGTGTTCGACATCACCAAGGCATCCAAGACCTCGACGGCGAACTACACCAAGATCGGCGAATTCACCGCACGCGACAAGACCACGAACGACTCATGGCGCTACGCCGAGGACTTCACCCTGTCCAATGGCGTAATCATCCCCACGGGACTGGGCGCGACGAGCACCACCGGCATGTGCGACGCCATCGGGGCCAACCCGCTCACATCCCAAGGCCTCCGACAGGTGCAGCGCTTCGGCTCCCTCGGGGGTGGGGCTGCCTGCGGCGCTTTCGCCGCGTACCTCAGGAGCGATCTCGCGGGCCGCTGGTGGAACGTCGGGGGCCGCCTTTCTGCGCTCGGTCGCACGAAGGCGTAGCCGCAGTGCGATGGGGGTGAAGCGCAGCGAGGGAGCGAAAGCCCCCTCATGACGTTTCGCAGCCTTTTGGGATTTGTGGCGGTACGCCTCCGACGTCCGTGCGTGGTGCAGCGCTTCGGCAACCTCAGGGATGGGGCTGCCTGCGGCGCTTTCGCCGCGAACCTCAGGAACGATCTCGCGAACCGCAGGTGGAACATCGGGGGCCGCATATCCGGTCAATCCTGTCAACACGATCATTACGCCACAACTACCCTCCACGCCAGCCAGTGAGAGGGCAAGCCACGGCCCAGCCGAAAATCAAACCGAGCACCCGGCCAGTAGACCCGAACCCATCCAGCACCGTCGAACGCCGGCATAGTCCAGATAGGAAACGCTCTGAAAACCCATTGCAAGCACACCCGCTGCGCCACGCCCATGTTCGTCCGCAGGGCGATCGATCACTACCTCAAGGGCAAACGGTCCCGCCGCGACGTGACCCGCTTCCTCGAAACCCACCCCGACCTCGACCGGCTCGCCGAACGGATCGCCGACGAGATACGCGAAGGCCGATACCGCGACACCCGGATCACGTACTTCAACCGCGTCGAACCGATCAGCGGCAAACACCGCGTCATCGGCCGCGAATCGGTCAGGCACCAAATCTACGACCATGTGGCCGTCATGGCCCTACAACCGTTGTTCGACGCGAAGGTGGGACGATGGCAGACCGCCAGCATCCCCAATCGCGGCACCATCGACGCCCGCCGCGCAATCAAACGATGGACACGCGAACGATCCAGCAAATGGTTCGTGAAGCTCGACGTGCGCAAATGCTATCCCAGCATCGACCGCACCACCCTGAAGGCGATGCTCACGCGCGACGTCGGCGACCCGATCCTGCTGCGCCTCGTGTTCCACCTCATCGACCGGTACCAAGGCGACAACGGCCTCAACATCGGCAGCTACCTGAGCCAATGGCTCGCCAACTACTACCTCAGCCACGCCTACCACTGGATCGAATCGCCGGCCATGACCATCGAACGCACCAGCCGGCGCACCGGCGAGATCACCCGCCGCCGGCTCATCACGCACCAACTGTGGTACATGGACGACCTGCTGCTCATCGGCACCTCCAAACGAGATTTGAAGATCGCCGCCCGCCGCATCGTACGCTACCTGAAGGACGCGCTCAAACTCGACGTGCACGAGGAATGGAACTGCAAACGCCTCGACCTCGAACCCATCGACATGGTCGGCTACACGTTCCGACCCCACGGCCGCGTCAACATCCGCAGCGGCGTGTTCCTCCGCGCCCGCCGCACCTTCAACCGCGCCAGACGCCGGCCCATGACCGAACAGCTCGCGCGACGCTGCTGCTCCTACTACGGATACCTGCGCAACAGCGACAGCATCCGATACCGGCGACGCCACCGCATCGACCACACCATGCGCCGCGCAACCCGGTATTTATCCACCCAACACAGGAAGGAAAACCCATGCTCCAGACCGTATCCAGCCTCGAACCCCTCGAAGAGGTCAGCTACTACCCGCGCGGCGACGGCCTCGCGGACATCCGCATCCGCCGCAACATCACCACCGTCATGCACGGGGACGGCGAAACCGCATGGACGGAATACACCGCCGACGAAGCCTACACGATCCGCGACCTGACCGAACAGGAAGCCATCGAACAGGCCGACAGCATCTGGCTCGACTGCGTGCAGGCATCCAAATCGGACAGTCAGCGCCTCGCCGGCTTGGAGGCGGCCAGCCCCCCTATCCGCCCA